>Ga0075430_100001070_pt1 | contig 21687 bp, 33 predicted proteins | sample RhiMetdeltSRZDD4_FD_75294 | JGI IMG/M metagenome (GOLD analysis project Ga0075430, IMG submission 75294) | Populus rhizosphere microbial communities from Tennessee, USA - Rhizosphere MetaG P. deltoides SRZDD4 | ecosystem: Host-associated > Plants > Roots > Rhizosphere > Soil | place: USA... | reverse complement strand
AGCTGACCGCCCACCGCGAGCGTCTGAGGCTTCCAGGCCGCATTCGTGGTCGCGATGTTGAAAAGCGTGGTGACGGTGTGGATGCCCTGCAGGCCGAGCATGTCGGCCTGGTGGGAGCCCGCGAACTTGATCAGGTGCGTCGCAGCGACCGCAGACACGTTGCCCGCGTCCGAGGTGAAGGTCACCTTGCGCGCGGCCACATCGACCGCGCCAGTGGCGACGAGTACTGCCGTGCGGTCCGAGCCGTTGGTGTTCAGCTTCGTGCTGCCGTTGTACGCGTCGAACTCGTGGTCCTTCATCCCGATCCAGGTCGCCGGATTCCAGGTCGCATCGGTGAAGGTCACGATCAGCGTGGTGCCCGACGAGCCGGTGATCGCCTCGACGACGCCGAGGTTCGCATCGCCGCCCGCGCCGCCGCCGTACAGCAGCGCGAGCTCGCGGCGCTTGGCGGCGCCCTTGCTGAGCGACTCGATGATGTGCCCCAGCCCATCGACGAAGGCGCGCTTGCCCTTCGCCGCGCGGTTGAGCGCCGGGTAGCTGATGAACTCGCGGCCGGTGATCTCCGAGCCGTTCAGCTCGGCGTTCAGAATCTCCGGCGAGATGCCCTGGTTCAGGGTCACCACCGCGCCAGAGTTTGAGTACGTGAAGCCGCCCGAGATGCTGGTGGGAACGGGCTGGTAGTACTTGTTACCGGGCCCCTTCTCCTTGTCCATCATCATGATGTCGTCGGCGAGGGTCGTGAGCTCCTTGGGAAGGACCTCCGCGACGTTGTCTGCGTATGCAATCTTGAGCATCTTGTCGACGCGGGTGATATCCGCGGCAACGCCAGTGGCTGTAGTCATGCCTCGACTCCGTGGGAAACGTTGGTTTCCGACGCGTTCGGAATCGGGGTGTGCCGTGGGATGGCCCGCCCGGGTGGGCGGACTCCACAGGCCTCGAGCCTACCTGCTTCGTTGCCAATACGTTGGCGCGGCTGCCAACGCATTGTCAAGCGGTCGGATTCAGCGACGGCGGAACAGATAGTCCACGTCGCGCATCCGCACCTCGCGCGGGACCGCGCTCCAGTCGCGTTTTCCGTTGGCCGGGCGAGGATTTGGCTCGGGTGCCCTGGGCGCCGGGCCGGGCCGGGCCGCCGGGGCCTTCGGGTAGCCGGCCGCCTTGGCGCCCGAGACGACGCAGGCCCGCATCTGCTCGGGCGTGATCTGACCGCCGTTCCGGGACCGGACGAAATCGAACCGCATGCGGATCTCGTCCTTCAGATCCTCGGGAAGGCCCTCCTTCGCGAGCTGGAGAAGCCCGGCGTCCTTGAGGCCGAGGTTGTAAGCCGGACCGAGGACCTGCTGCATCTGACTCAGCTCGCGCGTCTCCTGCTCCTGCTGTTCGAGCGCGCGCCGGCGCTGCTGCGTGTCGCGCTCCTGAGCGTCCAGACGCTCGCGCCGAATGACGGCCAGCAGATCGTCGCGCAGCGCGGGGTTCTTGACGATCTTGGCGTAGGCGACCGCCACCTGCTTGAGGACCCCCTCGTTCTGCTCGATCAGCGTCTTCACGAGCTCCACGGGATCGCGCAGCACCGCGTTCATTCTCGCGGTGTTCTGCTCCAGACGCTGGACCGAGCTCTCTGCGATCTGGCGCGCGCGGACCATCGTCTCCTTCGCGGTGCTGACATGCTGGTCGACCATGCTGCGAGACATGAACGTCCCCGACACAGCGTCCTTGAGCGACATGACCACGCGCTTGCCATCGGGCGTCTTGAGCTCGACGAACGTGTCTGCGGGCAGGTCCTTGTGCCTCAGCGGCTGCTCGCGCGTGCCCTTGCCGTTCGTCTGCGAGAGCTGACGCTCCTCGGGCTGCTCTTCGTCGGGCTTGGCAGCTCCCTCCTCGTCGCCCTCCTCGTCGCCGCCGGGCGTCTCGAGCCCGAGCTCGCTCAGGTCCTCGTAGGGTTCGTCGCCGTCCTCGATGCCCGCGGCCTCGAGCCGAGCCAACGGGTCGAGCGGCGCGACGCCGCCGCGCGGCGCTTTGGTGGAAAGGCCGGGCGGGTCGCTGATCGCACCGCCTGGTGGCGGCGCTGCGGGTGCGGTTGCTGCTGCGGTTGCTGCTTCGGACGGCATGTTGGTATCGGCTCCTGGCTAGGCAGTGCGGGGTGGGGCGGCCGGAGCCGCTGGTTTGGCGGGCATGGGGATGCTGGGCGCGGCCTCCGAGGGCTCGTCGCCCGGTGGCTGCGGAGCGGGCCCAGGCTTCTTGCGCGGCTCGGCGTTCGGGCGCTCCTGCGGCGCCGGCGGCTGGGGAGTGGGCATCGACCCGCCGCCCTGCATCTGCTGCACCGCCTGCGCGATCGACGCGGCCTGAGGAAACGGCTCCCAGCCCATCGCGTGGCACATGTCCGGCGCCTTGAGAGACATATCGTTGGCGACCTTGAAGTGCTGCTGGATGTGCTCCAGCTGGCGCTGCGTGTACTCGACGTCGTCGCGGGCGTCGGTGTCCAGCTCGCACTTGTGGTGCTGGATGTGCAGGTAGGGGTTGTCCGTGATCAGCACGAAGACGGGCTCGCCGCGGCGCATGCGCTCGTTCTCGCTGCTGATGATGTTCAGCTCGTCGACGGCGCCCTTGAACGGGCTGCTCAGGTTCCCGGTCTCGAGCACCGAGTAGTACTCCTGAGCGTGCTTGATCAGGCCGCGCTCGAGGAGCTTGTCGGCGATCTCCATCTTGCCGCCGAGCGTCTTCAGGATGGCCGGAACGACCTTCACAGCGACGCGCTGGATCTGGTTGAGGTCCTCGGCCTTGAAGCTCTTGATGGCCCAGCGCTCGTCCTCGCCGGCGATGCTGACGAGCTGCCCCTCGCCAGCGAGTCGCTGCACGATGCCGATCAGGTACGTCCCCAGCTCTTCAAGGGCGAGGTTGTAGGCGCGGTCCTCGGCCGAGTTGTACTGCGCGGACATGCTCTGGATCAGCGCCGCCATCGCGCCTGACGTGATGTTCGCGTCCGGCTGCCCGCGCGTGACGCTGTTGATGCCCGTCATCGCCTCCATCGTGGCGACCAGGAACTTGATGATCTCCGGCAGCACGTTGGGGATCTGCAGCGCGTCCACCAGCGTGGGCAGCATCGTGGTGCCCTCGGGCACGCGCAGCAGGTTCAGGCCGCCCAGGTCGCCCTGCTCGAACTCGGTGTCCTCGCTGATCGCCACGTCCGGGATCGCGCCGAAGTCGAGCCGTGTCATCACCGCGGTCACGGCCACGTAGAGCCCATCCATCAGCGGCAGCATCGACCACGAGTTGGCGAGCGGCTTCGACGTGCCTTGGTACTCGGCCGCGCACATGCGCGATACGGGCGCCTTCGGGTACGGGAGCGGCGTGTCCATGAGCACAAGGTCGCTCGCGGCCACGATGCCCAGGCGGCCCTGCGGCGACGACGTGCTCGCGTCCGCATACACATACAGCAGCGGGATCTGGTCCGTCTCGCTCCGGTTCTGGTCGGGTCTGAGCGTCTTGACGCCGGCCGTGAACATGTCGTTCACGTCGAGTTCGGCGAGGCGGCGCGCCTGCTCGGGCTGGTGCTGCGCGAGCCTCGCGACCCAATCCCAGCGCGATTCCCAGCGCACGAAGATCCACCAGCGGCAGTCGAGATAGTTGCGCACGTCCTGGTGGCACACCTCCCAGGGCGCGAGGGTCTGCGCCCACACGTCGCCCGCTGCCTGCATGCCCGCGTTGTAGTCCCAGCCCTGCACGCAGAATCCGACCCCGGCGACCTCCATCAGCTCGGCCTGGTCGTAGTTGCGCTGATCGAAGCGCTTCGCGGTCCAGTAGTAGTCGCAGATGTTGCGCGTCAGGCGTACCTGCTTCATCGCCTCGGCGCCGCTGGTGCGCGCCTGAGGGTCCCACGCTGCGCGCTGCGCGGTGTTCAGCGCGAGCTTGTGACGCACGAGCGAGCGGTAGTGGTTGATCGCCATCGAGATGAGCGCGCCATCGTCGCCGTTCTCGACGAGATCGATGTCCGGAACCGCCACCGTCGAGTCGGGCGACGAAATGCCGTGATAGGTGCGGTACGACTTCCATACGGCTTGCGCGATCGGATCGCTGCTCGCGTTCCACTGCTCGCTGTGCTTCTTGAAGCGGTCCCAGACCGCGCTAGCGAAGTCCTTGGAGTACGCAGGGCGCGCCAGCCAGTAGTCCGCGCGCCAGTCGTAGGGCGCCGCTGGCTCGTGGCGCGCCTGAAGCCCGCGATCGTTCGCGTCCAAGCGCGCGAGGGCTGCGGTTCGGCCGTCCATCAGCCGCCAGCCTTCCTAAGAAACGGGTTCGCGCGCGCCACACGCTGCGTCTCGGCGTGCGTTTTGAGCGCGATCACCACCGTTTCGAGCTGCTTCACGCGCGCGGGCAGCTTCGCGTCCCCGAGCTCGGCGCGCAGCGCGTCCAGCTCGGCCTTGAGCGCGCGCGAAGCGGTCGCAAACGACCAGCGCCGCACCATGTCCCAGAGGGCGAGCGCCCAGATCGCTGCTACCAGCGCCCAAATCACGTGAACGGTCATGGCTTGCTCCATTTCTTCGCGATGGTCCGGCGCTCGATCGCGGAGATCGCGCGCATCATCGCCCTGCCCTGTGGTTCCGGCTGCCCGTTCACCTCGAGCCGCTCCATCGCTTCCGCGCGCACGCCCTCGAGCAGCACCGCGGACCACTTGCCCGGCGTCTCCTCGATGAGCGCGTAAGCGAATGGGTACTCTTGCGGCGGTCCCGCGATGGCCGCAGCGAGCTCGACCGCCTGCTTTGCGGCGCTGGCCGCCCTGAAGCCCTCGGTGGTCCTCGTGCTCTTGCTCATGCTGCTCTCCTCAACGCGTGCGCACGAAGCGCCCGCCCTCGCGCGTCCACTTCGCTCGCGGCTCCGGCGCCGCTTTCGCCCACTGCGACGGCTGACGCTCGCGCGTCCACCGCGACCCCTCGCGCTCCTCGCGCGGCGCTGCATGGTGCTGATCGGCCGTGAGGATCAGCGTCGTGCGCGGCGCGGGGTTGCGCGAGCGGTTGACGTTGCGCCACATGTAGATGAGCGCCGCCACCAGATCGAAGTGCCCGAACAAGCCGCCCTGCCACGTGAAGGCCTTGTGGAGCTCGTTCTTCCAGATCGCGGCGCGCAGATGCGCCTGCAGCTTCACGCAGCGCGGATGGATCAGGATGCGCTTGGCCTCGATCGCGTTGCGTAGCTGGTTCACGGCCTGCTCTGGCGTGTCCTTCTTCGCCACCGAGAAACGCAGGCTGTGATCCGTGCGCAGGTCGGCCACCAGCCGCGGCTCGCGATCCGTGTAGCGCCGATACGGCTGCGACTTGAGCTCGCCCTTCGAGCCCAACCGCTGCACGCCGCTCCAGAGCGCGTTTTCCTTCGCTTTGAGCTGCGTCGCGAGTCTGCTCGAGGCCATCTTGACCTCGCACAGCTCGTCCTCGACCACCAGCACCGCATCCTCGAAGTGCCAGTACCCGAACAGCGTTGCCAACAGGTCGTGCCAGCCCGGGTCCATCACCGTGTAGGCGTCGAACCAGGCCGGGCGCGGCACCTCCCGCACGATCTCCTTCGCAACCGCCGCGTATTCCGGCACCACGATGCGGCTCGCGTCCGCCACGTGCTTCGCGAAGTACTCCCTCTGGCAGTCCGGATCGTCGCGTCCACCAGCGTCCGCGATGAACGACTCGATCTCTTCGAGCGGATACTGGTCCGCGTCCTCGATCGTCTTGACGTCGTACGCGCCGCGCACGATCGCCTCGGGGACGACCTCCTCCGACCACGGGTGCGCCGGCGTGTCCGGAGGCGTGGAGGCCAGCACCAGGCAGGCCCACACTCGCCCGAGCATCTGGGGCCGAAGCACGCTCTTGAGCAGGTACTTCAGCCGCTTGAAGAAGCCGCACTCGTCGAGCACCGCACCGTCGATCTGGCCACCGCGGCTCGCGTTCGGATTCTTGTCGAGCCCGTACAACTCGATCCGCGAGCCGTTCGGGAACTCGTACACCCGCCGCGTGCCGTGGTAGCGCGGCAGCAGCTCCGGCGGGCACTCGCTCAGGATGGCCGCCATCAGCGGCAGGATGAGGTCCTCGATCTGCTTGCGTTCGGGCCCGATGTACAGGTAGCGCCGGTTCGCACTGCGCAGGCAGTTTTCGACCAGCCACAGCAGCAGGAGCATGCTCTTGCCCCAGCGCCGCGAGCAATCGAGCACGAACTGGCGACCGCGCTCCGTGTACGGGCGCTCCTCCCACGTCCGAAGCTTTTCGTAGGTCGAGTATTGGCTCGGCGTGAGCTGGTGCGAGATTTCTCCCTCTGACCACGCCTCGCGCAGCGCCTCGCGCCGCTCCTCGTCGCAGTACTCCCAGGGCACGACCGGCGAGGACCACACGGCCCGCAATGGGAGCGTGCCGAGTGTCGCCGCGCTCATTCATTCGCCGACCCGGGGACCACCGCGAGCCGCCCACGCAGCGCAGTGCGCCGCTCTCGGCGCGAGCCTGGCGCTGACGGGACGCGCTCCGCCGCGCTCTCGCCGCGCAGCTCAGGGTGCCGCGCGTAGAGCTCGGCGAGCTGCGACAGCGCCTCGTTCGAGTTCTTGTACTGCCCGGCCGCGCGCGCGCCCGCCGCAGTGCGCTTCAGCTCGAGCACGAGGTACTGCAGCGTCAGCGTCGGATCGCTGGCAGCTTCTCCGCTCAGGATCCGCAGGCGCTCCCGGAACGCCGTCTGACGCTCCACCTGCCGGTAGCGCTCCAGCCCGGACGCCTTCGCCGCCTGCGTCGGACCCATGCCCTTCGCCCGCGCCTGGACGTACGCCTCTTGCGTCGGGTCCGGCAGCGGGGTTTCGGGGTTGTGGCGAGGCACCGCGACTCAGTGTGTAACGACTTACGCACTGATGCGCAATGTTTTACGCACATCGACCACGATACCTGTGCCGCGCAGGCACGATTTGCGTTCGCCCCCGGTTGGACCAGCGAGATTTTCCGAGGGCTGGCCCCTTTCCGTTTGCTCGACCAATCTACGGCACCCCTGGGGGGTTATCTCGCGGCTCCCAGGAGGCCTATTACGCGTGTTTTCGGCCTGTTTGGCCCTCTAAACGGGCACTCTCGGACGTGCGCTGACACGCCTCCAGCGCGCTCTGCAGAGCCCTCGAGCAGGCCTGTTTAGGCCCTACAGCCAGCCATTCGGGCACGGTTTGCTCCGTATCACGGGCGACGCGTGACGTCCCGGGCCTCGTCGTCCGGCGTCACGACGAGCTCGCCGGTTTCGCGGTCCCAGCTGACCACGGTCGCCCACCTCGGCGCGCTCCAGCAGCGCGGTCAGGCGCTTGACCAGCTTGCTCACACCGGCGCTCCGTTCGCGTCCGTGCCCTCGTCCCTGTGCGGGTCGTACACGCGCACGCGGCCGACGTAGAAGCACTCGTCGAGCTCGTGGAGCAACGCGCGCTGGCACACGTGGTGCGCGTAGTCGGCGCGTCCATGCGCGTCCATGCGCTCCCACGCGCGCAGGTCGATGCTTTCTCGGAGTGTCACCGGGCCCGGTTCACCGGTCTCGCGGTGGAGGACGGTGAGAACCACGCGGAGCTCCACCTCGTGCCGGTCGTAGAGGACCTGCTCGCTGTACTCCATGCTGGTCACGCGGAAGCCGCGCACCTCGCGCTTCTGGTCGTCGCGCATCAGCCGACCCCCGCGAACAGGTCGCGCTGCAGGCGCTCACGCGCGAGCTTCGCCGGGATGGCGTCGGCAGCCCAGTGCAGGATGCACAGCGCCTCGGCCTCGTCGTCCTCGATGTCCTGGCGTCGCGTGCGGGCCTTGGCCCAGCGCACCGCCTCGGGCTTGACGACCTCCTTGCGCGCGCGGGCGAAGCGCGGGCCGAGCACAGCGCCGCGCCAGGTGGGCATGTCGACGCGCCAGCGCATGGCCTCGGGGTGGCCCATGTGCTCGAGCGTCTCCTCCCACCGGCCGCGCGCGGCGCCCATGCCGAGCAGCTGCGGCGTGCCCACGCCCTTGCCGGCGGGGATGTGGCTGTGGTCCTCGAGCACGACTGCCAAGGTATGGATGCGTCGGCAGCCGCACGGCTTCGGGTACTCGGGCGGCTGCTCGCCGACGAAGCACATGCAGCCGGCGCGCTTGAGGGCGGCCTGCACCGTGCGCACGCGGTGCACGGCCTGGGTGGCGGTGCCGCTCTGCATGGCGTGCATGCGGCTGTCGCGGTAGCCGGCGAGCGCCACGCCGCTGACCGAGGCCTGGTCGACGGTGAGGAACGCAGAGATCTCGACGCGCTGGCTGGGGGCGGAGCGGCTCATGGTGCCTCCGGTCCCAGGCCGAGCCACTCGCGAATCTCACGCTTGCAGGTCCCGCACAAGTGCCGGGTCTGGGCGATACCGAGCTTCAGGCCGGTCCAGCCGTGCGGCAGCGGCGCATCGGTGTTCGACGGCACGTACCGTTCGCGCGCCTGCGCGCCGCACTTGTCGCAGGTCGACTCCAGGTAGATCAGGTGGCTCACCGAAGCGCCCTCCCGTCACCTGCGCGCAGCGCGTCCTCGATCTTCGCGCGCAGCGGGTCCGCGGCGCTGAGCTCGCTCAGCACGTTGATCAGCAGCGCGCGCAGCGTGGCGGTGACGCTCGATGACTGCGGGTTGTGGATGTTCAGGACGTATCGCGCGTCAGCCACCAGTTCGCACAGCCGCGCCACGTAGGCAGCGCTGCGGGGGTAGTTGGCATCGTCGCAGGGCGCTTCCACAGCCATCGCGACGTTGCAGGCTTTGGGCGCGCATTCGTCCACTGCCGGCGCCCCAGACAGCGCGCGCCGGGCGGCCTCGATGCGAGCTCTTGGCTTCCGCCCGCCCATCTCGAGCGCGACCACCAAGAGGCCGTCCACCATGTCCAGCAGCCTGAGCACGTCGAGCTCGGCCTTGTTCTCGGCGCATTCGCGCTCCACGCCCATCATTTCGATCTTCCGCACCAGCCTGTCCTCACGCTCGCTCATCGCTTCCTCCGTCTGACTGACCATGGCCAGTCACTTTCTGACTCACCGGTTCTTCCACCGGTTCTCCGCCCTACCGGCCCCAAGGGGCCGGATAGTGGAGGGCTACCGGTTCCAGAACTGGTCGGAACCGGTGAGAACTGCTGAGTCCACAACGCACCAGACGCTCAGCTATGACCCGTTGCGGCCATCTGCCGCATGCATCTCCTTGGCTCCGCGCCCGCCGTCCACGTGGCGGAGCACGCCGCGTTGCTCCAGCTCGTCGAGCATCGCCAGACCACGCGACTTGGACACTCCGGCCATGGCGATGAGCTGCGTCTGACTCTTTCCGGGGTTCCGGCGAACGAGGTCGACCAGCGCCTCGAGGTCGCGCGCGTAGCGGCCCTCGCTCTGCTCCACGCGGCTCGGGATGATCGGCTGCGTCGAGTACGTCAGGTAGCCCGTGTCCGTGTCGCGCTGCAGGTCGATGGGGCGCCCGTGCTGCGAGTAGTTGCTCTTGGTGACGGCGAAGCGCGCGCCGATGCCGATCGTCTGCAGCTCGGCAGCCCAGCGGAAGCCAGCACCGAGCGCGGACGCGCCGCGCGCGTTGTGCGCGCTCGCGCCGGCGGCCGCGTCGCCCTGCTGCGAGGGTTTCCGGCTGTGGTGCGACACGAGCACCGTGCAGTCGGGCGTGACCATCGACTCGACCTGCTGGACGAAGCGTGTGGCCGCGGCGTTGTCCTTCTCGGTGTCCGCGCCGGCGAAGCGCGAGAGCGGGTCGAGCACCACCAGGCGGTAGTCCTCGCCCTTGAGGCGGCCGCGCAGCCAGCGCAGGAACGAGCTCTCCGAGACGCCGTCCGCGTCCATCACCGACACGGGCATGCCTGCTAGGGGCAGCGCCACGATACGCTCTCCAGCCAGGCGCTCCTGCTGCTCCGTGAGCCGCATAGCTCGCGCGACCGCGAATAGGCGCCGGTGGAGCTCCTCGCGGTCCTCCTCGGCGAGCGCGAGAAGCACGCGGCCGGTGTGGGGGACGTCGAAGTAGTCGAGCCAGCGGCGGCCCGTGACGATCGAGACAGCGAGCTGGATCAGCGCGAAGGTCTTGCCCGTGCCGCCCTCGGCGTAGAGCATGCCGGCCTTGCCCACTGGCAGCACGCCTTGCGTGGTGGCGCCGTTCGTCTCGTCGTTTGGGCGCGTGAGGAGCCAGCGGCGCGCGCGCGGCTGCTCTTGGATCCACGTGCCGATGGGCTGCCAGAGCGCGTCCAGCGCCGCCATTGGCTTGGTGCGCGCCCCCTCCTCGAGCGCCGCGTCCTGGACGACCTGGAGCGCGCTCTGTGCTTGCTCGATCTCGCCCGAGTCGCAGGCTGCGGCGAGGCGTTGCGCGGCGCTCTTGAGCGCGCGTAGGCGCGCGAGCCGGCGCAGGCGCTCGACAGGCACAGCCACGGGGATCGTGTCGGTGAGCCCGAGCAAGTAGTCGTCGCCGCCCACCGCTGCGAGCTGGTGCACGTCGAGCAGACGCGCTCGCAGCGTCAGCGAGTTGATCGGCTCACCCTCCGCGCCGAGATACACGAGCTCGCGCCAGATGCGCGCGTGCGATGGCGAGTAGAAGTCGCCCTCGGCCAGCTCCGTGGTCTGCAGCAGCTCGGGGCGCAGGAGCACCGAGCCCAGGGCTTCGCGTTCGAGCGGCAGGTCGCAAAGCTCGGTCATCTACCACCCGCGCTGCGCCCGTCGGGCTGCTGTGCGAGCCCCGGGATGCCGCCGCACGCAACGCAGTAGGTCGCGCGCTCGCTCGGCTCCCAGTACATGACGTCGCCCTGGTAGATGCGACCCTTGCACGCCTTGCACTGGCCGTGATGGCGCGCGGTCATCTGCCGACAGGTCGCGGGGAGCACGAACGACTGCGTGTCGTCGTCCGATTCGCCCAGGACGAGCAGCTTCGCGTCGTACCGGTCGACCAGCACGTACAGCCGATCGAGCGCTACGAGCGCGGCCGCGCCGTCTCGGGCCTCGCGAGCCTCGAAAAGTGCGAGGCGCACCGCGCAAACCTCCTCTTGAAGGCGCTCGCGGTGCTGCCGGTCGAGCTCGAATGGGTCCCGCGTCAAAAGAAGCCCCCGTCAAGATGGAAGAAACCGCCCGCAGCGGGCCAAAGACGCTACTCGGCTACAGAATCGGGCACGTCGGTGAGCTCGCCGCGCTTCTTGCGCTTGCGCGGCTGCGGTTTGGCGGGCGGAGGCAGCATGTCCGGGTCTGGAAGGCTCTCCTGCCGGTCGTAAGCGTCCATGTCGCGCGAGGAGACCACTCCCTGAGTGTCGCGCCGCACGTAGTCGACGCGGTTTTCGCCAAAAAGGTAGACCGTCTCGACTTCGACGTCGCGCAGCTCCACGCCCTCGTGCAGCTCCTTGACGGTCTGGTCGATTTGCGCGCGCGTCTGCTTCAGCTGCGCGTTCTTCTCGGACACCCAGGCCTTTTTCTCGGCCTCCTGCGTGCTCCGCTCCTGCTCGAGCCGCACCAGGTCCGCGTTCTTTGCCTCGCGCTCGCTCGGTGAGAGCTTGCAAGGCAACTTCTGCGTCTCGATCTCGCCCTCTTTGCTCAAGACACCACCTCCCAGTCCTCCGACAGCATGTCGAGCGCGTTCGGGTTCCATGGGAACAGCTTTGCGTTGACATCGCTCATGTAGATATACGGGTGCCCCATCTTCGAGTGCTCATCCGGCACCTGCAGACCGAGCCACATGCCCTTGCCGTTCCAGCCGGCGCGCGCGACGCGCTGGCCGGCCTTCAGCTGCTCGATGGCCCAGCCGAAGCTGCCGGACGCCGCGACAGGTGCCTCGAACGCCGTTGCGAAGTTCTCCGGCGTGCACGTGTACAGCGAGCCGTTCACGCCGCGGATCACCCAGTGCCCGACCTCGGCACGCATCCGGCCCTCTGAGGTCTCGAACTCCACCGCCTGCGGGCCGTTGAGCAGATCCTCTTCGAGTGCACCATCCACGCCCGCCCACGTGAGCACGTCGGTTCCGTTGCCACCAGTGAACTGCACTGCCTCCACGATCACCGGCTTCTTCCTAAATATGCCCATGTCCTCTTTCCTCCTCGCCGCTACACGCGCACGTCGTGCGGCGTCCAAACCTCTTCTTCGACCTCGCGCACCTCGCCCGGAAAACGCGGCTTCCTGCGGCGCTCGATCTGCAGCACCACGCTGTCGAAGCTCGGCGACTGGTCGCCGCCGTAGTCCACACGCTCGGGAAGGATTGCTCGCCGTGTGACGACAGCGCGCGGCGCCCAGAGCTCGCGATCGCGCTGTAGGCTGAACTGGAAAGACACGGGGAAGGCGCCGACCACCACGGGCGCGAGCTCGAGCGCGCGCAGCACGAAGCGCAGGTGGCCGTTGTCCTCGAAGGGCGGGTTCATCAGCACGAAGTCGAGCTCAGCGGCCCGAAGCTCCGGAGCTGACGCCCGGAAGTCGCCTCGCAGCACCAGCAGGCCCGGGAAGCGCTCCTCGCAGTGCCGCGCCCAAGCGGGGTCCAGGTCGATCGCGAGGATGAGCGACGGCTGGTGTCCGGCGCGGATCAGCCCTTCGATCAGCGCGCCGCCTCCGCAGCTCGGCTCGAGCACGCGCGCCCAGCGCGGCACCCAGCCGGCCATGCGCCGCGCCAGCCACGCAGGCGTATGCCACTGCGACAGGGAAGGCTGGAGCTCGGGCTCGCCGAACAGGTGCGCCTGCACCTCAGCCCCCCATCGCGATTGCGAGCACCCACAGCGTCTGCAGCGCGAGAGCGCCTGCGCTGAGCACCACGCACCAAGCGAGCTCCGACTCGCTCATGGCACGCTACCGTCCCCAATCACCTCGGGGCGCTTGTGCAGCTTCTCGGCGATCAGCTGGGCGGCATACGAGAAGACCGAGAGCACCGTGCGCCACTCGGACGAGCTGACCTCGCGCTCGGAGCCGTCGTCGAAGCGCACCACAACGCTGTACAGGCCTGCCTCGTCGCGGCTCAGCGAGACAGTTGCGAGCTGCTCGATCACAGGTACCTCCGCAGCGCGCCGCGCTCAGCACACGCCACCGGGCGCGCCGGCGGCAGTGCGGGCTTATCCGCGAGGAACGCCTCAGCAGCCGCGAGCTCCTGCTTTGCTGTGCGGCCACGAGGCGGGTGCACCACCGGTGCGCGCTGCGGCGCGGGTGCGTCGTCCGATCGCGGCGGCTGTGTGACCAGCTCGTAAAGCGTCGCGCCCAGCCGACCGTCCCGCGGCCCCATTGCGACGCGGCGTCGCATCAGGCCGCGCTTGATGAGCCCCAGGCAGGCGATCCGCGCACCCTGCTCGCTGCAGGCCGCGAACCGCGCAAGCTGGCCGATCGAGAAGGGCTGCTTGGCAGCGAGCTCGAGCGCCTTCGCTGCAGCCGTGCCGGGCTTGGGTACTGCCCGCCCGCCACCAGCGCCGGGAGGGCAATCCCGTGGGTTAGCGCTGGTGGCGAGCGTCTGTGCAGCGCGGCGGGGGGGCTCCGGGGGAGGAGGTGCCGCGCTGGACGTCTTGGGGGGCGGGAACTCCGCATTGGCAGCGTCGTTCGGCGCGTCGTCCTCGCTGAGGTGCACGCGGCTGCCAGCGAGGGCGTCCTGAGCAGCCGCGAAGTCTCGCAGCGTGAGCTTGCGGACGCGCTCCAGCGCCGGCAGCTGGCCAGCGTCGAGCGACGCGAGCTCGGCCGCCAGCGACAGGCGCCCGAAGGCGCCCGCCATCGTGTGCACCGCTGCGCGCTCGGCGGGGGTCATCAGTTCCACCTCGATGCGGCCTGCGAGCGAGCCTGCGTGCAGCGTGGGCAGGAGCACTGCCGCTGCGGATCGGCAGCGCCCGCGATGCCCGGCACCGGCGGGCCCACGAGGGCGCGCGTGAACGCCTCGCGCATGCGCTGCGCAGCCTCCTCGCGCTCCCGGACGTACTCGGGCGTCTCCACGAGCAGCGAGGACGCGCCATACAGGCGCAGCCCGAAGAGCGCGACCCGCCCGCACAGGCGGAGCAGCAGCAGGCCGGCGCGCTTGCGCAGCGTGAGACGCGCGCTCACAGCGACCACCACAGCAGCGCCAGCAGCACCGAGGCCGTCAGCAGCCACGCGATCAGCGTGTCGGTCGCGTCGGTGCTCATGGCGCGCCCTCACCGGTCAGCAGCCACCAGCCGTCGCACTCCAGCAGGCTGGCTGCCCGAGGGAAGACGTGCGGGTCTTTGGGGAGCTTCCCCTCGTCCTCCCAGCCCATCAGGTTCGTGACGTGCACGTCCACCGCACGCGCTGCCGCCGAACGCGAGATGCCTAACGCTTCCCGCCGGGAGCGGAAGCGCGACCCAAAAGCCTCGACGCGAGGTTTCCCCATATAGCGTTGGCTATATAGCGTCTTCGCGTAGGTGTCAACGCCGTGGCGAATAGCCGCCGGCCTGCAATGCTTGTTGACGCTGCCTAGTTGGCGTGTACGCTAAGCGCCTATGTCCGAGCCAGATCCCCAAAAAGTCGGTGCTTTCATCAGGTTACTGCGTGTCGGTAAAACTCTCACACAACAACAGCTGGCCGCTCACATTGACGTTGCTGTGTCATCCGTGTCCAACTGGGAATCCGGTAAGGCGCTCCCCCGCGACAACTGGGAACGCCTGGCGTCGTACTTTGGCGTAACCGTTGATGTTCTTATGACCGGCGGGGAAACGGAGGGGGCCGTGAGCGAGGCACAGTTGCGACAGCTGTTTTCTGAAGACGAACTAAAACGACTCACCGATCGGCAACGCAGGGGGCTCGCGCTGCTGCTCGAGGAGGCGGACGTAGAGCAGCATACAGCCCGCGTTGTGGTCGACCTTCTGACCAAGCGTAAGTAGCTGTATCTAATTAGAAATCGGTATTAGCCCTCACAGCGAGCCCGTGAGGGCTTTCTCATTTTCACCAACTTGGTGTTGACGCGTAGTGGTTGGCGAGTTAGCGTTGCCACCATGTTCGCCGCAGCTCAGGGAAGCTCCCCGTCCGCCACCGGGTCAGCGCTAGTTCGGGCGCATGACGGCGCAGTCGGAAGCGGGGAACGTGTGGACCGCGAGGTCGTCCGCTGTGCCCATGTCGTGGTAGGTCGCGCGCGGCTTGCCCCCGGGCGCCGTGAAGTCCCACCAGCCACCGTCAGGTGTGCCGGAGCCGTCGCTGGCAACGATGCACCCCCCAACCGCCGCGCCTTGCTGCCATCCGGCGTAGAACTGGGCGTGGCTGGCCCCGACGAGCGGGGTCGTCTGCGCCTCGCACGAGACGAACACAGAGCCGTCGCTGAACGTGACGAGTTGGTATCCCAAGCTTGCCAGTACGCCGCTGGCCGGAAGGGTCGCCAGGGAGTTGCAGGCGGTGATCGTCTCAGGGACGAGGGCGGCGCCCTGCTCAGCAGCCTGGCCCGACTGTCCCTGCGCGCCGCTGGCCCCGCGCTCTCCGTTGCAGACCACCTGACTGTCTTTGCCGGCGGACAGGCGAACGCCGCCAGAGGGGCACACCGAGCCGCTTGCGAGCTGCTCGACCTCTACCGAATCGCCGTCTTCACCGTCCTGGGCGCAGCCCAAGAGCACGACCAACAGCAACGCCGTTCTTTTCATCGCAGGCCTCCTCAGCGTCGCCGCTGGGAGGGGAGTGCGACGACGCGGGCCGGAGCCTACCAGATGCTGGCGGGGGTATGCCATGGATGAGCTACGCGAGCAGTGCGGCCGATGCCGCTTCAGCGCGGGCGACGAGCACGCCGACCGCCTGCTGTGCCGGCGCTACCCGCCGACCGTCGTGACGCTCGGCGCGCGCGATATCTTTGGCGAGCGGCGGTCCACGACCGGCCTGAAGCTGCCCGTCGTGGCCGCCGACGAGTGGTGCGGCGAGTTCCAGCCGGTGGTGCGCCATGGATGACCCCGTGCTCATCGCGCTGGTGACCGGCCTGGTCTGCGCAGTCGCCTCGTTCGTGCTGGGCTTGGCCACCGCCATCGCGCAGATCCAGTTGCACGCGTGGCTCAAGCGCCGGCGCGAGGCGCGTCGCGCCAGCGAGGAGAGCCGCCGCCATGGCTGAGCGCATCGGCCCGCCCACCGGAGGCGCTCTCGGCACCCTGCATGCCGAGGGAGAGCGCGCCCCGGCTCCCAGCTCTCGCTGCCCGACCTGCTACGCGCGGGCAGCGAGCGAGCGTCTCGGCGACGATCGCGCCGCTGGCGTCGGCGTCGAAACGCGTTGCGGGCGAGCGCTCGGGATGCTCGACCACCTCGCCGATGCGGCGCGCGGCTGGCGCTTCTGCGCTGAGCACGCGCCGGCTGATTGCGCTTCGCTGCGCCCCGAGCCAGTGCTCGTCAGCGCGGAGGATCTGGAGGCGATCCGGCAGGCGTGCAAGAAGGCATGCGAGGAGCCCAGGCCGATCGTCGCAATCATGCAAGGCCAGCTCACCGCGCTCGACCGCGCCGACATGCGCCGCGAGCTCGAGATTCGCGCCGAGGACTGCGCCATGCGGGCTGACGACGCGGCGTTGTGCGACCGAACTGAGGCAGCTGCCTCGTGGCGCGCGCGTGCCCTGCGCATCCGGCAGCTGATCGCGCTGCTCGCGGTGCTGCTGGTCTGCGCGTGCAACGAGTGGCCGCTCGGGGCGCCGCCGCACGGGGTGTGCTTCGACGGCAGCGTGCCGGCGGACGACCGCGCGGTCTGGCGGGCGGCGGAGCAGCGCTGGAACGTGGAGATCGGCACGGCCGTGCTGCTCGACGAGACCGCGGGCTGCGACGTGCGGGTGCGCGCCTCGACCGAGCTGGGCGAGCCGGCGTGCACGCTGCCGGTCGACGACCACGTACGCATATTTTACGTGCCGGCGCTGCTCAGGCCCTGCGTCGCGCTGCACGAACTCGCCCACGTGCTGCTCGGCCCGGGCGGCCACATGCCAGGCACGGTGTTCGCCGAGTACGGGTGTGACCACTCAGACGTTCTTGCGCCGGTGGCCGAACGCGTGAAGGCCAAGTGGGGGCTGCCATGAAGACCATCGAGCTCACCCGCGGCCTGGTCGCAATCGTAGACGACGAGGACTACGAGCGGCTCTCTGCGTGGAAGTGGCATGCGGTCACAGACTACCGAGGCGAGTCTTACGCTTGCCGCCACGCGAAGAAAGGCGAGCCCGGACCTCGCTACGTACTCATGCATCGGATGATCTGCCAGACCGACAAGGATGTCGATCACCGCAACGGAGACGGCCTGGACAATCGCCGCGAAAACCTACGACCCGCGACGCGCTCTCAGAACATCGCGAATAGTCGCCCGAGCTCTTCGAGCAAGAGCGGACTGAAGGGCGTCGATTGGCACAGACAGCGCGGAAAGTGGCGAGCTCAGATCACCGTTCTTGGGAGGCACCAATACCTAGGTCTCTTTGCCACTGCTTTGGAGGCCGCCGCTGCCTATGACCGTGCCGCGGTGGAGGCGTTCGGCGAGTTCGCTCGTACAAACCTTGGGGGGCTGCCATGATGCTGCAGAAGAACTGGTTCCGGAGGCGCGCTCTTGCGGCTGAGGCGCCGAGCGATGTCGTGTTGGACTTTTCTCCCGTTGCGCTCGAGAGCGTCTGCGAGCACGGCACGTACTATGTGTCGCGCATGGGCGGCGACTGGGACGTGCGCTTCCGCCCGAAGGACGCCGCGTGGGCTGCGCGCGACGTGCGCATCGACGCGGTGGACGCTGACGGCAACGCGTGCGACTGGCCGACGCGTGACTGCGCGGTGGCTGCGGCGAAGCTGCACGCGAGTCTGCTCGAGCTGGGCCACAGCGTGGGGCGCGCCACCGAGCTCGTGGCGCAGCGCTCGCAGCGCGTCTCGCAGCACCAGCACACGCTGGAGTACGGGCAGCGGGCGGTGACGCCGTGAAGGCCAACGCAGTCGGCTTCTCCTTGCGCGTGGTCGCGGTCGAAGGCGGCTTCGCCAGCCAGTGCTGGCTGGAAGGCGAGCTCATCGGACAGCGCGAGACCTTCCCGACGGCGGCCGCGGCGCTTGCTGATCAGGCGGTTGTCGAGGCCAGTATCGTGGCTGATCTGGCTACGCGGGGCATCGCCGCGGTGAAGCGCGGGGGAGCGCAAGCATGAAGCTCCGCGTCCTCACCAACAGCGAGCTGAAGTGCCGGCGCCGGTGCGCGCGCGAGCACCACTACGCCTACGCGCTCGGCTACCGTCCGACGGGAGACGCGGAGGCGCTGCGCTTCGGCCGACTGTGGCACCTGGGCCAGGAAGAGTTGTGGGGCGGACACGATCTCGAGGATGCCCTGTACATCGCGAGCAAGGAGGCCGCCGACCCGTACGAGGCGGCGAAGCTGCGCGTGCTGCTGCGCGGCTACCATGCGCGATGGGGCGAGCCGCCAAGCGACGACGTGGTGGCCATCGAGCGCGAGTTCTACGCGCCGCTCGTCAACCCGGAGACCGGCGCGCCCTCGCGCACCTACGCGCTTGCCGGCAAGCTCGACGTGCTGCTGCGCCGCAAGTTCGTCGAGCACAAGACGACGGCCGAGGACATCGGCCCCGGCACGCTCTACTGGCGCCGGCTGACGCTCGACACGCAGGTGTCGACTTACTACGCGGGCGCCAAGGCGCTGGGCCACGAAGTGGACGGCTGTCTCTACGACGTGGTGCGCAAGCCGGCGCTGCGACCGTCGCAGGTGCCGCTGCTCGACGATAACGAGGTCAAGATCGTACTCGACGCCAACGGCGAGCGGGTGCGCACGAAGGACGGGAAGAAGTGGCGCCAGACCGGCGACACTGAGCTCGGCTACGTGCTGCAGACGCGCGCCGAAACGCCCGAGGAATACGAGCAGCGCCTCACCGAGGAGGTCGCGGCGAACCCGGACAAGTACTACCAGCGCGGCGAGGTGGTGCGGCTCGAGGCCGACGAGCGCGAGGCGCAGCAGGACACCTGGCAGCTCGCGCGCGCGATGCGCGAGGACGAGCTCGCCGGCCGCTACCCGCGCAACCCGGACTCGTGCCAGCGCTACGGGCGCGTGTGCAGCTACTTCGATGTCTGCACGGGAGTCGCCTCGCTCCAGGACCCCGCGCGGTTCGAGCGCGTGACCAACGTGCACCCAGAGCTTTCGGCCGACGCGGCCGAGTAAGGAGACCGGGCGTGACCATGCAAGGAACGAGACAACCAGGGCGGCCAGCGCCGCCACCAATCGAGCGGCGAATGAAGCTGAGCGCCGTGACCAGCGGCGTCGCTCGCGGCCCAGACCGCATCCTCATGTATGGGGTGGGTGGCTGCGGAAAAACCACCTTCTTCGCCGAAGCGCCGCGGCCGATCTTCCTCGACACGCAGGAGGGGACGACACGCCTCGACGTGGGGCGCTTTCCTCAGCCGCGCACGTGGGAGGACGTGCACGATGCCGTGGACGAGCTGCTCTCTACGCAGCACCAGTACCAGAGCTTCATCATCGACCTGCTCGACGACGTCGAACAAATGCTGTTTGCCAGCCTCTGCAAGCGCGACGGTGTGGCGAGCATCGGCGAATACGGGGGCGGGTATAACAAGGGCTTCGACGCCGCGCTGGCCGAATGGCGGGTGCTGGTCGCGAAGCTTGAGCGGCTCCAGAGCGAGCGCGGAATGCTGATCGGCATGGTCGCGCACTGCACGACCAAAACCATCAAGAACCCCGAGGGCGAGGACTACGACCGCTACACGCTGCTCCTGGCAGAGAAGTCGCACGGCTTTCTCCGTGGCTGGTGCGACACGGTGCTGCTCGCCCGCCACGAAGTCGTGCTGCGGACGGACCGGAAGAAGCGCACGCGTGGCATCAGCACCGGCGCGCGCGTGATCCACACCGTGGAAACGGCTGCCTACGTAGCGAAGAATCGCGACAACTTGCCAGACACGCTGCCGCTCGACTGGACCGAGTTTCGAGCAGCCATCGCAGTCGGAGCACCCGCTTCCCCCGAAGCCGTCCGCGCCGAAATCGCCGAGCTCGCACAGCAGGTGGACGAGGCGACGCGCGCGAAGGTCCAGGAGCACGTTGCTGCTTCCGGCGAAGACGCGCCGCGGCTCGCGCGCATCCTCAACAAGCTCCGAGAGCGGGTCCAGCCCCAACAGTCGCAGCAGACGCAGGAGAGCACACAGTGAGAAAGCTTCGGACCAAGGCCCGCGCACTACCCGGATCGCACGAGTGGGGCTTCGCTGGCACCGGCGCACAGCAGGTCGGCTTGCGTCTGCAGGCGATCGGCGGCGACCTCGATGGCCAGTTCTTCACCTGGTACGGCTACTTCACCGAGCGGAGTGAGGACCGCACGCTCGAGCAGCTGCAGATCGCTGGCTGGGACGGCAACGACATCATCAATCTGCCCGGCATCGGGTCGACCGAGTTCGACTTGCAGCTCGAGGAGCAGGAAGACGAGGAAAGCGGTCAGACCTTCCTCAAGCCAACGTTCATCAACCGCATCGGCGTCGCGATGAAGAACGTCATGAACCCGATGGAGAAAGCCGCGTTCGCCGCGCGCATGCGTGCCAAGACGGGCGCCGCCTCGCCGCGCTCACCCGCCCCGGGCTCGGCCGGTGCGCGCTCGCAGCACCGCGCTGCACCACGTGCCGCGAGCGGTGGCGGTGGCTGGGACACCAGCGCCCCGCCTCCAGGCGACGACGACATTCCGTTTTGAGCTTTGCTCCGGGATAGGCCCGGAGCGAGCGCCGGAGCCCGTCTCCGGCGGCAGACGCAACGCTTCGTCACTGTGCGGGCGTCTGCATTAGGTGGGTTGGCCGAGCAGCGAAGGCGTCCGGCTGTAGACCGGAATCGAAAGACGCGGCGGTGCAAGTCCGCCACCCACCACCGAGGCGCGCGCGGCCTGACAGCGCAAAGGAGACCACATGGACAACAGCAAGGGTAGGTACGGGTACGGGTACGGGGACGGGGACGGGGACGGGTACGGGGACGACTGATCCCCAAGGTCGAAACGCCGCGAGGCGTCCACGCGTGAGTCGCGTGCTGAGGAGACCAACGATGCCAGTGAGCGAGCCGCGCAAATTTGCCGAGGGCACGGACATCAGCGCCGAGCGCTCGCGCGCCGACATCGAGACGCTGCTGCGCAAGCACGGAGCCTCCGAGTTCGCCGTCTACACGAGCGACGAGCGCACGGTCTACATGTACCGCCTCAAGGGCATGATGGTGCGCCACCAGGTGGAGTACCCAGACGCGAAGGGCTTTCAGAAGTGGAACCACCTCAAGACGCCGCTGCTCACGAAGGAGAAGCTGGCCAAGGCTGCTGAGAGCGAGTGGCGCCGTCGCTGGCGCGCGCTGCTGCTCGTCTGCAAGGCCAAGCTGGAGATGATCGACAGCGGCGGGTCGACCTTCGAGCGCGAGTTCCTCGCGGACATCCTGCTCGCGAACGGCGAGACGATGGGCCAGGCGATGCTGCCGCGGATCGTGGAGATGTACGAGACCGGCGGCATGCCGCAGTTCCCCCAGCTGCTGCTCGGTCCAGGGAAGGACCAGCCATGAGCGAGCGCGGCCAGTGCAAGAGCTGCAGCGCGCACATCCTCTGGGTGGTCACGGAGAGCGGCGCGCGCATGCCGCTCGACGCCGAGCCCGAGCGCCGCTTCGTGATCGACAGCGGCACCAACCCGATGCGGGCTCGCGTGCGCAACACGTACGTCTCGCACTTCGCGACGTGCAAACAGGCTGATCGCTGGAGGAAGACGTGAAGCTCATCAGCAAGATTGAGGCGTCCGCCTGGCGCGAGCGCGTGCAGTGCCGGACGTGTAAGGCAGTGCTCGAGGTCGAGCTCTCCGACCT
>Ga0075430_100001068_pt1 | contig 21721 bp, 20 predicted proteins | sample RhiMetdeltSRZDD4_FD_75294 | JGI IMG/M metagenome (GOLD analysis project Ga0075430, IMG submission 75294) | Populus rhizosphere microbial communities from Tennessee, USA - Rhizosphere MetaG P. deltoides SRZDD4 | ecosystem: Host-associated > Plants > Roots > Rhizosphere > Soil | place: USA... | reverse complement strand
TCGATGAAGATGCACTCGCCGGGGCACTCCTCGGCGGCCTCGATGGTGGCCTCTTCCTGGCCGGCCGGCACGACCGCCAGGCCTTCGGCGCCACCGGGGTCGGCAAAGATCTTGTCGCCCTCCTTGACGTAGGCCAGGCCGTCGTCCAGCAGGGTGAAAACGTCGGGAGCGATCTCTTCGCAGAGACCGTCACCGGTGCAGAGATCCTGATCGATCCAGACCTTCATGCTGTGCGTCGCTCCTGGCTAGAAGACCACACGGAAATCCGTTTGGGAGTAGAAGGCGAACTCTACTCATCCCGATGATAAACAAGGCAAACCCGATAGAAATTCATCGAGGAATCCGGCCGGCGGCAGTCGGGAAGCATCGACGGGGTAATGGTCACGCCCACGGGTGGTGCCGGTGTAGGGTCCCAAAACGCAGGTACGTCCGTTGGTCGGCCACCCGTCGAACCTTGGTCGGAGGAGGTGATCGTGGTCGCTGAGCGAGAGAACGAGCCCCGTCCGTCCATCGAGGATGCAGACACCATTCGGGTGCTCGAAGAAGAGATCCTGGCGCTGCGGCGTCGGTTGCAAGATGCACCCAAGCGGGTGCGCACCCTCGAGGAGCGTCTGCTCGAGACGAAGGGCCAGCTGGCCCAAGCCGTCGCGCAGAACGAGAAGCTCACCTACACGCTGCGTGAGGCGCGCGACCACATCGCCGCCCTGCGCGAAGAGGTCGACAAGCTCACCCAGCCGCCGTCGGCGTACGGCACGCTGCTGAACCGCAACGACGACGGCACCGTCGACGTGTACTCGGGCGGCCGCAAGATGCGCGTCGCCGTCCACCCGGCCCTCGACGAGGAGGAGCTGGTCCGAGGCGGCGAGGTCGTCCTGAACGAGTCGCTCAACGTCGTGCTCGCCCGAACCCCCGAGACCAACGGCGAGGTCGTCACCCTCAAGGAGAAGCTCGAGGACGGCCGCCGGGCGATCATCGTCGGCCGGGCCGACGAGGAGCGGGTGGTCGACATCTCCGCCGGGCTCCAGAACGAGAAGCTGCGCAGCGGCGACTCGCTCCTGATGGACCCCCGGTCGGGGCTCCTGCTGGAGAAGCTGCCCCGCCCCGAGGTCGAGGACCTGGTGCTCGAAGAGGTGCCCGACGTGTCGTACAACGACATCGGTGGCCTCGACGAGCAGATCGACCAGATCGCCGACGCGGTCGAGCTGCCGTTCCTCCACCAGGACCTGTTCGCCGAGCACAAACTGCCGGCCCCCAAGGGCATCCTCCTGTACGGCCCGCCGGGCTGCGGCAAGACGCTCATCGCCAAGGCCGTGGCCAACAGCCTCGCCAAGAAGGTGGCCTCGGTCAGCGAGGGCGACGGTCAGGCCAAGAGCTACTTCCTCAACATCAAGGGCCCCGAGCTGCTCAACAAGTACGTGGGCGAGACCGAGCGGCAGATCCGCCTGGTGTTCCAGCGGGCCCGGGAGAAGTCCGAGGAAGGCTGGCCGGTCATCGTCTTCTTCGACGAGATGGACTCGATGTTCCGCACCCGGGGGTCGGGCATCAGCTCCGACGTCGAGTCGACCATCGTGCCCCAGCTGCTGGCCGAGATCGACGGTGTCGAGTCGCTGAAGAACGTCATCGTCATCGGCGCCTCCAACCGTGAGGACCTCATCGACCCGGCCATCCTGCGACCCGGCCGCCTCGACGTGAAGATCAAGATCGAGCGCCCGACCGAGACGTCGGCCCCGCAGATCTTCAGCCGCTACCTCACCACCGACCTGCCCCTCGGCCCCGACGCCGTGCGGGACCTGGGCGGCGGCGATGCCGCCAAGTGCGTGCAGGCGATGATCGAGCGGACCGTCGACGAGATGTACCGGACCGACTCGGACAACGAGTTCCTCGAGGTCACCTACCAGAACGGTGACAAGGAGATCATGTACTTCAAGGACTTCGCGTCCGGGGCCATGATCGAGAACATCGTCCGCCGGGCCAAGAAGCTGGCCATCAAGCGCCACCTGGCGGGTGGGGTGAAGGGCATCGTGCTCGACGACCTCCTGGCATCGATCCACCAGGAGTACAAGGAGCACGAGGACCTGCCCAACACCACCAACCCGGACGACTGGGCCAAGATCTCCGGCAAGAAGGGCGAGCGCATCGTGTACGTGCGCACCATCGTCAACCGGGACGGTGGCCAGGCCGCCGGCGGTCGGGCCATCGAGCGGGTGGCCACCGGCCAGTACCTGTAGTTGCTGCTCTGCGCGTTCGGTGGCTCGGTTCGGCGCTAGGCCGAGTCCGAGTCCGAGTCACCGAAGCAGAGTGAGATCGCCGGGTCCAGCTCGGCGGGGATGTCGCCCTCCTCGACCGCGTTCGCGACGGCAAGGGTCTTGTCGTAGCCGAGCCTGTCGACGACGCAGTTCGACGCGTCCCACGCTTCGCCGAGCTCGAGGTTGCCGAACTGGACGGCTTCGACCATCAGCTGTGAGCGGACCGCCGGCAGCTGCAGCGTGTCCCACGAACGGTCGGTGATGTCCGGCCCGTCGGTCCCGGGATCGCACGAGGTGGCGCCGTAGGTGGTGTAGGTGGTGGCGTCCATCTCTTCCGGCGCGGCGGCGATCCAGTCCCCCAAGCCCTTGGACAGCTCGTCGAGATCCTGGTCGCTGTCCTCGTCGACCCGGAAGCGGACGCAGGTCTGGCCGTCCTGCTCGAACTGCACGAAGCGGCCCGCCTGCCAGCCGTCGGCGGCGTGGAGCGCTTGCAAGGGGTCGAGCCGCTCGGCGAGCAGCAGGTAGAGGTCGACGGCGCTGAAGGTGCCCTGCTCGATCGGGTCGGAGACGCCGAGCGAGGGGTCGTCCACCTCACCCACCTCGGTGTCCCCGAAGTACGACCTCGGGTCGAGCATGTGCTCGCTGGTGGAGGGCAGGTCGTCGAACGCCTTGTCGACGGCCTTGTTGCCACCGTCGGCGGCGATGAGCTCGACGAGGGGCTGGCCGAGGACGTAGGGGACGACCATCGAGGCCCGCAGGGCCGAGGGGACGTCGTCGAGCTTCTCGTTGGAGGCGTCGACCTCGGCGTTGTAGTGGTCGACGTACTGGTCGAACTGGTCCTTGGGGAGCTGCTGGACGTAGGCCCGCTCGATGCGGACGGCGTCGCCCTCGACCAGGGCCTGGTAGCCGCCGAGGGCGTCCTGGTCGGGATCGTCGGGGTCGAGGTCCAGGTCGACCTGGAGCTGGAGGAGGTCGAAGTGCTGGTCCTGGAGGGCGTGGGTGAGCTCGTGGATCAGGGTGGGGCGGAGGTCGAGGTCGACCTCGGTGCCTCGGACCATGACGTGCTTGGTGTAGAGGTTGTACTGGGCGAGGGTGCCGGTGTCCTGGAGGTCGTTGGTGGCGGCGGCGAGGTCGAGGTCGCCGTGGGCGAGGCCGAGGGCGCGGAGGAACGAGGCCTGGTGGTCGAGCTGGTCGGTCTCGTCCTCGGTGAGATCGCCCTCGTCGAAGCGGACGGCGTCGGAGTACTCGCCGGGGGTCAGGAACTCGACCTCGACGGGGTGGTCGAACTTCAGGCCCCGCTCCTTCTCGACGTACTTCACGAGGTCGGCGACCCGGGGGTCCCAGTGGTCGGGGTACTTGTCGTCGTCCTGGGCCTTGGCGTAGAGCACGGTGCCGACGGCGGCGGCGACGACCACGAGGCAGAGGATGGTGGCCGGGAGGAGCTGGCGCAGCGCCGAGGGCCCGCGTTGCCCCGGCGGGGCCCACTGGGGCGTGCCGGGCAGCGGCTGGCGGCCGCCGAAGCGCCGGCCGGGCGGGGCCCCCTGGGGCATCCCGGGCAGCGGCGGGGTGGGGCCGCTGTCGGGGCCCCAGATGGTGGGCCGGTTCGGTCGGGTGGGCGGGACGCTGCCCCAGCCGCCGGGCGGCGGGGGCGGGGCCTCGGTGCTCCAGGCGGCCGGGTCGGGCCGGGTCGCGACCTGGGGGAGCTCGGCCTCGGCCGCCGCGCCCCCCGGTTTCGGCGGGAGCCAGCTCCAGGGTTCCGGGCCCTCGGGCGGGGGCGGAGGCGGCGGTGTCGGCTCGGGGGCGGGCGGGGGCGGAGGCGGCGGTGCGGCGGGCCTCGACGGCGAACGATCGCTGTCGGGCTCGGCCCAGGGCCGGTCGTTGGATGAGGGATCGGTCACGCCTGTCCTTGCTGCCTCGCCTTGCCCGTACTTGGAGCTGACCAGGCAGTCTGGCGTGCCGCACCCGGATTCGCAGCGCGGCGGGTCTGACCACCTCACAAGTAGGCAGGCATAGCGGCCGATCCGCTCGGCCTCGTAACCTCCCGGGGGTGCCGACCGCCCCGAGCCGTCATGAGGGCTTGACCGACACGAAGCAGGGGCGGCTGGCGATCATCGTGGTGGTGGCCGGCACGATCCTGGTGGTGGCGGCGTTCGCCAACGTGCTCGGCAACAACGCGGCCGACGCCGAGGCCAACTCGGTGCGGGCGGCGCTGCGGGAGGAGCTGGGGGAGTTGCCCGACGACCAGGCGCTGGTGCTGCCGCCGAAGGAGGGCGGCCCGATCGACGATGCGGTGGGACGGGTGCTGCGGCGCCACCCGGGCGAGCTGGTGGCGGTCGGGCGGCCGGAGCACCGGCGCATGACGGTGGTGGCGGTGGAGACCGGTTGGACCTGGTGGCCCCGCTGCGTGCGGGCCGAGCTGCGGGGCGACCACACGGTGCTGACCCGGGTGTCGAACGGCACCTGCTGACGTCGACGAGGGGCGCTCGGCGAGGACATTGAGGTCAGGCGACGATCCGCGGGTTGGCGGGGAGGCAGCACTCCCATGGGTGGAGCGAGGGGTAACGTCGAACCCGTGGCCCTGCGGAAGATCATCGGCGTCGAGACCGAGTACGGCATCCTCGTGAGAGGTGCCGCGGAGTCGAACCCCATCGCCGCGTCCTCGGTCTTGATCAACGCGTACGTCCAGGAGTTGGCCCGGTCGGGCGCCGGGTCGCGGACCAGCCCGAAGGTGGGGTGGGACTTCGAGGACGAGCACCCCGACATCGACGCCCGGGGGTTCACGGCCGAGACCGCGCTGGCGCCCGAGGTCGAGACGCACCTGGTCAACGCCGTGCTGACCAACGGAGCCCGCTACTACGTCGACCACGCCCACCCCGAGCTGTCGACGCCGGAGTGCGCCGACCCGCGGGCGATCGTGGTGTTCGACAAGGCAGCGGAGTTGGTGCTGCAGCGGTCGATGCAGGCGGCGAAGTCGCTCCTCCCGCCGGGCGAGGAGATCGTCGTCTACAAGAACAACTCCGACCGCAAGGGCAACTCGTACGGGTGCCACGAGAACTACCTCATGGACCGGCAGGTGCCGTTCTCGCGGATCGTCATGCACGTGATGCCGCACTTCGTGTCGCGGCAGGTGTACACGGGCGCCGGCAAGGTGGGGACCGAGGCGCCTGGCCTGACCAGTGAGGACGTGCCGTTCCAGCTGTCGCAGCGGTCCGACTTCTTCGAGGAGGAGGTCGGCCTCGAGACCACGCTGAAGCGGCCGATCGTCAACACCCGGGACGAGCCCCACGCCGACGCCCAGCGCTACCGGCGGCTGCACGTCATCGTCGGCGACGCCAACCTGGCGGAGGTCGCCACGTTCCTGAAGGTGGGGACGACGGCGCTGGTGCTGTCGATGATCGAGGACGAGTTCCTGCCCCGGGACCTGACGCTGGCCGCGCCGGTGCAGGCGCTGCGCCAGGTGTCTTACGACCTATCGCTGCGGAGGCCGCTCGAGCTGGCCGACGGGTCGCGGATGACCGCCATCGAGATGCAGTGGGAGTACCTCGACCGGGCGAAGAAGTACGCCGAGGAGGAAGGGCTCGAGTGCCTGGGCTCCCCGGAGGTGGGGGCCGAGGTGCTGCGCCGCTGGGAGGACGTGCTGTCGCAGCTGGAGTCGGACTTCCTGGGCCTGGCGAACCAGCTCGACTGGGTGGCGAAGTACCGGCTGATGCAGGGCTACCGGGAACGTCACGACCTCGGCTGGGACGATGCCAAGCTGGCGGCGATGGACCTGCAGTACCACGACCTCCGGGCCGACAAGAGCCTGGCCGCCCGGGTGGGCCTGGAGCGCATCACGGACGACCGCGAGGTCGCCACCGCGGTGTACGAGCCGCCCACCGACACCCGGGCCTACTTCCGGGGCAAGTGCCTGCAACGCTGGGCCGACCAGATCGTGGCGGCGAACTGGGATTCGATGGTCTTCGACGTGGGCGGCGACCCGCTGCGCCGCGTCCCCATGATGGATCCGACACGTGGAACGGAGGCGCACGTGGGTAGGTTGATGGCCGAGTGCACCAGTCCGGGCGAACTACTGGATCGGCTGGGGCAGTAGCGATAGGGAACGAGGAACAGGCGACATGGCTGAGCGAGAGCAGAAGAAGAAGTCCGCCCCCGCTCGTGCGGAGGAAGTCGTCGAGGACGTCCCGGCGACCTCCGATCAGGGCGAGAAGATCAAGGCCGAACTAGACGACCTACTCGAAGAAATCGACGAAGTCCTAGAGTCCAATGCCGAAGACTTCGTAAAATCCTACGTCCAGAAGGGCGGCGAATAGCCCGAAATGCAGTGAAAGTCTGACTAGCGTTCCTCCGTTCGGGAGGGCGCTGTGTCGGTCAAGAGCTGCAGGATCTGTGGTGAGTTCAAGCCGCTGACTGAGTTCCATCGCGCGAGCGGGATGCGCGACGGTCACCGGAACGAGTGCAAGAGCTGCTTCAAGCTCCTCGCGAAGGCGCGTTATGACTCGGCGACTGCTGTCGCCCGCGCAAAGCAATGGCGGATCGACAACCCGGAACGATCTCGCGCATACCAGGCCGAGTATCGGGCCCGACCAGAGCGGCGACGGGCGATGCGGGATCTCTACTACCGGCGAACGTTCGGGATCACGGCCGACGACTTCGATGCTCTGTTGGAGAAGCAGGGTGGGGTGTGTGCGATCTGTGGGTGCGCGCCCGAGCGGGCGGCGAGCTTCCACCTCGATCACGACCACGTGAGCGGGGCCATTCGGGGGATCCTCTGCCTCGACTGCAACCAGGGGGTCGGCAAGTTTCGCGACGATCCGGGGTTGTTGGAGCGGGCGGCCGCGTACATACGGGAGGGGCGCACTACGGCGGTGGGGTGAGGCTGTAGCCTCCGCAGACAATGACCTTGCCGATCTACCGAGCCGATGACGACCCGGGCCCGTCGTTCGTCGACCTGTTGAGCCGAGTCGGTCAGGGCCCGCGCTGGGACGTCGACAACGCCCCCGGCGCCAGCAGCGACCACCCCCTGCGGCTGACCCACTCCACCACCGTGGTCGCCGTGCGCTGCGCCGACGGCGTGGTCATGGCGGGCGACCGCCGGGCCACCAGCGGGCACCTGATCAGCTACCGCACCATGGAGAAGGTGTTCCCCGCCGACCACCACTCGGGCGTCGCCATCGCCGGCGCGGCCGGCCCGGCCATGGAGATGGTCAAGCTCTTCCAGCTCCAGCTCGAGCACTACGAGAAGGTCGAGGGCAGCTCGCTCTCGCTGGAGGGCAAGGCCAACCAGCTGTCCCAGATGGTCCGCAGCCACCTACCGGCGGCGATGCAGGGCATGGCGGTCGTTCCCCTGTTCGCCGGCTTCGACCTCCGCCGCGGCGTAGGCCGGCTCTTCGAGTACGACGTCACCGGCGGGCGCTACGAGGAGAGCGACTTCGCCGCCACCGGCTCCGGCAGCCTCCACGCCGGGACCGTCATCAAGCTCGGCTACCGCGAAGGCCTGAGCGCCGACGAGGCGATCGAGCTGTTGATCAACGCCCTGTTCCAGGCGGCCGACGAGGACTCCGCCACCGGCGGCCCCGACCTCGTCCGGGGCATCTACCCCATGGTCGCCACCATCACCTCGGCCGGCTTCGAGCGCCTGGCGGACGACGACGTCAGCGCCCGGTTCCGAGGCCTGCTGGACCGCTTGTCCTCCACCCGCGGCACGACCTCCATGGGGGCGAACCCGGGGGCCAGGGCCACCACCGGCGGCAAGGGGAGCAAGAAGGGAGGTGCGGCCCGATGAGCATGCCCTTCTACGTCGCTCCCGAGCAGTGGATGAAGGACAAGGCCGACTTCGCGCGCAAGGGCATCGCCCGGGGCCGCGCGCTGGCGGCCCTCGAGTACGCCAACGGCATCCTCATCTGCGCCGAGAACACCTCGGCCACCCTCCGCAAGATCAGCGAGATCTACGACCGCATCGCCTTCGCCGGTGCCGGCCGGTACAACGAGTACGACCGGCTGCGCATCGCCGGCGTCCGCCACGCCGACCTCAAGGGCTACTCCTTCAGCCGCGAGGACGTCGATGCCCAGGGCCTCGCCAATGCCTACGCCCAGATGCTCGGCGACGTGTTCACCCACGAGGTGAAGCCCATGGAGGTCGAGATCCTCGTGGCCGAGGTCGGCGAGGAGCCCGACGACGACCGGCTCTACCACATCCTCTACGACGGCACCGTCGTCGACGAGCGGGGCTTCACGGTGCTCGGCGGCGAGGCCGAGACCATCTCCGAACGGTTGCAGAGCGCCTACCAGGACGGCTTCGACGCTGCGGCGGCGCTCCAGGCCGCCGTCAGCGCGTTGGCGGGACCCGACCGCCGGCTCGCCCCCGACGAGCTCGAGGTCGCGCTGCTCACCCGCAACCGGGGCCGCCGCTCGTTCCAGCGGTTGACCGACGACGAGGTGGCCGAGCTCCTCGGCACCCCGCCCCCGGTCGACGACGCCCCGGCAGAGCCCGCCGCCGACCCCGAGCCTCCGGCCGAGGAGGACGGCTCGTCCAACGGCGACGAGGCCTGATCCGCCCCCGCTTCGCCTAGCCCCGCCCGAGCACTAGGGTCTCCCCGAGCGGGCCCGGGGGATGCCCCCGGGGCGGGACATGGCGGAGCGGAGCGGGATGAACTGTCCATCATGTGGAGCGGGCAACGCGTCCGACGCGCGTTTTTGCAGCCAGTGCGGATCGGCGTTGGCGCCCCCTCCGCCCCCGGACGCCCCGCCGCCCCCCGAGCCCCCGCAGCAACCCGCGGGCTGGACCACCGCCACGCCCCCGCAACCCGCCTCCTGGGGTGACGCCACCCCAGGGGCCGCCCCGCCACCGGGGCCTCCGCCAGGAGCCGAGCCGGGTGCGGCACCACCGTCGGGCCCGCCATCTGCCGGTGCAGCTGCGCCCGCGCCGTCTTCGGGAGAGTGGGGTGGCGCCGCTCCGACAGGGACCGAGTGGGGCGGGGCGCCGTCGTCGGGAGGAGCCGGCACTGCCGCAGGACCGCTCGGCCCACCATCGGTCGGCGAGCCTCCGGCCGCGCCGCCTTCGGGTGGCGCACCGCCGCCGGGGCCGGCCGTTTCTCCGTCAGGGGAGTGGGGTGGTGGGCAGCCGGCGGCCGGGCCTTCGTCTGGTGAATGGGGTGCGGGGCAGGCACCGGGTGCGGCACCTCCGTTGGGCGCATCCGTCGGTCCAGCTGCGCCCGCGCCGTCTTCGGGCGAGTGGAGTGCGGGGCCACCGGGTTCGGGTCAGTGGGGTGCGGGGGCGCCGCCCGGAGCGCCCGGAGGGCCGCCAGGTGGTGAGCCGGGCTACGGGGCGGGACCCACTGGGGGGTATCCGACCTATCCGCCGGCCGCACCCTCCGACGAGGGGAAGCGGCGCAAGGGGCGGGGGAAGATCTACGCGCTGTTGGGGCTCTTGCTCGTCGTCTCGCTCGGGGCGGCGACGTTCATCGTCCTGAAGAAGGACACGACCGGGGCCACAGTCGGCAGCACGATCCGGCTCGAGCCGATCACCACGCTCGGGGCCAACGCCTTCACCGACAGCTTCGACGAGGAGAGCTTCGAGGGGCCGCTCAGCATCGCCCTCGCCGACTTCCCCGACCTCGGCAAGGACGTCGTGTCGGCGCTCGCCGGCCGGGTCACCAACGGCGACACGCCCGGCCTCTACGGCGGCAGCCAGAACAAGGCCGTCTGCAACATCCAGGGTCTGATCGACTTCCTCACCAACCCCGCCAACAAGGCCAAGGCCGGCGCCTGGGCGAAGACGCTCGGGGTCGAGATCGCCGACATCCCCACCTACCTGAAGGGCCTGACCCCGGTGCGGCTGCGCTTCGACACCCGGGTCACCAACCACGGCTTCAAGGACGGCAAGGCGACGCCCCACCAGTCGCTGCTCCAGGCCGGCACCGCCGTCCTGATCGACGACACCGGCGTCCCCCGGGTCAAGTGCAACTGCGGCAACCCGCTGCTCGAGCCCGAGCCGCTCGGCGACGTCCGTAGCAACGAGAAGGACAAGACGCTCGACATCCAGTTCGTCGCCGAGAACCCGAAGGACGCCTGGGAGGGCCTCGACCCGAACAAGGCCGTCACCGTGAAGCCCGGCAAGAAGGTCACCTCGTTCACCCTGGTCGACATCGAGACCGGCCGGCTGTTCCAGCGCAAGGTCGGCGAGGACGTCGGCCAGGACGAGTTCGTGGTGGTCGGCGACGAGACCGTGTGCAAGGGCCTGGAGGAGTCGCCGACCTGCAAGGTGGGCAAGCTCGGCACCGGCGACGTTCAGGTCACCCTGCAATGGGGCTCGGGGGCCGACCTCGACCTGCACATCTTCGAACCCGACGGGACCGAGATCTTCTACGACCAACCGGGGCCGTCCCCGAGCGGCGGTCAGCTCGACGTCGACTCCAACGCGCAGTGCGACCCGGGCGCCTCGGTCGAGAACGTCTTCTGGCCGAGCGGCGCCGCGCCCCAGGGCGACTTCACCGCGATCGTCTACGGGTTCGGCATCACCCCGGCGGACGGCAAGCCGTGCGGCAACGGCGACTACGTCCTCACGATCACCGTGGCGGGCGAGACGCAGACGTTCGAGGGCACCGTCGGCCAGGACGAGCAGGACAAGTACCCATTCAAAGCATGACCGGCGGGCGCCAGCCTGCCGGTCGCCACCGAGGGGTGGGGGTCGGGGAGGTCGGCACGGGGGCTTAGGACTCCGAACCGCCGCCGGATCGCGTCCGAATCGCCGGGGAAGCGTGCCCTTCGGCGGCGGGATGTGGAGGTAGCGTGCGGTGATGGAGCGGCGCATCTTCGGTCTCGAGAACGAGTACGGGGTCACCTGCACGCTCCGCGGGCAGCGACGCCTCAGCCCCGACGAGGTCGCGCGGTACCTCTTCCGCCGCGTGGTGTCGTGGGGCCGCAGCTCGAACGTCTTCCTGGCCAACGGGGCCCGGCTGTACCTCGACGTCGGCAGCCACCCCGAGTACGCCACGCCGGAGTGCGACTCGATCCTCGACCTGGTGACCCATGACAAGGCGGGGGAGCGCATCCTCGAGCAGCTCCTGGTCAGCGCCGAGCAACGGCTGCGGGAGGAGGGCATCCGGGGCGTCATCTATCTCTTCAAGAACAACACCGACTCGGCCGGCAACTCCTACGGCTGCCACGAGAACTACCTGACCTCGCGGCGGGACGACTTCGGCCACTACGCCGAGGTCCTCATCCCGTTCTTCGTGTCCCGCCAGATCTACGCCGGCGCCGGCAAGGTGCTGCAGACCGCCCGGGGCGCCATGTACTGCATCGCCCAACGGGCCGAGCACATCTGGGAGGGCGTCTCGTCGGCGACCACCCGCTCCCGGCCGATCATCAACACCCGGGACGAGCCCCACGCCGACGCCGAGCGCTACCGGCGACTGCACGTCATCGTCGGCGACTCCAACATGAGCGAGTACACGACGTTCCTGAAGGTGGGGGCCACGTCGATCCTCCTGCGCATGCTGGAGGACCCCACGTTCGTGCTGCGGGACATGACCCTGGAGAACCCCATCCGGGCCATCCGGGAGATCAGCCACGACCTCACCTGCAAGCGCACCGTCCGGCTGGCCAACGGCCGCGAGGCCAGCGCGCTCGACATCCAGAGCGAGTACCTCGAGCGGGCCCAGCGCTACGCCGAGACCAAGGGCCTCTCGCCGCTGGAGGAGCAGGCCCTGCAGATGTGGGAGCACTGCCTCACCCGGCTGGCCGACGACCCCTTCACCCTCGACCGCGAGTGCGACTGGGTCATCAAGCACAAGCTGATCGACGGCTACTGCGACCGCAACGACCTGTCGCTCTCGCACCCCAAGGTGTCGCTGATCGACCTGCAGTACCACGACGTCAACCGGGAGCGCGGCCTCTTCTACAAGATGCAGGAGCGCGGCCTCGTCGAGCGGGTCACCAGCGACAAGGTCATCGACGAGGCGGTCGAGACCCCGCCCCAGACCACCCGGGCCCGGCTGCGGGGTGAGTTCATCCGCCGGGCCAAAGAGCGCAAGCGCGACTACACCGTCGACTGGGTCCACCTGAAGCTCAACGACCAGGCGCAGCGCACCGTGCTGTGCAAGGACCCCTTCCGCTCCCGCGACGAACGGGTCGAGCGCCTCATCGCGAGCCTCTGAGGCCCGCGCCCCGATGCCCCAGTTCGTCACCGCGACGGTCACCGAGCTCCTGGAGGAGCGGCCGGGGCTGCAGCGGGTCGCCACCGACGGCGGCCGGGCCTACGTCCTGACCGAGCTTGTCGGGCCCGTCGCGGTGGGGGACCGGGTCGTCCTCAACACCACGGCCGTGGGCCTCGGCCTCGGCACCGGCGGCTGGCACGTCGTGCACTGGAACCTGGCCCGGGACAGCTGGGACCAGCCGGGGCCGGGCCACATCATGAAGCTGCGCTACACCAGCCTCCAGGCGGACACCGGGGCGGCCGAGGAGGACCACCCGGACCTGCCGGAGGCGCTCGACGGCCTGCCGGTGGTGGCTTGCTCGCTGCACAGCCAGGTCGGCATCGTCGCCGCGGTGGCCCGCACCCTGCGCCCCGAAGCCCGGATCGCCTACGTCATGACCGACGGCGCGGCGCTGCCGCTGGCGCTGTCGAACCTCGTCCACGACCTGCGGCGGCTGGGCGTCCTCGACGCCACGGTGACCGCCGGCCACGCGTTCGGCGGTGATCTGGAGGCCGTCTCGATGCCGTCCGCGCTGGCGCTGGCCCGCCACGTCGCCGACGCCGACCTGGCGATCGTCGGCATGGGGCCGGGGGTCGTCGGCACCGGCTCGTCGCTGGGCACCACCGCCGTCGAGGTCGCCTGGGTGGTCGACACGGTCGCTGCGCTCGGGGGCGACGCCGCCCTGTGCGTCCGGGTGTCCGAGGCCGACCCCCGTAACCGGCACCGGGGCGTCAGCCACCACAGCGCCACCGTCCTGCGGTTGGCCCGGACCCGCCCAGCCATCCCGCTGCCGCCCGACCTCGCCGACGAGGTCGAGGGCGCGGTCGCCGTCGAGGGGCCCGACGTCGAGAAGGTCCTGGAGAGCCTCGACCTGGCGGTCATCACCTCGATGGGCCGCGGCCCGGCCGAGGACCCGGCCTTCTTCGGTGCCGCCGGTGCCGCGGGGGCCTGGCTGGCCCAGCGTTAGTCTGGCCCCAGTGTCGAAGGTCAAGCTCGAGCGGCTGCTGAACCTCACGGCCCTGCTGATCGAGACCCGGCGGCCTCTGCCGGCCCAGGAGATCCAGGAGCGGATGGAGGGCTACCCGGACGACTCCGTGGCCTTCCACCAGGCGTTCGAGCGCGACAAGCGCGACCTGCGGGACATGGGCATCCCGCTGGTCGTCGAGCCGGTGCCGGGGGTCGTGCCGACCATCGACGGCTACCGGATCCCGAAGGACCGCTACTACCTCGCCGACCCCGGTCTCGACCCCGACGAGCTGGCGGCCCTGCACCTGGCCGCGTCGCTCGTGCAGCTCGAAGGCGGCGCCGCCGGCGACGCGCTCGCCAAGCTCGGCGCCCTCGGCGACGGCGACCTCCACGAGCCGGGGAGCGGCGGGCCGGCCATCGACGCCCTGGCCCTGCCGGGCCGCACCGACCTCGGCGACGCGTTCGGTGCGGTGCTCGACCGGCGGCCGCTGCGGTTCACCTACCGGGGCGAGGTCCGGACCGTCGACCCCTACCGCCTCGACTTCCAGCGGGGCCGCTGGTACCTGAGCGGCTACGACCATGCCCGGCAGGACGAGCGGCTGTTCCGGCTCGACCGGGTGGAGGGCGCAGTCGAGGTGCTGGACGGCCCCCAGTTCACCCGGCCGCCCGGCGCCCGCGGCGACCGGGCCGGCGGCCCCCTCGACCCGTGGCAGCTCGGCGGGGGCGAGCCCGTGCTGGCGCAGCTGGCGGTCGACGCCGAGCAGGCCCCCTGGGTGGTCGACCACCTGGGCGGCGTGTCGGTGATCGAGCACCGCGACGACGGCTCGGTCGTCGTCGAGCTGCCGGTGAGCAACCCCGAGAGCTTCCGCTCGTTCGCACTGACGTTCCTCGACCACGCCGAGGTGCTCGGCCCCCCGGAGCTGCGCTCCGACCTCGTGGCCTGGCTGGACAAGCTGGCCGGATGAGCACGTTCCGCCCGATGCATCCCCGCTCACGGGTCCGTCCATGAGCGACACGCCGGCCCCCGGTGCCCACGATCGGCGTTCCGCGTCGGACCGGGTCCTGCGGATGCTCAGCATCGTGCCGTGGATCGCGGCGCAGGACGGGCCGACGGTCGACGAGGTGTGCGCCCTGTTCGGCATCAGCCGGCGCCAGCTGGTCGACGACCTGAACGTCGTCCAGTTCGTGGGGTTGCCGCCCTACACCCCGGACATGCTGATCGAGGTCGTCTTCGAGGACGACCGGGTGTGGGTCCGCTACGCCGACGTGTTCTCCCGACCGCTGCGGCTGACGCCCCAGCAGGCCCTCGGGCTCGTCGCCGCGGGAGCGGCCCTGGCGAGTGCTGGGGAGGCCGCGCTGGCAGGCCCGCTGGCGACGGGGTTGGCGAAGCTCGCGAAGCTGCTCGACGTCGCCCCCCAGGAAGCCCTCAGCATCCAGCTGGGCGCGTCCCGCCCCGAGATCCTGGACACGCTGCGCCAGGCGGTCCGGGAGCAGCGCCGGGTCGTCATCGACTACTTCACCTACAGCCGTGACCGGCGCAGCGAGCGGGCGGTCGATCCGTACCGGGTCTTCGCCGCGGACGGCGCCTGGTACCTGTTCGGCCACTGCCACGTCGCCCGGGGCGAGCGCCTGTTCCGCGTCGACCGGGTCGCGGCGGCGGAGCTGGGCGACGAGAGGTTCGAACGACCGCCCGGGTCGAGCGACGAGCCGCCGGAGCTGTTCGCCGCGGCGCCCGACGCGCCCCGGGTCACGCTCGAGCTCCCGGCCGACGCCCGTTGGGTGGTCGACACGTACCCGGTCGAGGAGGTCATCGACCTCCCCGGCGGCCGCACCCGGGTTCGCCTGGCGGTGGCGTCGCGACCGTGGCTGGAGCGGCTGCTGCTGCGCCTCGGCCCGGACGCGCCGCTCGTCGACGCCACCGACCCCAGCTTGCACGAGGTGGCACCTGCGGCCGCCCGCCGCGTGCTAGCCAGATACGGACCATGAACCTGATCCAGGACGAGCCCGACGAGACCAACCAGCTCGTCGGCCCTACCCCCGACGCCCCCGGAGCGGGCGGCGTCGGCCCCGAGCCCGACACCGACCCCGACCGTGACGTCGGCGCCAACGGCGACACCGAACCGGACGCCAAGGCCGACGGTGGCGATGACGGCGACGACGGCAGCGACAGCGAGGCCGCCGAGGACGACTCCGAGGCCACCAAGAAGCGCAAGCGGGGCCGCTCGACGCTGGAGTGGGTGGCCGTCATCGGGGGCGCCCTGCTGGTGGCCCTCATCGTGCGGACGTTCTTCATCCAGGCGTTCTGGATCCCGTCCGAGTCGATGGAGCCCACGCTCCACAAGGGTGACCGGGTGCTCGTCAACAAGCTCTCGTACAAGCTCCACGACGTCCACCGGGGCGACGTCATCGTCTTCGAGCGGCCCGAGGGCTCCCCTGCGGGCGAGGAGGGGATCAACGACCTCATCAAGCGGGTCGTCGGACTGCCGGGTGAGACCATCGAGACCGTCGACGGGCACATCGAGATCGACGGGAAGGCCCTGGACGAGCCCTACCTGCCGAAGGACCAGCCACCCGGCCCCGACGTCCAACGCACGAAGATCCCCAAGGACCACTACTTCGTGATGGGCGACAACCGCGACGAGAGCGCCGACAGCCGCTTCTTCGGCGCCATCGACGAGGACCTCATCGTCGGCCGCGCCTTCGTGCTGTTCTGGCCGCTGGGCGACATCGGCTGGCTCTAGCGACCGCCCCATCGGCCCGACGGGGGAGCCGCGCTCAGCGAGCCCGCAAGCGCTAGCCTCTTCCCGCCGTGCCCGACCAGCCCCTGCCGTCGCGTTCCCCTCGCGAAGGTCTCGACCCAGCCGGCCCTCGCCCCCGCGCGGGCGCCGGCTATCGATCGACCGACACACCGTTCGGCGCGCCCACCGTCACCGTGCCCACCGTGACCGTGCTCACCGACCGGGAGTCGCCCGAAGCACCGGACGACCGTCGGGCGGAGGACGAAGACGAGATCGGCCTCCCGCTCGAGGAGCTGCGGCACGCCAAGGCCCCCCGCACCCGGCTGCGGACGATCGTCGAGTGGGCGCTGGTCATCGGCGGCGCGCTCCTCGTGGCGCTCATCGTCCGCACGTTCTTCGTCCAGGCCTTCTGGATCCCGTCCGACTCGATGGAGCCCACGCTCCACGAGGGCGACCGGGTGCTGGTCAACAAGCTGTCCTACAAGCTCCACGACGTCCACCGGGGCGACATCGTGGTGTTCCGGCGCCCGGCCGCGGCCGACTCGGGCGACGACGACATCGAGGACCTGATCAAACGGGTCATCGGCCTGCCGGGTGACACCATCGAGACCGTCGACGGCGTCATCTACGTCAACGGCAAGCCCCTGCCCGAGCCGTACCTGCCCAAGGGCACCCGCAGCGACTCACCCCCGGTTCAGCGGCTGGTAATACCCGACGGCAAGTATTACGTCATGGGCGACAATCGGGGGAACAGCCAGGACAGCCGCTTCTTCGGCCCGATCGACGGCGACCTGATCGTCGGTCGCGCCTTCTCGCGGATCTATCCACTCGACGACATCGGCGGGCTGTGAGAGGGAACGCAACGTGTCTTCCGGCGGAGCACTCGACCTAGTCCTTGACCGAATAAGCGCGGTTCATGGCGTCGTGCATGCGATCGACGTGGTCGCTGTAGACGGCGTCGATCCCGAGATCCAGCAGCTCGTCCAGGATCCGGGGGTGCTGCGCGTCCCAGCCGAAGGCGAAGATACCGAAGCGGTGAAACAACGTCGTCAGCCCGCCCGTCCAATCGGTGTGATGGAGGTTGACGGCATCGATGCCCGCGTTGGCGAGGGCGGCCGCCCGGCGCTCGGGGCCCTGCTTCATCCGGTGCAGCCGGGTCGAGTCGACCAGGCGGGCGCCGTGGGCGTCGGGACGCCAGCCGGCGACCAGCTCCCAGTCGTGGTGGCAGAGCCACAAGCGCTCCACGGCGTCGTCGCCGGCCGCCCGGGCCACGGCGATCACCGGGGCGAAGGCCGCCGGGTCCTTCATGTCGAGCGAGATCGGCACCGCGGTCCCGCAGGTGGCGTAGAGGTCCTCCAGCGCCGGGATGTGGCCGGGCAGCTCGGCACGCCGGAGGCTGCTGATCGGCCGGCGGCGGAGGCCACGACGCTCGCCGTAGCCGTCGTGGTCGAGCACCGCGACGCCGTCGGCGGTCACCCACACGTCGCTCTCCAGACCGGTCGCCCCGAGGCGCAGCGCCAGTTCGAACGCCTCGAGCGTGTTCTCCCGGGCATGGGCCCGGGCCCCGCGGTGGGCGAACGCGATCGGCGGATCGAGGAGCGCGGGCAAGCGCGTCATGCTGGTCCTTTCAACCGCCCGTGGCTGGGTAGAGAAAGCCATGGGCCGAAGCTGCGTCATGATCGGCCGTTCCTGCCCTCTTTTGGGGCGGAGGGAAGCACATGGCCACGTTGATCAGAGCCACTTGCAACGAATGCGGCGACGTCGAGCTCGGCATCTGTGATTTGGTGGTGCGGTTGTGCGAGGACACCGAGTCGGGAACTTACGTCTTCCGGTGCCCCGATTGCACCCGACCGGTCGTGCGCGACGCAGACCGGCCCACCATCGACCTGCTGGTCTCGTCAGGCGTGCGCCTCGAGCTGTGGACCCTGCCGGCGGAGCTCATCGAGCCCCGGCCGGTCGGCCCACCGCTGAGCCACGACGACCTGCTCGACTTCCACGAGCTGCTCGAGGGCAAGGGCTGGTTCAACGACCTGTTGGCCGCCCACCGTCGGGGCCGCTAGGCCTCGCTGGTCCTGCCGGGCCCGTGCCAACCACCCCGACCAACCACCCGTCATCGGCGACAGTTGCCGCGCACAGCGCCTCAACTGTCAAGCTCTTGATATGAGCCTGCTCTGGGCGGTGCCGGTGGTGGCGGTGGCCATGGGTGTGGCGGTGCTGCTGAGCCGCTTGCGGGCGCTCGAGGACCTCAGCGTCGACCTGGCGCAGGAGGTCCGGCGCACCGCCGAGCTGCGCCCGCCGCTGGCCGAGGTGCGCCGCCACCTCGACCGCAGCGGCCCCCTCGTGGACCGGGTGTGGGACCACTGGTCCACCGAGGGCCCCGGCACCGAAGACCCCACATGACGACCATGACCCGGGGCTGGCCGGCGCGATGTGGCCTAGCTCTACACTCGGCGAGATGTTGAACGTCGGCCCCGGTGAGCTGATCGCGATCCTCGCGTTGGCGCTCATCGTCCTCGGGCCCACCCGGTTGCCCGAAGCGGTGCGATCGGCCGGGCGCCTCATGGGTGAGCTGCGACGGATCTCGAGCGGCTTCCAGGAGGAGCTGCGCAGCGCGCTCGAGGACAACGACGTCGAGCGGGACCTCGACCGGCTGCGCACCGGGCCCGAAGCGGTCGACCGCCCCGAGCTGGGGCCCGTCGAGGACGTCACCGAGGCCACGGTCAGCGAGGCCACGGGCGTCGAGCACGTCGACGGAACGGTGGCCTCCGACGACGGCGACATCCCGGTCGTCGAGGATCGCCCGGTCGAGGCACACGATCTCGCTGAGCACGATGCCGACGACGAGGTCATCGACGGCGCCGACCACTTCGACGACGGCACCGCGTCGTCCGGCGATGAACGCGCCGCGTCGTGAGCGCCAAGACAGCCGCCGCCCCCGGCGGCCAGATGACCCTGGTCGAGCACCTGGCGGAGCTGCGCAAGCGGCTGATCATCAGCGTGGTCGCGATCGCCGTGGGAATGGTGATCGTGACGATCTTCTACAACGACATCATCCACTGGTTGGTCGAGCCCTACGCCAAGGCGTTCCCCGAGAACAAGGGGAGGCTGCTGCAGATCGACCCGATGGAGGGCTTCGGGGTCCGGATCAAGGCCACCACCTACGGCGCCATCGCGGTGGCGATGCCGGTGCTGCTGTGGCAGATCTGGCGGTTCATCAGCCCGGGCCTCTACGACAACGAGAAGCGCTACGCCGTCCCGTTCGTCCTGTCGGCGATCGTCCTGTTCCTCCTCGGCGCCTACCTGGCCTACTGGACCATGCCGAAGGCGCTCGACTGGTTGGGCGACATCGGCGGCGGCGGGCTGTTCGAGCAGCAGTACCAGCCGGGCAAGTACTTCCAGCTGATCCTCTACATGATGCTGGCGTTCGGGGTCGGCTTCGAGTTCCCGATCGTGCTTATCTTCCTGCAGCTCGCCGGGATCCTGAAGGCCAGCCAGCTGCGCCAGGTGCGGCGCTACGCCATCGTCGGCATCACCCTGCTGGTCGCCATCATCACCCCGTCGGGTGACCCGATCAGCATGCTGGCGCTGTCGATCCCGATGGTGCTGTTCTACGAGATCGCCATCATCATCGGCAGCTGGCTCACCCGAGGACGGCGTCAGGGCGCCGACGCGAGGTGAGCGACGCCGGCAGGGTGGCGGACTACGACTTCGAGCTCGACCCCTTCCAGCTGAGGGCCATCGCGGCCCTCGACCGGGGTGAGTCGGTGCTCGTGGCCGCCCCGACCGGCTCGGGCAAGACGGTCGTCGCCGAGCACGCCGTCGCCCGGGCGCTGGCGACCGGCGGCAAGGCGTTCTACACGACCCCGATCAAGGCGCTGTCGAACCAGAAGTACGGCGACCTGGTGCGGCGGCACGGCTCGGCCAACGTCGGCCTGCTGACCGGGGACAACGCCATCAACGGCGACGCCCCGGCGGTGGTCATGACCACCGAGGTGCTCCGCAACATGATCTACGCGGGAGCTCCGGCGCTGCGGGGCCTGCGCTTCGTGGTGCTGGACGAGGTCCACTACCTGCAGGACACCTACCGCGGGCCGGTGTGGGAAGAGGTGATCATCCACCTGCCCGAGACGGTGCAGCTGGTGTGCCTGTCGGCCACGGTGTCCAACGCCGAGGAGGTGGCCGACTGGCTCACCACCGTGCGGGGCGACACCGCGCTCGTGCTGGAGGAGCAGCGGCCGGTCGAGCTGCGCAACCTCTACCTGGCGGGTGACCGCTCCAGCGAGCAGCCCCACCTCATGCCGACGCTCGTCGACGGCCAGCCCAACCCCGAGGCCGAGCGGCTCGACGGCGACGGCTCTCGGGGTCAAAGCGGCCGCCGCAGCCGGCACGGGCCCGCCCGGGGTCGTCGCCGCTTCTTCACGCCCCGGCGGCCCGACGTCGTCGACCTGCTCGACGAGCGGGACATGCTGCCGAGCCTCTACTTCATCTTCAGCCGGATCGGCTGCGAGGAGGCGGTGTCGGCCTGCGTCGACGCGGGGCTGCGGCTGACGAGCCCGGACGAGCGGCCCAAGATCCGGGCGATCGCCGAGGAGCGGACCGCGACGCTGACCGACGACGACCTGGATGTCCTCGGCTACGACCGCTGGCTACTGGCGCTGGAGGAGGGGATCGCCGCCCACCACGCCGGGATGGTGCCGCCGTTCAAGGAGACCGTCGAGGCGTGCTTCGCCCAGGGGCTGGTGAAGGCGGTGTTCGCCACCGAGACGCTGGCGGTGGGGATCAACATGCCGGCCCGGTCGGTCGTCATCGAGCGGCTGACCAAGTTCACCGGTGAGGCCCGGGCGTACCTGACGCCGGGGGAGTACACGCAGCTGACCGGGCGGGCCGGGCGGCGGGGCATCGACGATCTGGGCTACGCCATCGTGCTGTGGTCGCCGTTCGTGCCGTTCGACCAGGTCGCGTCGCTGGCGTCGAGCCGGAGCTACGCGCTGCGCTCGGCCTTCCGGCCGACCTACAACATGGCCGCCAACCTGGTGCGGCGCTACGAGCCGGCCGACGCCCACCACCTGCTGAACCTGTCGTTCGCCCAGTTCCAGGCCGACCGGGCGGTGGTGCGGCTGGAGACCCGCATCGAACGGACCGCCGACCGGCTCAAGTCGCTGGAGGCCGAGGCCCGCTGCGAGCGGGGCGACGTCGACGAGTACCGGGCGCTGGTGCGGGCGGCGTTGGAGCAGCAGCGGGTGCGACGGACGGCGACCACCAGCGGCCTGAAGTTCGCCCTGTCGCGGCTGGCGCCGGGGGTCGTGGTCGAGGTCGACGGGGAGCGGCTCGCGGTCCTGTCGGTCGCGTTCCGCAAGGGCGGGGCGGTGCGGGCCCAGACGATCGACTCGTCGGGCCAGCGGGTGACGCTGGACGGCGACTCGCTCCGGGAGGTGCCGGCCCGGGTCGGCACGATCGACCTGCCGGTGCCGTACGCGCCCAACAACCGGGCGTTCCAGCACCAGGTCGCGGACGCTCTGCGCACCGGGCGGTTCGGGAAGGGGCACCGGGAGTCGGAGCCGGAGGAGGAGGAGGAGGA
>Ga0075430_100001064_pt1 | contig 21753 bp, 13 predicted proteins | sample RhiMetdeltSRZDD4_FD_75294 | JGI IMG/M metagenome (GOLD analysis project Ga0075430, IMG submission 75294) | Populus rhizosphere microbial communities from Tennessee, USA - Rhizosphere MetaG P. deltoides SRZDD4 | ecosystem: Host-associated > Plants > Roots > Rhizosphere > Soil | place: USA... | reverse complement strand
CGGTACATGTTCTCCCACCCGCCGTCGGTATCCTGCACGCGGTCGCCGTTCGGCCAATCGTCGCTCGTCAGCCCCGAATTGTTCACATCCCGGCCGTCGATCACGCCGAACGGGCGCGGCGACGCGAAGATCCCGACGCCGGAGAACTGGAATCCGAACGGCAGCGGCGTCATGCCCGACAGCACTATGCGATGCCGCTCGTCGCCCGACGTGCGCTGCATCGTGAACTGCGACGGGTCCGCATAGGCGCCGAGCCCTTCGAAGCTCGCCTTGTAGTACCCGAGTGTATACGCGAGGCTCGCGCGCTTCGGTCGCATCGGGTCCGCGGACCGCTCCCACGTCATACCGGCGGTGAGCGCGCGGAACCGCGCTTTCCCGAAATCGTCCCACACCGTGATGTTCCCGAAGTTCGGTGTCAGCCGCCGACGCGCCGGGGTGGGCGTCGGGATCACCGGGTTCGCGTTGTAGTTCACGTACAGGTCGCGCCCTTCCTGATCGACGTAGTCGAGGTTCATCACCAGGTCTTCGGTCAGGACCTGGCCGACGCCTAACGACCACTGGTACGTCTGCGGCATCTTGATGTCCGTCGCGACGAGCGTGATGTTCGGCCGCAACGTCACGCCGCCGCTGATCACCTGCTGCCGCAGCTGCTCGGCCGTCGCGGTCCCCGGGTTCTGGATCTCATAGCTCCGCCACGACGCCGCCTGCACCTCGGCGAACGCGTTTGTGCTCGGGAATCGGCCGTTCATGATTCCCCAGCCGCCGCGCAGGAATGTCTGGTCCTTGCCGGTGACGTCCCACGAGAACGAGAGGCGTGGCGCAAAGTTGTTCAGGTCGTTCTTGCGGTCGCCGCGATTGAGGAATCCCGGCAGCGCCGACTGGAGCGTCGCGTCCTCGGCCCACGGGACCTCGAAGTCGTTGGCCAGCGTGTTGATCTCCGCGTCCCAGCGCACACCCGCCGTGAGCGTGAAATCGGGGGTCACCCGCCACTCATCCTGCAGGTACAGTCCCGTCACCCAGCCATCGGCTTCGGCCTTCGCGTCGACGTCGCTGCTCCGGTTGAAGAACCCGACACCGATCGTGGCGCGGAACGGCACGCTGCTCGTGTCCGAGGAGTACTCGAACAGGCCGTCGCGGTTCAACGGGAGGAAGCTCGACGTCTTGACGTGCGTCAGCTCGCCGCCCGCGTTGAGAATGTGCTTCCCACCCGGGAGCGTGTACGTCAGCTTGTCGATCAGCCGGTAGTGCCGCTCCCGGAGGATGAGCGGGAAGTTGTTCCGACCAAAGGCGAGGCTCGGATATACGCGGCGCGAGCCGGGAAACAACGCTTCCTCGTTGTGATTCCAGGCGAGCAGGTGCAACGATGCCTGGTTCACGACCGAGCCGGTCGGCGTGTACGTGTCGCGAAGCTGCAGGCTGTGAATCCAGTACTTGGCGGCGAGCCCGGACTCCCGTGACTCGGTACCGCCGAAGAACGTTTCCGAGTCGTAATACCGTCCGGCGTAGATCACGTCGCCGGTGTGATTGGTGGTAAATGGCGACGTTAGGCGCAGCACCCCGGTGTGGTTCTTCGTCGGCGCGCTGAACGTACCGGCGAACTGATCCCAGATCCCCGGGTTGAACTGGGGGCGAAGCGGAACGACCTCGATGTTGTCGTTCGTGTTGCCGAGCTCGTAGTTCGCCGAGAAGAACAGCTTGTCGCGGACGAGCGGACCGCGGATGTTGAAGCCGAGCTGCTGGCGGTCGAAATCGGTGCGACGATAGTTGTCACGGTCACGCGCCCGCGTGCGCCGCTGGAACTCGTCGAGCGCGCGCAGGTCGTTGTTCTGGAAGAACAGGAACACCGAGCCCTTCATGTCGTTCGTGCCGCGCTGCGTCACGCCGCTGATGATGTACGACCCGCCGCGCGTGAGCTCCACGTCGTACGGGTTGAGGTGTACGCGGAACTCGCGCAGCGCCTCCTGCGGAATCGGCGAGCCCGTCTGCGGAATGCCGACGAGGTTGCCGTTGAACATCGATTTCCACTCGACGCCGTCGAGGTAGAAGTTCCAGAACCGCAGATCCGGCAGCGGACCCGCCGCTGGAAGTGAGCGGCCAGCCGTCGGCGCGTAGGTTTTGATGCCGGGCACGATCGCCGCGAGATTGATGGTGTTGCGCGTGTTCAGCGGCAGGTTCTGAATCTCCGCCTGCACGACAGGCGCAGAGATGTCGGTACGCTGCGCCTCGAACGTCGCGCGCGGCTCGGCAGTCACCTGCACGCCGCTGATCGTGACCGCGGTCTCCTGCAGCTCGAAGTCCAGCGTCGCGCGCTGGCCGAACAGCAGGCGGATCTCTCGACTCCCGGGCGTAAAGCCGACGCGCTGGACACGCACTTCGTACGTGCCCGGCTGCAGGCCGACGATCGTGTAGTCGCCAGTCGCTGACGTGCGCGTGCCGCGCACCTGGTTCGTCTCACGGTCGGTGATGCCGACTTGCGCATCGGCGATCGGGCGGCCGCCCCGGGCGGTGATCCGTCCGCTCAGCGAGCTGGTCGTGACCTGCCCCTCGAGCGGCGTGACAGCGACACAAAGCGCGGCCATCCCCGCGACCGCGCGACACAACGCACCAAACATTCTTCCGTGAAGCCAGGAGCGGAGGGAAAGCTTCGACGTTATTGGCACACATGCCTCCGTGGTAGGACGAACGAGCCCCGCTGGAGAGAGTCCTGCGGCCGTTCGACATGTGAACGCGCGAGGATAGTTCGCGCGCGACGCGTCAGCGGTACAACAGATACGGCTCTCGCATGCTGCGAAATTGCTCGGCCTGAGCCTCCCACTCGCCGAGTAGACCGGCAAGCCGTCCGGAATCCACCGCCAGGCGGAATCGGTCCGTGCCCGCCAGCCTGTCCACCGTGCGCAGGCCAGGCTCCCGCTGATTCGAGCCGGCCCACGCGAACTCGTTAGGGTGCAGCCGCCGGATCGTGTCGATCAGCACCATCGCGGTGCGAACAGCACGAAACGATCCGCGGTCCGTGACCGCCAACCGAACGCCCGGAATGGTCTGTCCCGGAAAACGCCGGCCATCCGCCGCGACCGGAATCGTCACGGCCTCGAAACGCACACCCGGAAGATTCAGGGCGGTCATCTCGCGAATGACATCCGCCGCACGAAGCCACGGCGCACCAGTCTGCTCGAACGGAAACTCCGTTCCGCGCCCTTCGGAGAGGTTCGTCCCCTCGAGCAGCACGGTGCCCGGATACAACAGCGCTGCCTCCAGGCGGCGAATGTTCGGCGACGGTGGAATGAAGCGGAGTCCCGTCGCGTCGAGCATCATGTCACGCCGCCACCCGTCCACCGGCACCACGTGCAGCGTCGCGCCGATGCCGAACCGCGCGTTGTACAGCCGCGCGAGCTCACCGACGGTCATCCCGTGCCGAAGCGGCGTCGGATACATCCCGACGAACGACGCGAACGCGGTATCGAGCACCGGCCCTTCCACGATCATCCCGCCGATCGGATTGGGACGGTCGAGCACCGCGAACGGAATTCCTTTCGCTGCCGCCGCTTTCATCGACAACGCCATCGTCGACACCCGCGTGTACGGCCGAGCGCCGACGTCCTGCACGTCATACATCAGGACATCGACATCGCGAAGCATCTCGCTCGTCGGCTCACGCACATCGCCATAGAGCGAGAAAACCGGCAGCCCGGTCTTCTGGTCGGTTCCTGAAGGGATCGGCTGACCGGCGGGAGCGTCCCCTCGCAGCCCGTGCTCGAACGCAAACAGCGCGACGAGCTTCACCCGCGCGTCGTTCGCAAGCAGGTCGATGTTCGAGCGTCCGCGCGAATCGATACCGGCGACGTTCGTGATCAGGCCGATGCGCTTGCCAGCCGCCCACGCCGGTGGGCTCGTGATGAACTGATCGAGGCCGGGCCGAACCGTCGAGATTGCAGGGCTGGTCTCCGTGCGGCTCGGAGATGGCGATGTACAGGCCGCGACCCCGAGGGCCACGCTCAGGGCGTGAAGCGCGAAAGGCCTTGAGTGCACGCCGCAATCATGCGGACAAATGCGAGCGGCACGCAAGCAGCGCCAGGCGTTGCGTTGACGGGGAGTTATCTTCGCGTATGCTGTAGCCCGCCTACCGGTGTCCAACTGCCGTGACCGACTTTCTCGCCGAGCTCCAGGCCCATTTCGCAGACCGGTACACCATCGAGCGCGAGCTCGGTGGGGGCGGGATGTCACGCGTCGTACTCGCCAAAGACGCCCGCCTCGACCGGCGTGTAGTCATCAAGCTCCTGCCGCCGAGCGTCACCGCAACGTTGTCGGCCGAGCGGTTCAAGCGTGAGATCATGCTGGCGGCGGCGCTCCAACACCCGAACATCGTACCAGTGCTCAGCGCCGGCGATTTCGGGACGCTGCCGTACTTCGTCATGCCGTTCATCGACGGCGAGTCGCTTCGCGCCCGAATGCAACGCGGGCCGCTTTCCGTCCGCGAGGCAGTCACGATCCTGAAGGACGTCACCCGGGCGCTCGCGTTCGCCCACGGGCGAGGCGTGATTCACCGGGACATCAAGCCCGACAACGTCTTACTCGCCGCCGGGGCAGCAGTCGTCACTGACTTTGGCGTCGCAAAGGCCATCACGGCATCCCGTCAGGGCGGCCAGGTGTCTGCGGGAACCATGACCGGAGTGGGCACATCGCTCGGGACACCAGCGTACATGGCTCCCGAGCAGGCCGCGGCCGATCCCGCGACCGATCATCGCGCAGACATCTACGCCCTTGGGATCGTCGCCTACGAGATGCTCACCGGGGCGCCCCCGTTCCACGGGCGCACGCCGCAGGCACTCCTCGCCGCCCAGCTCTCGGAGAAACCCGCGCCGCTGACGACGCGCCGGTACGATGTGAGCGTCCCGCTGTCCACGCTCATCATGCAGTGCCTGGAGAAGGAGCCGGCAAAGCGGCCGAAGAACGCCAACGACGTCCTTCGCGCGCTGGACGACCCGGGCGTGCTCGTGAGCGACGCGTTCCCGGCGGCCGAAGCGCCGAAACAGCGCCGGCGTCGGTACATGGAGATCGGAACGGGAGCGCTCGTGGTGGCGGCCGTCGCCGCGGCGTGGGTGCTCACCGCGCCTCCGCCAACCCCGGGCACGGCAGCAGACTCGGCCCGTCTCGACTCGCTCAGACGCGACTCGGTCCGCACGGCTGGCGGCGGTGCAGCCGCGGTAGCCACGGGCCCGCGCGCCGTGGCGGTGTTCCCGCTCGTGAGCATCGGCAACGACGCGCAGGCCAGTCAGGCCGCGCAGGGCATCACGTCGGAGTTGTCGAGTGCGCTCGCGCGCGTCCCCGGTGTGCGTGTCGCGTCCCAGACGACGGCAGCGGCGGTTCGGCAGGGTGTTCAGTCACCGGCCGATGCGGCGCGCGCGCTCAACGTGAATTATCTCGTCGAGGGAACCGTGCAACGCGCGCGCGAACGGCTGCGCGTCAGCGTCCGGCTCGTGAGCGTGGGGAACGATTCGACGGTATGGGCAGGCACGTTCGACGGCACGACGAACGACGCCCTCGCGCTGCAGGACTCGACGTCGCGGGCCGTCGCCGGCGCCGTCGCCGCGACGGCCCGCGCCGCGCCGCGCTGAGATCGCCGAGGCCGTACCGCTGCGTCGTTAGGCAGCGGTGGCCGCATCTGCGATCACGGAATCGTGAACGGCGCCTCGGCGCGGAACTCGGGGGCGAGCGAGTGACGCAGCTTGAGCGTGTACTGGCCAGGGCCGGATCGGACGCCGAACTGCACCTGGAGCGGCCCGGTGGACTGTCCCGGCGCGAGGTCGAGCTCCACGCTTTCCGCCGCGCACGTGACGAATGGCTCGAGGCGATCGAGGAGCGCAGACGACTCCACATCGGATTGCTGAACGAAACACACGCGCGCCCGCACACGCACCGGCGATGAACCCGTGTTCGAAACGGCCGATGTCGCGGTGAGCATCGCGCGGTACGGACTGCCCGCGGGTGCCGCCTCGACTTTCGTGACGACGCGCTGCTCGAGCCCTGACGGCCCGGTCGCGCGGCCATCGAGGTTTCCAACGAGGCGGGCCGATTCCGGCCCGGCGAGAGAGCTCCCCGAGCACGCGGCGGCGATGGCCACACACGCGGCGGTCGCCGCGAGCGCGCGCGAGCGAGGGGTGAGAACACGGTGCAAAGAGCGACGGACCAGACTGAGCGACACGACGTCCTCCTGAGTGTTATCCTGAGCTCCGTGTGCCCAACCTCGGAAGTCGAGCCGTAGTCACGGACCCACGTCGCGTCATCTGACGCCGGAGGTGTAATGGCGTTTCGCGGTATCCCGGCCGTACTTGCGGCGGTGCTGGTCGGCGCCTCCTGCGCGCGCGGACCGGCGGCGAATGCGCCGGCACCGACGGGCGCACCGACGTTCGCGTCGACCGACTCGGTGTCCGTGGACACCGTCGCTCCCGGCATCGTGCATTACCGCGTCCGCCGCCCGGCAGTTCCACTCGATATTCACGTCGTCACGGTTCCCGTGAACAGGGGCTACGAGCTCACAGCGGCTCGCGCACTCGACTCTCTGTATGGGCGTGAGCGGGTCACGGGGATGGTGAAGCGACGAGCGGATCGAGGCGAGCGGGTGCCAGTCGCACTGAACGCCGACTTCTTCGACCTGCGCACCGGCGCGAACGAGAACAACCAGATCACGGACGGTCGGATCTGGAAGACCGTCCCGGTCACCGATTCACCGCATGACACGTTTCGCAATGCGCACTCGCAATTCGCGGTCGGCGTGGACGGCCGTCCGTATCTCGACCGGTTCTCGTATGCGGGCTCGCTGACGACGCGCTGCGGACGGTTCGTGCTCGACGGCATCAACGGAGTTCCACGCGTGGCGGACGCACTGATTCTCTTTACGGGCGCGCACGGGAGTGCGCCACTCGCCGATTCCGTGCGCGGCCCTTCGCGACAGCTCGCGCTCGCGGGCGCTGCGGCGCCGCGCGCGCTTCCCGCTGACGACCTCGAGCTCACCGCCGCCACGGACTCCGCGCTGGGCCCGGCCGGGATCAGAGCCGACCGATACATCCTCGCCGCGTACGGTGGCGCGCAGACGCGGCTCGACTCGGTCGCGCGATGTGCATCGACTGTTCGCGTGAGTCATGGATTCCGCCCCGACCGCGGCCGCCTAACGATGATCGCGGGCGGGTGGCCGCGCGTCGTCACCGACGGACGCAACATCGCGGCGTCCGCGGATTCGGTCGAAGGCACGTTCCCGCGATTCTCGGCGCAGCGCCATCCGCGGTCGGCCGTCGGGTTCTCCCGTGATAGCACTGTCGTCTACCTCGTCGCCGTCGACGGCCGCCAGGAGGCGAGCGCCGGGATGACGCTCGTGGAGCTCGGCGACTTCCTCGTGTCGATCGGCGTGTTTCAGGGGATGAACCTGGACGGGGGCGGATCGACGACCCTCGTGATCGACGGCCGAGTGGTGAACCGCCCGAGCGACCAGACCGGTGAGCGCACGGTCGGGAACGCGATTCTGGTCCGCGAGCGGCGACGCTGACGCCGGGAGTCGGGAGTCGGGAGTCGGGAGTCGGGAATCGGGAGTCGGGAAGTTGCTGCGACGGCTCCTCGGGTGGTCGGGTCCATCGCGCCTGGCGGACATCAACGCTCGAGGGTATGCGGATCGGGCGGATGAAACGGATCGAGCGGATCGGTCCGAGGTTGGGACGGCTCCGCACGCAATGAGATGAATGAAAGAGGGGAACACCTCCGGGTCGCCACTGTCCCGGAAGGCTGTCCCCTCAAATCATTTTGGTGGCGCAGGAGTGTCCTGTTTACGGAGCGATCCGCATCATCCGCCCGATCCGCTGAATCCGCATTCCCGTGAGCGTTGAGGCCCGCCTGGGCGAGGCGCAGCGAGAATGGCGTCGGGCCCTGTCGTAGAATCGGGAATCGGGAATCGGCGTGGTGTTCCGCCACGGAGATCTGTGTTCCATAATAGTTCAGATGACCTTACGAACCTGAAAATGGAAGACGCGAACCCATTCTCGCTCGAAGGCAAAGTCGCCGTCGTTACCGGCGGCTACGGGGTGCTGGGCAGCAGCATCGCGTCGGCGCTCGCCGCCGCGGGCGCTCGAGTCGCGATACTCGGTCGCCGCGGCGACGCGGCCGACCGAAAGGCGAGTGAGCTCTGTGCGGCGGGATTCGAAGCCCGTGCCCTTACTGCTGACGTCCTCGACGAGGCTCAGCTCGACGCCGCGCGCGATGAGCTCGTTCAGCGCTGGGGACGCATCGACATCCTCGTGAACGCCGCGGGCGGAAACGTCGCTCGGGCGCGGAGCGACAACCGCCCCGTGTTCGAGGTCCCGACCGACGCAACCGAAGAGGCATTTCGCCTCAACCTCCATGGTACGCTGCTGCCATCGCTCCGCTTCGGCGAAGTCATGGGACGCCAGCGCGCCGGAGCGATCGTTAGCATCTCCTCGATGGCTGCCACGCGCGCGCTCAGCGGAGTGCTCGGCTACTCCATCGCGAAGGCAGGCATCGACGCCTTCACCCGCTGGCTCGCGGTGGACATGGCGCGGCGGTACGGCGACGGCGTCCGCGTGAACGCGATCGCTCCCGGCTTCTTCATCGCCGACCAGAACCGTGCGGTCCTGCTGAACGAAGACGGGAGCTACACGACCCGCGCACTGACCATCATCGCCCACACGCCGATGGGGCGATTCGGTCGCCCCGATGAGCTCAACGCCGCCGTTCAGTGGCTCTGCAGCGACTCGGCCTCCTTCGTCACCGGTGTCGTGATTCCCGTCGATGGCGGTTTCAGCGCGTTCAGCGGCGTCTGAGGCGAGGGCGCTCGAAGCCGCGCCGACGTCCAGCTACCGTTGGACGATAGTCGCGCTGCTGTTCTTCGCGACGACCATCAACTACATGGACCGCCAGGTCCTCGGGATCCTGGCTCCGACGCTTCAGCGCGAACTTCAGTGGTCGGAACGTGATTATGGCGCGATCGTGTCGTGGTTCAGCCTCTCGTATGGCGTTGGACTCCTGTTCATGGGCAGGTTCCTCGACCGCGTAGGCGTGCGCGCCGGATTCTCATTTGCGATCGTTTTCTGGAGCCTCGCCGCGATGGGACACGCGCTCTCCCGGAGCGCCGCAGGGTTCTCGTTCGCGCGGGCCGCACTCGGACTCGGCGAAGCCGGCAACTTCCCCGGCGCCGTGAAGTCGGTCGCGGAATGGTTTCCGAAGCGCGAGCGCGCTCTGGCGACAGGAATCTTCAACGCCGGCAGCAATGTCGGCGCGATCATCGCCCCGGTCGCGGTCCCGTGGATTGCGCTCACCTGGGGGTGGCGGTGGGCATTCATCGCGACCGGGGCCGTCGGGTTCGTCTGGTTGCTGTTCTGGCTCCCGGTGTACCGCGACCCGTCGAGTCACCCGCGCGTATCGGCCGGTGAGCTCGCGTATATCCGCAGCGACCCGCCCGAGCGCACGGCGTCGGTGCCGTGGCTGGGTTTGTTCCGCCACCGACAGACGTGGGCGTTCATCGTCGGGAAGTCGATGACGGATCCCGTCTGGCTGTTCTACCTGTTCTGGCTCCCGAAATTCCTCGACACGAACTGGGGCGTGAAGCTGTCGGGGCTCGCGGCTCCGCTTGTCGCGATCTACGTCCTCGCCGACGTGGGCTCGGTCGGCGGCGGATGGTTCTCCAGTCGCCTCATCGCGAAAGGCTGGACGGTCAACAGGAGCCGGAAGCTCGCGATGGGAGTTGCCGCGCTGCTCATCCTGCCGACGGTGTTCGCGCCACTCGCGACGAACCTCTGGGTCGCCGTCGCGATCGTGAGCGTTGCCGCGGCGGCGCATCAGTGGTGGTCGGCGAACCTGTTCACGACCGTGAGCGACATGTTCCCGCGGCCAGCGGTCGCCTCTGTCGTCGGGATCGGCGGGTTCCTTGGCGCGATGAGCGCCATGGGATTCCAGCGCCTGACCGGCCTCATTCTCGACGCCACCGGGAGTAACTACTCCATCATCTTCGTCATCTGCGCGGTAGTGTACGTCGGAGCATTAGTGCTCTTTCACCTCCTCGTGCCCCGGATGGATCCAGCGCGGATCGAGCCCTAGCGAAGCGAAGGGGAGGATCGATCCGTCGTGCGGTTTGACTTGACAGACGAGGGAGGGTGACCGCAAGATGCCTAGTCATAAGGTCAATTGATATCTCAATGAGGGCCCGTCGCTCCTCTCATGAAGATCATCGACATCCGCGCCACTCCAGTTACCGTTCCGCTCGAAGCGCCTCTGCGCCACGCGAACGGCTGTCACTGGGGGCGCTTCGTCCGAACAATCGTGGAAGTCGAGACCGACGAGGGACTCATCGGGCTCGGCGAGATGGGTGGTGGCGGTGAAAGTGCCGTGGCGGCGTTCACGTCGCTCAAGTCCTACCTCGTCGGACACGACCCGGCGAAGCTCGAGCGGATGCGGTTTCTCATCGCCAATCCCACCGCGTCCCTCTACAACAACCGAACGCAGATTCTCGCGGCGCTCGAGTTCGCATGCCTCGACATTCTCGGCCAGAAATGGGGCGTGCCCGTACACGACATTCTCGGCGGCCGAGTGCGGGATCACGTTCCGTTCGCGTCGTATTTGTTCTTCCGCTACGCGAACAGCGACGGCGGTGGCGAGGTGCGCACGCCCGACCAGCTGGTCGCCGAAGCGAAGGCGCTCAAGGACCGCTATGGCTTCCGGTCGCACAAGCTGAAAGGCGGCGTGTTCGCGCCCGAGTACGAGCTCGAGTGCTACCGCGCGCTCGCCGAGGCGCTGCCGGGTGACAGCTTCCGGTTCGACCCGAACGGTGTGTGGTCGACCGAGCAGGCGATCTGGTTCGGACAGCGCATCGAGGATCTGAAGAACGACTATCTCGAGGATCCGGTCTTCGGACTCCACGGGATGCGGCGGACGCGCGAGAAGGTGCGCATGCCGCTCGCCACGAACACGGTGGTCGTAGGGTTCGAGCAGCTCGCGGCCAACGTTCGTGAGACGGCAGTCGATGTCATCCTCCTCGACACGACGTTCTGGGGCGGCATCCGACCGTGCGTGAAAGCGGCGGGCATCTGCGAAGCGTTCCAGCTGGGCGTCGCGGTGCATTCCTCAGGCGAGCTCGGAATTCAGCTCGCGACGATGTTGCACCTGGGTGCGGCGGTGCCGAACCTGACGTTCGCCGCTGACGCGCACTACCACCATCTGACGGATGATGTGATCGAGGGCGGGAAGCTGACGTACTGCCACGGGGCCATCCCCGTTCCCACCGCGCCGGGACTCGGCGTCAAGCTCGATCGCGATCGGCTCGCCGAGTATCACGAGCGGTTCCTGCGACTCGGAACGTATCCGTACGATCAGGATCCGCTGCGCCCGGGCTGGGCTCCGCTGATTCCCAATCAGTCCTGGGCTGACCCGAAGGACGATCGCATTCCGAGCATTCCCCGGTAGTCGGGAATCGGGAATCGGGAATCGAAGCTGCGGCCGTTAGCTGATAGCTGCGCGCAATGAATCGAATACTGCATGTCGCCCTCATGTGCGCGGTGGCCGTCGTGTCGCCGCGTCGCGCGCACGCGGAGGATGGTTACGAGCTCTGGTTGCGCTACCGGCTCGTAGCCGATGCGTCACGCCTGGCGTCGTATCGTTCGGCCATCTCGTCGCTCGCGATGCCGGGCGACTCGCCCACATTGCGTGCTGCGCGAGATGAGATGACCCGAGGGCTCACCGGACTGCTCGGGCGTTCCGTACGCGCGGTGGTCGAGCCCGCGGCCCGCGGGACCCTCGTTGCAGGAACGCCGGCGAGCTCGCCGCTGATCGCGTCGCTCGGACTCGGTACGGCGCTCGAGTCGTTAGGTCCGGACGGGTACACGATTCGGGCCGCGCGGGTGCGCGGCCGTCCGGTCATCGTGATCGCCGCCAATCGGGACGTCGGCGTGCTGTATGGCGCGTTCCATCTGCTGCGGTTGCTGCAGACACACGCGTCGCTCGTCGATCTGAGCATCACGAGCCGTCCCAGGGTGCAGCTGCGCATGCTCGACCACTGGGACAACCTCGATCGGTCGGTCGAGCGTGGCTACGCCGGCCGCTCGCTCTGGGAGTGGCCGGTGCTGCCTGACGAAGTCTCACCCCGCTACCGGGACTACGCGCGCGCCAACGCCTCCATCGGCATCAATGCGGCGGCGCTGACGAACGTGAATGCGAACGCGCGCGTGCTGACGGCCGAGTATCTGCCGAAGGTGGCCGCGCTCGCCGCCGTCTTCCGACCCTATGGCATCCGGGTCTTCCTCACGGCACGCTTCAGCGCTCCGATCGAGATCGGCGGACTGACGACCGCTGACCCGCTCGATTCGGCCGTGCGCGCGTGGTGGAAGACGAAGGCCGAGGAGATCTACAAGGTCATCCCGGATTTCGGCGGCTTTCTCGTAAAGGCGAACTCGGAGGGGCAGCCAGGTCCGCAGGACTACAAGCGGTCGCACGCGGACGGCGCGAACATGCTCGCCGAAGCAGTGGCGCCGCACGGTGGCGTCGTGATGTGGCGGGCGTTCGTGTACAGCAACGAGGTCCCCGTCGATCGTATCCGACAGGCGTACGACGAATTTCAGCCGCTGGACGGCGCGTTTCGCGAGAACGTGTTCGTGCAGGTGAAGAATGGGGCGCTCGATTTCCAGCCGCGCGAGCCGTTCCACCCGCTGTTCGGCGCGATGCCGAAGACGCCGCTCATGATGGAGTTCCAGATCACGAAGGAGTATCTCGGGCAGGATACTCACCTCGCGTACCTCGCCCCGCTGTTCGAGGAAGTGCTCGATGCGGACACGTGGGCTGCAGGCCGGGGGTCCACTGTGGCGAAGGTGCTCGACGGCACCGTCCATGACTACCGTCGCACGGGGATGGCGGGCGTCGCGAACGTCGGCACGGACCGCAACTGGACGGGCTCGCAATTCAACCAGGCCAACTGGTACGCGTTCGGCCGCCTCGCGTGGGACCACGGGTTGGGATCGGCTTCGATCGCCGATGAGTGGATACGCATGACGTTCACGAACAACACTCGCGCCGTGACGACCATCCGTGGGATGATGCTCGCGTCGCGCGAGGCGGTCGTGAACTACATGACGCCGCTCGGGCTCGTGCATATCATGGCGACCGGTCATCACTACGGCCCCGGCGCGTGGGCGGACGCGGGGCGTGCCGACTGGACCCCGTCGTACTACCACCGCGCGGATACGTTAGGCATCGGGTTCGACCGCACCGCGACGGGAAGCAATGCCGTCGCGCAGTACCATCCGCCGGTGCGCGCTCGGTACGCGAACCGTGCAACCGTTCCCGATTCCTTTCTGCTCTGGTTCCACCGCGTGCGCTGGACCGACACGCTCGCGACGAGGCGAACGGTGTGGCATGAGATCGTGCACCGATACAGCGCGGGGGTCGATTCGGCGCGGATGATGAAGTCCCGCTGGGCGGCGGTGCGCTCGTTCATCGACTCGGCCCGGTTCGCCGAGGTGGACGCGTTCCTCACGATCCAGGCGCATGAGGCACGCTGGTGGCGCGACGCATCGCTCGCGTACTTCCAGACGTTCTCGCGGCTCCCGATTCCGGCTGGCTACGTGGCGCCCAGGCATCCCCTCGGCTTCTACCAGGCGATACGTTGTCCCGCCGATCCAACCAGACCGCGGTGCCCGGAAATCGAACGCTGATTGCGGCGAGGACGTGGACAGCCCTCGCCCGGGAGGCTTCAGTCATCAGTGGTGAGTGATCAGCCGTTCGTAGACCTCAATTCCCGATCAGAAATGTCGCGACCTGCGCAGGACGACGCATATGCTCCCCGTCCCGAGCACCACTTTACGTTCGGCTTGTGGACCGTCGGCAACGTTGGCCGCGACCCGTTCGGCGACGCCGTTCGGCCGGCTCTCTCGCCGAACACCATCGTCAGGAAGCTCGGCGAGATCGGCGCCTACGGCGTGAACCTGCACGACAACGATCTCGTGCCGCGCGACACGTCGGCGAGCGATCGCGATCGTATCGTGCGCGAGTTCAAGGCGGCACTGAGTGAGAGCGGGGTCAAAGTGCCGATGGCCACCACGAACCTGTTCGGCGACCCGGTGTTCCGCGACGGTGCGTTCACGAGTAACGACCGCCAGGTACGTCGCTACGCGCTCCAGAAGACAATGCGAGCGATCGACCTCGGCGTGGAGCTCGGCGCGACGACGTACGTGTTCTGGGGCGGGCGCGAAGGCGTGGAGACCAACGCCGCGAAGGACCCGCAGGAGTCGGTGAAGTGGTTCCGCGACGCCATCAACTTCCTGTGCGAGTACGTGCGCGAGCAGAAGTACGACCTCGTGTTCGCATTGGAGCCGAAGCCTAACGAGCCGCGCGGTGACATCTTCCTCCCGACGGTCGGCCACATGCTGGCGTTCATCTACACGCTCGATCATCCGGACATGGTCGGTCTCAATCCCGAGGTCGCGCACGATACGATGCCGGGACTCGACTTCTCGCACGCCGTCGCGCAGGCGCTCGAAGCCGGGAAGCTGTTTCACATTGACCTCAACGGGCAGAAACCCGGGCGGTTCGATCAGGATCTTCGCTTCGGCAGTGAAGATCCAAAGGCGGCGTTCTTTCTCGTGAAGCTCCTCGAGGATGCGCGGTGGTCAGGCATGCGGCACTTCGACAGTCACGCCTACCGCACCGAGGACGAAGCCGGCGTCTGGGACTTCGCGCGCGGGAGCATGCGCACGTACCTCATTCTCAAGGAAAAGGTCGCGCGGTTCAACGCCGACGCCGAGATTCAGGCGGCGCTCGCCGAGTTGCGCGCGCGCGGAGCGACGGTCGGCGAGCGCGTGAAGTATTCGGCCGATACCGCGCGCCGAATCCGCGACGAATCGTTCGACCTCGAGGCGCTCCGGGCGCGCGGGTACGCCTACGAGCGACTGGACCAGCTGACGATCGAGTTGCTGCTCGGGGTGCGCTGACGTGCCCGAACCACTGTTTCTCGGGCTCGACATCGGCACGAGCGGCATCAAGGCCATTCTCGTCGCCGCGGACGGCGGCATTCGCTCGGCAGCGACGACACCGCTCACGCTCTCCACGCCGCATCCCGGATGGGCCGAGCAGGATCCGGAGATGTGGTGGGAGGCGACGATCGAATCGGTCCGCGCCCTGCTCGCGCAGCAGCCGGGCGTTCAGGTCGCCGCCATCGGCATCTCGGGGCAGATGCACTCATCGGTGTTCCTCGATCGGAGCGGCTCCGTCATTCGTCCGGCGCTCCTCTGGTGCGACGGGCGCACGACGGCCGAGTGCGTCGAGATCACGCGACGGGCCGGCGGCGAGGAGCGATTGCGTGAGTGGGTGCGGAACCCGGCGCTCGAGGGGTTCACGCTGCCGAAGGTCCTGTGGCTCCGCGCGCACGAACCGAAAGCCTACGGCCGAGTCGCCACCGTGCTGCTCGCGAAGGACTTCATCCGGTTCCGCCTAACGGGGGCGCTCGCCACCGAGCCGTCGGACGCGTCGGGCACGTTGATGTTCGACCCGGCGCGGCTTCGCTGGAGCGACGAGATCCTCGACGCGACCAGCGTTCCCCGCGCGTTGTTACCGGAAGTCGGCGGATCGTCGGAGGTGCTTGGCCGCGTGATGGCGGACGCGTCTCGCTTGACCGGGCTCGCCAAGGGCACACCCGTCGTCGGCGGTGGGGCGGACAACGCGTGCGGCGCAGCGGGCGTCGGTGTGATCGCCCCGGGTGAAGCGGTCGCGAGCTGGGGCACGTCGGGGACGGTGCTCGCGCCGACGGCGCAGCCGCTCGTCGATCCCGGATTGCGCGCGCACACGTTCTGTCATGTCGCGCCGGGCGTCTGGTACCTCATGGGCGTCGTGCTCTCGGCGGGCGGAGCGTTCGCGTGGTATCGCGATCAGCTCGCGCGCGACGTCGTCGGCTCGAAGGGCGGTGATGCGGCGCTCGACGCCGAAGCCGCCAGCGTGCCACGGGGCGCGGGGGGTGTCACGTTTCTCCCGTATCTCCAGGGTGAGCGCACACCGCATCGCGATGCGTCGGCGCGCGCGGCGTTCCTCGGGTTGAGCCTTGCCCACACCCGCGCACACATGACGCGGGCGGTGCTCGAGGGGATCGCGTTCGCGCTCCGCGATTCGCTCTCGATCCTTCAGGAACTCGGCTTGTCGCCGAGGAGCCTGCTGCTCACGGGCGGCGGCGCAAAGAGCGCGTTCCTGCGACGGCTGCAGGCCGAAGTGTACGGGCTGCCGGTGACGACGGTGAATCGGGAGGAAGGGCCGGCGTATGGTGCGGCCCTTCTCGCGGCGGTAGGGGTAGGCGCGTTCGCGGACCTCACGGCAGCCACGCGCGCAACCCTTACCCGCACACCAGCCGAACATCCAGATTCGCAGGCGCATCGGGACTACGATGCGGTGTACGCGCGCTTCCGGGCCTCGTACGGGGCGGCGCGTCCGACATAGGAAACGAGTCTGGGTTAATGCGCCTCTTCGTACGGCGACTGTTCGCTTCACAAGAGATTGGCCTGGTGCTCGTGCTGGTGCTCGTCACGGTGACGCTGACGACGCTCGCGGGATCGCATCCCGACCGGCAGACCGGCGAGACCGTCAACAACTTCTGGAACTCGTACACACTGATTCAGACCGCCACGGACGCGAGCTTTTTCGCGGTCATGGCGATCGGCGCGACGATCGTGATCATCTCCGGCGGCATCGACCTGTCCGTCGGGTCGATCTACGCGCTGTCGGGCGTGGCGATGGCGCTGTTTCTGCGCGCCACCGGCGAAATGAGCCCGGTCGCTACGACGCTCACGGGATTGTTCGTGTGCGTTGGGGTGGGGCTCGCGTGTGGGCTCATCAACGGCGCGCTCGTGGTGGGGCTTCGCGTGCACCCGTTCATCATCACGCTCGGGACGATGTGGGTGCTGCGCGGCATTGCGTTCGTGGCGACGAAGGCGGAGAGCATCCTCGTGCCGGCACCGCTCACGGCAGTGACGAAGGCGTCGTTAGGTCTCGGCGGCGGATTGTACCCGGTGCCGATGCTCACGATGCTGGCACTGACCGTGCTGGGCGCGATCTACCTGACGCGCACGACGATGGGGCGGCGGATCTTCGCGTTCGGCGGGAACCTCGAGGCGAGCCGGTTCGCGGGGCTATCGCTCAGCCGCATCCAGATCGGCGTGTTCGCGGTTTCGGGATTGACGGCGGGGCTGGCCGCGTTTCTCGGAGCGGGGTTCTACGGGTCGGTCTCATCGGGTGACGCGCAGGGATACGAGCTGTACGTGATCGCGTCGGCCGTCGTGGGCGGGGCGAGTCTCCTCGGCGGCAAGGGCAGCGCGCTCGGTGCCATGCTCGGCGCGCTGCTGATCGTGCTCATCCGTCAGTCGATTCGCACTTTGCACTTCGATCAGAACTACGAGTGGATCGTCATCGGCTGCGCGATCATCATCGCGGTCGTCGTCGATCAATGGAGCACGCGGCTCACGGCACGCAGGCTCAGTCAGCTCGCTCAGCGAGCACCGGCGGCGTGAGGCGAAGGATCCTCATCGTCCCGAATCACGCCAGTAAAACGAGGATGCAACAATGGTTCGGATGACACGTCGTGCTGCTCTCGCGATCACCGTTGGTCTCGCGATCACGGCCTGTGGCGGCGGTGGGGAGGGAGCCGCCGACTCTCGGACCGCGGCGCAGCCGGCCACTCCGGGTGCGGCAGGGCCGGCGGGCGCGAAGTACACGATCGCCGTGATCGCGAAGAGCTCGAACAACCCCGTGTTTCAGGCCGCGCGCACGGGGGCCGAGGCGGCGGCGAAGGAGCTCTCGGCGAAGCATGGCATCGACGTGCAGATCGCCTGGCTCACGCCGCCCACGGAGGACGGGCAAATTCAGGCGCAGCGCATCCAGCAGGCGGTGAACGACGGCGCGTCGGCGATCCTCATCTCGTGCTCGGACGCAGGGAAGGTCACCGGCGCCATCAACGACGCCGTCGCGCGCGGTGTCCCGGTCATGACGTTCGACAGCGACGCCCCGCAGTCGCAGCGGTTCGCCTATTACGGCGTCGATGACATCAAGACCGGCAATGCCGTCATGGCGGAGCTCGCGACGCTCATGGGCGGGAAGGGGAAGATCGGCATTCTCGCCGGCAATCAGAACGCGCCGAACCTCCAGAAGCGCGTGCAGGGCGTGAAGGAAGAAGCGGCGAAGTCACCGGGAATTCAGATCGTCGGCACGTTCAACCACGTCGAGACGCCGCAGGACGCCGCCGCGGAGGTGACGCGCGTCGGCAACGCGTACCCTGACATTCAGGGCTGGGCGATGATCGGCGGATGGGCCCTGTTCACGCAGTCGCTGCTCACTGACCTGGATCCGAACCGGGTGAAGATCGCGTCCGTGGACGCGCTGCCCGCGCAGCTCGCGTACGTGGACAAGGGGATCGCGCCCGTGCTGCTCGCGCAACCGGTCTACCAGTGGGGCCACGTCGGGGTCACGACCGTCATCGACAAGATTCACTTCAAGAAGGACGTCCCGACAATCATCCCGATGGAGCTCGTGAAGGTCACAAAGGCGAACCTCGGCGAATGGGCACGGCAGCTCAAGGAATGGGGATTCAACGACGTTCCGGAGGCCTACCTCAAGCTGTAACATCGACTGCCGACGGTCGCTGCCACGACGCTTCGGTCGTGAGTGGGCAGTGATCAGTCGAGCAGTCATCAGTGGCCATGGCTCCAGTGATCCGTTGCGGGTGAGCCCTGGCCGCGTGGGGAGCGTTACGCGCGCACGGCGATGTTTCGAAATCGGCGTCATCGGCCGAATCGGCGTTAGGTCTTCTTCGACTCGCCCTGGCTCGGCGCATACCTTGGAGAGTGGAGCAAGACCGCACGCCGATTGAGCCGAGTGCGCTGATTTCGCAGAAGCCCTCGGTTCGGTTGGTTGATCGACTCCGTATCCGTGAATGAGCTCGATCAGGACCAACAGCGGCACGATGAAGAGAAGTTGGAGTCTGCCTCCCGGTTTCGCCCGAGCCTCCTTTGAGCTCCCTTTCTGCGCCCTCGGCGTCAAATGCTTTCAGCGAGCGTCCCGGTTGACGGGCCAGAACCAGCGGTTCGATTCGAACGCATAACGCGGCGATTTCCAGGCGTTCAGGCGCTCACGGAAGTCTCCCTCGAGATCGCGGCCGGCTCGTGTCATGCGCTCTGCGGCGAGAACGGTGCGGGGAAGAGCACGCTCGGGAAGATTCTCGCGGGGATTCACACGCCCGACTCGGGGCGCATGTTCATCCACGAGCGCGAGGTTCGCTTCGCGAGCCCGCATGACGCGCTCGCAGCCGGCGTCGGCATGGTGCATCAGGAGCTCGCGTTCTGCGAGAACCTCTCGGTCGCGGAGAACCTCTGCCTCGGCGATCTGCCGAGGCGGCGGGGGTTGCTCGACAGAACCGAGATGGCGCGACGGGCCGAAGCAATGCTGGCCGAGATCGGGACGACGCTCGATGTGTGGCAACGGGTCGGGTCGCTCACCATCGGACAGCAGCAGATGGTGCAGATCGCGTCGGCGGTCAGCGGGGGCGCGCGCATCATCGTGTTCGACGAGCCCACGAGCAGCCTCGGTCAGGTCGAGGCGGAGCGATTGTACGCGCTCATCGGTCGGCTCGTGGCGCGCGGGGTCGCGTGCATCTACGTGTCGCATCGCATGCCCGAGGTGTTCCAGCTCTGTGACACGGCGAGCGTGCTGCGCGACGGACAACACGTCGGGACGCGTCCGATCGCGAACCTGTCCGAGCAGGAGCTGGTGCAGATGATGATCGGGCGACCGCTCGCCGAATATGCGCCACCGCCCGCGGGTGTCGTGATCGGCGATGAAGTCCTTCGTGTGGAGCATCTCTCGTCGCCCGGGAAGTTCGAGGACATCTCGTTCTCGCTCCGCGGCGGCGAGGTGTTGGGCATCGCCGGGCTCGTCGGCGCGGGGCGATCGGAGCTGGCGCAGGCGATCTTCGGGCTCGATCCCGTTAGGCGGGGCGACATCAGGCTCGGCGGCAGGCCGGTCCGCGTCGAGACGCCCGCGGCTGCGATCGCGCATGGCATCGGGCTCGTTCCCGAGGATCGGAAACGACAGGGGATCATCCCGCAGGAGACCGCCGTGCACAACCTGTCGCTCGCCATCCTGCCGCGACTGTCGCGATGGAGCTGGATACGGCGACGCGAGGAGCGCGCGGTGGCGACCGACTTCTTCGGTCGCCTGCGCGTGCGGGCATCGTCGCCTGATGCCGTGGTGGCCGGCTTGTCGGGTGGGAACCAGCAGAAGATCGTGCTCGCCCGATGGCTCGCAGCCAACTCGCGCGTGCTCATCCTCGACGAACCGACGCGCGGCGTGGACGTCGGAGCGAAGGCGGAGATCCACGCGCTCATCGGTGACCTCGCCGCTCAGGGGGCGGCGATCCTGCTCATCTCGAGCGAGCTGCCCGAGCTTTTGAGCCTCTCGCGTCGCATCCTGGTGCTCCGTGGCGGACGCGTAGCCGGTGAGCTTCCGCGGGAATCGGCGACTCCGGATGCCCTTCTGCGCATGATGGCCGGGCTCGGCGACACTGCGCTCGGCGCCTGAAACGCTCCGATCGGTCGGCGCCGAACGAACGCAAATTCAGGTAAAACCCGCACTCCCGGTTTCGCCGAAACCCGCTGAAGTCGTTTGTGCGCAGCGACATCGGTCGCCGATCTCCGTTCGCGACATCGCGTCGGCCCGGCGAGTGACGGGTCGTGGACGGTTCGCTACGTCGCGCGACAAATCCTCTTGACAGTCAAAAACTCCCCGGTAAAATCGTGTCACTATGTCACCTTATCACCTTGTGGTGACATGGTGGCAACTGTCGGGTGACAAGTGGCTGAGCCGGTCGGCACGACATCGAAGGCCTTGAGAGCTGCGTCGCCGGAGCGCATGCGCGGCGGCTTGACGTCGAGAGTTCGCACTCCAAACGGACAATTGAGCTTCCCGAGCTGATCAACGCGGTGCCGTAGCAACCTCACGCTCTTCGGAGGTAAGACCGATGGGACGCCGGATCTTCCTTGCACTCCTCGCCCTTCTCACCTCAGCGGCCACGGCCCAGGCGCAAGGCGGTGGAGGGCGGATAACCGGACGGGTGAGCAGCGCCGAAGGCGGCCAGTCCATCCCGGGCGTGCAGATCACCGTCACCGGTACGTCGCGCGGAGCGATCTCCGACACCGCCGGCCGCTACACGATCACCGACGTTCCGGCAGGCTCGCAGACCGTTCTCGCGCGAAGGCTCGGATGGGCACAGGGCGAATTGGTGGTCGCGGTCAACGCGGGCGGCACGACGACCGCCAACTTCACCCTCACGGTCGCGCCGACGCAGCTCAACCCACTCGTCGTCGTCGGCTACGGTGAGCAGGATCGACGCACGCTCACCGGCTCCGTCGCGACGGTCACCGCGGAAAAGCTCGCGGAAATTCCGACCGAAAACCCGATGAAGGCGCTGCAGGGTCGCGTCGCCGGCGTCGAGATCGTCGCCGCGAACAACGAGCCCGGCGCGGCGATGAACGTTCGCATTCGCGGTGTCCGCTCGCTCACCGCCAGCAACGAGCCGCTCTTCGTTGTCGACGGCATCCCGATCACCGGCGGCATCCAGGACTTCAACCCGCAGCAGATCGAGTCCATCGAAGTGCTGAAGGATGCCTCCGCGGCCGCGATCTACGGGAGCCGAGCGGCCAACGGCGTGATTCTCGTGACGACGAAGAAGGGCACGCGCGA
>Ga0075430_100001060_pt1 | contig 21768 bp, 20 predicted proteins | sample RhiMetdeltSRZDD4_FD_75294 | JGI IMG/M metagenome (GOLD analysis project Ga0075430, IMG submission 75294) | Populus rhizosphere microbial communities from Tennessee, USA - Rhizosphere MetaG P. deltoides SRZDD4 | ecosystem: Host-associated > Plants > Roots > Rhizosphere > Soil | place: USA... | reverse complement strand
TCGGCGTGATCGATCACTTCGAAAAGGTGACCGACAAGGACGCCGCCGTGATGACCAGACGCATCACGCGCGAAGAAGGCATCTTCGCCGGCAACTCCGCCGGTGCCGCGATGGCTGGCCTGTTGCAGCTCCGCCACCATTTCGGAAAAGACGATGTCGTTGTCGTCATTTTTCACGACCACGGCACGCGCTACCTTGGCAAGATGTTCAATGACGAGTGGATGCGGGCGAAGGGCTTCCTTGAAGTCTCGGGCATGACCGCGCGCGATCTGGTCGCGCTCCGTGTGTCAGGTGAGCTTCACACCATCGAAGGCACACGGCCGGTCGAAGACGCTGTGCGCATCATGAGCGACCACGACTTTTCCCAGATTTCAGTGACCAACGGCGGGCGCGTGGTCGGTTCGTTGAACGAGAGCCATCTCTACAGCGAGTTCATGCGCGATGCGGGCATCAAACACCAGCCCGTTCAATTGATCATGCAGCCGGCCTTTCCCTTCGTCGACATCTCGACGCCGGTTGAGCTGCTATCCACCATGATCACGCCGGAGAATCCCGCGGTCCTGGTTCGCGATTTCAAGACTGATAAGAACTTCATCATTACGCGTTCGGACGTCATTCGCGTTCTCTGCTGATGGAGGCAACCACCATGCGTAGATCTATCGCGGTCGTCGTCGGGCTTGCACCTCTGATCATCACGGTCGTTCTCCGAGCCCAGCAGGGTGCAGCGCCGGCAGGTGCCGCGCCCGTGAGCCTTCCGCCCCCGGGTATGTCGTGGGCATACGGGGTTGCACCGGACGCGCCGTTGCCTGGTGCTGCCCGCGGCGGTGGCGCACCAGCGGGTGCTGCGCCCGCACCCGCGCCGGCTCCGGACCTGACGCCGCTCTCGGTGCCGGGCAGCACGCTCACGTTCGTGCGTTCGCAGATCGCCGGAGGAAATGGCGTCGGTCCTGCCGATTGGTTCCCGGGGGATCATCCGACGATGCCAGACGTTGTTGCCAAGGGGCGTGGTGCCGAGGTTCGGGCCTGCAGCCTCTGCCACTATCCGAATGGAAAGGGACGTCCTGAGAATGCGGGAGTCGCCGGACTACCGGTGTCTTACTTCATCCAGACGCTCCACGACTTCCGCACCAACGTGAGAAAGAGCGCCGAGCCGCGGAAGGGCAACACGAACGCGATGGCTACGATTGCGAAGGGGATGACGGAGGAGGAAATCCGTCAGGCGGCGGAGTACTTCGGCTCGATGAAGTGGACGCCATGGATCAAGGTCGTCGAAACGAAGACGGTAGCGAAGACGCGTGTCCAGGGCGGCATGTACTTGCGTCTCGAAGGAACCGAGACCGAGCCGATCGGCATGCGCATCATCGAAACCCCTGAATTTACCGAACGTACCGAAGTGCTCAGGGATCCGCGCGCGTCTTTCATTGCCTTCGTTCCCGTGGGCAGCGTGAAGAAGGGCGAGACCCTTGTCACGACCGGTGGCAACGGCAAGACAGTGTCATGTGGCAGTTGCCACGGAACGGACCTGCAGGGAATCGGTCCGGTGCCTGGTCTGGCTGGCCGCTCGCCGAGCTACATCGCGCGCCAGATGTACGACATGAAGGCGGATGCGAGGAAGGGCGAGTGGTCGGCGTTGATGAAGCCTGTCGTTGCGAAGCTCACTGACGAGGACTTCGTGAATATCGCCGCATACGTGGCGTCTCGTCCGGCAGGCGCCGCTACGGCGACGCGCTAGAGCGCCTTCACGATGTCTTCGACGACCTTCTTCGCGTCGCCGAACACCATCATCGTCCGATCCATGTAGAAGAGAGGATTGTCTACACCGGCATAACCCGCTGCCATCGAACGCTTGTTGACGATCACCGTGCGCGCCTTGTGGGCTTCGAGGATAGGCATGCCGTAAATCGCGCTACCTTTTTGTTCGGCCAGCGGGTTGACGACGTCGTTGGCGCCGAGGACGAAGGCGACATCGGCGGTGCCGAAATCGCTGTTGATGTCTTCCATCTCGAAGACCTGATCGTAGGGGACCTCCGCTTCGGCGAGCAGCACGTTCATATGCCCGGGCATGCGTCCAGCGACCGGATGAATCGCGTAGCGCACACGGACGCCCTTCTCGGTCAGCTTCTGCGCCAGCTCCTTCGTCGCGTGCTGCGCACGGCCGACCGCCAGGCCGTAGCCGGGCACGATGATCACGTCTTCGGCGTTTCCCAGAAGGAAGGCCACGTCTTCGGGTGAGCCTGACCTCACCGATTTCTGCTCGCCGCTCGTTGCCACTGCGCCTTCGGCGGCGCCGAAGCCACCAAGGATCACGCTGAAGAACGAGCGGTTCATCGCCTTGCACATGATGTACGAGAGGATCGCGCCCGATGAGCCGACCAGCGATCCCGCCACGATGAGCAGCGAGTTGTTCAGCGAGAACCCGATACCCGCCGCCGCCCAGCCCGAATAGCTGTTCAGCATCGAAATCACGACCGGCATGTCAGCCCCGCCAATAGGGATGATGATGAGCAGGCCGAGCACGAACGCGATGACCGTCATGGCGATGAACGGGGGCCACTGCGCCTCCGGAGCTGCACCGAAGAACACCAGGCCAAATCCGACCATCGTCAGGGCGAGCACCAGGTTCACGATGTGCTGACCCTTGAACACGACCGACGCGCTCGAGAACAGCCGGCTGTACTTGCCGAGTCCCGCCAGTTTGCCGAACGCGATGACGGATCCGGAGAACGTGACTGCGCCGACGAACGTCCCGATGAACAGCTCCACGCGGTTGCCGGCGGGAATCGGGAACTCCACGTTGAACGCCTGCGGGTTGTTCACCACAGCGATGGCGATGAGCACCGCGGCCATGCCGACGAGCGAGTGCATCGCGGCCACGAGCTCGGGCATCTGCGTCATCTCGACGCGCTTGGCGACGATATAGCCGACGATGCCGCCGATGGCCAGCGCCCCGATGGCCATGTCCCATCGACGTGTATAGGCGAACGTCGTCAGGATGGCGATCGTCATGCCGATCATGCCGAGGAGATTTCCGCGCCGTGCGGTGAGAGGGTGCGAGAGTCCTTTGAGCGAGAGAATGAAGAGGACGCTGGCGATGAGGTAACTGAGGGCGACCTGGTTTGCAGTCATCGCCTACTTGTGCCCCGCCGGCTTGGACGCTGAATCCTTCTTCTTGAACATCTCCAGCATGCGCTGGCTCACCAGGAAACCGCCGAAGGTGTTGATGGCGACGAGGGCCACGGCGACCGCGCCGAGGATCGTCCCGAGATCAAACGAACCAGGCCCGGCGGCGAGGATGGCGCCGACCACGATCACCGAGCTGATGGCATTGGTCACGCTCATCAAGGGTGTGTGCAGTGCGGGGGTGACGGTCCAGACGACGTGATAGCCGACGAACACGGCCAGCACGAAGACAGTCAAGTTGATTACGGTGTGATCGATCGTCCCGGTCATGCGCGTGCGGCCTCGGCTTTCCTGTCAGCGCCAGCTTTGCTTGTTGCGCCGTAGATATTGGCGCCCTCGATGCACACGAGCGCGCCGGCGATGATTTCGTCGTTGCGGTCGAGCTTGAGTTCGCCGGTCTTGGCGTCCACGAGAAGGTTGAAAAAATTCAGCAGGTTGCGGGCGTAGAGCGCGCTGGCATCTGCTGCCAGCATGCCCGGCAGGTTGAGCAGACCGACGATACGGACGCCGTGCTTCACGACCACCGCGCCTGCCTCGGAGCCGTCAACGTTGCCGCCCTGCTCAACCGCCAGATCCACGATCACCGAGCCTGGGCGCATCGCCTGGACGGTCGCGTCGCGAATGAGCTTGGGCGCCGGCCGGCCGGGAATCAGAGCAGTGGTGATCACGATGTCCGACTGCGTGGCTCGAAGGTGCACAGCCTCAGCCTGCCGGCGCATCCAGTCGGCCGGCATAGGTCGCGCATAACCCCCGACCCCCTGTGCGATTTCCCTCTCCTCGTCGGTGAGATAAGGCACGTCGAGAAATTTCGCGCCCAGAGACTCGATCTGTTCCTTCACCGCCGGCCGCACGTCCGAGGCTTCGATCACTGCCCCGAGGCGTTTGGCCGTGGCAATCGCTTGCAGGCCCGCGACCCCCGCGCCGAGGATGAGCACCCGGGCAGCCTTCACCGTGCCTGCGGCTGTCATCATCATCGGCATGAACCGGCCATATTCATTGGCCGCGAGCATGACCGCCTTATAGCCGGCGATATTGGCCTGCGAGGACAGGACATCCATCGCCTGTGCGCGCGTGATGCGTGGCACCGCCTCCAGCGCGAATGCGATTGCACCCGTCGAGGCGACAGCGTCGAGTCCCGTTGCATCGTGCGGCGTCAGCATCGCCACGAGCATGATGCCTGGCCGAAGCATCGACAGCTCAGAGGCTTCGGGGCCGCGCACTTTCAGGAGGATGTCGGACTGCCCGTACACCACTGGTGCTGCGGGCGCGATGCTGGCGCCGGCCGAGACGAAGTCTGCATCCGTGATGGCGGCGCCCAGACCGGCGCCGCTCTGGACCATCACCGTGTGATGCCCACCAGCCGTGAGTTTTTTTACCGTTTCCGGAGTCGCCGCGACGCGCGTTTCTCCCGGACGTATTTCGGCAGGAATGCCGATCCTCATGCACTAAACCTTTCGATTGGGAACGCGGCACCCGCCGTGAGTCAACGGCGTTGTCGCAGGATGTGTCGCGCGGGTGTGGAGCACGTCTGCGGAGCTTCTTCCGCAGACGAATCACGCAAAATCCCAACTGCGAAGTCTACTCGATCGAAGGCGCTCGCAAAAGATTAGCTGCCGCCAAAAGTGTCGCAACCGTCGACGCGGCCGGATTCGAGGCCGCGCTTGAACCATCGCACGCGCTCAGCCGACGATCCGTGCGTGAAGGATTCGGGAACGACGCGACCCTGTGACTGCCGTTGCAGACGGTCATCTCCAATAGCGGCGGCCGCCGTCAGGCCTTCCTCGACGTCGCCAGTTTCGAGCAGGCCGCTCCGAGCGGCAGACGCGCCCCAGACTCCGGCATAGCAATCGGCCTGCAGTTCAAGTCGAACCGAGAGCGCATTGGCTTCGCGTTCAGAGCCGCGCTGACGCTGCGCCGTTACGCGCGACGAGACGCCGAACAGAGTCTGCACATGGTGCCCCACTTCGTGGGCGACGACGTAGGCCTGCGCGAAATCACCGGGTGCTCCGAATCGGGAGTCGAGCTCGCGAAAAAATGACAGATCGAGATAGACCTTCTGATCTTCAGGACAATAGAAGGGGCCCATCGCCGATTGGCCGAGACCGCATCCCGATTGCGTGGCATCTGAGAAGAGAACGAGGATCGGCGGAACATACGCCTGCCCGTTCTGCTGGAAGATTTGTCGCCAGGTTTCTTCCGTGCTGCCAAGGACCACCGAAATGAACTTCGCCTGTGGATCGTCGGCGGGCGGTGGGCCGCCAGATTCTTCAACCGGCGCGTTGAGACTCCCGATGAGATCGAGGGGGTTCGTCCCCGTCAGGAATGAGATGGCGAGGATCAGCACGATGCCGCCGATTCCGCCACCGAGTGGCAGCCCGACGCCACCCATGCGCTGACCACGCCGGTCCTCGATGTTGCCGCTGCCTTGTCGGTCTTGCCACTTCATGGAGACCCCCTCCTGCTGGCGTGAACGGCTATGATCCTGCCATGGATCTCGGCCTTCGCGACAAGATCGCCATCATCACTGGATCGAGCCGCGGGCTCGGATTTGCGAGCGCCCGGGCTCTTGCCGCCGAAGGTTGCCGCGTCACAATCTGCGGTCGAACGGCTGAAACCCTGCAAGCTGCTCGCCGTTCTCTCGTCGAGGTGGCGGGGAATGGCGATCGTGTCCTCGCCGTACAGGCGGACGTTGGCCAGGTCGATGGAGTCGACTCCGTGATCTCTCGCACCCTGGAGCGCTTTGGCGGTGTCGATATTCTGGTGAACAACGTTGGTTCAGCCGGTGGTGGTGGCCTTGCCGAGACCACCGATGCGCAGTGGCAGGACGCCCTCGACCAGACGCTCTTCCCGGCGATTCGGGCATCGCGTGCGGTGACGCCGCACATGCGAGCTCGTGGCGGTGGCGCCATTGTGATCATCGCTTCCATTTTTGGACGTGAAGCAGGCGGACGCATGACCTACAACGCCGTGAAAGCCGCTGAGATCAGCCTCGCCAAGTCCCTCGCTCAGCAGCTCGCGCCGAGCGGGATTCGAGTCAACAGCCTTTCGCCGGGGTCCACCCTTTTCGAAGGCGGGTCGTGGTGGAAGCGCCAGCAGGCTGACCCGGCAGGTATCGCCGAATTCGTGAAGCGCGAACTTCCGTTCGGCCGCTTCGGCCGGCCGGAGGAAGTGGGGGACGTTGTCGCGTTTCTTGCCTCTCCAAAAGCGAGCTGGATCTCCGGCACATCGGTCGTCGTGGACGGCTGCCAAAGCCGGAGCTTCTGAGCTGAGGTACGCAGGGCGGTGCCGCTGACACGCCGGGTCTGAAGACCCGGCCTACGTATGGTCGCTGACGCTACGTACGGTGCTGACGCGTTCAGCCGGGCTTCCGGGCAACTCCAGGCAGGAGAGCCTTGTGCTGCAGGCGAAGCCTCATGAGATCTGCGGGCAGAATCCGCAGTTGATTGACGATGCGGTGAATCTCGGCTTCCTCGGCCAGAGAGATTGCCGCGTCGGTTGCGGCAACTGCGAAGAGGCAGCTAGCCAGCGCCAGCTTCTCAGGATAGGTGGAGTGCTCGGCGAACTCCCGTGCTACCTCAAAGTCGGCCGTGCCCCCGAACAGCAGATTGCTCGTCTTGGCCATGCCGACGATCAGAACAGCCTGCTCCTCGATCAACTGGCCCTGTTCCGCGACCAGCCTCTCCATCGTCGCGGCCTCCTCGGCGCTGACCTCACGGTCGGCGCACGCAATCCGGCCCAGGAGATAAGCGAAGCGGGCAAGGTATCTCGCACGCTCGGGATCCAATCGATCGAGCGAGGCAATCAGATCTCGGAGCGGAGCATGGTCTGGCGTCGAAGGCTGGTCAACCCCGAGCCACGCGCGTAACGCCTTGATGGGCATGGTCTTTCCATCTTACCTGCCGTTGGATTTTCGCTGTTTCTACGCTACCATCTTGACCCATGCTGCCGGCGAAACGGACGGACCTTGCGCTGGACCAGGCGCTCGAGACTGTCCTCGACCGGCTGACGGGCGGCGGTCTCCAGAAAGCCGACAACCCTGACGGTTGGATCACGGCTGCGCGCCGTCTTCCCGCCAAATCCGGTGAGTACGCTCCCTTCAATGAGACGCTGGATTCCCGACTTGTCGCCGTACTGCGCCAGCGTGGGGTGGGGCAGCTCTACACCCACCAGGCCGCAGCGATCGCACACGCGTTGTCTCGTCGCAACGTCGTTGTCACGACGCCAACCGCGTCAGGCAAAACACTCTGCTACAACGCGCCCGTGCTCAGCACGATTCTGCGCGACCCGTCGGCCCGTGCGCTCTATTTGTTTCCCACGAAAGCGCTCGCGCAGGATCAGCTCGCCGAGCTGCACGGCCTGGCTGAGGCACTGTCGCAGCCCGATCTGTCACAGCCCGATCGTACAGGCGGACCTGCAGGTCTGCCTTCGGGGTTTGAACTCGGCGTGTTCACTTACGACGGCGACACCCCGCAGGATGCGCGACGGGCCATCCGCGGCCGCGCGCATGTCGTGCTGAGCAATCCAGACATGATTCACGCGGGCATCCTGCCGCACCACCCGCGATGGGCAAAACTGTTCGAGAACCTTCGCTACGTCGTCATCGACGAGCTACACGCGTATCGTGGCGTGTTCGGGAGCCACCTGACGAACGTGCTGCGCCGGTTGCGCCGAATTTGTCAGCACTACGGATCGAATCCCACGTTCATCTGCTCGTCGGCCACGATTGCCAACCCCCGCGAGCTCGCCCAGTCACTGGTCGAGCAACCCTTTGAGCTCGTGGACCAGAGCGGTGCGCCCCGCGGCGAGAAGATGTTCCTCTTCGTGAATCCGCCCGTGGTGAATCAGCAACTGGGCATTCGCCGTTCGTATCTCGCCGAGACCCGACGGGTCGCGGCTGAATTCCTCAAGCGTCAGCTCCAGGTGATTGTGTTCGCGCAGAGTCGTCTTGCGACCGAGATCCTGACGACGTACCTGAAGGACGACTTTGACGGTCCGCCCGGATCACCTGAACTCGTGCGTGGTTACCGGGGAGGATATCTGCCCCAGCGGCGCCGGGAAATCGAGCGGGGACTGCGTGAGGGGTCGATCCGTGCAGTGGTTTCCACTAATGCACTGGAGCTTGGAATCGACATCGGTGCCCTCGATGTCTGCGTCATGGCCGGGTATCCGGGAACGATCGCGGCGACATGGCAACGTGCCGGCCGGGCCGGGCGACGGAGCAGCCGCTCGGCCGCGGTGCTCGTGGGAAGCAGTGCGCCGATCGACCAGTTCGTCGTGCGACACCCGTCATATTTCTTCGATGCCTCACCCGAGCACGCCCTCATCAACCCCGACAACCTTCATATCCTTGTCGATCACGTGAAATGCGCTTCATTCGAGCTGCCGTTCGGTACCTCGGAAACGTTCGGTGCCAGCTCATCGAAGGTCGATGTGCAGGACGTGCTTGGCGTCCTCGCCGAGAGTGGCTTCGTGCACCGCGCTCACGGTGCGGATGAGGAGGACGGCCAGTGGCAGTGGACCAACGAATCCTACCCGGCTGATGCGGTGAGCCTCCGGTCGATTTCCTCCGACAACTTCGTGATTGTTGATACGACGCGCGGCGCGGAGGTCATCGGCGAAACGAGCTTCAACAGCGGCCCATCGACGTTGCACGAGAAGGCGATTTACATGCTCGAGGGCGCGTTGTATCAGGTCGAGAAGCTCGACTTCGAGGGACGGAAGGCCTACGTCCGTCGCATCGATTGCGACTACTACACCGACGCCATCACTTACACGAAGGTGACGATGCTCGATACGTTTGGTGGAGGCGCTTCGACCGAGAGCCTGTCGGCGCATGGCGAAGTCCACGTGTCCTCGCGCGTCGTCGGTTTCAAGAAGATCAAGTTCTATACGAACGAGAACGTGGGTGCTGGTGAGCTCGACCTGCCCGAGCAGCAGATGCACACCACCGCCTACTGGCTGGCGGTTCCTTCGAGCGTGATATCAGCCCTGCCGTATGCCTCTGATGATAGGCGCGATGGTGTCGTGGGGCTGTCGTTCGCGATGCGCCAGGTCGCCCAGCTTCTACTGATGTGCGATCGCGGGGACATCGGCATCTCGATCGGGAGCGGCGATCAGGATCCTGCGCCGAATCGATTTGGTCAGCCGACAAGCGTTGGCGACGAGCCGCGCATCTTCATCTACGACAACTATCCCGGTGGTATCGGATTCAGCGAGCCGCTCTTCCGCATGCACCATGAGCTCGTGGTGCGCACGCGCGCTCTGATCTCGAGCTGCGAGTGTGAGCACGGATGCCCCACCTGCGTGGGTCCGATCGGCGACACCGGACCACTGGCGAAGCTGGTGGCGTTGCGAATTCTCGACCTGATCTCCGGCGATGGAGCGCTTGCCACTGCAGGTGTGTCGAGCGGTGCGGATCGGGTCGATCCGGCGTTTTGATGAGCACGCTCACCGATCGCCTTCGAGAAGTCGTGACACCGGGCGCGATACCCGCACGCGCGACGGCGGGTATGCCGGTGGCGACGAGCCGATTGACGTCCTCGGCAGATGCCATGGAGGCGGCGGCCGAAGTGCTTGGCGGCGAGTGGTGCACTGCCCACAGTCAGCCCTTTCTGATCGTCGATCGTAAGTACGCGGGTGGTTATCGCCACGGCCATGTATCGATTCTCGATTCGCTGCCGCCCGAGTCGGGAGTGTGGCGACATCTCGAGCTTCTCGCTGGTCGGTCGAACCCGTTCCGTGCGTCAGACGCCGACGTCCCTCGTCGGCCTGTATTTCTGGACCTCGAAACAACCGGCCTGGCAGGTGGCGCCGGCACCTATGCGTTCTTAGTTGGATGCGCCTGGTTCGAGGGCGCCGCATTTCGCATCCGCCAGTTCTTTCTCTCGAGCTTCGGTGCAGAGCGGGCGATTCTGGAGGCGGTAGCGGAGCTTGCCAAGAATGCGGCGTGCCTCGTGACGTTCAACGGGAAGACGTTTGACGTCCCCTTGATCGATACGCGCTTCACGCTTCATCGACTCGCGTCGCCGTTCGGAGCGCTGCCGCACGTGGACATGCTGCACGTCGCGCGGCGTTTCTGGCGTTCCGGTTCCGCCGACGCGCCAGATGCGCGGAGGAGGAAGGCCGACGAATTGCCGGAAGACGGCTCGGATGTCGACGCGATGAAGGGTCGAGGGTGTCGATTATCGGAGCTCGAGCAGACTGTGTGCGGGCACGAGCGCGAAGGTGACGTGCCCGGCTTCGAGATCCCGGCGCGATACTTCCACTACGTGCGCAGTGGCGATGCGCGACAGCTCGAGGTGGTGCTCGAACACAATCGTCTGGATCTGCTTTCGCTGGCGCTCCTGACCGCGCGGGCGTCGCGGTTGCTCGAGGACGGGCCTGCTGGCGTCGATACGCCGCGCGAGGCGCTCGGGATGGGGTTCATCTATGAACGCGCCGGCCTCACGGGTGAGGCCATCGCCGCCTATGCCCATGCCGCGGGCCTTCCATGTCCGGCTGTCGACGCGCCGGGGGCCGTGTGGAGTTCGGATGGGGGCACCCGAGCGGAGGCCTTACGGGCGTATGCGTTGTTGGCTCGACGCGAGAGGCGATTCGAAGAAGCTGCGCTCGCGTGGCATTGTGTGCTGGAGGTCAAGCAGTGTCCGCCGCAGATTGCGCGCGAGGCCGCCGAGGCCCTGGCAGTGCACCATGAGCATCGACTGCGCGATCTGGATGTGGCTCGACGTTTCGCTGTGCAGTCGCTCCAGTATCGATCGACCGCGACGCGAGCGCAGGCGGTTCAGCATCGACTGAAGCGCCTCGATCGCAAGATGGGACGGTCGCCGGAGACCGAAGCGTTGTTCTAGAGTTAGGGCAGGTCTGAAGACCCGCCCTACGTACGAATCTGTCGAGGATTGAGCCCCGCCCTACGATGTGGCGGGGGGTGAGGCCCGCCCTACGTTGTGGCTTCTGCGGCTGGCTTCGGCTTCTTCGCAGCGGGCTTCGCAGCAGGAGTCTTGGCGGCTTTGGCGGCCTTCTCGGCGGCCTTGCGGGTCTCCGACGTCTGCGCCCCGAACTTCTTGCTGAACCGCTCGACGCGCCCTTCGGTGTCGATGAGCTTCTGGCGGCCCGTGAAGAAGGGATGGCAGGCCGAGCAGATTTCAAGATGCAGCTCGGGCTTGGTCGAACGCGTCTTGAACGTGTTGCCACACGCACAGCGAACCTCGACCTCCTCGTACTTCGGGTGGATACCTTCCTTCACTGTGCGCTCCTTCAGGCTGGGGGGAAAAACCTAGTATAACAAGAGCATGGGGAGAAGCCCAAGCCGGGTGTGCCGTGCCTGACCAGGTCCTCCTGTATGACGGCAACTGCGGGTTCTGTGCGGCCAGCGTCCAATTCATCCTGCGCCACGAACACCAGCGCAGTCTGAGGTTTGCGCCCCTTCAGGGGCACCTTGCCGCCGAGATCAAGCGGAGACACCCCCAGCTCGAGGGCGTCGACTCGATGGTCTGGATCGAAGGTGTCGGTACCTCCACCGAGGCGGTCCTGGTCAGAAGCCAGGCCGTCCTTCAGGCCGCTGGTTACCTCGGTCGGCTCTGGAACGTTGCTCAGCTAGGCCGGGTTTTGCCGCGATTCTGGCGCGACGCAATCTACGACTTCATCGCGCGTCACCGACACAAGGTCAGTCGCGGGGCGGAGGTGTGTTACCTGCCACCGCCCGACGTCCGCTCACGGTTTCTCGAGTAGGCGACGCCGGGTCTAAAGACCCGGCCTACGTACGGGGAGGGAACGCGCCGGCCGGTCGGCAGTACGTAGGGCGGCAGTACGCGGGGCGGGTCTTTAGACCCGCCGGCCCCCCGCCGGCCCCGTCGCTGCTACAGCTTGTCGAGCACCGCGTCGGCGTGTCCGTTGACCTTCACGCTGTCCCATCGCTCCTGGACTTTCCCGTCCGGCCCAATCAGGTACGTCGTCCGCGCGATGCCCATGTACTTGCGTCCGTAGTTCGATTTTTCCTGCCACACACCGTATTTTTCAGCGACGGCGTGATCGGCGTCGGCCAGCAGCGGGAAGGTAAGGCCATGCTTGGCGGCAAACTTCGCCTTGCTCTGCTCGTCGAGTATGCTCACCCCAAGCACGACCGCGTCCTTGCGTTTAAGGCGCGGCAGCAGGCTCTGAAAGTCGCACGATTCCTGCGTGCAGCCAGGGGTGTCGTCCTTTGGATAGAAGTAGAGGATGACGGGTTGGCCGGCGTAATCAGATAGTTTGTGGGTCTTCCCGTCTTGATCCTTAAGGGCGAAGGCGGGCGCTTTCTTTCCGGGATCGATGAGCGACATGGAGGGATGATAACTCCGAACCGAGCGGCGCTCGTCGCTCCGGACGGGACGCTCACGTACGAGCAGCTCGACCGCTCGTCTCATCGCGTCGCGACGGCACTCCTGCGGGAGCGCGTCGATCTCGAGGAAGCGCGGATCGCCTTCTTCGTGCCGCCAAGCTGCGCACACGTGGCTGTGCAGCGGGGCATCTGGCGAGCCGGGGGTGTGGCGGTCCCACTGGCGCTCTCGCATCCGGCCCCCGAGCTCGAATATGTGATCCGCGACGCGGAGGCGGAGACACTCATCGCAGACCACGACGACCTGCCGTTCCTGACACCCATTGCCGAGCGCGCTGGCGCACGCGTGCTCGCCACGGCCGAGGCGCTGTTTTCCGATCCCACCGCGGATCTTCCCCACATCAGCGCGCCGCGTCGCGCCATGATCATCTACACGAGCGGAACGACGGGTCGTCCAAAAGGTGTCGTGACGACGCATGCCAATATCGGGGCGCAGGTCTCGGCCCTCGTCGAAGCGTGGGGTTGGGGTCCCTCGGATCGGATGCTGCACGTGCTGCCTCTTCATCACGTGCACGGGATCGTCAATGCGCTGTGTTCACCCCTTGCCGTCGGTGCGACCTGTGAGATGCACAAGGCGTTTGACGCGGAGGTGGTTTGGACGCGGCTCGCGTCCGGAGACATCACCGTGTTCACCGCGGTGCCAACCGTCTACCACCGTTTGATCGCGGCCTGGGATGCGGCACCGGAGGCGACACAGAAAACGTGGTCGCATGGTGCCAGAAAACTCCGCCTGATGATGTCTGGCTCGGCGGCCCTCCCTGTGAAGATTCTCGAACGGTGGCATGCCATTACGGGTCACGTACTTCTCGAACGCTACGGCATGACGGAGATCGGCATGGCACTCTCCAACCCTCTCACCGGAGAGCGTCGTCCGGGATTCGTCGGCACGCCGTTGCCGGGAATCGAGGTACGCCTCGTGGACGAATCGGGTGAGGTTGTGTCGGACACCGCGCCGGGCGAACTCGAAGTTAGAGGCCACTCCGTGTTTCATGAGTACTGGAAGCGGTCGGCGGAGACGCAGGCGGCCTTTCGGGACGGCTGGTTCCGCACCGGCGATATGGCCGTATTCGAAGACGGATCCTACCGACTGATAGGTCGGACCAGCGTGGACATCATCAAGACAGGCGGCTACAAAGTATCGGCGCTCGAAATTGAAGAGGTACTGCGCGCGCATCCAGCGGTCGCCGAGTGCGCCGTGGTTGGTTTTGAGGACCAGGAATGGGGCGAACGCGTGTGTGCGGCAGTGGAGCTGTCATCGGGCGCTACGCTCGCGCTCAACGAGCTTCAGGAGTGGGCGACGACGCGACTTGCGCCTTACAAGATCCCGCGCGCGATGCGCGTGGTTGAGGTCCTGCCGCGGAATGTCATGGGCAAGGTCGTGAAGCCGGACGTCGTCGCGCTTTTCCGACCCTCAGGTCCGCCGCTCAGTGCGTGAGCGCGTAGAGGATGGCGTTGATCCCGAAAGCGTAGCCCTTCGGCCCGAAGGCCAGGAAATACTGAGGGTCGTCACCTTCGCGTTCCCACGAGTCTCCGATGTCGGTGTTGTGGGTCATCAGTACGAGCAGTCGTCCCTGATCGTCGGCGATACCGCGCGCATGTGGGACGGCGCTCTCGGCACCACGCTCTGATGTTCGTCCGAAGCCCAATCCTAGTGCGGGAATCTGCGGGACGCCGGCCACCTCGAACTGTGCGCGATAGAGCGGATGGTCGAGTGGCAATTCAAAAATCGGGAACTCTCCCTCCGGGAGCGCCTTGCGAAGCTGCGCGACCCAGTGAGCCCATGCGTACTCGCCCCAGAAATCGTCCGCCCAGAGAAAGCCGCCCTTTTCCACGTACGCACGAAGCCCCTTCGCCTCCTGCGGGTCGAGGAACGCACCGCCTGGCTCGGTCATCATGACGAAGGGACACGAAAAGATCTGAGGGTCGTTGAACTGCACGAGCACGTGACGCGGAGAGCCGTCGCCCTCGCGAGTGATCGTCGTCTTCGTCAGTTCCGAGAGGCGAATGGACACGTTCTCGTCGGCTTGCGGATAGTCCACCGACCAGCCGCCACCATCACCGTCAAGGGCGTTGCGGAAGACGATGCGGCAGAACATGAATTGGCTTCGGAAGTCGTCGGCAATCGCCAGCCGCGCGTTTGTGCGGGCGCGCCCACGTTGGCGGAATTGCGCCTCGACGGTCACAGCGGCGGCCAGCGCTGCGATGACCACGAGCGAGCGACGAGTCCAGCCTGGGCCACGCATGATCCCAATGTATACACCGCCCAAAATTCAACCGGGTTGATTTTCTCGAGGCGAAAATCAACCCGGTTGAATTTGCAGTTACGATGCCAGTCAATATGCCCCGACCGCCACTCATCGAGTTCGACCACGTCAGCTATGTCCGTGGGGAAACAACGGTACTGGACGACGTGACCCTTCGCGTCGACTGCGGTGAACACACGGCGATCGTCGGCCGGAACGGCGCGGGAAAGTCTTCTCTCATTCAACTGCTCACCCACGAAGGCTATCCACTCGCGCCCCTCGACGGCCGATCGCCGATCAAAGTCTTCGGACGCGACAGGTGGGACGTGTTTGAGCTCCGCTCTCGACTCGGAATCGTGACCGGTGATCTCCACGACCGCTTCACGGGAGGCGACTGGGTCGGTCGCGTATCAGGAATCGACGCGGTTGTGTCGGGTTTCCTTGCCAGCCACGCGCTCTTCGAGCATCACGAGGTCACGCCGGCGATGACGCGGGATGCGGAGCGCGCGCTCGAACGCGTCGGTGCAACGCACCTCGCCCGGAAGCGGCTGGATCACATGTCCACCGGCGAAGCGCGGCGCGTGCTGATCGCGAGGGCCCTGGTCCGCACGCCCGATGCGCTCATCCTCGACGAGTCAACGACGGGCCTGGATGTGGTCGCGCGTCATCAGTTCATGGAACGTGTCCGCTCAATCTCGCGCGAGGGCGTGACCATCGTCCTCGTGACGCAGCACCTGGACGAGATCTTTCCCGAAGTGGAGCGCGTGATCCTGCTCCACGACGGACGGGTGGCCGATGATGGGCCTAAGGACAGGGTACTGCGTGGGCGCGTGATCGAGCATGCTTTCGGAGCGCCGCTTGTGGTCGAAGAGCATCGCGGGTACTACGATATTCGTCCGGCGCGGTGAGTGGAGGATGGCGGCAGTGACCAAAGGCATCCGGGCTACCGTCTTTGTGCTGGGAGCGACGCTGTGGGGAGGAGCGACAGCCGCCGCGTTGATGCAGGTCCAGAGCCTGCCGGACAACCCCACCGTCACTCGCCGTGCCGTTGCCTATCTCGCGATTGAGGTCCCGCGCTGGCGCCGCGAACACCCGTGCTATTCGTGCCACAACAACGGTGACGGCGCTCGCGCACTGATCGCCGCGTCAGGTCGGGGTTTGCTCGACCTTCGGCAACTGGACGACGCGATTGGATGGCTGCGAACGCCCGAACGCTGGGCCCTCAACTCCGCAGAGGGTGGCGTGAAGGACCTCCCGCTCTCGCGAATCCAGTTTTCGTCAGCCCTGCAGGCACTCAGGATTGCCGGCGCAGTGGATCAGGCCGCGCTCGATCGAGCCGCGGGCTTGCTCGCGGCTGATCAGCGCCCCGACGGGTCGTGGCCGATCAGCGCGACGTCGAACGTGGGCACGCCAACCGGCTATGGCACTCCGTTGGCGACGGCGATGGCGAGGGCAGTGCTGCGACGTGCCGACACGGACGCAGCCCGAACCGCGGTGACGCGGACCGATGCGTGGTTCCGCACCACGGAGCCCCAGGCCGTGCTCGAGGCGTCTTCAGTGCTGTTCGGTCTGGAGGGTGCAACCGATGCTCCGGCGACAGCCGCGCGTCGTAAGGCGCTGTCGATCCTGAAGCAAGGTCAGGCTCGCGACGGAGGTTGGGGTCCTTACACATCGTCGCCGTCCCAATCGTTCGACACGGCCGTCGCGGTGCTTGCGCTGCTGGCATTTCAAGCCAACGTGGCGCTTGCGGAGCCGGTGTTTACTCAGTCGGAATGGCGCGCGGCGGTCGACAGGGGTCGGATGTACCTGCGTGCGCAGCAGAACGACGATGGCAGTTGGCCGGAGACGACGCGTCCTGCGGGGCAGGAAAGCTACTCGCAGCGCATTTCGACGACCGCATGGGCACTGCTCGCGCTCTTGGAAGAGTAGTTGCGGAAGGGCAGTGTTCTGCTCGATCAGCGTTCTACTCGATGAGCCTGAACGGCCGCGCGTCGAGTGGGCTACCGGTCATTGGCTGTATGTCCAGCCGGTACTGGCGCGTATGCGCTGCAGCGACGTGAGCATCGACCGCGGCCTGGTTCGCCCACGACTCCACCAGCGTGAAGTGATTCGGATATATCGCATGCTGGAAGACGTCGTACCGAAGATTGCCTTCCTCCGCTCGACTGGCTTCGGCCAGCCTCTGGATAAGGGCAGCAGCGTCGGATCCCGGGATTGTATCGACGTGAGAGATCAGGTGAATTGCCTGCGCTCCGTCGGGGCGCGGTGGCGCCACGCTCAGCGTTTTGTACGGTCGCTCGTCGTAACCACTTGCCCCGATCCGCGCGAGCGTGTCATGCATCGCCCGCGTATGCGCGGCTGACACGTGGCTGTCGCGACTCGCGATGCTCGTCCACGTCTCCAGGACGGCAAAGTGCGCGTCTCGTCCCACCTGCTCGAAGATGTCAACGTGGGTGCCGCCTGCCTCGCGACGGCTCGCATCGCGATACGCCTGCAAGGCGTCTATCGCTTCTTGTCGGGACGCGGGCAGTACCTCGACGTAGGCGACTTGATACGCGATGCCGTCCGCTGCGGTCGGAGACGGCGGCGGCTCGACGGCGCCTCCAGTCTGAGGTGGCGCTTGACAGCTTAGCGAGAGACTCAGAACAGCGGCCAGGACCAGAGTTGATGTGAGGTGTCGCATCGGTCATCGCACCTGAAAGGGAAGCGTCACGCTTTTCGGGTCAGGATCCTTGTCCACGGTTTCGAAGTTGTCCACCTCGAACGCCCGCCCGACCTGATTACCGGCGATATCCTCGAGAATGTCGAGCGCGAGAAACTGATAGGTACCGGCGCTCCATGGGTCCCGGGGTGTGAATGTCCACTGTTTCTCGTTGCCGCCGGTCGTCGCGTCACCGTCGATGATCTTGCCATCGCGACGAACGCCCAGTGCTCGCATCAGCAGACTGTGATCCAGGGGCGTCGGAAACGTTACCACCAATGGTGCGCGTCCCGATGCTGCGGGTGCGGCGATACGCCACTGTTTCGGGTCGAGCGGCCGAGCGTCGGCGGGCAGGACTTCGAACGTGCGTCGATGGTCGGCTTTGAGCGGCAAGCCATGTTCGTCGCGCCACTCTTTGCTGACGGCCAGCGTAACGGTCGTCCCCGGCTTGAACGACCTGCCCATTTCGCGGTTTGGAAGGATGCCCTCCTTCACGCGGCCTGGATCGAAAAACACGGTAAAGCGCGTGTGGTCGGGACTCCAGAACTCATAATCGAGCGGCAGCACGGCGCCCGGGATCTCTTTTCCACCGTCGTCGAGAAGCCTGATGTATTCGACGCCGCTTTTGCGACCCATCGGCGCTGAGAACTCGATGTACATCCGCAGCACGTTTTCCGGCACCGTGTCACCAGTCGGATAGATCCGTGTGACGACCGTTGTTGGTTCGGTGTGCTCTGCCGGACGTCCCACCGACGCGACGAGTTCCGGTTGACCCTCCGGAATTCCGGGAAGCTGGCGCGGATCAAATCGAGCTTCGTACTGACGTCCCGCGTCGAGTGGGAACGCGGGGGTGAAGCGCACTACACCGTCAACGACGCTGTATGCGCCGAGCATGGCTGGGCCGTCGGCGCTCACAGCGACCCTGAAAACAGTGGGCCACTGCGAATCAGTGAGGGCTGCGAGCGCACGAAGCGTCGCGGGTGCGACACCGCTGACCTCAACGTTGCCGTTGTTCAGTGCAATTGCGGTACGTGTTGAGGGGGCGTTTCTGCCGCACGCAGAGAGCGCGATCAGACAGACGAGAGCAGGAATGGCGGGGGAGAGCCAGGAAGGCAAAAGAAGCTGGATGCCTCGAACAACTCGAACGAGTGGAACGAGAGTCCGTGACATCCAGCGACCTGTTGCGACGCGATCGCTAAGGCAGTGGCACCACTTGCAGGTTCATCGCACCCGAAGACGCACGCGCGATGACAATCGAGTTCTGGTCGTCGAGCTTGTCGAGCTGCTCGATGCCCTGCATGCTCGCGATCTTCTCGTAGGCGATGCCGCCTGTTTCGCTTTCGACCGGAGCGGTGATTGCTGCTGCCGTCGCGAAGTCCTTGGTCGGGATCTTCATGACGCCGCGGCTATTGTTGGCGGTCAGCAGGAATTCCTGAGTACCCTTCTTGTAGACGATCATGTCGAGCACGCGGTTGCCCGCGCCCATTTCAGCGATCGTCGTTCCACGAACCTTCTGACCTGCCTTCAGGTCGCCAATCGGGAACTTGACGAGCGGCGTGCAGGTGTAGCCGGCCACCAAGTACTGCTGGTTGTTGATCGTGTACGGCACGAACGCGTTCACCGGTGAGCGGGTTTCGAGCTGGCGATGGTTGCCGTGGTAGATCTCGACGCTTGTTCCGGCGTCGATGCTGGCGAACGGATAGGGAATCGCCCGGAGCTTCGACGAAAACTCCTCGTTCGACAGGCCCGCGACCCAGAGACGGCCATCTGCGAAGGCCATGTCAGTCACCACGTTGGAGCGCGGATTCTGACGTGCGGCCGGATTGGCGGCCGGCGCGTTCGCGATGTCAACCTTCTGGAACTTCAGCGTGGCGAGCGACACCATGTCGATCTTGCCGGAGCCGTCCACACGGAAGAGGACTGGAGTCGCCCCCGCGCCCTGCCCGCGCATCACGGCCACGAACGCATTCCGCGAACGTGGGTGCACGGCGAGGTCGGTGATGGCGATCTCGCGCGCATCGGTGCCGAGCATGGCGGCGAGTTTCTGGTCGAGCGCTTCGACCCCCTTGGCGCCCTGCGTCGCAGCGCTGGCCTGTGCGCCGAGGTCGAGCGCATAGATCGAGGCTGACTGATTATCGGCGGCGAAGAGCGTCCCGTCCTGTGCGAAGGTCAATGGTCCGATTGACGCGAGTTTAGGTCCGAGGCCACTCTCTGCCACGGCGCGCGCCGAGGAAGGAGCCCAGGAGGTCACGACGACAAGGGCAACAAGCACCCAGATTTTTCCGAGCACACGCATAAGAGGTCTCCTTTCAAGAGTGCAGACACGCTACGCCCGGGGAAGGTCGCTGTCAACCAAGGTTTATGCCTTCGAGCCCTGGGCGGCGTCCGGTCGTTCAAGCAGGGTTTTTACCTCGGCAACAAGCCGCCGGAGGTCTGTCGGCTTCGTCAGCAAAGCGTCGGCCCCGAGATTGTCGGGGGTTTCTCGTTCGTTGACGCTTCCGGTGAGCACCAGTATTGGCAGCCCTGGTTGGCGGGTGCCGCTCCTGATCCCTCGAATGACCTCCCCGCCGGTCCGGTTGGGCATGTTGAGATCGATGACTGCAAGGTCGATCGCCTCGACTGCCAGGATATCGTCGGCGCGGACACCGTCCTCGGCGGTGATCACAGTGAATCCCTGCGATTGCAGCGTTTCGCTGACGACGTCGCGCAGGTCGGGATCATCGTCTGCCACCAGGATACGCACGTCTTTGGGAGGGTTGGTCTCGCGGCCTCGGGGAAAGACCGTCGTGGGCGTTACGCGCGGGCTCTGCTTTCGTGTGTCGTCCGACTGCCGGAGGTGGACCACGAATCTCGTACCTCCGAGGTCGTCCCTTTCGGCCGCCAGGCGTCCACCGTGTTGTTCGACGATCGTCCTCGAGAGCGCCAGCGGTCCGCTGTAGAACCGCTCCGGCGGGAGGGGATTGCCGTCGCCTTGTACATCGAGCACGACCCATTCTTCGTGCCGACGGGCACGAAGCGTCACGAAGGATCCGGCTGGCGCGGCGGCGATCGTTGTGGTCAGCAGCGTGACGAACACGTGTACCAGGCGGTCATGATCCCCATGTACAAGGGGAAGATCCTTGGCGAGGGAGGTCTCGACGCGCACCGTCCGCTCAGCCGCTAGGCCACCCGCGTCGAAGAGCGCGTCGATGACGAGACGCTCGATCGCAACCGGCTGCACCCCTGCCGGATGTCGTGATTCGATCGTGGAGATGTCGAGGATGTCGTGGACGATTCCGGCAATTCGTTCGCAGCCGCGCAGGGCTCCTTCGAGCAGCGCCTGGTCGTCGGGCGCCAGCGTGGACCGCGCGCTGCCGAGGACGAGTTGGACCGCACCCTGAATCGCGGCCGCTGGCGTCCGCAGTTCGTGACTGACGGTTGACACCAGGTCCGTGCTCTGCCGGACGAACCTCTCGCGCTCGAGGATCGCCTTCCGCTCGGCGGTCACGTCCCGCAGCACCACGAGCCAGGCCGCGCGCGTTGCCCGGACACGCGAAACCCGCACATCGTAGCTGGCGTCGGCAGTGTCGATCGCGATGCTGGGGGCGACGTCCGCGCCGGTGACGGCCACCTCCCTCAGAAAAGGAATGAGGGTCTCTATCTTCGCTCCCCGCCAGTCACTCGAGCCCGCCGGCCGGTCGGCAAGCCGCAGCGCCGCGAGGTTCATGTCCATGACCAGGCGATCGCGATCCAGCACCAGCACCGGATCGCCGAAGCTGTCCACGATCTGGTCGCGGCGGACGAGCCGTTCGTGGCGTCGTCGTTGGAGCCAGGATGTGAAAGGCATGAACCTGAAGATCAAGGCTCAAACTACCACCTTTGAAGCGATGACCGGATCGATCCGGGAGATGAAAAATTTCGGACGCGATTCCTGAGGATCGCATCGCCGGCCGCGGCTCAGCTTGAAGTACTGATGCTTAAAATATCGTCAGGAATTCTTCAGGCGACCGCCCTGGTTTTTAGTGACAGAACAGTAAAAACTCAGTTGCTTGCGCTTGCACGGCTGTGTCAGTATTTCTTCCTGCACGCAGGATCGCGTGCACTGGACCGCGAGGAGCCTAAAGTATGTATCGTCGTTCGACGCTCGGGACGTGCGCACTCATGGGAGCGTGGATCATTGCCGCGGCAGTGAATCTGGGGGCGCAAAACCCAGGTGGAAGCGCCGAGGGCAAGGCGCTCAAGAACCCGATCCCAACTAGCCCGGCGTCCGTTGCCGCGGGAATGGGGCTCTATAC
>Ga0075430_100001058_pt1 | contig 21773 bp, 20 predicted proteins | sample RhiMetdeltSRZDD4_FD_75294 | JGI IMG/M metagenome (GOLD analysis project Ga0075430, IMG submission 75294) | Populus rhizosphere microbial communities from Tennessee, USA - Rhizosphere MetaG P. deltoides SRZDD4 | ecosystem: Host-associated > Plants > Roots > Rhizosphere > Soil | place: USA... | reverse complement strand
ATCCGTTGAAACGTCAGGCGGCCGCACTCCTCGTTGGCGCGTTGCTCATCGCCGTCATCACGCCGGCGTACATCGCGTACGCTCTGCCGGACAGCGGGATCTACCACCGCAACCCGGTGGTCTTTGCGCTCCAGGTCGTTCCGTACCTGGTATGCGGTGCCATCTGGCTCCCGCTGCGAGCCCCAAGCGCGCCACGGATCGCGCGTGGGCTCGCGATGCTGCTGTTCGTCGTCGCCTGTGCGCTCTACGTGCCGCACCTGGTGCGACCGCGAAGCAGCGGTGACATGGTGGTGCTCGCCTACATGATCGTTTGTGCCGTGACGACCCTCGCGGTCGTGATCATCTCGGCCGTCGCCCTTGTGACAGTCGCCCTGCGAGAGCGGCGACGACGGACCGCCTCCATCGTGTGGCACGATCGTCATCGCCGGTGAGTGCTCGCCGCGAACACGCGGCGTCGAGGTTTCCGCCCCTCGATCACGCCATGCGCTGCTTGCGCGGGTCGCGGAAGGTGGCTACTGAATGAGTCGGTATCGCACGTTGATGGAGGTCGTGATGGTCACCTCGGGGACCTGCGTCGGCTGCATGAACCGCGTCTCGAAGTTGAGCATCGCCGGCCCCGCGAACCCGATGTTGCCGGCGGTGCTCGTGACATCCACCAGCCCGCCGAGTTTGCCGTCGAGGGCCGTGGCGAGTGCCAGGGCGTCGGCTCTGGCGACCGCCAGCACCTCCGTCATGCGAGACCGGCGAACGGAATCCGCCACCGTGGATTCGAACGTGATCGTCGATACGCCGGACGCGCCCGCAGCGAGAGCACCCGCGGCGACACGGGCGATCTGGTCGACACGATTCATCGAGACTCGCAAAACCGCGCGGGAGATGTTCGACTGCGGAACCGCTGCTCCGGGATATACGTTAGGCTGCGGCGTGGGCCCCACGCTATAGGTGATCGCACGATCCGGCTCCGCCGATGAACCGAGCGTCTTCAACGCCTCGGACACGGCTTTGAGCTTCGTCTCGGCGCGAGTGACCGCATCCGACGGTGTTTCGGCAGACCCTTCGACGAGCACGTACATGGTTGCCCGATCGGGCACGATGCGCGTGATCTTCGTGGCTGAAACGGAGATGGTGCTGTCGCGAATGGTCTGGGCCTGGACGACGGCTGGGGATAACGCGAGGACAACGAGCCCGAGTCGCATGAGCGTCGCTCCGGTGGGGTGTCTTTACTGCGTCGGGTCGAACACTGGCGGCGCTCCGTCGCGCCGGCGACGCGTACCTTACCGGCCGCCGTGGTCACCGGCTACCGGGGGAAACACTGAGGTAGGTGGTCCACCTTCGCCGGAAGGGACCACCGGTCAGCTCGGCAAAGGCGCAATAGATGCGGATGCAGAGCGGAATGAAGACAGGACTCGACGACCCCCGCGCCGTTCAGATTCTCACGACCGAGCATTGGAGCCTGCTCTCCGCCCGCACGCTCGGCTACCAGGAAATGTTCGGTCGCGCGACGCTGTTCGTTGCCGTCCTCTCGGCGACGATCGTCGCGCTTGCGCTGCTCGCCCAGGCGACCCGGTTCGGTCGCGAGACGCTCCTCGTCGGCGCGCTGATGCTCGCCGTCGCACTGTTCATTGGTCTCGTGACCTTTCTGCGGAGCGTGGCGATCAACTCGGAGGATGCGCGGTGGGTCGAGGGGATGAATCTTCTCCGCCACGCGTACCTCGAGATCGTCCCGGAGCTCGAGCCCTACTTCGTGACGGGCCACGAACCGGGTGACGATCCGGGCGCACTTGCCCACGGTGCCGCGCAGCGGCCACGCAACCTCGCGAGCAGCCTGACGACGACGTCCAGCGTGGTCGCGGCGCTCGACTCGGCGCTCGCCGGAGCGCTCGCGAGCGCTCTGACTGCCCTGGCCGGCCTCGGACTCGTCATCGTGGCGAGCGTCGGCGCAGTCGTCTCGCTCGTATCAGCCGTTCTGCACGTCAGGTATGCGGCTCGCTACCGCCAAGCTCACGCACCAACGCCGCGCACGCGGCGTGACGTCGCGCCTGGTCGACCCTAGTCGCTCGCCCGCGCGATGTAGAGTCCACGATTCCGCTCGCTCGGCGCGTGATGCTCCGCGTTCAGCCCGGCGGCGGAGAACGCGTCGAGCGTCTCCGCGACGGTAAATAATCCGAGCTCGTGCAGCTCCGTCGTCTGGCGGACGCGATCACCCTCGTGGATCGTGTAGTCGAACTGCAGGCGTGTGAGCCGCCCGTCGACTTCTATGTTGCCGACCCTTTCGACGCGCACTCCGCCTGCCTCCGCGGACCGTACCGACTGCTGGCCGCCTTTCATGGCTTCGGGCGGGAACCACGGCTCGACGATCACGACGCCGCCGGGCGCGAGATGCCGCCGGAACGTACGCAGCGTGCGCTGCAGCTCGGGCAGCGTCTTCACATACCCGATCGAGCTGAACATGCAGATGATCGCGTCGTACCGACCGGGGAGCGTGAACTCGCGCATGTCGGCTTCATAGAACTGACCCGCTGGATGCTTCAGTCGCGCGAGTCGCAGGAACTCGGCGTTGAGGTCGACGCCATCGACCTGAAAGCCGTGTGTCGCCGCGAGCAGCTTCGCGTGCTCGCCGGTGCCGCACGCGACGTCGAGCACCGTGTGCGCGTCCGGGTGCGCGTCGCGAATGCGCCGAGCGATGTCGGCGGCTTCGACCGCGTAGTCCTTGAACGAGAAGTAGATCGCGTCGTACAGCTCGGCGGCTTCGGTGAACATCTCATGAATCTAGCGGCTGGCGCGTCACGGTCGTGAGGAGGTCCAGAACCGCCCGAATCATCACCGACCGTTGAGCAGCGGCGTCGATCGTCGCGCGACGATCGCCGGGTTGAAAGCCGTACCAGCCGAACTGGGAGTGGTTGCCGCCCTCCACCCAGACCCAACGCGTGGGCCGTTAGGCTGCTCAGGTCCACGTCGCGCGGATGCGAGGTACCGACCGAGTGGCGCACAGGCAACCAAATCGACGAGCGCGCCGGGGAAGAACACAGCACTGCTGCCCGGCGCACGCGCAGCCAGAGTTATCTGCGGTTCACTGGCGCTATCGGTCTCCCACCGGCTCGAGACGCAAACAGCTCGGCAATCGCCGCGTCGCCTGATTCCCGTGCGTGGGCGGCGAGCGGCTTTCCCTGGGGGTCTGTTGCGGCGATGAGCGCGGGGTGCCGCGTCACGAGCCGACGCGTCCAGGCCACGTCACGCGTCCGGATCGCGTAGAGCACGTCCTCGATCTCGATGGTGAGCAGTCCGCCAAGCTCGCGGAGGTAGTGGATCGCCCATCCGGACGGAGTCGCGTCATGCGTCGCATCGCGCGCGTTCAGATCGGCGCCTGCGTCGAGGAGCGCGGCCACGAGCGTGCGATGGCCATTGAACGCCGCATGATGGAGCGCAGTCGCGCCGTCGGCGTCGCGCGCGCGGGCGAGCTCCGGATGGGCCCTCAACAGCATCGTAGCCCGCTCGACCTCCCCGGCTACAACGGCCTGAAAGAACAATGTGGTGTCGCTCAGACCACTACTTCTCGTGCCAGTGCCCGTGCGCGGCCGACCACACGCGTCCGTTGCTTTCCTCGCCGTCGGTGCGGCGCGTGGTGAACATCACGGCGGCGGCGATGACCGCCACTACGCCGACGACGAAAAACGCGCGTGATCTCCATTTCCGTTGTCGCGCGGCCCGCTCCAAATCCGCCTTGTGCGCTTCGGAGCGCTGTTTGCGCTCTTCCCGTTTTTTCGAGCTCATGTCGTGCCTCGCGTTGTTCACTCGCCGGCAGCCCGAGCAGTCGGCGACCAGCCTCCGCTACTTTACGGGACGGTAGCAAAGCCCGCCAGCACCGGGCTTGACGCTGGACACGCGAGCTCGAGCCATCCCTGCACGCGCTGCCGCCTCGTGCGATGACGCTCGGCCGGCGCCATCTTGTGTGCTCGTGCGTCGACACATCCCCCGAGAGAAGGGTGGCCCATGGTCGCACAGAAGAAGCCGGCGGCCTCCACAAAGCCGGTCTGGCAAAAGCTCTTCATCAAGGGCGGCACGGTGGCGCTCATAGGCGCCCCGGCCGGCTATGACAGGCACTTCACGGGCAGCCCGGCGAAGCTGAGCACGCGTGGCGCCGCGCCGGCCGATACCGTCGTGCTCTTCGCGAAGGATTCCGACCACCTCGAAACGGCGCTCCCCGGAGCGATCGAACGTCTCGCTCCGGGGGCATCACTCTGGGTCGCTTACCGAAAAGGCGGAAAGGAGCTCCATCGCGACACGCTCGCGCGGCGCGTCCAGGCGCACGGCTACTCGGGCGTGTCGCTCATCGCCGTGGACGACACGTGGTCGGCGCTGCGGGTCAAGAAGATCTGAGAGCAGGACCCATTTGCCGGGGGTGGCTATTCCACCCTCGTGAGCTTGATCGTCGGCGGGTTCGTCACCGGCCCCCGCTGATCCGCTTGCGGCGTCAGCCACAGTGTGTCGCCGACAAGGCGATAGCTGTACGTCGTGAACGTACCGGGCGTCATGGACGCCGGATTCTTCGCGACCACCGGACGCATCGTCAGTGTGTTACCCCGAGACGTCTCGTGGCTCCCGGCCTCGGCCACGACTGGTCCCCAGACTTGTCGCAGCTCGTCAGCCGTTGCCTTGGAGGCATCGAGGATGGCCGGACGAGGCCCCTCGGCGTGAAGCTCGACTCGGCTATAGTGCTTCGGCGTGATGATCTGCAGGCTCGGCTGCAGCTTGTCGATGGTCCGCGCGCCGGGCCCGGTGATCGTGACCGCCGCCGTTCTCCACACACCTTCTATAGAAGCGGATCGAGAGACGCTCCGGCTGCTGACGCCGGCGACACCGGCGGCCGAGGCCACCGCAACAATCGAGAGGAATAGTCGGTCCACAAGCCACCTCCACGCATTCGTTCGTTGATCGGTGCGCTGGCTGGTCGAGCCAGCGCGAGCTCGGACTGTGCGCGACCACAGTGGGATCGACCGTCGCCGCGCTCAAGCGACACGAAACGTCACTGGCTGAATGGCGCGTTTTGGCGCACCGTTCCTGACGTCTTTCGCCCGTATCCGCCTCCATGGGTGTGCTCGAGGATCGCCACGCCAGGTCCGAGTCCACGTCGAGCCGGTCTCCAGAAGACCGACTCGATTCGTGGAAAGCGATTGCCGCCTATCTCGGCCGCGGCGTTCGAACGGTGCAGCGCTGGGAACGTGAGGAGGGACTTCCGGTTCACCGGCTCGCGCACGAGAAGCGCGGGAGCGTGTACGCGCGCCGGAATGAGATAGACGCATGGTGGGAGAGCCGCAGGGTCATGCTCACCCACCCGGCGCCAGCCACGCTGGCCACCGTACCAACGTCGACCACTGCGGCCGAGACGCCCGCGTCGCCGGCGCCGGAGCGCCTCACGTGGATATCGGCCGCGACGTTCTGGCCGGCGCTGTCCTCGGACGGACGACTGCTCGCCTACGTGTCCGACGGCGGGCGCGACGGCACGACGCCTCAGATCTGGTTACATCAGATCGGCGGGTCAGCGGTCTGCCTGACGAGTGGTGCGGCCGAGCGATCGCATCTCGCGTTCTCGGCCGATGACACGCGCCTGGTGTTCACGGCGACCGACAGCTCCGGACAGAACGTGTACGCGATGCCGACGTTGGGCGGCGAGCCGCGCGTGCTCAAACGACGGGCGCGAGCTGGCCGTCCGTCGCCGGACGGAAAGTGGCTGGTGTACATCGGGATCGACGACGCGGCGGGTGTTCGGCTTGCACCGATGGACGGGGGGTCCGACCGCGCGCTGGCCCCGACGCTCGTGGACGTGATGTTCGCCGTCTGGTCGCCGGATTCGAGGCACGTGCTCGTCCAGGCGCACGCCGATCCTTCGATGGAGCCGGACTACTGGCTGGTCGCGATCGACGGCAGTGCGGTGAGGAACACCGGCATCGTGCAGCGGCTCCGCGAGCGTGGGCTGTTCCCACTGACGCTGCCGGTGGCGTGGATGCGCGACGCGCTTGTCTTCTCGCTGATCACACCGACGGGCGTCACGGTCTGGCGGCAGCGTCTCGCGCCGTCCACGCTGGAGCCGCTTGGCGAGCCGGAGCGCCTCACACGACAAACGGACCTCGACTACTTCGCGACGGCCGGCGGCGGTCGGGTGGCGTTCGTGAGCATGCGCTCCGATCAGAACCTCTGGGCAGTGGCGCTCGACCCGGTGACCGGTATTGCACGGGGCGCGCTGCGACGCCTAACGCGCGGCCCGGGCGTCGTCGCCCATCTCTCCGTCCCGCGTGACGGACGAACGCTGTCGCACTTCCATGGGCGTCCGGGCGTGCTCGGCATCATGCTGCGCGATCTTCAGACCGGTGCGGAAACTGCGTTCGCGCCCGAGCCTCCTTTGGCGTACGGGTATCCGACGTTCTCGCCGAGCGGGAACCAGCTGGCGTACGCGGCGAGGCTGGCGGGCCCGCAGGCAATGCGCCCGATTTTCGTTGCGTCGCTCGCGGACGGAACCACTCGCATGCTGGGCGATGACTTCGGTGGCCGACCGCGCGACTGGGTCGACGAGCGGTTCATCGTCGTCGAGCGGTTCGGCGGCCGGCTCCACTCGGTCGGGCTGGTCGATGCTGCGAACGGGGAGCAATCGGATCTTCTGTCGAACACGGAGCTCTCGATCACGAACCCGCGCGTGTCACCCGACGCGAATTGGATCTCGTTCGATGCCGCTCGTCCCGGTGGTCCTCCGAATGTGTTCCTCGCGCGGATGCGCGGGCGGGAGCCGATACAGCGCACGGACTGGGTGATCGTCGAGCAGGGGGCGAGTCATCCGTTCTGGTCGGCCGACGGCGCGTTCATCTACTACCTCCCGGCGGTGCCGAGCACCGAGTTCCGGAACGAGGTTCGTGCGCGCCGGTTCGAGCCCGCGGCGAATGCCGCGTTAGGCGCGCCGACGACGGCCTTCGCCTCGACGGAGATGGTCATTCCGGTTGCCATGACCGGGGCAACGACCCCGGTGGCGACACTCGATGAGCTCGTGATGGTGCTCGGCGACTTTCGTGGGGACGTGTGGATGCTCCACGCGTGAGCTGCTGAGCGGCCGTGTGTGGCGCGTCAGCCACTCGACCTCGATATGAACACCACAGCGGCGGCGACGGCCGCCGCGACCAGTATGCCGACGACGACCGCCACCGCCTTTCGGGATGCGTGACGGTCCGTTCCGTCGCGATGCGCGACGTACGCGGCTTCGTCGAGGTAGTACCCCGCGACCCGATCGACCGAGTCGCCGAGCACGGTGAGCCGCCCCCGAGAGTCGACACCGCGCACGACGCCCGCCTCGACGAGCGCGCGAAAAGCGTGGTCGTTCCCAACGCCGACCTCGGCCAGCGTGCGGGCGCGATCCGGAGCGGTCGCGTCGTGCATGCGAAAAGCGTCGAGCACCTGCGTTCGCGCCTTCGCCGCCGCCGCGGCGGTGGTGGCGGCGTGAATGGCGACCATCGCGCCGTGGTTCATGAGATCGCTCGCTCGGGTGGACTCCCCCGACGATAGCGATCCGGGGCCGACAGCGACAGTTACTTCAACGTTCCCGCCTTAGCCTCCTCGTACACCCGTCCGACAACCGGCCGCCGGAAGAAGCTCGCGAACAGAACCCGCATCTGCTTCTCCGCGCCGGCGACCTCGGCGCGCAGGGAGCGTGGCGGCCACGCCGCCGAATGCGAGGAGTCGAGGCATGGCCGGAGTCTGTCCGAGCGGCGGCGACGGTGCTTGAACACTGTTTGCGTCGATCGTTCAGAAACTTCGACGCCCAGGTGGCAGGTTTCATGGTCATTCGAGAGAAACCCACCCGGTGGAACTGCCGTACCGTCAGGACACCTTTCGCCGCTGGAGAACCCCATGCGCTCATTGTTGGCTCTCGTTGCTGTCACCCTGTTGGCCCTGCCAACTTCGCTCGAGGCACAGAAGGTCACGCCGGGCAACTGGACCGGGACGATCTCGCCCCCCGACGGCGGGGCGGTCGACGCAACGTTCGACGTGCGCCAGAGCGGCGACACCACGAAGATAACGATGAACGCCGCGGGCCGGACGATCGAGACCACGGACGTGAAGGTCGAATCGAGTCGGCTCCTGTTCACGTTCACCCCGGGCGGCGACTCCGTGAAGTGCACGTTGCTGCTGCAGACCGACAAGAGCTATTCGGGCGACTGCATCGACGCGCGTGGCGGTAAGGGCACCATCGTCATGAGCCCGCCGAAGAGTTAACGTCCCCGGATGCTCATCGTCCACGTCTTCGTTCACGTGAAGCCCGACGCCGTGGACGTCTTCACCGCCGCGACGCTCGAGAACGCGCGGAACAGCGTTCGCGAGAGTGGTGTCGTGCGGTTCGATGTGGTGCAGCAGGACGACGATCCCACGCGCTTCGTGCTCATCGAGATCTACCGCACCCCTGCCGACCCGGCTCGACACAAGGAGACCGCTCACTACGCGACGTGGCGCGACACCGTCGAGCCGATGATGGCCGAGCCGCGCCGGAGCGTGAAGTATCGGGCCGTCTTTCCCGAGTCGGGCGAGTGGGAGTATCCGGACTGAGCTTCGAGTTCGCGACGGCAACGCGCATCCTGTTCGGCGAGGGGCGCCTGCGCGACGCGGCCTCCATCACGAAGACCGTGGGCTCACGGGCGCTCGTCGTCGAAGGCCGGAGCGAACGGGCCGAGCCGCTCGTTAGGCTTCTCGAAGCAGGTGGGGTTGGCGTCACGACGTTGTCCGTCGCCGGCGAACCGACGACGGCACTCGTCGAGCGCGGCGCCGACCAGGCTCGCCGAGAGCGATGCGACGTCGTCGTCGCCCTCGGCGGCGGCAGCGTGATCGACGCCGGCAAGGCGATCGCCGCCCTCATCACCACCGTCGAGCCGCTTCGTGACTACCTCGAGGTCGTCGGAAAGGGGCGACCGCTGAGCAACCGCCCCGTACCGTTCATCGCCACCCCGACGACCGCCGGAACGGGCGCGGAGGTCACGCGCAACGCGGTGCTCATGGTCGAAGACGAACGCGTGAAGGTGAGCCTGCGCAGTCCGCTCATGCTTCCCGCGGTGGCGATCATCGATCCCGAGCTGACGTACTCGCTGCCTCCGGACGTGACGGCGAGCACCGGCATGGACGCACTCACTCAGTGCATCGAGCCCTTCGTCTCCCCGCAAGCGAATCCGATCACGGACGCCGTCGCGCGTGAGGGAATGCGTCGCGCGGCCGGGGCGCTGAGGCGTGCGTTTCACGACGGACGCGACGCTGACGCGCGACGCGACATGTGCATCGCCAGCCTGTGCGGGGGACTCGCGCTCGCGAACGCGAAGCTCGGCGCCGTCCATGGGTTCGCCGCGCCGCTCGGCGGCCTGTTTCCGATTCCGCATGGCGTCGCGTGCGCGCGTCTCGTACCGCCGGTGGTCGGCGTCAACGTGCGCGCGCTGCGCGCTCGCGAACCGGAGTCGGTCGCGCTGGCTCGCTACGACGAGGTGGCTCGGGTCCTCACCGGTGATCCGAGCGCGCGCGCGGAGGACGCGTCGGTGTGGCTCGAACGACTTGGTGAAGATCTGCGTATCCCGGGGCTCGCGAGCTATGGCGTGCGCGAGACCGACCTCGCGTCAGTGACTGCGGAAGCGCGGCGCGCGAGCAGCATGCAGGGAAACCCGATCGTCCTCACCGACGACGAGCTGGCCGAGACGCTGCGAGCCGCGATGTAGTCGACGGAATGTCGATCCGGCCCGACGAGGTGAGGAGTGAGCGGCACGACGCGTTTAGCTGGTAGGTACGAGACCACGTAACGTGGCTGTGGCTCGGCGGGGCGCGTAACGCGAACGTGAATCGCGGTGCGTCGTGTCGCCGCAGAACCACACGGGAGACACAGCCATGTCGTCGAAATTCCTCGTCCTCGCGTCGCTCATCAGCCTGCCCATCTCGGCCGTCTCCGCGCAGGGCGGCTCGCTCATCAGTGACCCGGGCAAGCTCACGCTCCGAAACGTGACCGCGACGCGCGCGCAGTATCGCGGCCGCGAGGCGATCAGAGTCGTCCCGACGCCGGACGCAGCGGGCGAGACGATCGCGATCATTCCTGACACCGACTTCCGCGACGGAACCATCGAGATCGATGTCGCCGGCGTGCCGGGGGCGGGAGCCGACACCGCGGCGCGAGGATTCGTCGGCGTCGCGTTCCGCGTGGATCAGTCGGGCGATCGGTACGCCGCGTTCTACGTGCGTCCCACGAACGGGCGCGCGAACGATCAGCTCCGTCGCAATCACGCCACGCAGTACATCGCGCATCCGGACTATCCGTGGCACCGCCTGCGGCGGGAGCAACCAGGCGTCTACGAGTCGTACGTCGACCTCGAGCCCGGCGTGTGGACCTCGATGCGCGTCGACGTGCAGGGCGATGTCGCTCGACTGTACGTCAACGGGTCTGCGCAGCCGGTGCTGATCGTGAATGACATGAAGAACCCGCCGAGTAGCGGACGCATTGCGCTCTGGATCGGCGCGGGGACGGAGGCGCACTTCTCACGGCTGCGCGTCGCGCCGGGAAGTCGGCGCTAATCGACGATCAGCCATCCGCCGGCGCTGCGGCTGGCCGGTTGCTCGATCGGGACAGTTGGGTGACAGCCTTGAACGCAGAGGACGCCAGAGGGAAGGCACGCGGAGGGTCGCAGAGGGGCCGCTGACGCGGCCCTTGGCCCGGACAGTCGTGAGGCTAACGCTCCTCACCAATTGGAGTGGTGGAGAGTCCGGCTGCTCTGCTGGGACGGTTGCTTCAAAAGCAATTATAACGCGGAGGACGCAGAGGGACCCCGAGGCGGCCGCTCGGCTCGGCAGGGGGCGTTGAAGAAATGGGGGGGACGGCCTAACGCGACAGTGGCGTACCGCGCGGCCGTTCCCCCGATCACTTCGCACCCAAACGCGGCGGATGCGGCGCAGCCGCCCTCTGCGACCTTCTGCGAGCCGTTCCTCTGCGACCCTCTGCGTCTAACGCTGTTCAGCAACTGTAGTGGTAGAGAGCCCTTCGATCGCGGTTGTGCTCTCCTCTCCACTCTCCTTCGGGGAGACTTCTGGCGAACTCGGGCGCGTCCTCGCTCGGGAACACGAGTCGCACGAAGTGCATGTGCGTGAACAGGCGGCGAGCACCCCGAGTCCCTCGCGTTCGGCATGTCGACAACCGGCGCCTGGTGGTAGTATAGAGGGCAACCCCACCCTCTCCCGAGCCAACCATGCAGCGCCGCACCTTTCTGCATCGCTCCGCTGCGCTCGCCGCGCTCCCGCTGCTGCGTCCCTTCGACACTCGCGCGACGGCAGCCATCGCGTCATACGCGCCGCTTCGCGTGAACGGCGCGCGACTCAACGGTTGGCTCGCTGAATTCGACAAGGTCGGGCGGACCGCAACCGGAATCAACCGCGTCGCCTACTCGCCCGCCGACCTCGCGGGACGCGAGTTCACGCTCGGCCTCTGTCGTCAGTCGGGACTGACACCGCGTATCGACACCGCGGGGAACATTGTCGCCCGCGTCGACGGCACCGATCGCTCGCTTCCCCCGATCCTCATCGGATCGCACGTCGACTCCGTAACCGACGGCGGCAACTTCGATGGCCCGGTGGGTTCGTTCGGCGCCATCGAGGTCGCCCGCTCGATCCGCGAGCAGAACGTGCGACTGCGACATCCGGTGGACGTCGTCGTCTGGTCGAACGAGGAAGGCGGCACGATCGGCAGCAAGTGCGCGATCGGGCACATCACGCCGGCCGATCTCGACAAGGTCGCGCGCTCCGGGAAGACGATCCGCGAAGGCATCGGGCTCGTCGGCGGCACCGTCGCGCGGCTCGGCGAAGCGGTAAAGAAGAAAGGCGACATCGCCTGCTACATCGAGCTGCACATCGAGCAGGGCGGATTGCTCGAGAAGGCGGGGCTTCAGATCGGCGTCGTCGAAGGCATCGTGGGGCTGCGCTGGTCGGAAGTGACGATCACAGGCTTCTCGAACCACGCGGGCACGACGCCGATGGACCAGCGTCAGGACGCGATGCTCGCGGCAGCGAAGTTCACGGTCGCCGTCAACGAAGCGGTGAGAGCCGTTCCCGGACGCACGGTGGCAACCGTCGGCCGCGTGAACGTCAGCCCGAACACGACGAACGTGATCCCGGGCGAGGTCGTCCTCACGATCGACCTTCGCGATCTCGACCCGGCGAAGGTCGCGCACTTCACGACGACCTTCGAGCGCCTGGCGACGGAGATCGGTACCGCGACGAGAACGAAGTTCGCCTTCAAGTCGCTCGTCGACAGCGACCCCGCCATCTCCGATCCCAAGGTCATGCAGTGGATCGACGACAGCGCCGCATCGCTCGGCCTGACGAGACAGCGGATGCCGAGCGGCGCGGGGCACGACGCGCAGGAGGTGTCGCGGATCGCGCCGATGGCGATGATCTTCGTGCCGAGCGTCGGCGGGATCAGCCACTCGCCGAAGGAGTTCACGAAGGCGGACGACGTGACGAACGGCGCGAACGTGCTGCTGAACGCAGTGATCGCGGCCGATAAGGCCTGAGTTCAAGGGGTCAGGTTTCTTGAACGACGACCCGTTCAAGAAACCTGACCCCTTGAAAGTCAGGGCGCGCGGACCGCCACGCGCCCGACGACCCGAATCCACTTCACGCGCCCACCGTCGTCGCGCACGAACTCGATCGACTGCCCGCGATCCGTCCCGTCCATGACGACCGCGCGATCGGCGCCGAAGAACGCGATGGGATACTCGCGCGGCGCAGCGTTGCCCCCACCGCCCGTCGACCGCTCCTGCACGATCAGCTTCCCGCCCTCCGCCCGCACGACGTACGAGTTGCTCGGCCGTGTGTAGCTACCGACGTACGCCGCGAAGTCGGGCTGCCGAGCGAGCGGCTGCGCCGTTGGCAACGTCTCGACGAGCCCGCGGTGCGCGATCGCCTGGTTCGGCGCGTACGTAACACCGAGGTAGCTCTCGAGCGCCCTGCGCTCGACGTCCTGGATGAGCCGCCAGCCCGTGTTCGCGTTCGTGAGGATCGCGACGGCGAAGTTGCGCTCGGGCACGATCTCGAGGAGCAGGATGTGCCCGCCTAACGTGCCGCCGTGGCCGTAGGTGCGGACCGGACCGACCTGGCGAATGTGCCACGCGAGCCCGATGTCGTCGTCGGTGGACTGTTTGCGGAGCTGCGGCGCGCGCATCTGCTCGAGCGATGTGCGCTCGAGCACGCGCTCGCCGTTGGCGGCCGTGCCGTCGCCCATGTGAAAGCGGGCGTAGGCGAGGATGTCGGTGATGCAGAGTCCCACGCCGCCCGTCGTGACGCTCGCGGACGGTGTGAACGGCCGGTTGAGCGTCGTCTTGCCGTCGCGCGTCGTGTGGCCGGCCGCGAAGCGGTTGACGATGAAGTCGCCGGCGGTCGTGCCCGCGTGCTCGAGACCTAACGGCTGAAACACGAGGTCGCGCATGGCGCGGTTGACCGACGTGCCGGTCACGAGCTCGATCACGCGCCCGGCGATGCTGAAGCCCGCGTTGTTGTAGCTCCACGCCTTCCCCGGTGGCGCGACCTGCATGAGGTCGGGCAGTGTCGTCGCCACGAAGTTCTCGAGCGTCGCGCTGCCACGGTCCGGGCCACTCACCTGCCCTTCCCAACCGCCGAGGTGCGTGAGCAGATGCCACACGGTCGCGTCGCGACTCGCCGCTTCGTCGCGAACCGTGAACGCCGGGATGTACGTCCGCACCGGCGCGCGCAGGTCGACCTTCCGCTGCTCCACGAGTCGCATCATCGCTGTCGCGGCGAACGTCTTCGAGATCGACGCGATCGGGAAGACGGTGTGCACGGTGACGGCCAGCGAGTCCTCGACGTTCGTGATGCCCAGTCCGCGACTACTCACGGTTCCGTTGTCGATCACACCGAGGGCCACGCCCGGGATGCCGTACTCCTTCATCTTCGCTTCGGTGAGGGCGACCAGTGCGTCGAAGCGGGGGTTGCTGGGCGATTGGCCATCGAGCCCGCGGGGAGGGCCGCAAAGTATCGCGATCACGCCGATTGCGAGGCACGCCGCGGGGTGCCGCGTGAAGGATGTGCGCATGGCCGTTAACCTACACCAGTCGGGCGTCGTCGCGATGCCGGAAAGGCGCTTGCCCATCCCTTGATCGACGTGTGTGACGTAATCTCAGACGACGACAACCGCACCGCTCCTCAACGCCAAAGCCGTGGAACAGGTCCTCTCCCGCCAGCAAGCTGAGCTCGTCGCGCTCGAGCGCCGCCTGGTGCTCCGTGCACGCGACGCGCTGCTCCAGGTCGAGGCCGCACGCGGTGACGTGGACCGCCTCGCGAAGCTCGTCGACGAGATGGACGAGCTCTTCCTGCTCGTGATCGCAGGCGAGTACAACACCGGCAAGAGCACCTTCATCAACGCGCTCCTCGGCGACGAGGTGTTCGCGATGGGCGACCTGCCGACCACCCGGGAGATCGCCATCCTGCGCTTCGGGAACGCCGGCGCCCCCGAGGCGATCGGCGAGCACACGCTGCTCTTCCACTATCCGCTCGATGTGCTCCGCGATCTCGAGATCGTCGACACGCCAGGCACGAACTCCATCGAGCGGATGGAGGAGGAGATCACGCGCGGGTTCGTGCCGCGCGCCGACCTCGTTCTCTTCGTCACCAGTCTGCTGCAACCGCTCACCGCGAGTGAGCTCGGGTTCCTGTCGCACATTCGGGAGTGGGGCAAGAAGATCATCTTCATCGTCAACGGCGTTGACCGCCGGAACTCCGACGAGCAGATCGAGCGCGTTCGCGCGTACCTCGAGCGCGAGTTCACCGCCCGACTCGGTGGGCCGGCGCCAAGCACGTATTTCATCAGCGCGTTGCAGTCGCTCCGCGCCAAGATGGCCGCCCGCTCCGCATCCGGCGGTGCGGCCTCGAGCGCGGCTGACGGGGCCCCGGCTTCCGCGTCGCCGCCCGTGGCGGACCCGCGCAACGAGTTCCCCGCGCTCGAGCGATACCTCCTCGAGACGCTGCGCGAGCACGAGCGTGTTCGCCTCAAGCTCCTCTCGCCGCTCGGCGTGCTGCGACACGTGCTCGAGCGAAATGTCGGTGCGCTCGACACGCGGCTCGAGGTCGTGCGCGCGGACGGCCGCGTCCTCGGCGTCGTGCGCGAGCAGCTCGAGAGCTACGGGGCGGAGATGCGCACGGATTCCGAGCGCTATCTGCTCGAGGTCCGCTCGGTGCTCGCCGAGGTCGAGCGGCGGGGCCGGAGCTGGCTCGAACGCACCATTCGCGTCGGCAACCTGAATTTCCTTCGCAACAAGGACGCGGTCGAGAACCGGTTCCGGGCCGAAGTCGTGGCCAACGCCCCGCGGGAGGTCGAGGACGTCGTCAATCGAATGGTCGACTGGACGGTGAAGCGGAACCTCAAGCTCTGGACGGCCGTGTTCCAGGAGCTCGACGCGCATACCGCCCGCCTGCGCGCCTCGGGAGCGCTGGCCGCGCACGCGAGCACCGAGTTCCAGTACAACCGCGAGGAGCTGTTCGATCGACTCCGCCAGCCGGTCGAGCGCCGTCTCAGCCAGTTCAACGCTGAAGCCGAGGCGCGCACGGTCATGGAGTCCGTGCGTGAGGCGGTGACGCACGCGTTCGGGATCAACGTGCTGGCGGTCGGGCTGGGCGCCGTCGTCCTGGCGGTGTTCACGACCGCGGCGCTCGACATCACCGGCCTCCTGACGGCGACGCTGTTCGCCGTCGCCGGGTGGCTTCTCATCCCGGCGCGGCGGCGGCGGCTCATTCGCGAGCTCGAGGAAAAGATCGCGAAGCTCAGCACCGACCTCTCGGCGCTGCTCGCCGCGAAGTTCGATGAGCAGCTTCGACGCTACGAGCAGGAGTTGCTCGACGTGATCCAGCCCTACGAGCGGTTCCTCGCCACGGAGCGCGAGAAGCTGGAGCGCGGGTCGGCCGAGCTGCGTGGGGTGCAGCAGGAAACCACGACGCTCGAGCGGCGAGTGACAGAGACGTTCCCCGAGCCCGCCGCGACCCGAACTTCATAGTGACGATCTGGACGATCGGCCACTCCACGCGAACGATCGAGGATTTCCTCGCCACACTCGACGCCCACGGCATCGAGACCGTCGTCGACGTTCGCCGATTCCCCGGCTCGAGACGGCTCCCCCAGTTCGGTTCGGCCGCACTCGACGCCGCCGTGGTGAAGCACGGGAAGAGCTACCGCTGGATCGAAGCCCTCGGTGGCCGCCGGCGGCCCGACCCGGCATCGCCTAACGATGGCTGGCGTCACCCGGCGTTCCGCGCCTACGCCGACCACATGGCGACGGAGGAGTTCGCCACCGGGCTCCAGGAGCTCGAGATGATCGCGTCCGGCTCACGCGCAACGGTCATGTGCGCGGAGATCCTGTGGTGGCAGTGTCACCGCCGCCTCATCGCCGACGCCCTCACCGCGCTCGGCCACGAGGTCCGCCACATTCGCGACGCCGGCGACGCCGAGCGTCACGAGCTGGCCCCGCCGGCCCGGGTCGCCGGGGGGGTGCTTACGTACCGTTCGCCGACGAAACAGCTCGACCTGTACGAGTAGAAAGCCTTGCCGGTGCTGGCGCCTGGCGCCGAAACCCGAGGACGGGCACCGGCGTTGCCCGGGGGACCCCGTGGGTGGGAGTTTGGCAGAACTGGCAACTCACGGCTGCTACCGAGCGTTGAGTGCCGGACGAGGTGGGGAACATCCGGCGCATCGGCGCGGTTACCAGTTTTGCCACACTGCGCAGATCAGGCCTACCCGCTCGCGCTCTGCACGATCGCGGCCCGCATGCCTAACGCCAATGCCGGGCAACTGCCGTTCGCCGACGCGACCCATCCAGTCGCCGATCCCGGTACGATGGGAAGGCCGCCGCGGCCAGTCGGCCGATCGGGCTAGAGGACCTGGCCCGTCACCGGTCGACCGACGACTCCGTGCGACATACCTTCAGGGTGCGACGGTAGCACCCCGATCGACTCGCCTTCGTTTCATCGAACTCTGCAGCAGACGTGGAGGTCGCTGCCTGACTACCCTCCTCCTCACCGATTTCGACCTTCATCTCCTCGCCGAGGGGACGCATTACCGCACGTACGAGAAGCTCGGCGCGCACGTCCGCGAGCTGAACGGCGTCCCCGGCGTTCATTTCGCCGTCTGGGCGCCTAACGCATCGCGCGTCTCCGTCGTCGGCGACTTCAACCGCTGGGACCCCGCGACCCATCCGCTGACCCGGCGCCAGGAAGCCGGCGTGTGGGAGGCGTTCATTCCGGGCGTGAAGACCGGCGCCCTCTACAAGTACCGCGTCGTCGGCCCCGACGGCCGCTACTTCGGCGACAAGGCCGACCCCTACGGCTTCGCCGCCGAGATCCGCCCGCAGACCGCGTCGAAGGTCGCCGAGCTGGATGGCTATGAGTGGGGAGACGCCGCCTGGATCTCGGCCCGCGCGACGCGAAACGCCGTCATCGAGCCGATATCGATCTACGAGGTGCACCTCGGCTCCTGGCGCCGGAACCCCGAGGAGAAGGGGCGATGGCTCACGTATCGTGAAATGGCGCGTGAGCTCCCGGACTACGTGGAGTCCATGGGATACACGCACGTCGAGCTGTTGCCGATCACCGAGCATCCGTTCGACGGGTCGTGGGGCTACCAGACCATTGGCTACTTCGCGCCGACGAGCCGGTTTGGTGCGCCTCATGACCTCATGCACCTCATAGATGCGCTGCACCAGCGCGACATCGGCGTGATCCTCGACTGGGTGCCCGCGCACTTCCCGCGCGACGGACACGGCCTCGGTTACTTCGATGGCACGCATCTCTACGAGCACGCGGGTGTGCAGCGCGGCCTGCACCCGCAGTGGGATACGTTCATCTTCAACTACGGTCGCCTCGAGGTTCGCAACTTCCTCATCTCGAGCGCGCTGTTCTGGATCGACCGCTATCACGTGGATGGGCTCCGCGTGGACGCGGTCGCGTCGATGCTCTACCTCGACTACGCGCGCAAGCACGGCGAGTGGATCCCGAATCGTTATGGCGGTCGCGAGAACCTCGAAGCGATCGACTTCATCCGCCTGCTCAACGACCGCGTGCACGCCGCGTATCCCGGCGTGCCGGTGATGGCGGAGGAATCCACGTCGTGGCCGATGGTCACGCGCCCAACGCAGGTCGGCGGGCTCGGGTTCGACTTCAAATGGAACATGGGCTGGATGCACGACATGCTCGAGTACATGTCGCTCGATCCGGTGTATCGACGGTACCATCACAACCAGATCACGTTCAGCCTCATGTACGCGTACTCCGAGCGCTTCGTCCTGCCGTTCTCACACGACGAGGTGGTGCACCTGAAGAAGGCGATGCTGAGCAAGATGCCGGGAGACGCGTGGCGGATGTTCGCGAACCTGCGCGCGCTCTACGGCTACATGTTCGGACATCCCGGCAAGAAGCTCATGTTCATGGGGGATGAGTTCGGGCAGTGGCAGGAGTGGAATCACGACACGAGCCTCCACTGGCACCTCACGAACGACCCGATGCACGCCGGACTGCAGCAGTGGGTGCGGGACCTCAACACGTTGTACCGAGCCGAGCCCGCGCTGTACGAACGAGACGACACGCCAGAGGGGTTCGAGTGGATCGACTGCAGCGACCACGAGGGGAACGTGGTGAGTTTCGTCAGGCGTGCGGCCGATCCGGCGAACCTGCTGCTGTTCGTCTGCAACTTCGCGGCGGCGCCGAAATACGACTATCGGATCGGCGCGCCGGTCGAGGGTGTGTGGGAGGAGATCCTGAACAGCGATGCGACGGCGTACGGGGGGAGCGGGCTGGGGAACCTCGGCGCGGTCGAGACGTCACCGACGCCGGCCCATGGTCGGCCCTTTTCGTTGACTCTCACGCTGCCGCCACTCTCCGTGATCGCGTTCCGGCCCCCGCGTCCCGCGCCCGCCGACGCAGCCGTCGACCTGGCCTCTCCGGCGGGGGCGTAGCCCGGACGCGCGGGGTGCCGCGTTAGGCGGCGCGGCACGGCAAGGCGCCGTCGAGGGAAGGCGTCGGGCTTGACAGGCCCGCCGAAATGTGCAGCTTCGCTTGTGACACGACCCGCCGAGGGGCCGTTCTCACCACTGCTGTCTGCTGGCAACAGTCGGAGGCCCATGGAGCAGCGGATTGCTGTCCTCGTGTCGGCGGTCATCGGCACGCTCGTGATCGCCCTGTTCGCCATCGTCGCGCGATCTGCGCGCTCGACCGGAAGCGCCGACGATATTGCCGCGGCGGCGGCCCGCTGGCGCCGCACGACGTTCTGGGGACTCGTCGTGCTGTTCGTTCCAGCGATCGCCTATTCGCTGACGAAGACCCCGTACGGGAGCGAGGTAACGGCCGCCAGCGTCGTGGTGCAGGCGAAAGGCCACCAATGGGCCTGGGAAGTCGCACCTGACACCGTGCGCGCCGGCCAACCGGTCGAGATCCGGGTCGCCGCGGCGGACGTGAACCACGGGTTCGCCGTGTACGACACGAACGACCGGCTGATCACGCAGACGCAGGCGATGCCCGGGTACACGAACGTCATCCGACACACGTTCGCGGCGCCTGGAACGTATCGCATCCGCTGCCTCGAGTACTGCGGGCTCGGGCATCACACGATGGTCACGCAGCTCACTGTCACGGCAGCACAGTAGGAGGGCATGCACATGACAACCGCTGCATCGCCGGTCCAGGCTCCCGGGCAGACTGCGCCCCTTACCGGCGCTCCCACGGTTCACGGCCGTGGAGTCGTGGCCACGTACATGGGGATCACGGCAATCGTCCTGGCACTGCTCATGGTGTTCGGCCTCCTCATGCGCGCCTCGCAGGCCGGCTTCATCACCGTTCCGCCGAATCGGTTCTACCAGCTGCTCACCGCGCACGGCATCGGGATGGTCGCTATCGCCGGACTCGGCGGCGCCGGCGTGATGTGGTTCTTTCTCTCGCGCTACGTCGCGCTGAGCCGAGCCATCCTGGTCACGAACCTCGTCTGCTTTCTGCTCGGGGTCGTACTGGTGCTCGGCAGCATTTTCGTGGGCGGGTTCGCGGCCGCGTGGACGTTCCTGTTCCCGCTGCCCGCGAAGTCGGTCGGTGTCTGGGGAATGGGAGCGACGGCCGCCTACCTCGTCGGGGTTCTCGTCGTCGGGGTCGGGTTCCTCCTCCTCTATCTCGACACGGCCCGGGCCATCATCGGCAAGTACGGCAACCTTGGCGCGGCGTTAGGTTGGCCGCAGGCGTTCGGAAAGAGCACCGCGGACGCGCCACCACCCACGGTCGTCGCCAGCACCGTCGTCACGATCATCAACATCCCGGCCATCGCCGTGGGCGCAGTGATTCTCACGATGTCGCTCGTGAACGCGCTCGCGCCGAGCTTCGCCGTGAACGCCCTGCTCGCCAAGAACCTGATCTTCTTTTTCGGCCATGTCTTCATCAATTCCACGATCTACATGGCGGTGATCGGCGTCTACGAGATCCTCCCGGCGTTCACCGGTCGGCCGTGGAAGTCGAGCAGGCCGTTCCTGCTCGCGTGGACCGCCACCATGCTGATGGTGCTCACGGTCTACCCGCATCATCTGCTGATGGACTTCGCGAACCCGACGTGGGCGAACGTGCTCGGCCAGATCATGTCGTACGCGAGCAGCCTGCCGGTGCTGGCCGTGACGGCGGCGGCGACGCTCGCGAACGTCTACCGCTCGGGCATGAAGTGGAACGTCACGACGTCGCTTCTCTTCGCGTCGATCCTCGGGTGGAGCGTGGGCGTCGTACCGGCGGTGCTCGACGGTACCATCGCCATCAACCGGGTCATGCACAACACGCTGTGGGTTCCCGGACATTTCCACACGTACCTGCTGCTGGGCGTCGTCGCGATGCTGTTCGGGTTCATGTATTTCCTCGCCATGTCGACCGGGGCATCCGACAGCGTGCTCGATCGTGCCGGCTTCTGGATGTACGCGGTAGGTACGATCGGCTTTGCGATCTCGTTCCTCGCGGCGGGGGCGGCCAGTGTGCCGCGTCGATGGGCAGTTCACGACGCCGCGTGGATGACGTACGGCCGCGTCGGTGCCATCTTCGCGCTGATCGTCGTGCTCGGAACCGTCGCCTTCGTCACGGCCTTTCTCCGACGAGCCCGCGCGATTGGCACCTAACGGCGACTGGGTGCGCACCGCGGTCGCGTCGCTCGCCATCTGTGTGGCGGGCGGCGCACTGCTGTGGCACGGGACCGATGGGTTCCGCGCACTCACGACCGAGACAGCGCGCCGGCGCGCGATCGCGGCGGCGCCGACGCCGATTCCCGTGGTCCAGCTGGAGGACCAGGATGGCCGCCTGTTTACGCTCGACCGGTATCTCGGCCAGCCTGTCGTCGTCGATTTCGTCTACACCGGCTGTGGGACGATCTGCCCGTTGCTGAGCGACGGCTTTCGGCGGTTGGACCGCGCTGAGCGATCGGCAACGCGTGACTCTGGCGAGCAGCGACTGCAGCTCGTCAGCATCACGTTCGACTCGCTCGACACGCCGGCACGGCTTCGGGAGTATGCGTCGCATTACGCGGCGGACGGGCGCTCGTGGCGCTTTGCCCGCGTGCGCGAGCGGAACGATCTCGACTCACTCCTTCGAGCGTTCGGTATCGTCGTGATCAGCGACGGCCGCGGTAGCTTTCAGCATAACGCGGCTGTTCACGTGCTCGACGATCGCGGCCGGCTCGCACGCGTGCTCGACGTTGGCGCGTCGCCGGATGA
>Ga0075430_100001057_pt1 | contig 21784 bp, 17 predicted proteins | sample RhiMetdeltSRZDD4_FD_75294 | JGI IMG/M metagenome (GOLD analysis project Ga0075430, IMG submission 75294) | Populus rhizosphere microbial communities from Tennessee, USA - Rhizosphere MetaG P. deltoides SRZDD4 | ecosystem: Host-associated > Plants > Roots > Rhizosphere > Soil | place: USA... | reverse complement strand
CTTCTGGCAGCCGCTGGCGTTTCGCTCGCGGTCGGTATTGCGGATCTCCGCACAAGCCAGCAGTTGATCGCCAACGGCGTGGCCGCCAAGGCGCGTGTCTCCGGGAAGCACGCCGCACGAAGCCGCAGCTGGACACATCGCTACATCGACATCGAGTACCGGACGGTTGTGGGCCAGCGCATTAGCGCGCGGGACGGCGTAGCTCGTGCCCTGTACGAGCGCACTGGGGTGGGTGACACCATCACGGTCCGTTACCTGCCGGCCGAACCAGAAGTGCACGCGCTCGGAGCGACGGCCCGTCAGGACACCTTCATGCTGTGGATAGCTGGCCTGTGGCTTGTCCTGACCGGTGTGTACTGGCTGTTCGGCAGCTAGAAACCAGCCAGGGCTCTGCCCTTGATATCCAGCCAGAGCGCTCGGCTGGTTGCCAGTCCCTCTTGGCGCGCTCCGCGCGCCTAGGACCGCGATGCGGGTCACAGCGAGTACAGAATTCACGCAACGAGCCGCATAGCGGTCCAATCCTGGTGGAAAAGTACGACGAATTGGGGCAGACTGACCGTCGCGTGTACAGCGGATCCATTGGGCGCCGGTGCCGGCGTGACAAGGAGATGTGGCCATGACGCGACGCAGCCTCGTGCTCGGACTCGTTCTCGCGGTGGGTATGCTCGCCGTGGCGGTTGCGCAACAGCCGCCGCTCGGGAAGATCGAGAAAATGGCGAACGGTCTCTACCGCATTCCCGGCCAGGGCGGAGCGACGGCCGTCTACCTTGCCGGCAGTGGTGTCGTGCTCGTCGACACGAAGCTGGCCAACAACGGCCAGGGCATTCTCGACCAGGTCAAGACGGTGACTGACAAGCCCATCACGATGATTATCAACACGCACACGCACGGTGATCACGTTGGCAGCAACATGTTCTTCCCGGCGAACGTCGAGATCGTGACGCACGAGAACACGAAGGCGAACATGGAGAAGATGCCGGTGTATCAGGACGCCGCCAACAAGAACGGCATGCCCGATCGCACGTTCAAAGATCGGCTAACCGTGCTCGGCGGCAACGACGCCATTGACCTCTATTACTTTGGTCCGGCGCACACCAACGGCGATACGTTCGTGGTATTCCGGAATCTGCGCGTCATGCACGCGGGTGATGTGTTTGCCAATACCGCGCAGCCCCTTATCGATGTGAACAACGGCGGCAGCGGCATCGCGTATGGCGACACCATTGCCAAGGCAGCGGCCGGCATCAAGAACATCGACACTGTGATCACCGGCCACACCGACGTGAAGAAATGGCAGGACTTCGTCGACTACGGCGAGTTCAACCGGCTGTTCCTGCAGCACGCGCGCACGTCACTCAAGGCAGGCCGGACGGCGGAACAAGCGATGGCCGAATTGAAGCTCCCCGAGAAGTTCAAGGGCTATACGCTTACCGGCGGGCGCGGCGGTCCGGGCGGCAACTTCAACGTCATCTACAAAGAATTGCAGGGACAATAGCCTAGGGCCCAGGCCTCGGGCCTCAGGGCCCAGGGCTGATCAAGGCCCAAAGTCTTGTGCCTTGATTAGCGCGTCCCGAGGATCTCGCCGCCGAAGTCGCCGGTAAATTCACGCCACAACGTGTGAACGTGGCCGACCGCGTTGTTGCGGTTCTGCGCGTACTCGATCAGGAACGTCGGCCCTTGCACGATGTACGCGTGCGCCTGTCCGACCTCTGTGCTGCCCGCCCACTGAAACGTCACGTTCTCGAGCGCCGCTCCTTCGAGAAGTCGCCGGTGACGTTCAGCGGCGACGTCGGCCGGTATGCGAGTGAGATACTCGTCGACCAACGCCACCAGCATTGCCTTTTGCTGCGCGTTCATTTGTCGCGCGGCCAGCCCGGGTGAGGGAAGCGGTGTGACGCGCCGCGTGTTGATACCGGTGAGCATGTCGGCATCACGTTTCTCGGTCCGATCGAACACCGCAATCGCGCGCTGCTTTGCGTCGAGTGACTGCACCAGCGCACGTCCCTTGTCCTCTTCCGGTCCCATGATCCGACCCGCCAACGCGGGCGGAATCTTTGCCGCTGCCGCCGCCGCCGTGCCCTCGAGACGAGCCGCCGGCAGGTCGTTCGGCTGCGAGCCGAGAAACATCGGCGCCGCCGACACTTGATTGCCGCGGACCGTGAAGTGCGTGGATATGTGATGTCCCTCGAACGTCCATCCCCACGGAGTCGTGGCCGAAGGGGTGCCGAAAATCGTGATGTAGAAAAGCGACGGATCACGAAGGGCCTGACCCTCGGGTGCCTTCTGCTGCGCACTGAGCACAGGTTCGCGAGCGATGCTCATCTGGATTCGCTGGTAACCGCCGTCGCCCGTTCCGGATCGCAGAAGCTCCATGGCCAGCCGCTTCTGCGGTTCGCTGAGCTCCCTGAGCACAACCCCGGAACGAACACCAGGCGCTTCCTGCCAGACGAACCGTTCCTGGTCATCGAAACTCAGCACAGCCTTCGCACGCTGCTGCGGTGTGAGCGACGCGAGAAACGCGTTGGCGGCCTGCACCATCGCGACCGCGGTTTTGGCCTGTGCGTCGGCTCGCGCGGGCCAGAGCGCAACGACGGAAACAACGGCAAGAGTCGAAGCTACGGCGGCAACTCTCCGGCACTTCATGATGACCTCCTCCAGTGCTATTGGACCTGTCGCACGCGCTCGGCGATCAATTGCACCGTATGCTGCGCCGAGAGAGCTGCTCCTTCTTGCCACGTGGGGACATGGCTGCAATAGTCGCCGGCGAAATAGATCCGATCGTCCGGAATCAGGAATTCCTTGTAGGGTCCGGCGAAATAGTCAGGCGTGCGGCCATCTGGATCCGCTGCTCCGCGGACCCATGAACCTAGACTGAACGGTATGTTGGACCAGGAGACATACAACGGCTTGACGAGTTCCTTGCCGCGACCGGGGTGGAGTTTCTCAACCGCTGCGCGGGATGCGGCGATTTTCGCCGCGGTTGATGAAAGCCTGCTGAACTCGCCTGTCTCCGTTCCGTAGCCGGCCACGAGCACGCCCTTTTCGGAGAGCATTCCGTTGCTGGGATACCACACGTTGGCAAGGATGCTCGACGCGAGACTGATAGGTCCGGTAGAGAGCCAGGAGATCCCGCCGTAGATGCCATCGTCCTGTTCCCAGAACCGGCGTGCCTCCCAGGCGATCTTGTAGCCAGAGGCGTACGCAACCTGTTTCATCGCTGTAGCAATGCGAGGCGACAGGTCGTGCGTGGTGTTTCTAAGAACACTCAGCGGCACCGTGGAGATGCAATAGGACGCGTCCAGTACGCGCGGCGTCCCGCGCTCGTCGTAAACGATTCGGATTCCTGTCGTCGTCTTGCGAATCTCTTTAACCGGACAGCCATATTTCACGATGGCTCCGAGCTTCTGCGCGAACGCATACGGAATACGATCCATGCCCCCGACCGGTTGGAGCAGGGTTGCCTGTCGTTCGAGTCCTTCTTCGAAGAGGATGCCCTGCCAGAACGAGGCGTCGAGCAACGCACGCAGCGGCAACGGATCTCGCCCGATCTGCGTCTGCTCCGCTGCGCCCGGCAGCTGGTTCACTCCCGCGCGGCTGGACCCCTTGTAGAGCAGTTCAGCGTTCAGATCGCCGTAGGTCTGCAGAAAGGCGAGCATTCGCTCCCGGTCGGCCGGCGAGACTTCCTGATCGAGCGCCCCTCGTCGAATCGCCTTGGCTAGCAGCTCGGCGACGTGCCCGCGCGTGTCGTTGATGGCTTGACGCTGCTCAATCGGCCGTCCCTCGAAGGCCTCATCGCTCTGCAGCAACGTGCCACGCGACGTGTTGACCAACACTTCCATCGGCACGCCCAGTTCCCGGCAGTAGCCGAGCATCGTCCGGTGTATGGCGGGAATGCGTGCGGGACCTGCGTTGAAGTACTGCCCCTCGTCGAAGGCGCACGTCTGTATCGAGCCATCCGCGAACTCGATCCTATCGTCGCGTCGGATCGTCCAGTTACGTCCTCCCGGACGCGCTCGCGCTTCGAGCACGGTGCAGTCGAATCCCGACTTGCGCAGTTCGTACGCCGCGATCAGCCCGGCGATCCCGGCGCCGATGATCGCGACCTTCGTGCCGCGACCTGCATCCGGTGGCATCTGAAAGGGAGCAGAAGTCCGCTGTGGAGGATCGGCGAGCAGATCCAGCGCTCGCATCAACACGAACGCGGCGCTGTAGCCACCCGCCTGTGCCGCGCGCCAGATCAGTTCACGCCTGGTCACAGTTGACTCTGAATTTACGAATTGACGGACTTACGAATTGACGGATTTAACCACGCAATTCAATCCATCAAGTCAATTCGTCAATTCGTCAATTGAACTGGTGACCGGCTGGTTATACAGGTGAAATCGAAAAAGTGGAAGGTCGAAAAAAACCGCGGTTACCGCGTCGCTTCCCGGTAACCTTCCTCGTATCCCTGTCGAAACCCCGCGCGGTAGTTGCTCCTGTAGGCGTCTCGTGAGCCGTAGGCGTTGGAGTAGCCCTGGTCGCCGTTTCGGTAGTCGAGACTATTAGCCGGATCGTACCGATCTCGCGCTTTGCCATCGGCAAGCCCGCGCTGATATCCATCACCGTAGCCGCGAGCAAATGCCGGCTCCTGATAGCCACGCGGCACCGGTCGATTGAAGGCGGCGCCCTGCCGGCCTGCCGCTTGTCCTGCTCCACGACCCTGAGGGACTAACGCCTGACCCTTCCCTCCGCTCTGGACGCCGGATCGCTGACCACGGCCACGGTCCTGCCCGTAGGCGAGATCGCCGAGCACCGGCGATGCGAGAACGGCACACGTCGCGAAAGTGAGTAGAAGGGGTTTCAAACGACCCACGTGCATTTCGGACTCCCTGGGCTGGCCGGGAGTACCAAGTGCAAACGCTGAGCCACGTAAGTCCGCTGGTTTGTTGGAGTTTCGAAGGGATTGCTGGGCTGGTGTCCGCTGGGGATGCCACGCGCGGGGCAACAGCTCAGCGGCAATGCGGTGGAGGCTGGCACTCAACGTCGGGTCTTCAGGACCGCAAATTCAACCAGTCGAACTTCAAAATTGAAGGTCAGTCCGTGGGCGACGACAAACGTTCCGGCGATGCGATGTAGGTTCTCCGCGCCCGTGCAGTCATTCCCGGTGTTTTGATCCGAACCGTCAACTTGTGCTCGCGACCGTCGAGCGTTGTCGGCGTAAACCCCAGGGTGTACTGACTGTGCAGCTCCTGCGCGACACGCGTGAAGGTGGGCGCCAGCTCGTCGGTCTTTTTTAGCTCGAAATAGCCGCCCCCAGTCTCGTCGGCAAGCCTTCTGAGTCCGCGATCCGGACGCGTACGCACTCGCCGCTGGCCGTTGAAGAATTCGGACTCGAGACCGATGGCGTAGACCATCACTTCCTCCGCCTTCGCCCGATCGAGCACGTCACCCATCCCAACGCGACTCGCAGTGTCGTCGCCATCGGTGAATACAAGAACGACCTTGCGCCGTTCGACGCCTCGTAGCATCGCCATGCTCTCGTTGACGGCGTCGTACAAGCGGGTCGGATTCCCGAATTGCAAATCCTTCAGGGCGAAGATGAGGTCGTCGCGATCGTTCGTGAACGTGCCGCTGAACTGGATCTTGTCGCTGAAGGAGCCAACCTGGCCTTTGTCTTCGGGAATCATTCGAAGCACGAATTGCTCGGCGGCCGCCTGCAGCCGGTCGAGGTTGGCGGTCATACTCGCGCTGTAGTCCAGCATGACGATGACTGTGAACGGCTGGACGTCGTTTTGAAAGAACGTAATCTCCTGGGGCACGCCGTTGTCGAGGATCGTGAACTGGTCCTGGTCGAGACCTGGCACGAACCGCCCTTGCTCGTCGATCACTGTGGCGACGACGGGGACAATCCGCGTGCTCGAACGAAAAATCGGCTCCTGTCCCACCACCCCAGACGTGGTCGCCGCGACAAGAGCCAGGATGCCGAGTATTAGGCCGCGCATAGTCCCCCGAGCTTAGCAACGATTGTTCCGCGGAGTAAACCAGCTTGGCGGTAATATTCCGCGTATGCGGACCGCATTTTTCGCCCTCTTGTCCGTTTTGGTGGCTGCCCCGCTGTACGCGGCGAGGGTGGCTGGGGTCGTTGTCGACGCGTCTGGCGCCCCCGTGGCGGGCGCCGCGGTCGCCGCAGGCGGCGTTTCCGCGACTTCCGGCGACGATGGGACGTTTGTCCTTGATGCGCCGGACGGCGCCGAACTGCAGGTGACGGCGGCCGGATTTGCACCGGTGTCGCTGGCGGTTGGGGCTGATACCGAAAGCCTTAGAGTCGTGCTGCAGCCGGCGCCTCTTGTCGATACGGTCGTCGTGACGGCGACGCGCGGCGCTGCGCGGCTTGCGACGCCCGAAGCAACCACGGTGCTGACATCTGCCGAACTGTTGACGTCGCCGGCCGGATCTCTTGATGACGCGCTTCGGAATACGCCGGGCTTCAGTCTCTTCCGCAGATCGTCGTCGCGAGTATCGAATCCCACGACACAGGGCGTTACCCTGCGCGGCGTCTCGGGGTCCGGGGCGAGCCGCACGCTCGTGCTGGCGGATGGCGTGCCTCTGAATGACCCGTTCGGCAGCTGGGTGTATTGGAACCGCGTGCCTCAGGCGGCTGTCGACCGCGTGGAAGTCGTGCGCGGCGCGACTGGCGACCTGTATGGCGCGGACGCGCTCGGCGGCGTCGTTCAGGTGCTCACGTTCACTCCCGGACGCACGCGCTTTCGGGCAACCGGCGAGGGAGGGTCGCACGACACCGCAAAGTTCTCGGGATTTGGCGGCACCCAACGGGACGCGTGGAGCGCGGAGGGAGCTGGGGAATGGGTGCGGACCGACGGCGCAATTGTCGTGGGCGAGGAAACGCGCGGGGCCGTTGACGTTCGCGCCGACAGTGACTACGCCACCGGTTTCATTGGTGGCGGGTACAACCCGGGTTCCTGGCACGCGAACGCGCGTCTCAGCTTGTACGACGAGGATCGTGGTAACGGCACGCCGCTTACAGTCAACACCACTGACTGGAAGCAGGTGTCTGGTGAAGCGGGTGGATCGGTTGCCAACGGCGCGTGGCTCGTTCGCGCGTCCGGCGGGACCCAGGACTACTACCAGACATTCAGTGCTGTAGGTGCAGGCCGGGCGACGGAGCGACTGACGTTCGAGCAGACCATTCCTACTCGGTTCGCCAATGTAAGTGGACAGTGGACGCGCGGGACGGCCACCAATGTCTGGCTGTTCGGCGTCGAGGCGAAACGGACTCGATCGACTGTCAATGAGACGCGCTATTCGGTTGCTGGTGTGCCGAGCGGGCCGTTCCTCGCAGGTGGTACCGAATCGAGCGGAGCTCTGTTCGCGCGCGTAAGCACATCTCCTCTCGATCGATTGACCGTCGTGCTGGGCGTTCGCGGAGACTTTTGGCAGTCCACGCCGCGTGATTCGTTGTTAGCCACTCATTCAGCCGAATTCTTCAGCCCTCGCGCGTCCGCGACTTGGACACTCTCACGTGCTGCGTCCGTGCATGCGTCGGTCTACCGCGCGCACCGCACGCCCACGCTGAATGAGCTGCACCGCGACTTCGCGGTCGGGAACATCCTCACACGAGCGAATCCGGAGCTGGACCCAGAGCGGTTGACTGGTGTCGACGGCGGCGTTCTTGTTGCGAGGGGGCGGTTGTCGGCACGCGTCACCGGGTTCTGGAACGAGCTCGACGGGGCGATCACGAACGTGACTCTCACGCCCGCGCCGGTGCCGGGCCAAATTACCCGCCAGCGTCAGAACACCGATACCGTTCGCGCGAAGGGACTCGAGATCGAAGCCGACTACAGGCCGTTCCCTGGATGGACGTTGGGCGCGCTGGCCGCGCTCACTCGATCGACGTTCGCGGATGCTCCCGCCCAACCGGCGCTCGTCGGCAATCGAGTTCCCCAGGTGCCGTCGTATCAGTTCGGGGTCAGCGCAACCTATGTGGATCCGCGCGGGTTCACCGGCGCGTTGCAGGCGCGTCGGGTGGGCGCACAATTCGATGACGATCTCAACACGTTCGAGCTCGAATCGTTCGGTGTGATCGATGTCTCGGCGAGCCAAGAGCTGCGACGCGGTCTGCACGTGTTTCTTGCGATCGAGAATCTGTTAGACGCCGATTACGACGTGGCACGAACGCTCGTTCTTCGGAGCATCGGGTGGCCCAGGACCGCACGAATGGGAATCCGAGTGTTCTTGCCGTAGCTTGCAGCTCGTCGCTCCAGCCGATACATAGTAGATAGGTGGTAGTGGTAGCCGGAGGCCTTCAGGCCTCCGGAGGATGTTATGGCCGCAACGGTGCACGTGATTGCGCGCTGGTTGGCAAAACCAGGCAAGGACGAAGAGCTGAGGGTTGTGCTCACCGCGCTCATTCCGCCGAGCCGTCGTGAGATCGGCTGCTATCAGTACGATCTCTTGCGCAATCCGGCCGATCCGCGCGATTTCTGCTTCGTCGAGCGCTGGGAGAACGACAAGGCCTTCGAACAGCACAGCGCGACTGCCCATGTGAAAGCCGCGCTCTCGCAGTCGCAACCGTTGATCGAAGGAGCGCCGGATGTGCGCACGTATCGGATCCTGTGAGTGGAAATGTATGATGGCTTTCATGAGAACTTTCGCGACCTGTGCCATTCTCCTCGGGCTCGCGTGCTCCGTCCCCGCGCAACAGACGTCGGCGGGACAGAGCGGATCCGCGTCGACCGCGCAGACGCAGAGCGGATCAGATACCGCAGCCCGCGTTGGGAACCGGACGATTACGGTCGCCGAGCTGGACGCGCGCTGGCGGCGTGACGACGCGCCGCAGCAGGCGCAGGCGTTTCAACAGCTGTACGAAGGCCGGAAGAACGCGCTGGACGCGATCATTGCCGAGATGCTGATCGGCGAAGCTGCGAAGGCAAAGGGGTTGAGTGCCGACCAGTTCACCGAATCGGAGGTCGCGCGCCGGGTCAAGCCGGTGACCGAGGGACAGATAGTTTCGTTCTTTCAGCAGAATCAGGCGCAGATGCAGGGTCGAGACCTCACCGCCATGAATCCGGCCATTCGGCGCTTTCTCGAAGAACAGGAGCGAAGCGCAGCGTACCGGGCGCTGGTGACGGAGCTGCGGAAGGCAGGGCCTCGAGTGGAGACCGTGATCGACGCACCGCGATACACCGTCGCGATCGAGCCTGACGATCCTGTCGTGGGCAACGCAAACGCTGCGGTCACAGTTGTCGAGTTCTCCGATTTCCAGTGCCCGTTCTGCCAGCGAGTCATGCCGACGCTGAAGAAGGTGCGTGAGACATACGGCGACCGCGTACGGATTGTCTGGAAGGATTTCCCTCTGACATCGATTCACCCGCAGGCGTTCAAGGCAGCGGAAGCCGGTCAGTGCGCGCGTGAGCAGGGAAAGTTCTGGGAGTATCACGACCGGCTCTTCCAGAACCAGCAGGCGCTCGAGCCGGATCTCCTCAAGAAGTATGCGGCCGACACGGGCCTCGACGCCGCCAAGTTCAACGCGTGCCTCGATACGGCCAAGTATGCCGAGCGCGTACAGGCGCAGATGGGCGTCGGCAATCAGCTGGGCGTGAGCTCGACTCCGTCCATGTTCATCAATGGCCGGATGGTGAGCGGCGCACAGCCGTACGAGACGTTTACCGCGATCATCGACGAAGAACTCGAACGGGGCACGAAGTAGCCCGACGTACTCAGGGCGCCCCTTTTACGAGGCGCCAACGTCTACGGCAGCAGTACGATCTTCCCGAACGCTCCCGATTCCATCACCGCGCCGTGGGCCTGAACCGCCTGGTCCAGCGGCATTTCACGACCGATTACCGGTGTCAGCGAGCCGTTCTCCAGCCCCGGAGCGAGCGCCGCATGAATCGTGCGGTACTCATCAGCCGTGGCATTGAACATCGTCATGCCGAGGATCGCGCCGTCCTTGCTCATGATCTTGCGCGGGTCGATTTCGATGCGACCCCGGTTGCCCACGACCATGACGCGCCCACGAAACGCCAGCACGTCGAGATCGCGGTCGAGATTCACGTTTGCGAGCATTTCAAGCACGAGGTCGACACCGCGTCCACCGGTCATAGGGGTCACACGACTGAGATAGTCGCTATCGCGGTGGTTCAGCACTTCGTGTGCACCCTGCTGTCGCGCCAGGGTCATGCCGCGTTCGGTTCCGGCGGTCGCAATCACGCGAAGCCCGTTGGCGCGGGCCATCTGCGTCGCCGCAACACCGACGCCGCCGCTGGCGCCGTGGATCAGGACGGTTTCGCCGGGCTTGGCGTGTGCGTAGAGAAAGAGTGCGCGCCACGCGGTGCTGTAAGGCGTTCCGAGCGCTCCGCCTTGTTGAAACGAGAGCCGATCCGGGAGTGCGTGAACCTGCGCCTCCTCGCAGAGCGTCAACTCTCGGTAGGCGCCGGTGCCCGCCGTTCCATGCGAGTACACGCGATCGCCAGTCTTGATGCTGTTCACGCCCGGCCCAACGGCCTCGACAATGCCTGCCAGATCGCTTCCGGGCGTGTAGGGAAGGTTCGGCTTTCGCGCATAAGTACCAGCGCGGACATACGTCTCCACCGGGTTGACGCCGACCGCTTTCACGCGAACCAGCACCTGCCCAGGCCCCGGCGTCAGCGCAGGAACCTCCTCGAGCTTCATGACGTCTGGTGGTCCGAACTGACGAACGATAATCGCCTTCATCAATAGCCCTCTTATGTCGCCCGAGGAAACAGGCGGTCAAAGTTTCCGCCAAGTATCAGCGCCTTGTCTTCTGCTTTGATCCCGAGACCGTCGAGGATTGTTTTCTGCTGCTGATACGTCGCCTTCTGCCATCCGCGAGGAAAGAAGGACGAATCGGTGCCAAACAGCAGCCGGGACGGCCCGACGACGGCGAGTGCGGTCTTGAAGACTTCGTCGAGTGTCAGCCCTGACGTATAGCGAATCCAGCTGTTCGAGCTCGACGTGTCCAGATGAATATTTGCGCAGGTGTCGGCTGCCATGAGCGCTTCGCGCAGCAATCCGGCACCGAAATGTGGCACGAGGAAGGAGGTCTGCGGGAACGTCAGGGCGAGCCGGGAAACACCGAGCGGATCGCCGAGCCGTATGTCAAAGCGGCTTGGCAGCCCCAGCTTCCGGCGAACGCCGACGGAAAGAACGCCGCAGTGCACGAACACGGCCGCACCCGGAATGGCTGCTGCGATCTCCACGACGCGGAGCGTCCGCGCATCGTGAAGGGGAACCCCGTGCATGGCAGGAAACAGGCACAGCGCTCTGAGGCCCTGTTCTGAGAGCGCACGTCGCGTGCGCTCGACGGCATCGATCGCTGATGGATCGAGCATGAAAAACCCGACCAGGCGCGAGGGGTGGCGCGCGATCGCCGTGGCGACCGAGGCCTCGTCACCGGGGACGCTGGCAATCAGCGCGGCGCGGCCAACATCGTTCGCGTCCAGTTCCCGCGCCCACCGATCGGCCAGCGTCTCCGGCGTGCCTGGGTCGTCCCACTGAAGCTCCTGGTACAGGTCCTGAGCCGACGTCGTTGCCCCGCGCTGGCGCGCCAGAGCCGTGAAGAACGCAGTCGAGAAGAAATGACAGTGGGCGTCGTTGAGCATCAATCGTAGGGCGGGCCTTTATGGCCCGCCGGATACTGGCGCCCCGTAAAGGGACGCCCTACGAGTCGATCTTAAAAGGTCACTCTGAACCCGATTTGACCGACGCGCTGCTCGGGCTGCTGAACGTCGCCGGCGAACGCGGTCGGTTGCATGAACGACAACAACGGTGCGCCGTTGGCCGACAGCCGCTGCGTCGTGAGTGGGATCGACGGGTTCTTGGCGTTGAAGACGTTGAACAGCTCCGCAATCGCTTCAATGCGGACTGCGCGCCATAGCGGGAACAACCGACTCACGCGAAGGTTCAACTGCGAAAACGAAGCACGCCGGCTGCAGTTCACGGTTTGGCAGTCACCGCTCTCTTCGAAGCTCGCCGATCCGTTGTCGTTGAGTCCCGTGAAGCGGTAAGCGACAGCGGTCTTATCGTTGACGTTCCCGTCGGCGTTCCGATCGAGGCCCTCGAAGGAATGAGTGGGTAAAGCCGATCGGTAGAAGAACATCGGTGCAACCCGAAGGCCCCATGGTGCTTCGACGATGGCGCTGACGGTAAGGCGGTGACGGGCGTCCGTGCGCGTAGACGGCCCGTCCTGGACCGGGCCGAACGGATTGGTAACGTCCTGGATCAGGTTCTGGACGATCTCATCGTATGCGGTGCCGACGTCGCTCGTCGCCTTGGCCAGCGTGTACCAGGCGTTGAGATCCAACCCGCTCGTCGCGCGGCGCCGGACAGCCAGGATGAGTCCATCGTATTGGCTGCTGCCTTTGCTGATGGCTGTGCGAAAGTTGATCGAGTTGGGTTGTATGGGCACGTCCGCGAGGTAGCGGCGTCCAGCGACGATCGCGTTTGGCCGCAGACGCAGGTTCAGGTCGCGCCCGTCGACGCGCACGTAATCGGCCGACACCCACGTCGATGGATCGATCTCGCGCGCCCACCCCAAGCTGACCTGGGACGTTGCTGGTTGCTCCAAGCGGGGCGACACTACCTCTCCGGCGAGTGCGGGAACGTTCGGGTTAACCAGATTCTGCGACGCGATGAGTGACAGCGGATCTGTTGCGCGGAAAAAGGACCCATCCGGTCGCCGGATGCCGGCGGGCGCGTCGGCGACGAATACCGGCCCGGATCCGCCCGCCGCGTCGATGGCCGCAGTCAGGACGTTTGCATTCGTGTACGCGAAGTCACCGTAGATGCCCCATCCGCCGCGAATGACCTCTCGTCCGGCGCCGTGCAGGTCATACACGAATCCCAAGCGCGGCTGAACGTTGTTTCGATCGCTGCGTGTTTCCTCGCCGAAGTCCTCGAGGGCCGTGCCGACGAAGCGTCCTGTGCGGCCCGCAGCCTGCAGCGCCTGAAAGTTCGCATTCCGGCTCTGATCGAATGGTATGCCGTCCACGTAGTCCCAGCGAACGCCGAGGTTCAGCGTCAGCCGGCTGCTCGCGCGCCAGTCGTCCTGCACGTAGAGTGAGTACGAGTCGATCGGAATGTTGAGCTCGGTGTTGCCGCCAATCACGAGGATCGAGGTTACCGGTCCATTCACGTCGTTGGCGCCCATCGTGAAAATGCCGCTGGTGCCCTGTGCCACGTTCAAGAACAGATGCGGTTCGTGAATCCAGTTGACGCCGGCCCGGAACTGGTGGCCGAGACCCGCGCCCGTCATCGTCCACGAGATGTCATCGCGAAGCTGCCATTTCGTCTGTTCAGTGCTCTGAGGTGCCACCAGGCTCGTGCCGCCCGAGACACCGTTCGGGAACCTCAGGTGCGGCCCGACGCCCGTCGCTGGAATGTCGTTGACGAAGTTCGAGTATTGAAACACGAGCTCATTCAGGTTCGACTGGCTCACAACCCAGTTGTGGTTCGCGTTTACCGAATCGTACGTGTTGTGGCTGGTCGCCCACGATGATCGCGCCGCCCTGAGGCCGGCGCCGGCCGGCTGCGAATTGGTGTCGCGCGCGTAGCGGAGCGAAACCCAGTGAGTCGACGTTGCCGCGACCGTCACCTTGCCCGTGAAAAGCGTCTCCCTGAACGGCACGTCGTAGATGCCGTCCTCCGACGGAAACAGTCCGAGCGTGCTCACGACCTGCTTGGTGTCCTGTTGAGTGCGCTCGTAGGCGCCGAAATAGTGCACCCTGTCTGGGACGAGCGGCCCGCCAACACTGCCACCGAACTGATGGCGCCTGTAGTCCTGTTTTCGAATGTCGTTGCTCCGCTCCGAAAACGTCTGTGCGTTCAACCCGTCGTCTCGAAACAGGCTGAACCAGCTGCCGCGAAGATCGTTGGTGCCGCTCTTCGTCACCACGTTCAGTACGGCGCCGCCCCGGCCGTGCTCGGCATCGAAGCGGTGAGTCATGACGTTGAATTCCTCGATGGCCTCGAGCGGAAACAGCTGAAGCGCTCCGCCGACGGTATCGTCATTGTTGTCGCCGCCGTCGATGACGTAATTGACGTTGCGGCCGTTGCCGCCACTGATTTGCGGGCTGTACTGAGTGCTCTTGGTCAAGTCCGAATGAAATCCGAGCCCGACGCTCGGCACGGTCGCGGCAAGATTGGCAAACTGGCGTCCATTGAGCGGAAGGCTTTCAATCCGCGTCGTCTCGACCACTTGGCCGAGCGTCGACGATGTCACTGATATCAGGGGCGATGCCGCCGTGACTGTCACGGTTTCCGCCAGCGGGGCCACGCGCATGACGATTTCGAGGTCGGTGGTCCGGGCTACGTTCACGACGATCCCGCTCCGCCCGAACCGGGACAGCCCCGTCTGCACTCCGTCTACCTCGTACATTCCAACGGGAAGGGCGCTCAGCAAGTAAAGTCCGTTCGCATCGCTTGTCACCTCGCGCACGAAGCCGGTGTCTACGTTTCGCGCGGTCACGGTGGCGCCAACGACGCTGGCGTTCTGTTCGTCAACCACTCTTCCGGCGATGTTGCCCGTCGATTGCTGCGCTGTTGCCGACGCCGCGCATACCAGCATTCCGATCAGAAAGGAGCTGAGTGTGACGGTCAGACGGGTAACGAGGAGTCCCATGGTGATTGGGGATTGGGCAGTCCTGATCTGTATGGTCGCGCTCGAAACACGAATCACGAGTGCTGAGTGTAACAGGTAAGATCCGTTTGTGTCGTACGCGTGGCTGCTCGCCGCCGTCTATGTTGCAGGGATCGTGTGGTGCATCCTGGTGAGCGACGCGCGCCCGGCCGAGCGAGTCACGCTGGCACTCTTATGGCCGCTGGGCCCGTTGGCGCTCGTTGTGACGGTGATCGTGCTGCTCGCCGCGTCAGTGATCGCGTACCCGCTGGTCGCAGTGCCGGTGCTGACGGCGATGGCTGTCCTCTGCTGGGTCTTGTGGTGATGCCTCGGGCGACAGTACAGGTCTATCGGGCCTGATCCGCCCGGCAAGGCGTCGGATCCCATCCTGACCGATCTGGAATCTTCCGGAACGCGCTGCTCGCGAGATATGGCTGCGTCAGGTACTGCGGGTCGGTAACGATGCTGTCGACAACGATCCAGTCGTCGCCGTTGGGTTCGGTGAAGCGATCGAAGTGCTCGACGAGCGTCGCGGTTTCGCTGTACGGGACGCCGTTCTTGCGCAGATACCCCGCTCGCATGCGCGTCGTCGTCACTTTCAGGCCCCCGCGCGGATCGGGCGGTGCGCCCGCTTTTCGCGTCCGCAGTTCCTGCGCGGGTATTCCTTCCCATTCCGCGACTGAGTATCCCTGCCACTGCGGCTGATCGTTCGGACCCGCGCCACGGTTGAAGTGGAACACGCGTGTCTGCGTCCCTGAGTCGACATCCATCTGCAAGGTGTTGTCATCGACCCAGTGGATGTTCAGCCGGCTCGGCACGCGCATGATCGCTGCCGCGCCGTACGACTTGCAGAATTCCGCTTCGGGCTCCTTCGCCGGGTCCCATGCATTGGCGATTTTGCGCGCCTCGGCGTTAAGCGGCAGCATTGCGAACTCGCCCCGCGGCGGAACGAGCATGCGCAAGTGCCAGTGTTCGGCGACCACGGACACCCAATAACCCGTCAGGTCCTTTGGCGCAATGATGCGCGCGTTAGCAGGCGGACCACCGGGCGTGGCGGCGCCTCCGCGACCCTGCGCGCCGACGACGACCGACGTGGCGAGGCAGGCGCACGCGATGACAAGCAGTCGCCCCATCAGTCGACCGTACCCTCCCATTCCCAGCCGTCGATCGGTCGTTTGATGCTGAAGATGCGGACTCGTTTCGCGGCGGGGTCGCGTCCCGGTTCGCCACCGGCGACGATGTGATCGCCGGGCTTGATGGTCGTTCGTGTCACCGGATACTTGGCCGCTTGCAATTGAGTGGTCGAACCCCATTCCAGATTCCACAACTCGGTGGTTCCCTCTTTCGTGGTGACCTCGATTCGTACGAATGAATGGGGATTCCGCCAGACAAATTCCTTCACGACCCCCTCGATCTCGACGCGTTTGGTCGAGTCGTACGCAGCGGTGAAGGAGTGATGCGCGGATAGCCGAACAGCGCTTGTCACCACTATGGCGACGGCAACCAGCACAAGAGTCATGCGGTTCATCACACCTCCTGGGAGGCCAAAAGGGTTCCGGCTACCACGTCGCGCAGGCTGAAGCCTGCGCTCTACGAACACCAACCATCGACCACCAACCACCAACTACCAACTACCAACTACTTATTGGCCAGGCTCTGATATGCCGCCTCGACAAACATATCCGTCGTCCAGGCGCCTGTGCTCCTGCCGTACCGCGTGTCGTAGTCCAGCGTGGGTCTGGCGGCCTTGACCTGCTCGAGCGTCATTTTCTTCGAAATCATGTCCTGGATGCGGTCGCGGACAATGCTCACCATCTCGCGGTAATACGCGACGTCGGGCTGATCCGCCAACCGTCCATGCCCGGGAATGACGAGCGTTCCGCCCTCTGATTTCTTGCCGGGTACGGTGATGTCGATTAATCGGTTCAGGCTCTCCACCACAGACTGAATGCTCCCGCCCGCTTTCACGTCGATCATCGGGTACCCGGTCAGGTCGAGCAGGTCGCCGACGCTGACCACGTCGGAGGTTCGAAAGTGCACGATGCTGTTCCCGTCGGTGTTCGATGGGAAATGCATGATCAGCACCGGTTCGTCGTTGATCGTCAATTTCTTCTGAGGCGTCGAGTAGGTGTTGTCGGGCCAGGCCGCTTCCGGTCGCGTGGCTTTCTGTCCAGTCGGCGCCGACATGTGGTGAAAGACGGTCAGATACGCAACCACATTGGCACGGTCTTTCCCCATCCTTCCGTCCGACACCCGAGGATCCGTGGCAATACGGAACGGAATCGAGCTGCCGGCCGCGGCGAGCTTCTCGTTGCCGCCGGTGTGCTCGTCGTACTCACTCGTGTTGACGATGTACCTGATCGGGCGCTTGGAGATGCTACGGACTGCGGCGAGCACCTTGTCGCTCATCGACTCGAGTCCCGCGTCTACCAACAGCACCTCTTCGTTGCCGGCATGCACGGTGATGTTGCCGCCGGCACCGATCAGCATGTAGACGTTGCCGCGAACCGGCAGAATTTCAATGTCCCCGCTCTTCACGGAGTGAAGAGGCGGCTTCCACGTCCAGGCGTTCTGCCGTGCGGTTCCTTGAGCAGCCTGCGAGTGGAGCAGCGCCGTCGAGCCGCCAGATATTACGCACGCCGCGAAGAGCGCGGCCGCTACGACACGCAGACTCACGAACGAGGAGGTTCGCCGGCTCATTGGCCACGCGCTCCTTGCTCTCCGAGTACCTGCGGCGGACGCGGGAAGCCCTTCATCTTGGCGATGTACTCGGGATACATCGTTTCGGCGCCGCCAAGCCTCGCCTCGAACGGCGTTCCGAATGTATCCGTGACCTTCGGATCCTGCCCGGGGAGCAGGCTCCGGCCGGGCAGGTAGTGCGGCACCGTACCTCGTTCGACAACCGTCTCGGTCGCCTCCTCGCACGGGTATGGCGGCATCACGAGATTGGGGTCGTCAATCCAGAACATCGACGTCCGGATATACGGCGCCTCGAAGTACACCGGATCGTAGACGATGACCGTCGCACGTAAGTACTCGCCGAGGCGCTTCCAGCGGATCCGCACGGTCGCCTGATCGCTGCGCATCGGTCCCCACCGCCGCATGTAGGCTTCCTTCAGGTGCGTCGCTGTCTGGATGAGCGTGTTTCCCTCCCATTCGCCGATCGAAAAGCCGCTCCAGCTGTGGCGGGCGTAATCAGGCGGGCGTTCACGACCGTCCATCCAGATGTCGGATTCCTGCTCGCGCATCGACAGTCGGCCATGCAAGCTGATCAACTTCTGCGTGGCGTCCTCGATGTTCGCGTTGATGCGAAGCTGCGAGGCGCCGGCTTCGAGCGAAAAATCCCACGCGTGCGGACGGCACACCCATTCAGGAACTTCGAAATTCTCCGGCGCCCACGCCTGTGCACGCGCCCGTCCGGCGGCATTGAGCGGAAGTCCTGCATAGTCGCCGTCCATGCCGCTGCCGTCTTCGTTGCGAGGAAGAGGACGCCACAGGCCTGTGAGGTCTACCTGCGCCGAGACCGCACTACCGGATAACGTCGCGATGAACACGAGCCATGCAACGCGTCGAACGAACATTACTGTCCGCCTTCGCTGGCGCCTGCCGCTCTCTTGGCAGGCTTTGGAAGGGTTCTCATCTTCGCGATGTACTCGGGATACATCGTTTCAGCGCCACCCAGTCTGGGTTGATAAGGCGTGTTGAATCGGTCGGTCAAGTTCGGATCGAGGCCAGGCAATGGACTCCGTCCGGGGAGGAAGTGCGGTACCTGGCCACGCGGGACGGCTGTCTCGGTTGCCTCCTCACACGGATACGGATCCATCTTCATCGCCGGATCGAAGACCCACATCATGGTCGAGCGAACGTACGGAACGGACAGGTAGACCGGGTCGTACATGATGACGGTCGCCTGCAGGTAATTGCCCATACGCCTCCAGCGCGTACGGACCGTGGTCTTGTCGCTCCGCATCAACCCGGTTCGACGGATGTACGCCTCTTTCAGGTGGGTGGTCGTTACGACAAGCGTGTCGCCTTCCCACTGCCCCGTTGAAAAGCCGCTCCACGTGTGAAGGGCGTTCTCGGGAGGGTGCGGACGGCCGTCCATCCAGATCGTCGTCTGCTGTTCCTCCATGTGGATGTGGCCGCGGTAGGCGACGAGTCTCTGGGTGGCTTCGTCCACCTCTGGCCAGAAGCGTACTGGCGAGAGTGGTCCTTCGAGCGAATAGTCCCAGGCATGCGGGCGGCAGACCCACTCCGCCGTATCGAAGTCCGCCGGCGACCAACTGTCGGCTCTCCACCGACCTTCGGTGCTGAGGGGCACGCCAGCCGCATCACCGGTCATGCCGCTGCCGTCCTGATTTCGAGGCAAGGGGCGCCAGTTTCCAGCGATGTCCACCTGGGCGAACACCGGACTCGCGCAGAAGACGACGAGCCACAGTATTGGAGAGACGATCCGGTGGCGCACGGCCCCTCCTTTCGGTCAGCGTCATCCGCGACGCGCCGCGGAATATAGCATAGGGGAACCGGCCGGCCGTGGCTATGCCGCGCTGTGCCTATTCGTTCTGGAGGTCGGCGTACTGCTTCAGGAGAAAGTCCATCGCGTTGAAGCTGCCGGCCGCGGCCTCGGGCCTGGAATAATGACCGGCGGCGTCGAGGATCATCGCCCGCTCTGTGTCGCGCAGATACGCGGCGAGCACGACGTCACGAAGGTGTGCCACGATTTCGGCGTCGCGCACCGGCGTCAGCGTCTCGACACGCCGGTCGAGGTTACGCTCCATCAGGTCGGCGCTGCCGATGTACATTTCCTCACGGCCGTCGTTCCGGAACCAGAAGATCCGGGAGTGCTCGAGGAAACGCCCGACGATTGAACGGACGCGGATGTTGTCGCTCACGCCGGGGACCCCCGGCCGCAAGGAGCAGATGCCGCGCACGATCAGGTCGATGGACACGCCAGCCTGCGCAGCCTTGTACAGCACCCGGATCATCTGATCGTCGGTGATTGCATTCACCTTGATGATGATCCCTGCCTCGCGACCTGCGCGCGCATGCTCGCCCTCTCGCGCGATCAGCTCCGACAAACGAGTCCGCAGCTGAATAGGTGCGACAAGAAGACTCCGAAATTCTTTCTGGCTCGAGTACCCGGTCAAGTAGTTGAACACTTCCGCAACATCCGCGACGACATCTTTATCGGCCGTGAAGAGGCCGATGTCCGTGTACACCTTGGCGGTTTCGGGGTTGTAGTTGCCCGTGCCGGTGTGGACGTACATCTGAATGCCGTCTGGCTCCTGCCGCACGACGAGACACAGCTTTGCGTGCGTCTTCAAGTCGGCAAACCCATAGACGACGTGAATGCCGTGGGACTCCAGCTGCTTCGCCCAGATGATGTTATTGCGCTCGTCGAAGCGCGCCTTCAGCTCCACCAGCACGGCCACCTGTTTGCCAGCTTCGGCGGCCTCGATCAGCAGGTCGATCAGCGGTGAATCGGCGCCGATCCTGTAAAGCGTCATCTTGATGGCGGCGACGTGCGGATCTTTGACGGCAGCACGCAGAAACGCTTCCACCGACACGAACGATTGATACGGGTGGTGCACCAACTGGTCCTGATACCGCAGCTGGTCGAAGATGATTTCCGCGTCCTCATCGGGGCGCCACAAGGTTGGCGGCGAGAACGGCGCGTCCTTCAGCTCCGGCCGGTGAGTGGTCGTGAGCTGCATCCAGTCGCCGAAACCGAGGCGCGCGTCTGTTCGCTCCACGAGATCTTCGGTCATCTCGAAGTTCTCGATGAGGATGTTGAGCACGCGCGCGGGCATGTCCGTGCCCACTTGCAGCAGCGCCACCGCTCCACGGCGAAGCTGCCGGAGGCTCGTTTCAACGGTCTCCAGAAGGTCGTCAGCTTCGGCCTGCTCGATTTCGAGGTCCGCGTCCCGGATGATGCGGAACAGGTGAGCGCCTTTGACCTGTGTGCCCGGAAAGAGCTCCTGGATATTTGCCCGAATCACATCCTCAACGAGGACAAGCGTTCGAGTCTTCGGCGCTGCGAGCTGTTCGGGAAGCAAGATAAAGCGCGGAAGCACGTCGGGCACTTTGACCCGCGCGAATTTCGTGCGTCCGGCATGGCGTACCACCACCGCGAAGTTCTTGCTCAGGTTGGAGATGAGCGGAAACGGGTGGCCCGGATCGAAGGCGAGCGGCGTCAGAACGGGACAGATCTCACGCGAGAAGTAGGCGTGAAGATGTTCGCGAATCTCAGGGGTCCAGTCCTGCGGTTCGCTGAGCACGATCTGCTCGGCCGCCAGAAGCGGCCGCAGCTGTTCCCAGCATTTTCCGAGGTCGTGCAGCATCTGCACACCACGGCTGCGCATCGCGGTGAGCTGCTCCAGCGTGTTGAACCCGTCCGGTGCGACGTCTTCGATTCCCTGCCGCAGGTTCTTCTGCGTCGTCGAGACACGAATCATGAAGAACTCGTCGAGATTCGTCGCGGTAATCGCGAGGAATTTCACTCGTTCGAGCAGCGGATGCGACGGATCGAATGCCTGGTCGAGGACGCGCTGATTGAACTCGAGCCAGCTCAGCTCGCGGTTGATGTACAGCGCAGGGTTCTTGAGATCCCCGGGATCAACGGGCCGTGGCTCCACGATGCGGAGTGCGGGACGCGGAGGTTGGGCATGTCGAGTTTGTCTGCGCCGCCGGCGTTCTGCCACAGCGACGTCAGTAGGGCCGTTCATACAATTTCGCCGAGAAAGTCGGCGATCCTAGCACAGCCGTGTAAACGGCCGAAATTCGTCCAATTCTCCCGCCGGCAGAAGAGTCGCAACAACACAACCTGAACCGCTGCACGAGCGATGCCGTACTATTCTCGCAGATGCACGTCATCAGGCCCGCGCGGCCCAAAACCGGCGTCCAATCCGGCGAACTTAGGTCGCCGCAGGTGGACCATACCGCTGACCGATTCGGAGTACGCCCCATCCGCGGCAAGGCACTGATTTTCTGGGATCCCAAGCTACCGGGTACGAAATACGGGCGGAAACTCGACGCCATCGATACCGACCAGATTACACCTGCGGCTGATTGCGTTTCTGAAAGTCTGGAGACGCTCGACGAGCGCTGGAAGTCCGGAACGTTCCGGTATCTGATGCCCGACTTTCG
>Ga0075430_100001056_pt1 | contig 21787 bp, 17 predicted proteins | sample RhiMetdeltSRZDD4_FD_75294 | JGI IMG/M metagenome (GOLD analysis project Ga0075430, IMG submission 75294) | Populus rhizosphere microbial communities from Tennessee, USA - Rhizosphere MetaG P. deltoides SRZDD4 | ecosystem: Host-associated > Plants > Roots > Rhizosphere > Soil | place: USA... | reverse complement strand
AGCCTCGCCGACGCGTGGGAACGCGCGCAGGTAACCCTCAATCAGCAGGTGAAATCCTTTGCGGAAGTGCGCCTCACCGACTGCAAGAAAGCGGAACGGACTAGAGACTGCCCAAGATGATCGCCGCGCTGTGCCACCGAACGAGAGTGGTGGCGGCACGTAGTGAAGGGGTGACGTCAGTCCCGAGTTGCGGAGAACTTCTTCGACGTGGCGGCTCGGTGCCCAGATCGATTCGAACCGGTTGAGCGTTTCGACCCAGACGCGCGGATAGCGACTCCACTCGTGGAACACGACGGCCGTATTCCGTGCCCCTGGCACGTACCGGAAAAGCGGCCCGATCGTGTGATGCAAGACCCACCGACCCGCGAGGTCGCCGGTGGCAGGCTCATAGCCGCGCATTTCCGCAGGAATCCCGGCAGCCTCAAATGCGGCTGCATACAACTCAGCCGCACGTTTGTAACTGCCACGTTCCTTGTCGATAAGGAATACCGGCATGTCGGTTGGTCCTCGAAGATTGGCGGGCTCAGGCATCAAACTCACTCTACACGACCATTTCTGAGGTCGTTGGCTCACAGCTAATGAAGCTCGGAGCCCAAGGAGCCCTCGAGCGGACCCGGTCCTGATTTGAACCCCTGCAGGGGGCGTCTGGCGTCTTACGCCGGGGAAACCTACCACGCGGGATACAATCTCGCCCATTCCACAGCCCAGGAGGCACGCGATGAGGTATTGGAAATACTTGGCCATCGGCGTAGCAGTGATCGCGGCGGCCTGTGCGCAGCCCAAGACGGCCGCGAGCGTTCTGCAGAGCGCACAAACAGCGATGGGGAATCCCTCGTCCATCAGGTACTCGGGCACCGGCAAGAACGCAGTCGTGGGGCAAGGGCTGACCGCCGGACAGGAGTGGTCGCCTCGCGACTTGACCGCGTACGCACGGAACATCGACTACGACAAACGCGCGTCGCGCGAGGAAATGACGTTTGCGGAGCCAGTCTTCGGCGGCCAGCAGCAGAACGCCGAGGTGGTTGGCGACAAGGCCTGGAACCTGGGGCCGAACGGCCCGGTGCCTCAGCTCGCGGCTGCCGAAGATCGCCAGCTCGAGATCTGGCTCACACCACATGGTTTCGTGAAGGGTGCGCTCGCGGCAGGTAATGCCACGCTCGCGCCGCAGGCCGAGGGCGCAGCCTCGAGCGTCGTGTCGTTTACGGCGCTCGGCAAGTACAAGGTTGAGGGAACCATCGACGCGAACAGCATGGTGACGCGCGTGACGACAACGGTGGCAAACCCTGTCATGGGTGACACCCCGGTTGTTGCCTCCTACAGCGACTACAAAGATTACGGTGGCGTGAAGTTTCCCGCGAAGATCACGATCGAGCAGGGCGGCTCCCCGTCGTGGGATCTGTCGATCTCCGAGGTCACGCCAAATGCCGGCCTCGAACTGCCCGTGCCCGAAGCCGTGGCGTCTGCGACGGTTCCTCCCGTGCGTGTCGTGAGCACGCTGATTGCGCCTGGCGTGTGGCACCTCACCGGCGGTTCACACCACAGTCTGGTCGTGGAGTTTGCCGACTACAGCGCCGTGATCGAAGCGCCGTTGAACGAAGCGCGGTCATTGGCGGTGTTGGCCGAGGCGCGTAAGCTCGTACCGAACAAGCCGGTCCGCTATGTGCTGACCACGCACCACCACTTCGATCACACGGGCGGTCTGCGCACCTACGCGGCTGAGGGCGTGACGATCGTGACGCATGCGTCGAACGTGCCCTACTTCGAGAAGACGCTGGTAGCTCCTGCCACCATCGCCCCTGACGCGCAGTCCAAGGCCCAGAAGGCGCCGATGTTCCAGCCGGTACCGGATACCTTTGAGCTCACCGACGGGAAGCAGAAGATTTCGGTCTACGCGACGGGCGGCGACGTGCATACCAACGAGTACACCCTGATCTATCTGCCTGGCCCGCGGATCCTCGTCGAAGCCGACGCCTACAGTCCAGGCCCGCCAGACGCCCCCGTGCCGCCAATGCCCCCGCCAAACGCGGTCAAGCTGTCGGAGGAAATCGCCCGGTTGAAGCTCAACGTCGCAACGATCGCGCCCATTCATGGTCGGGGCGCCGTGAAGATCGCCGAGTTCAGGAAGTTCATCGGCCAGAAGTGACCCCGGTCGCTCGAACGGCGTTCTACTGCTGCGCGCTCCGCGCCGACGACGCGGAGCGCGTACGTCCGGTGTGCGGCGACACGTTTGCCGCGCGCTTCCTGGACGCTGAAGTCCGTGCGCAGATCCGGCCCATGCTGACGCAGCGTGGGCCTTCGGCGAGCAACGTCGCTCGCCATCGCCTGATTGATGACGTGCTGCGCGAAGGGCTGAGGACTGATGCGACGCGTCGAATCATCCTGCTGGGTGCGGGGTTCGACACGCGTGCGTTCCGGCTGACGGGAGGACGCTGGTGGGAATTCGACAGCCCTGAGCTGCTCGATTTCAAGGAGCAGCGACTGCCCGCGGCAAACGCGCCCAACCCGGTCGTGCGGGTTGCGGTCGATCTGAGTGACGGCCGCGTCGATGAACACCTCGCGCCGCTGGCCGGAGACGACGAAGCCGTCGTGGTAATGGAGGGCGTCAGCATGTACCTCACGCCGGCCGCACTGACGGCCACGGCGCGTGCGGTTCGCACGTACCTTCCCAACGCCACCTTCGTCTGCGACGTGATGACGCCGGCGTTCTGCCGTCGCTTCAGCAGATCCCTGCGAAGGGAGCTAAGCCAGCGTGGCGCCGAGTTCGAGTTCGGCGAGACGCATCCGAAGGATTCGATCGAGGCGGCTGGATTTGAGGCTGCCTCGCACGCGTCCATCGTGGGTCGTGCGCGCGAGGCGGGTACCGTCCGGATCCCGGGCTGGATTCTCGCGACGTTCCTGCGCGAGCTCCGTGACGGTTATCAGGTGTGGACGTTCAGACGGGGGTGAACGTGCCGGGTCTAAAGACCCGGCCTACGTACCCACCGAGTTCGTACGCAGGCCGGGTCTTTAGACCCGGCTTCCGCAACGCAGTCGGCGGGTCTAAAGACCCGCCCTACGTACGAACTGGGTGTGTTAATTCGCGTATGAACGGCGTTGTGGTTTGGCGCCGTGCGACGGGCCGCCACGACGCGCACCTGCGCCGGCGCTCGGTCTGCCGCCACCACCACCGCCTGTGCGACGTTGACCCCCGAAACGCGATCGCTGCGGAGGATGCGATGTCGGTTCGGACGCGGACGGTCCCTCGAACCCTTCGACCATCACGTGCTCGATGGGCTCGGGCAGAAGGCGCTGGATGTCGCGCAGCAATTCCCGGTCGGCACCCGAAACGAGGGAGATCGCGCGGCCTGCGAGTCCTGCGCGGCCCGTACGCCCGACACGGTGAATGTAGTCAGCCGGCACGAGGGGCAGGTCATAGTTCACGACGAGCGGCAGTTGGACGATGTCGAGGCCACGCGCGGCGATGTCGGTGGCGACGAGCGCCACAACGCGCCCGGCCTTGAAGTCGGCCAGCGCGCGTGTGCGTGCGCCCTGGCTCTTGTTGCCGTGGATGACGGCCACTTTCAGACCGTTCCGCTCGAGATAGTCACCCACCTTGTTCGAACCGTGCTTGGTCTTGCAGAAGATGAGCGCCTGGCCTGCCGGCGGTTGCGTCAGCACGTGCGTGAGGAGCGCGCCCTTGCGCCCCTCGGCCACTGGATGCACCCGATGGGTGACCGTCGATGCCACGACGACGCCCTCGGAGACGTCGACCCGGACGGGAGTCTTTGTGAAATCGGCTGAGAGCCGCACGACATCGTTCGAGAACGTTGCCGAAAACAGCAGTGTCTGCCGCTGACGCGGGAGCACCGCGAGGATCTTCCGAAGCGGCGGGAGAAAGCCCATGTCGAGCATGCGATCAGCTTCGTCCAGCGTGAGGATCTCGATGCCTGAGAGGTCCGCATTCTTCCGCGCCAGATGGTCCAGGAGTCGGCCCGGCGTGGCGACGATGATGTCGGTGCCGCGTCGAAGCGCCTGCACTTGTGGCTGCATGGAGACGCCACCGAAGATCGGCAGGACGCGGAGCTGTACGGACGCGCCGTACTCGCTCAGTGACTTGGTGACCTGCAGCGCCAGCTCGCGTGTGGGCACGAGGACCAGGCCGAGTGGCTTCGTACGATGGCCCGCACGAGGGCGTCTGACGATCAGTCGATCGATCATGGGAAGCCCGAACGCAGCGGTTTTACCGGTGCCCGTTTGGGCGCGAGCCAACAGATCCGCGCCGCTCAAGACGACCGGAATGGATTTGACCTGAACGGGGGTTGGGCTCGTGTAGCCCAGGCGTGTCAGCGGTGTACAGAGAGATGGCGAGAGGCCGAGTGTTGCAAACGGCAATTGAGAACGCTCCAGTGGACCGAAGTCCACGAATGGCCTGAGCGTTTCCCGAAACCGCGTTGCAGGCGAACGATTGATTGAACGGCGCGCACGAGGTGGCGCGTGAATGTGAGTGACGAAACCTGGAGCAGAAAAGCGAGAACTTCCGGCGGGAATCCTAGGCGCGATTCACAGACCCGTCGATTATAGCCCGGTTTCTCACTTTGGCGTGCATGGGCAGTCTGGGATCGACGCGTGGCAAAAAATCAACCGGGTTGAATTTCCACATTGATACACTTGGAAATTCAACCCGGTTGATTATGTTGGTCCCCTTGAATATGAGCATTCGGTACTGGACTGCGTGTGCGCTGGCCCTCACCCTGACCGCCTGCGGCGGGTCGTCATCGTCGCCCACGGCGCCCACCGTGGACGTGCCGTTCTCGCAAACCGACCTTGTCGTCGGGACCGGGACCGAGGCGGTGAATGGACGACGACTGACGGTGAACTACACAGGGTGGCTGTATGACCCGAACGTGGCCGGAAACAAGGGGACGCAGTTCGACTCGTCCGCCGGTAAAGACCCGCTCACCTTCACGCTCGGCGTTGGCGGTGTGATTCTGGGCTGGGATCGAGGGGTCCCGGGGATGCGGGTCGGAGGGCAGCGTCGGCTCGTGATTCCGCCAGGCCTCGGCTACGGTGCTTCAGGGTCAGGCTCAGGCACGGTCCCTCCAAACGCCACGCTGATCTTCGACATCGAATTGCTCGCGGTTCAATAGGGCGGGTGCGATACAGAGGACAGCGGGCGCCTCTGGCCGAGGACGTGGGGCGTAAGCGCTTCCGCGTCTGGTGATCAACCTCGGGTGGAAAACCCCTGAAAAATGGAACTCCGCAGGGCGCGTATCGGGTGTCCCGATTCTTGCTACGTTCGCGGCATGTTCTGCACTCCGGGGTACCGCCGTTGTTGGTTGCTCGCGCTTCCAGCCCTGGCGGTCATCCTTGCGCTTCCCGTTTCCGCCCAGGGTCCGCAATGGACCGCGCGCGGCGGAGATGTCCGGGTGCTCTGTCCATTGACGATCGGCGGGAGCTTCGAAGCAAAGACGAAGGCGATCAGCGGGTCCGTTCGTCCAGGGGCCGGGTCCGCGGATCCGTGGGCTGGTGAATTTGCGGTCGACCTCGACGGACTCGATACCGGCATCAGTCTGCGAAACCAGCATCTGCGCGACAACTATCTTGAAGTCAGCAAGGGTCCTGATTTCGCGCGCGCGGTACTGACCGACGTTCGTCTCGCGGGCATTGATGCGGCAATGCCAAACGGGAAAGGCACATTCAACGCCCGGCTGCGCCTGCATGGCGTCGAGCGGCCGGTCACGGGACAAGTCGATCTTCGTCGTAGCGGCCCGGGTGTGCATGTGCGCGCCTCGTTCCCTGTCGTGCTGCAGGAATTCGGTATCGCCAAACCTCGTTACCTTGGCGTTGGCGTGAAGGACGAAGTCACGGTGCAGGTCACCTTCGACACAACCTCAGTGGAGAATGCTCGATGATGATGTCGTCCAGGCTTGGTGCCGCCACCGCCTTCGTATTGCTCACGACCGTTCTTCCGGGCGCGACCCGCGCAGATGCCGAGCCGGCGTTCCTGTCGAAGCAGTACACGCGGTGCACGTCGTGCCATATCTCGCCGACGGGTGGGGGGCTGCTTGCATCCTATGGACGCGCACTCTCGAGTCGTGAACTGTCGACCACCGGCAATCGTCAGGTTGCCGATCCCAACGACACGAAACCAGAGCCCGAGGCGCAATTTCTGTGGGGCGCACTTGGCAATTCTCTGGGTCCGCTGCAGCTCGGCGTGGAGATGCGCCCGTCGCACCTGCGGACCTCGTTTGCGGGCTTCACAGACGACCGCAACATTCTCATGAACGCCGACGTCATCGCAGCGGTCCAGGCGCGAGGCTGGACGTTTTACGGTGAGGCGGGCCGCGAACTGAAGCCGGACGTGACGTTCGGATCGTATGAGCACTGGGCGGGCTATCAATCGCAGAGCGGCATCGGGTTCAGAGTGGGGCGATTCTTTCCCGCCTACGGCGTGCACTTCGCCGACCATACCTCGTACAACCGCACGAACCTTGGCTTCGATAAGTACGACCAGGTGTACGGCCTCGAATTGAGCCGCAGCACCACGCGGTCGCTCGTGCAGGTCACGCTGGCACCTGGACGCGCTGAAGCCCTCATCGATGACGATCGCGCACGGTCGTTCAATGCAGCGGGACGCTGGCAGCTCGACCTCGGGCCGTCGATGACCATTGTCGGCTCCGGGATCTATCGCGCCGAGTCGGAGATCGCACCGAAGCAGGGCTCAGCGGGGCTGGCGTTCGGGTTTGCACCCCACGAGAAGCTGACTGTCTGGAGCCAGGGTGACGTCCGCGGCGACGATCTGAACGGCGCGTCGTTTGTCTTCGTGAACGAGACGTCGTACGAGGCCGTGCGTGGACTCTGGCTCAAGGTGTCGCCGCAGCTCCGCACCGAGTCGGGCCCCCAGCCCCAAGTAGTGCGTCTCGCACTCTCGGCGAATTTTCTGCCTCGGACACATATCAACGTCAGCACCACGTACTATCGCGACAAGCCAAAGGGAAGCGACCCGGTGCACACCTGGCTGCTTCAGCTTCACCTCTATCTGTAGTCCGTCCGGCCTACGCACTGCCCACCTTGACTCCGACGTTACAATGACCGGCATTGGCCGCCGCCCTGCGTACGTTTGCCGGGTCTTTAGTACGTAGGCCGGGTACGTAGGCCGGGTCTTTAGACCCGGCAAGAGCATGCGATGGACGTGAACCGCATCTGAGTGGAGAGGAGCAAAGCGTATGAAGCTGCATGTATCGCGTTGGCTCGGACCCGTCGTGATCGGATTTTTCATGGCAGGGTGCGGGGGTGGTCAACCAGCATCAACGTCGACGGCACCTGCGGCACCGAAGGTTGCCACGTCAGCCGAGCGCGTGGCCTGGTACCAGAACTGCTGGAGTCTCTTCAACACCAAGTCGTGGGATACGTTCAAGGGCTGCTACGCCGACGATGTCGAGTCGGTTCAGAAGGACGTGACCATGCTGACGGCGAAGAATCCGGCCGAGGTGCTGACCGCGGTGCAGCAGTTCACGACAGGATTCCCGGACGTCACCGGTTCTCCGCAGTTGATCCTCACCAGCGGCGACACCGTCTTCGGCATGTACTTGATCGCCGGCACGAACACCGGTCCGATGAAGGGGCTCGACGGGAAAGAGGCTGCGCCCACCAACAAGAAGGTCGGGTATCTGGTCGGGCACGTCGTGCAGGGTAATGCCGCCGGCGACAAGGCGATCAAAGAGTCGATGTATCAGGACAACGGGACCGTGATGGCGCAGCTCGGCGCCAACCCTGCGCCCGGACGTCCCCTCATGACTGCCGGCGTCGCATCACCCGTGATCGTTGCAGCGACCGGGTCGGACACCGAGCGCATGAACGCCGCGACCTTCCGCGCGCAAGCCGACCTCTTCAACAAGCACGATCTGGCGGGCACCTCCTCGTATAACGCTCCGGACGCGGTTTTCCACGATATGACCCAGCCGGCCGACATGGATGCCAAGGCCAACGCGGCCATGGTCAAGGGCTTCTTTACCGCGTTTCCGGATGCGACGCTTACCTTGCCGACGGTGTGGAGCGCTGGCGACTACGTGGTGGCTGAGGGCGTGTTCACCGGCACCAACAACGCCGCCTATTTACCGATGGGTATCCGCAAGGCGACGAAGAAGGCCGTCAGCGTGCCGTTTGTCGAGGTCACGAAATTCGAGGGCGGAAAGGTCAAAGAGGACTGGCTGTTCTTCGACAGCATGGTTTTCGCATCGCAGCTCGGACTGCTGACGGTTCCATAGCCCGCCCAGGCTAGACAAGGGCGTCTGCTTGATCTGAAGGAGCAATCTGAACAGACTGTCCTGCCGAGTGTGAAAGTTTTCACAGCGCTGGGCTAGGGGCCGAACCAATGGTTGATGACCGCGAGAAGTCGTTGCGCGCCGAGCACCTTGTTGAGGAATCGCCCGACGCGTTGTTTGCACTCTCGCTTGAAGGTCGGATCCTCTCGTGGAATCGCGGTGCTGAACGAATGTTCGGATACACCGCGACGGAGGCACTCGGACGGCGCTTCGATGAACTGACAGTTCCAGAAGAGCTTCGGGCGGAGGCCCTCACGACGCTCGGACGCGTCATTGAGAGCGGCTCGAGAGTGTTCGATACCGTTCGCTGTGCGCGGGACGGCTCGCGCATACGCTCCGAAGTGTCGATGCGTCGTATCGACAGTACCGGGGCCCGCTTCGTCGCGGTCAGCGAGAAAGACGTTACCGCTGCCGAGCACGTGCAGGAACTGGAAGCCAGCGAAGCGAAGTTCCGGAGCCTGCTCGAAGCCGCGCCCGACGCGATTGTGATCGTGAATCGCTTCGGCGAAATCGTGCTCGTCAACGCCCAGACCGAGAAAATCTTCGGCTACGTCAGGGATGAACTCCTTGGCAAGCCAGTTGAGATGCTGCTGCCTGCCCGGGTGCGCTCGAAGCATCCGGCGCACCGGGCCGACTTCTTCGCCGAACCGCACGTGAGGTCGATGGGTTCCGGGTTGGAACTATCCGGCCTTCGGAAGGATGGCTCCGAGTTCCCCGTCGAAATCAGCCTGAGTCCCCTGCACACGGGGAACGAGACTCTCGTGTCGAGTGCGATCCGCGATATCAGCGAGCGACGGAAGGCAGAGGAGAGGTTCAGGGACCTTCTGGAATCGGCACCCGATGCTATGGTCATCGTTGACAAGGAGGGTCGAATCACCCTGGTTAACGCACAGACCGAACGTCTTTTTGGGTACTCGCGCGAGGAGTTGGTCGGGCAATGGGTCGAACTCCTGGTTCCGCCACGATTTCGCAGGTCGCATCCACGGCACCGCGGCACCTACTTCTCAAATCCCCATCCACGAGGTATGGGCACCGGCCTCGAGCTCTTTGGGCTGCGTAAAGACGGCAGCGAGTTTCCCATCGAAATCAGTCTGAGCCCGCTCAAGACCGGGGATGAACCCCTTGTCTCGAGTGCTATTCGTGACATCACCGAACGCAAACTGCTCGAGAAGCGGATGCAGGAGGCGAGTCGGCTGAAAGGGGAGTTTCTTGCCAACATGTCGCACGAGTTGCGAACGCCGCTGAACGCGATCATCGGATTCGCCGACCTGATGTACAAGGGCAAGGTTGGGCCGATGGAGCCGACCCATAAGGAATATCTCGGCGATATCCTCACGAGTTCAAAGCACCTTCTCCAACTCATCAACGATGTCCTGGACCTCGCGAAGGTCGAGGCCGGCAAGATGGAATTTCACCTGGAGAAGGTCGATCTATCCGTCCTGACCGCCGATGTCTGCGACGTCCTCCGCGGGCTCGCGGCAAGCAAGAGCCTGCACATTACTGTCGACGTGGACGATGCGGTGAGGATCGCGGTGGTTGACCCCGGCAGGGTCAAGCAGATCCTGTTCAACTACCTGTCCAATGCGATCAAGTTCACGGGGGAGCACGGCAGCATACACGTGCGGGTTCGACCGAAGTCAGAGGGCTTTTTCCGCATCGACGTCGAGGACACTGGCGTGGGCATCTCGAGCGAGCAACTCGGACAGTTGTTCGTGGAATTTCAGCAACTGGATGCCGGTGCAGCGAAGCGGTTTCAGGGCACGGGGCTGGGCCTCGCGTTGACGAAGCGCCTTGCTGAAGCGTTGGGCGGGCAGATCGAAGTGCAAAGTACCCTCGGTACCGGGAGCGTGTTCTCGGTAATCCTTCCTTATCTGGATCCGAAGGATTGATGGCGGGAGAAGGGATCCTGATCGTCGACGACAACCCCCAGAATGTGAAGCTGATACGAGCGGTTCTGGCGGGCGAGGGTTACGATGTGCAGTCGGCCGGCGACGCGGAGGAGGCGCTCCGTGTATTGAGCACGTTTCAGCCCAGCCTGATCCTGATGGATATTCAGCTTCCAGGCATGGACGGACTGGAGCTCACCCGCCGACTCAAAGCAGATCCGGTGCGGGGTCACATCCGCATCATCGCGCTGACGGCCTACGCGATGAAGGGCGACGACACTCGCGCGCTTGCGGCCGGTTGCGACGCCTACATTACCAAGCCCATCGACGTGGAAGACTTTCCACGACTGATCCGATCCCACGTCCGGCCAACCTGAAATCACGGCGCAAAGTCACGCGCGCGAATCCCCAGGCGCTTGAGCTTCAGGTGAAGCGTCTTGTAATCCGTCTGGAGCAGCCGGGCGGCCTTGCTCTTGTTTCCTCCGGTTGCGCGAAGCGTGTCGCAGATCACTTGATGCTCCGCCGCAATCGCAGCATCGCCCGCGATTCCTTTGAGGGACACGGCCTTTGTTCCAATCTGCCGTTTCGGCGCTGACGAGTGGCTGCCGCCCAACGCCACCTTCAGGTCCGACGGCTTGATTACAAGGGCAGTGGCCCCGAGAACGGCCTGACGCACGACGTTACGGAGTTCGCGCACGTTACCTGGCCACGAGTGGCTCTCCAGCAGTTCGATGGAGGCCGGCGGCAACTGCAGCACCGGCCGGCGCAGCTCCACGCGTGCTTCCTCGATGAAACGCTGCGCCAGGTAACCGATGTCCTCCACGCGCTGCCTCAATGGTGGCAACGTGATTGTGTACTGCGCGAGGCGGAAGTAGAGGTCGGAGCGAAAGGCGCCGGCGTGTACACGCGCCTGCAAGTCATCGTTCGTGGCCGCGACGAAGCGAACATCCACACGCGTCGTCTGTCCTGATCCAAGCGCCTGCACCTGCCTCGACTCCAACGCGCGGAGCAGTTTTGACTGCAGGCTGGTCGGAAGGTTGCCGATCTCGTCAAGAAAACACGTGCCGCCCTCTGCGAGCTGAAATCGTCCAGGCTTTCGCCGGTCAGCGCCGGTGAACGCACCCTTCTCGTGCCCGAAGAGCTCCGATTCGAGCAGCAGCTCCGGGATGGCTCCGCAGTCGAGTGCGATGAACGGTTTGAGTCGGCGATCGCTCTGGCGATGAACCGCCTGGGCAACGAGCTCCTTCCCTGTCCCCGTCTCACCGAGTAGAAGCACTGTGAAGTTTGACGCGGCCACGAGTTCCACCTGCTCGACGATCTGCTTGACGAGAGCGCCAGGTCCCATCTGCCGCGTCAGTGAGTCGGCTTCATCGCGGTTCACGCGCTTCCGGAGGTCGGCCACTTCGTTACGAAGGTCACGAGCCTCCAGCGCGCGTCGGACGGCCATCACGACTTCGTCAGGATCGATCGGCTTGGTGAGATAGTCGAACGCGCCGATCCGCGTGGCGCTGACCGCGGTCTTGATGTCGGTTGAGGCGGTCAGCATGATGACCGGGAGAGTTGGTGCGGTTGATCGCAGTTGCTGCAGCACCTGAAGTCCGTCGAGGTCGGGAAGGTGGACGTCGAGGAGCACCACGTCGGGCCGGTCGACTGAGGCCCGTTCGATGCCGGCAGCGCCGTTGTGCGCTGCCACCACATCGAAGCCCTCAGTTCCGAACGTCGCCTTCATCAGCCTGCAGCTTGCTTCGTCATCGTCGATGACGAGGAGCCTGTCCGCCATGCCACCCTCCTGAGGCAGCGATTATGGCGCAAAAACCATGGCGTCGTCGCCATAAATAGCCGGTTTGAATAGAGCATCTGAAGACGCTAAGACGTTTTATATCAATGTGTTATATGGACACGAAGGAGATGGCCCGAGGCTCGCACTGTGGACGGGCATGAGCAGTGCGCGCCTTTCCGATGTGTCCGTCCTGGTCGTCGAGGACGATCCGGCGAATGCCCGGATGCTGGCGGCGCTTTGCGCGAGTGAAGGTGCTCGCGTCCACATTGCTCACAACGCCACCGAGGCGTTGCAGGTACTCGAATCTGCCGTTCCTCAAGTAGCGATCGTCGACCTTATCCTGCCGGAGATGAGCGGCTTGGTGCTCGTGCAGCTTCTCAAGTCGCGGCCGGCCACGGCCGGCATTGTCACGATCGCCACCAGCATCATCAACGGTCCGGACCTCGAGAGACTTGCGGTTCAGATTGGGTGTGCGGCGTTCGTGCCCAAACCGATCGACGTCGAGAAACTCACCGCACTCATCGTCACCAACCTGAAAAACACAGAATGACTGCCAAAAGTATCGCCACGTTGGGGCATCGTATCGACCCGAAGCGCCGGACGGGTCGTCGTCACGTTCTTCTCGTAGACGACGACTCCCTTCAGCTCAGATTGAATCGCGCCCGCTTGATTGCCGCAGGGTTCGCAGTCAGCATCGCCGGCGGCACCACGGAAGCGCTCGACGTTGCGCTTGCGAAGCGCCCGGACGCAATCCTCAGCGACGTCGTCATGCGGGAGCTGGACGGGTTCGCGCTGTGCAGCCTGTTCCGACATCATCCAGAACTGGGAACGATTCCCATCATCCTGCTCAGTGCTCACGTTGACGAGAGCTACTTCGAGCTGTCGGTCGCGACCGGAGCACGAACCCTTATTGAACGCTCGCAGGACTTTCAGGCGGAACTCGACGCACTCCATCGGGTGTTCGATGAACTGAAGGCCTCGACGCAAGTTGACGCACAACCACCCGAGCGACCGGTTAGCCCGATGGCGAGTCAGATGGCCCGGCTCCTTGCAAACTCGCAGGACGTCCAGGGCCGAAATTCATCGGTGCCCCACAATGTGGACGAAGCTGATGTTGATGTAACCAACGACGTCGCCGTCGCGCGAGAGGATGCGGCTGCCAGCGAGGACAAGTATCGGACTCTGCTGGAGAACATTCCGGCCGTTGTCTGGTCGGCAACGCGTGAAGGCGAGTTCACTTTCATCGGCACCAATGTGGTGAAGCTCTGCGGGTTTCCCGCAGACGAGATCATGGCCTCGTCGTCATGCTGGACCAATCGTATCCACCACGACGATGTGGCGAGCGTTCGAGATGCGTTCAGGTCGGTGGCGCCGCGCGGCTTCTGTATTGACTATCGCTTGCAGCACAAGCAGGGACATTGGATCTGGGTGCGTGCTCACGCCACCAGCCGCGTCACCGCCGGCCGGCAACAACTGATCGACGGCACCTTCGCGGATGTGACCGAACAGAAGCGCGTCGAGGAGCAATTGCGACAGGCACAGAAGATGGAAGCCGTCGGCCGACTGACCGGGGGCATCGCCCACGATTTCAACAACATTCTTGCGGTGATCATGGGCTACGGCGAGCTGCTTCGGCCGGTTGTTCCCGAGCACGACGGACGCCGCCGCAGTCTTGACTCGATGCTCGAAGCCGCGGGTCGCGCGGCTGGTCTCACCGGCCAGTTGCTGGCGTTCTCGCGGCGCCAGCTTCTCGAACCTCGCGTTCTGGACATCGGAAAAATTGTTTCGGGAGTCGAGACGATGCTCCGCCGGCTCATTGGCGAAGATGTCGACCTTTTCGTGTCGAGCGTAAAGAACCTGTCGTTGGTGCGCGCCGATGCGGGCCAGCTTGAGCAGGTGATCGTCAACCTGGTGGTCAACGCGCGGGATGCGATGCCGCGTGGCGGAAAGCTGTCCATCGAGACAGCGAACGTCACGATCAATCACGAACGACATCCGACCCTTCCGCCTGGGGACTACGTGACGCTCACCGTTCGGGACTCGGGGTGCGGCATGACGGACGATACACGGCGACGTCTCTTCGAACCGTTCTTTACGACGAAGGAGACCGGGAAAGGAACCGGCCTTGGATTGTCGACGTGCTACGCCATCGTCAAGCAGACCAACGGTGCGATTGACGTCCAGAGCGAGCTTGGTCTTGGCAGCGCGTTCACCGTGTACCTCCCGGCAACGTCTGTTCCTCCCTCGGAAGCACGCGAGCGCGCCACTCCGTCGACCGAGACCCTGATGGGCACCGAATCGATTCTGCTCATCGAGGACAATGGGCCCCTTCGGTTGCTTATCCGGCGGATGCTTGGTGACCGCGGCTATCAGATTCTCGAAGCGAGTGACGGCCAGGAAGCCCTGGCGGTGTCGGCTGCGCACAACCACCAGATTGATCTCGTGCTCAGCGATGTCGTGGTACCTGGTCTCAACGGGCCGGCCATTGTTGACAAGATTCGCGCCGCCGGCGGTCGCCCTCGAACGCTCTTCATGTCCGGTTACAGCGACCACCCGATTCTCCAGGATCGGAGTCTGCAGGCATCCGTGAACTTCATTCAGAAGCCATTCGCTCCGAATGCGATCGCAAGAAAGATTCGCGAGATTCTGGATGCCGGCGTGACCGGGAGCGCAGGGCTGGACGACATCCTGATTGGATCGTCGGTGTCCTGAAATCGTGGAGCGACACCCCCGGTTGATTATGCGTGGTGCTCCATGCGTGAATGCTGCCGCATATCGCGCATGCAGAGATAGAACGTCAACGACACGAGAATGCACGCGGTCGCGTACCAGAAGAACCACGACTCGTGTCCGGCGTTCTTGAAGCCCAGTGCCACCGAGTCCACACTGCCGCCGAAGATCGAGACTGTCAGTGCGTACGGAAGCCCGACGCCGAGCGCGCGAACATTGGTCGGGAAGAGCTCGGCTTTGATGATGGCCGCGATGGACGTGTAGCCGCTTACGATCGCCCACGCTGCGCAAATCAGCAGGAATGCCATGAGAGAGCTCTTGGTCGCCTGCAGCGTCGACAGCAGCGGATACGTGAACAGCGTGCCAAGGACGCCGAAGGCGATCAGTACCGGCTTACGCCCGACCTTGTCCGACAACGCTCCGTAGAGTGGCTGAAGCGCGATCGCGAAGATGAGCGATCCGGTCACGACGAGTGTCGTTCGATCGTCGGTCAGGCCAACCGAGAGTTTGAGGAACTTCTGCATGTACGTCGTGTACGTGTAGAAGGCTGACGTGCCGCCCACCGTCACCCCCACAACGAGCAGCAACTGACGCCAGTGCTTCATGACGCCGCGCAGACCGGCCGAGTGCCGAGCCTTCGCGGCCGCGTGGCGGAAATGATCGCTCTCGTGCATGTCACGGCGCATCCATAGCGTGTAGACCGCCAGTAGCGCGCCGATGACGAATGGAATGCGCCATCCCCAGGCGCGCAGTTGCTCCGGCGTGAGGAATACCTTCTGCAGCACGAGCAGCAGCAGAATCGCACACAGTTGACCGCCGATAAGCGTCATGTACCAGACGCCCGAGTAGAAGCCCCGCCGTTCCGGATGCGCGACCTCTGCAAGATACGTGACGCTCGTGCCGTACTCGCCGCCCTGACTGATGCCCTGCAGAATCCGCGCGGAGGCGAGAATGATCGGTGCGCCGATGCCGAGCGTGGCGTAGGTTGGCGTGATAGCAATGAGCAGCGAGCCGAGACACATCAGCAGAACGGACCATGTAAGCGCGTTGCGCCGGCCGCGCGTGTCCGCCACGTGGCCGAAGAGCAGCCCGCCCAGGGGCCTGGCGACGAACCCGGCGGCAAAGATCACAGACGTCGAGAGCTGCTGTGCAACCGGATCGCTGTTGGGGAAGAACGAGCCCGCGAAGTAGAGCGCGAAGGCGGCGTAGGCGTAGACGTCAAACCACTCGATCAGGTTGCCCATCGAACCGACGAGGATGGCTTTTACACGGCGCTTCGTATCGGCCGGATCGTACGCGTCGATGTGCGTTACGGCGGGAACGGTCAGTGTGGTGCCGGTCAGCATTCGTGGCTGTGTATCATATGCCTTCACCAAGAGCTGATACCCCGAAATATTGCCGGATGTGCCTTGGCCAGGCGGCGGCACCTCCTTGCACGCTCTTTGAATGTGTCACTCAGTTCCCTCTGTTGCTGAACAGGAGGTCGAGATGACGAAATCGAAGAGCCCGGTTCCCAAGGGGCATCACACGGTGACGCCGCAGCTCACCCTCGACAATGCAGCTCAGGCAATCGAATGGTACAAGAAGGCGCTTGGTGCGGAGGAGACGAGTCGGGCCGTCGGGACCGACGGAAAGATCATGCACGCCGAAGTTCGTGTCGGCGATTCACCGATCATGCTGAATGACGCGATGGAGGGTTCGAAAACTCCGACGGTGCTGGGTGGATCCCCAGCGTCCCTTTGGGTGTACGTCGATGACTGCGACAGCCTGTTCAACCGCGCGGTAGCCGCGGGTGCGCGGCCTGCAAGCGGTCCCATGGGGGCGATGGCGGATCAGTTCTGGGGCGATCGCTGTGGAACGATCACCGACCCACATGGCTATAGTTGGACAATCGCGACGCACAAAGAGGACCTCTCGCGTGAGGAGCTTCACCATCGGCAGGATGAATGGATGAAGAGCTTCGCGGCGACGCACTGAATCCGCAACCTCACAGACCACCTACCTCCGTGTCGGGAGCACGAACGTGCCCCGACACGGCTTCAGCGCGTTTGACGCATCTTCATCGAAGGGTGTCGGTCAGCAGGCGCATAAGCGAAGTCGGATCGACCGGCTTGGTCACGTGCGCATTGAAGCCCGCGCGGGCTGCCTCTGCAATGTCCTCGTCCTGTCCCCAGCCGGTGACGGCGATGACGAATACCGACTCCCCCATGTCCCTCCGAATCCGACGGCACGTTTCGTAGCCATCGATCCCTGGCATGCTGATGTCCAGCAGCACGACATCGGGGTGGAATTCGAGCACCTGCTTCAACCCGTTCTCACCGTTGTAGGCGGCTCTCGATTCGCCGCCCATGGCGGACACCAGCATCGCCATGCCGTCGGCCGCATCAGCGTGATCGTCGATCACGAGAACCCTTCGCGGCGCAGCCATCACGTCATGGTCCACGGAGTTCATGTAGCTCATGTCCGGCTCCTCTCAGAGTCCGGGGAGAACCGCATCTTAATGCCGAATCGCTGCGGCCTGCCACTGGATCCGCACGCCGCCGCGCTGAGTTCGCTCATCCTTTGCCCGCTCCACCTTCAGCCCCGACTCATGTATCTTGGGTGGTCAGTTCCAACCCCTCCGTCAGAACCCATGACGACTACCGGTCGAGACACCGGCGAGACGCTGAGTCGCAGCGACGAGCTCCAACGGGCAGCCGAGGCGGTACTGGCCGCGAACGCGACCCGCGATGCCTTCCTTGTGGAGTTCTCGGACGCTGTACGAGCGCTGACGAGTGCCCGTGAAATCACGCGCGTTGCGGCAGGGCTGCTCGGACGTCACCTGGGTGCCGGGCAGGTTGCCTACGCCGAAATCGATACCGCCGGAGAGAACGCCATCATCGAGTACGACTGGAATGACGGAACCATTCCGAGCAACGCGACGACCCACCGACTCCAGGACTTCGGCGCCGACTTCATCGCCGATTTGAAACGTGGCCAGCGCGTCGTGGTGCCCGATGTGCGAACCGATCCACGCACGTCTACGCCGTCTGCACTCGACACCTTTGCGCGCGTATCGATCGACGCTTTCATGAACATCCCGCTGGTCAAGGCGGGCCGACTGGTCGCGGTACTTGCTGTCCACCATCGCACGCCGCGACGATGGACGTCCGAAGAGATCGCGCTCGCCGAGGACGTCGCACAGAGAACCTGGTCGGCCATCGTACGCGCTCGCGCCGAAGCGGAACTGCGGGAGAGCGAGTCGAAGTTTCGAACGGTCTTCGAGGGGATGAGCGCCGGCTTTGCCGTCATCGAGATGTTGTTCGATGCCACCGGGCAGCCCGTTGACTACTGCGTACTCGAGACCAATCACTCGTACGAGCGGCACGTGGGCGTCACCGTTCCGCCCGGTCGTACGTTGCTCGATCGATTTCCTCAGGTCGACAGATGGTGGATCGAGACATATGGTCACGTCGCTCTCACAGGTGAGAGTGTTCGCTTCGAGCGGGAGGCTAAGGAGATCGGGCGCTGGATCGAGGTCTATGCATCTCGAGTTGGTGGCCCCGAGTCGCGGAAGGTAGCGGTCGTCTTCAACGACATCTCGCAACGAAAACGGGCCGAGCATGCGTTACGCGCCAGCGAGGAGCGACAGGCATTCCTGCTCGAACTGAGCGACGCACTTCGTCCACTGCGTGACCCGATCGAAATTCAAGCGGTGGCCGCTCGCGTGTTGGCCGAACGTCTCCGCGTGGCGCGCTGTCTCTACGCCGAGGTTGAACGTGAAAGAGACAGCGACTACTACGTCGTCGAACGCGACTATTGCGCGGAAGGCGAGCCCCATCTGCTGGGGCGCTTCCGTGCCAACGACTTTGGCGAGACGCTGTTCGGGGAGATGCGCGCCGGTCGGACCCTTGTCGTTGACGACGTCAATGTCGAACCCATGCTCACTACCTCCGAGCGTGAGGCGTACCCCGCAACCGGTGTTCGGTCGTTCATCGCCGTGCCTCTCATCAAACATGGGCATCACGTGGCGATCATCTCGGTGCAGCAATCCACGCCAAGGGACTGGACGGCAGCGGACGTGGCGCTTGTCGAGGATACCGGCGAGCGCACCTGGGCTGCGGTTGAGCGTGCGGGGGCCGAAGCGAGCCTGCGCGGAAACGAAGAGCGCCGTACGTTCCTGCTGGCGCTGAGCGACGCACTGCGCCCGTTGAGCGATCCGGTGGCGATCCAGGCGCGCGCTTCGAAGTTGTTCGGCGAATATTTGGGCGCCAGCCGGGTCAGTTTTGCCTACATCGAGGGCGACGACTTCGTCATCAGGCACGACTACGTGAACGGCGTCGAGTCGATGGTCGGCCGGCATCGACTGGCAGCGTTCGGTCAGAGCCTCGCCGAACATCGCCATCAGGGTGTACCAGTCGCTGTTGATGACGTGAGCGCCGAGTCAGCATTCACCCTCGCTCAGCAGGAGACCTTCAGGGCCTACGAGATCGCGGCTTTCATGGGCGTGATGTTCATGAAGGAACGTCGATGGACGGCGATGTTCGGCGCGCACAGTGCCACGCCTCGAGTCTGGACGAATGAAGAACTCGAGGTATTCCATGACGTCGGCGAGCACATATGGGCTGCCAGCGAGCGTGCTACGGCTGAAGCAAGTCTGCGAGAAAGGGAGGCGCGCCTCCAGGTGGCGCTCGACGCAGCGAACATGGGCACGTTCGTCTGGCACGCTCAGGAAGACCGCGGTGAGCCCGACGAGCGCACACTGCGCCTGTTCGGACTGCCGTCGGACGCCACGCTGAACCTTGCAGTGTTTCTCGAGGAGATGATCCACCCCGACGACCGCGAGAGCTACATCGTCGCCCTGCAGGCGGCTCTGGATCCGGACGGCTCGGGAACCCTCCTCGAGGACGTTCGGATCGTGCATCCCGACGGGTCGGTTCATTGGCTGGGTATCACCGCGCAGGTCGTGTTCGATGGCTTTCCCAGGCGAGCGGTCCGCATGGTTGGGACGACTGCCGATCTCACAGATCGCAAACGCACCGAAGAGGCTCTGCGCCGGAGTGAGGAGCGGCTCAAGGAGACCGACCGTCGCAAGGACGAGTTCCTCGCCGTGCTGGCTCACGAACTGAGGAATCCGCTGGCACCTATCCGAACAGGCCTGGAACTGATCCGACTCTCCGGCGACAACCCCGCGGTGCTCGAACGAATTCGCACCATGATGGAACGGCAGGTCGGCCACATGGTGCGCCTGATCGACGACCTGCTCGATGTATCCCGCATTACCTCTGGAAAGATCCGCCTTCGGCGGAAGCCTGTGGTGATGGCCCCTCTGGTCAGCACGGCAGTCGAAGCGCACAGACAGGGGCTTACGGCAGGGCAGCTCACGCTGCATGTCGAATTGCCCGACGCGCCGGTAGTACTCGACGTCGATCCAACCCGATTCGTCCAGGTTGTGTCCAACCTTCTACACAATGCGGTCAAATTCACCGATGCCGGAGGGCAAGTGCGACTGGTGGCGAAGACCGTCCCGACCGTGGACGCTACGGAGCTCGAGTTAACCGTCAGCGACACGGGGATCGGCATCTCTCGGGAGATGCTTCCTCGTGTATTCGATCTGTTCATGCAGATCGAAGCCCATTCGCATCGCTCACACTCGGGCCTCGGCATTGGACTCGCTCTGGCCCGTCGGCTTGTCGAGATGCACGGCGGCTCGCTCGATGCTCACAGCGAAGGGCCTGGCCAGGGAAGCACCTTTTCTCTTCGTCTGCCGATCTCGAAGGAGGCACCGGAGATAAGACCCTCGAGCGCGACGCCTGGAATGCTCCAGATCAGGCGTCGCGTCCTCGTGATTGATGACAATGCGGACGCGGCGAATGCGCTCGCCATGCTCGTGTCATCGATTGGGGGCGAGCCCAGGGTCGCATTTGACGGAGAGAGCGGCCTGGCTCAATCGCTGGATTTTCGGCCTCACGTAGTGCTGCTCGACGTTGGAATGCCGGGAATCGATGGCTATGAGACCTGCCGCCGTATTCGTCAGCAGATTGGATCCGACGTGGTCGTCGTGGCCCTGACGGGCTGGGGGCAGGAGCAGGACAAGCGGGCAGCGAAACTGGCTGGCTTCGACGCGCACCTTACGAAGCCCGCGGATTTGACGACACTGGAGCGGCTGCTGGCCGATGCCAAGCCCGACGCTCGACCTGACGAGCCGGGTGAACACACGTTTTGATTAGTGGAGCATGGAGGGATGAACCTATGAAGCTTACTGAATTCCTGCTCGGAGAGCTGGACCGCGAGGTTGCTCGTTCCAGAAAAGCGTTGGAAGAGGTTCCTGAAGGAAAGTACGACTGGAAGCCGCACGATCGGTCGATGCTCTTTGGCTATCTCGCCGACCTGGTGGCGACCATCCCGTCCTGGATCGGGATGCAAGTGACAAAGGACGAGCTGGACGTTGCACCTGTTGACGGCCCGACGATGAGACGCGAGCCGAAGATGACGAGCGCCGCGCTGATTGAAGCGCTCGATCAGTGTGCCGCCGACGCACGGGCTGCCCTCGCAGCGACCACAGATGAACACTTGAGAACGACGTGGAAGCTGAAAGCTCGTGGACACGTTGTGCAGGAGGCCCCGCGGTTCGAGATGATCCAGGACACTTTCAATCACTGGGTCCATCACCGCGGGCAGATGACCGTCTATCTTCGGTTGATGGGTGCCAAGGTGCCCGCGATTTATGGTCCGTCCGCCGACGATAAGACCTTCGGTCCATCATGAAAATGAGACTGGTGATTATTGGCGCTCTCATGCTTTCAGCGAGTGCCGCTTTATTGACCTTCCAACGCGGCGGCCGGGGTGGCGGCCTTCCCGGCTACTACACGAACAGAAGCGTCCCACTGGGTCCTGTTGACACCGCGGCGGCAGACCGGGCCTGTCAAGTCCCGAAGGGTCACCTTCGGATCGTCTGTCTGACCGACCTGCTCAAGAAAGGTCTCAGTTCGGATCTGCTGACGCGGCTTCAGCTTACATACACGGTGGCCGATGCCAGGCGGTGGAGCAACTTCCCACCCATGGGATACCAAAATCGGGTTGGGCCAACCCTCGCAGAGTTCACGCCG
>Ga0075430_100001052_pt1 | contig 21832 bp, 22 predicted proteins | sample RhiMetdeltSRZDD4_FD_75294 | JGI IMG/M metagenome (GOLD analysis project Ga0075430, IMG submission 75294) | Populus rhizosphere microbial communities from Tennessee, USA - Rhizosphere MetaG P. deltoides SRZDD4 | ecosystem: Host-associated > Plants > Roots > Rhizosphere > Soil | place: USA... | reverse complement strand
CGGCGACATCAACATGGCGATCCTCAACTTCAAGAACGACGCGGTCGCCGGCGAGCGCGGCAAGGAGTACAGCGGCATCCACCACATCGGGTTCCAGGTCGAGAGCCTGGAGGAGATGACCGAGAAGCTGGCGGCGGCTGGATCTGAGCCGATGCACTCCGTGAACCAGGCGCTCGGCGTGGGGATGGGCGGCCACGGCGGCGGGCACAGCAACGTCGAGGTCAAGTACACCGGTCCGGACGGCGTGATGGTGGACGTCTCACAGACCGGCTGGGTCGGCACCTCGCCGCTGCCGAAGAAGGAAGCCGCCCCGGCCTGACGGGACGGCCCCTGACCTGCCCTGTCCTCTTCTGATCTACGCGTATCGGCAGTGAGGAGGGGCAGGTTAGGAGCGTCAGTAGCAGGGGTTGGGAATCGGAAACCTGCCCCTACACGCGGCCCCGGCGTCTGGGTCAGCCGGTGGTCGTGGCGGCGGGCGAGGCGGCCGGGACCGGCACCCGCGTCAGCACGCCTCGGAGCGCCTCCAGGACGGTCAGGTCCTCGCCGGGCTCCAGCGTCTGCGGGTTGAGCGCGATGCCGTCATCGCCGACGCGGGCCACGGCGATACGCGGATTCTGCGCCCAGAGCGCGTCGGCGACCTCGTCGCGCGAGAGCGGGCAGGCCGGGCCGAACCGGACGATCGCGCGGCCGTGCGGCTGGCCGGCCTCGCTTGGGTAGCCGCGCTCCGCCGTGACGCCCTCGATGTCCTTGAGTCCGGCCAGCCAGCGCTGGACGGACGCCTCGTAGCCGGCCAGGGTCGCCGCCTCGTCCTGCGAGAGCGACCACTCGACGGCCGCCAGGATCCCCAGCATCTCTTCCTTGCCGACCTTCATCGGCCGACCGATGCTCTGGTTGGGGCTGCCGTTCGGGTAGCAGGCCTCGACGATCTTCCTGCTGCCGAGCACCAGCCCGCTCGACTGCGGCCCGCGGAGCCCCTTGCCACCGCTGAAGATGGCGGCGTCGGCGCCAAGCTCGCGGGCGTACTGCCAGAGGGCGGCGATCGGCGGGATCTGGGCGGCGGCGTCCACCAGGACGGGCACGCCGTGATCGTGGGCGATCTCGATCACGTCGGCGAGCGGCAGGGCGCCGGTCGCGTAGTGGGCGCCGGCGAAGTAGAGGACGCAGGCCGTGCGCGGCGTGAGCGCGGCCTCGAGCTCCCAGCGCTGGGTCGCGTGGGCCATCCCAATCTCGACCAGCTTCGCACCAGTCTGCCGGGCGGCGTGGTCGTAGCCGTTGCGGTGGGCGCGGTGGATGACGACCTCGGCCGGCGGCCCGTCGAAGTGGGGCAGGCGTGCGATGGCGGCGGGATCGGTGCCGGTGATGCAGGCCGCCACGGCGATGGCGATGCCGGCCGCCGCGCCGGAGCAGATGTAGCAGGCCTCGTTGCCGGTGAGCTGGGCGATCCGCTCGCCGGCCCGCCGCTGCAGCTCGACGAGGTCGACGAACGCCTCGGTGCCGGCCGCCATCGCGTCCATGACCGGCTTCGGCATCCGCGAGCCGCCGAGTCGAGTGAGGGTCGCCGAGGCGTTGATCACGGGCGTCACGCCGAGGTCGTCGTAGCTGGTCATGGTCAGCGCCTCCGAGAGCGTCACATCGCCGGGCCGCCCGGGGCTGATGCCGTGCTGGGCGCCACGATCAGATGGGGTACCACCCGGCCAGGCCCGGCGTCCAGGGCAGGAACGGGATAGCCGCTGCCGATCCCGCGCGGATCACCGGACAGCAGGGAGCAGTAGCGTGCCGTCCACCGTCCTGGAGCCGTGTGGCGTCAGCGTTAGATGTCCGGCGCGTCCGGGACGGCGTCCACCAGCCGGGCATCGGCCGCGCGGAGCCGGGCGCTGAGCGACTTGAGCAAGGAGAGCCCGATCTGCGGGTCGTGGCTGACCACCCGCACGATGTCGAACCGGCCGAGCGTCACCGTCTCGGTTGGCTCGACGGCGATCACGGAAGCGGACCGCCGCTCGCCGTCGAAGATCGACAACTCGCCGAAGAACTCGCCCGGCCCCAGGACGGCGAGCACGACGCTGTTGCCGGACGGCTGCTCCCGCACGACGTTCACCCGGCCGGAGCGGATGACGTAGAGGGTTGAGCCGGGCTCGCCCATCCTGACGATCGCCTCGCCCGGCGCGAACGATTCGCTCCGGGCGAAGCGGGCCAGCTCGCGCAGGTGGTGGAGCGGTACCTCGCGGAAGAGGGGGACCCCTTCGAGGAGCGACTGGGCGCGCAGCCGTGTCTCATCCGGAGCGACCCAATGCGTCGGATGCGCGCGGAACGCCGGTCCGGCCCGTCCATGCTCGCCGTTTGGTTCGGTTGTCTCTGGCATGCCCGTCGACCTTCTCGCGCAGAGTGGGAGCGTTGCCTTGAATCTTATCGCCGGTGGGCGGGCCTGCGATACCTTTCAGGTAAAAAGTGTCCACGCCGGCCCCCAGCGGGAGGTGCAGGCCGGGATCTGCTGGGAGCGCGGCCCCCCGGCCGCTTCGTGCTCTGGCAACCGTCCGGTTCCTCCCAGAGTAGCCGGCGACGTCACGAACCGGGGCGGCCGGGACGGCCACGCTCCCAGCGGGCTAGCGGTCCTGGACCGAGCCGTCGAAGCCGATCGGGGTGTCGAGCACCTTGTCGCGGACGGGGTAGGCCGTCAGCGCCGCCTCGTTCAGCTCGACGCCGAGCCCCGGCGTCTCGGGGACGACCAGGTAGCCGCGTTCGAGCTTCAACGGGTTCACCAGGAGGTCGCTCTTGGGCGGCTCGGACTCGCCGGTGTACTCCTGGAGCGCGAAGTTGGGAATGCAGGCGTCGAGCTGGACGCAGGCGGCCGTGCTGACCGGCGAGAGCGGGTTGTGCGGGATCACCTTGACGTGCTGGGCCTCGGCCATCGCCGCGACCTTCTTCGAGCCCGAGAGCCCGCCGCAGAGGCAGAGGTCCGGGCGGACGTAGGCGCAGCCCTGGTTCTCGAGGAGCTGCTGGTACTCGAAGATCGTGGTGAACCGTTCGCCCGTCGCGATCGGGATCTCGCACTGGGCCTGGACGTCGCCCATCCTGGCGGGGCTGTCCGGCAGCATCGGGTCCTCGTAGAAGAACGGGTTGAACGCCTTGAGGCGCTTGCCCAGCGCGATCGACTCGGCCGGGTTCATCTGGCGGTGGATCTCGACGCAAACGTCAACGTCCGGGCCGACCGCCTCGCGCACGGCGGCGACCCGCTCGACGGCGCTGTTGGCCCACTCCGAGTACGACTTGTGGAGGTAGAAGTCCGGGTTGAAGGCGCTGAAGCGGACCGCCGTGAACCCGGCCTGGGCCTTCGCGGCGGCGTCCTTCGCCAGCGCCTCGGGGTTGACGCCGGTCACGTGGATGTAGCAGCGGACCCGATCGCGGGTCTTGCCGCCCATCAGGTCGTAGATCGGGACGCCGAGGCGCTTCCCCTTGATGTCCCAGAGCGCGATGTCGATGGCGGAGAGGGCGCCCTGGACGACCGATCCCATGAAGTGGGAGGACCGATAGAGGTACTGGTAGTGGTGCTCGATCTTGTGGGGGTCCTTCCCCAGCAGGTACGGCACGAACGTCTCGAGCATCGTCTTCGTCGGCCGCTGCCAGCCGTGGACGCCGCCCTCGCCGATGCCGACCGTCCCGTCTTCGCAGTAGACCCGGACCAGCAGCCAGCGATCCCAGAGGATCGGCTCGACCTTCTCGATCTTCGTCGCCTTCACGTCGGAACACCTCCTCGGTGACTCGCGCCGCCATGAGGATGCCCGGCGCGCACCCTGACGGTACCCCTCGTGGCGGCATCGGTCAAACCGGCCCGCTCGGGTGTCTGGGGTTCTGGGTTTCGGTGGCGAAGTGACGGGCGGCCATGCCTGGAAGTACCCGGGGATGATGCAGGCTCCCACCCCGGCGGGGAACGGGTCGTGCGCAGGCCGGCCCTGCGAACCTTGCCGACGAAGGGACCCGATCGATGTCGAACCCGCCGCCGCCGTCGAAGAATCGCGAGAACCAGGACTCGGCGACGCTCACGCAGTCGCAGCCGTCCACCAGCGAAGAAGTCGAAGCGCGGGCCGGCCGCCCCCGACAGGACGGCGACCCGTTCGACCAGTCGGAGCAGGCCACGGACGAGGCCGTGTCGGAGCGGGCGCGGGCGAACGGCTGACGGCACGGCGAGGGCGAAGCGTTCGCCGGCGACAAATCAGCCGTTCGGACCAATTTTCGCACCTGCAACCGATTGCAAGAAGCAAGTAAAAGCGATACACTGTATCAGTAGAGTGCTCGCGCCCCCTGGGGCGGATCGCGTCCTGGCGGGCACGCTGGAGGACCTGATGCAGACGCTCACGTCGTTCCGTTCGTTCGATCAGCCGGTCCAGGTCGCGATCTTCAACATGCTGGTCAACAACGTGGGCTTCTACATGCTGGTCCCCTTCCTGGCCGGCTACATGGCGAACGGGCTCGGCCTGGCCCTCTGGACCGTCGGCCTGGTGCTGGGCGTCCGCGCGCTGAGCCAGCAGGGCATGTCGCTGATCGGCGGATCGATCGGGGATCGCCTGGGATACAAGTCGGCGATCGTCACCGGCAGCCTGCTCAGGACGGTCGCGTTCGCGCTCTTCGGGCTGGTGGACGGGCCGATCGGGATGGCGGTCGGCGCGATCCTGACCGGGCTGGGCGGCGCATTGCTGAGTCCGGCCATCAAGGCGTACCTCGCGCATGCCGCCGGCCCTCGGCGAACCGAGGCGTTCGCCCTGCTCGACGTCACGATCCACGGCGGGTCGCTGCTCGGCCCGCTGATCGGGGTGCTGCTGCTCGGCGTCGACTTCCGCCTGGTCTGCTACGTCGCCGCCGCCATGTTCGCCCTGGTGGCGCTGCTCCAATGGCGGTTCCTTCCGGCCTCCGACCTGCCGGTGGCGCCCGCCGAGCAGTCGATCTTCCGGTCCTGGGGAGCGCCGCTGGCGAACCGCCCGTTCGTGCTGTTCTGCGCCAGCGTCCTCGGCTACTTCTTCCTCTACAACCAGGTCTATCTCGGCCTGCCGCTCGAGATCCAGCGGCTGACCGGCTCGGAGGCCAGCGTCGGCCCGCTCTTCACCATGCTGGCGATCGTGGGGATCGTCGGCCAGGTCCCGATCACCGCCTGGGCGGAGTCCCGCATCCACCCGACCCGGGCGATCGTCGTTGGCCTGGCGCTGATGGGCCTGGCGTTCGTCCCGCTCATGGTGACGGCGGCGACGCTGCCGATCGATTCGGCCGCCGCGGTCGGGACGCTCGTCTCGGCGGGGCTCGCGCCGGCCGAGACGACGGGCAGAGCGCTCGCGGAGCTCCTGGTCGTAACGGTGAACGTCGCGCCGCTCGCGCTCTGCTGCCTGCTGTTGGTCGGCGGGCAGATGCTGGCCGCGCCGTTCATCTCCAGCACGATCGCGTCGCTGAGCGCCGGCCGACTGGTCGGCACGTACTTCGGCGTCTACGCGGTCGTCCAGGGGGTCGGGGCGGCGCTCGGCAACGTTGCCGGCGGCGCGGCGTTCGAGCTGGCGCGCGCGGCCGGCAGCCCCGGCCTGCCCTGGGCGCTGATGGCGGCTGTCGGGCTCGCCTGTGCCGCGGGCCTGCTCGGCCTCGACCGCTTCGTGCTGCGCACGCCGCAGCCGTCGGCGGCGCAGGCGTCGCCTGGAGCCCGGCTTGCGCCGGCGGGCGCACGATAGCCGGAAGGGGCCTGGACACGATCGGGGCGGCGTGACGTGCCGGGATGGTCAGTCGGCGGCCTGCCCCTCCGAATCGTCGTCCGGGGGTGGCGCCGCGCTGACCTCGTCCACGGCGACGTGGTGCGCCCGGAGCGGCGCCGCCACCTCGCCGCGCTCGCCCACCAGCACCCGCTCCAACCCGAGCCAGCCGGCCAGCCGCTCCAGCTCCGGGGCCAGCTCGGCGGCCACGGACGCCGGGTCGTGGCCGGCCTCAGCGTAGGCGCCGTGCACCAGCAGCGCCCGGTTCTTCCGATCCGCCTTCAGGTCCACTCGCCCGACCAGCGCCTCGCCGACCAGGAACGGCAGCACGTAGTAGCCGAACACCCGCTTCGGGGCCGGCGTGTAGATCTCGAGGCGCAGGTAGAAGTCGAACAGGCGCTCGGTGCGGGCGCGCTCCCAGACCAGCGAGTCGAACGGCGAGAGCAGCGCCCTGGCCCGCACCCGGCGGGGAACCGCCGCCGACGGGTCCAGGTACGCCTCGTTCGCCCACCCTTCGACGCGCACCGGCTGTAGCTCGCCGGCCTCGACCAGCTCGGCAACGCGCAGGCGGGCATCGGCCGGCTTGATCCGGAAGTAGTCGGCCAGGTCCGCCGCGGTGCCGATGCCGTGCGCGCGCGCGGAGATTCGGAGCAGCTCGCGCTGGGCCTCGTCCTCGGGCGGGGTGGGGAGCCCCAGGATCGCCGAAGGGTAGACCCGCTCCGGCAGGTCGTAGTGGCGCTCGAAGTTGTGGCGGTGGGCCACCGCGAGCCGCCCCGTCGAGTAGAGCCATTCGAGCGCTCGCTTCCCCTCGCTCCAGCCCCACCAGGGGCCGCTCCGCGCGCCCGGCTCCTCGAGACCGCCGGCCGCCGTCAGGCCGCCCTCGGCCACGGCCTGATAGACGCGCTCGATCAGGTCGGCGTTCTCCTGGGCGAACCGGACCATCCCGGACCAGCCGGCCGTGCCGTTGGCGTAGCGCGCCATCCGCCAGCGCAGCAGCGGGTGTAGCGCCATGGGCATGAACGACGCCTCGTGGCCCCAGTACTCGAACAGCTCGCGGCGCCGGTACGCCAGCGTCTCCAGGATCGGCGCCGGGTACGGCCCGAGCCGGGAGAAGAGCGGCAGGTACTGGGTCCGCACCAGCACGTTGACCGAGTCGATCTGCAACAACCCGATCCGCCCGAGCACGCGCCGGATCAAGCGGGCGTCGACGGCGCCGCTCGGCGGGCGATCCGCGAAGCCCTGGGCCGCCAGCGCGATCCGCCGCGCCTCGGTCGCCGAGACGTCGAACGCCCTCACCCCCGCCACGTCATCCCTCACTCCAGAACATCTGATCGGCCGTAGGGTACCGTGTCGCTCCACCCGTTGAACAATCGGTGACGACAGGCGGTTCCGGACGGCACAATAGCGGCGGGCCGTCGTCTTACCATTGGCCCGTTCCTAGACGACATCTCCGAGGATGCCGATGAACCGCACCTTGCGCTCGCTCGTCGCGCTGCTGACGCCCGTGCTGATCGCCCCGACCCTGCTGGTCCCGACCGCCGCGACCCCGCCGGTGGCGTTCGCGGCCCCGGCCGGACAGAGCTGCTCCCAGAAGTCCGACCCGCCGGCGGCAGACCCGGGGGCCCCCGGCGGGAGCATCTGGGCACGGTATCGCGTGCCGCTGCCGGCGGCCGAGGTGTACAACCCGCCCGGCCCGAAGCGGGTCGGGCTTCAGGCCGGCCACTGGAAGACGGACGAGATCCCGTCCGAGCTGCGCGGCCTCGGTCCGGGCGCGTTCGCAGCGGGCAAAGCCGAGTGGGAAGTCAACCTCGACGTCGCGGAGCGGACGGCGGCGATCCTGCGGGCCTACGGCGTCGAGGTGGACATCCTGCCTACCACCCTGCCGATCGAGTACAAGGCGCACGCCTTCCTCTCGATCCACGCCGACGGCGACGAGACCGGCGCCCGGCAGGGGTACAAGCTCGGCCGCGCGGTCTGGTCGGCCACGCCCGCGGCGGACGACCGACTGATGGCGGCGATCTCCGGTGCGTACGCCGAGGCGACCAGGATGCCGCTCGACCCAGTCGGCGCGTCGCGACGGATGACGGCGTACTACGCGTTCAACAGCCGCCGGTACTGCCACGCGATCTCGCCGGGGACGCCGAGCGCGATCCTGGAGGCCGGCTACCTGACCAGCGCCGTCGACCGCCAGGTCCTGCTCTACGACCCGGATGCCGCCGCGCGCGGGATCGCGATCGGGCTGCTGCGGTTCCTGGATATCCCCGAATAGCAGCCGTAGGCTGCTACAGTGTGACGGAGAACGCGGGTTGGAGCCCCCACCCAGCCCCTCCCCCGCGCGGGGGAGGGGCTTTTGCTCCCCCTCCCCCACGCATGGGGGAGGGGGCTGGGGGTAGGGGCCTCCGATTCTCGGGAAAGGGGGTGAGCGGCCATGGACCTCGATCCGTCGATCCGGCTGACCGGCTTCAGCCACGGCGCCGGTTGAGCGTGCAAGCTCAGCCCGGCTGAGCTGGCGCAGGTCCTGCGCCACCTACCCCCGGTGATCGACCCGAGCGTGCTCGTCGGCGCGTCGACCTCGGACGACGCGGCCGTCTACCGGCTCTCCGACGAGTCGGCGCTCGTGGCGACCCTCGACTTCATCACGCCCGTGGTGGAAGACCCCGAGGCGTTCGGCGCCGTCGCGGCGACCAACGCCATCAGCGACGTCTACGCGATGGGCGGGCGGCCGATCTTTGCCCTCAACGTCGTCAACTTCCCGCGCGGCGGCCTGCCGCTCCACTACCTCGAAGCGATCCTGCGCGGCGGCGCCTCCAAGGCGACCGAGGCCGGCATCCCGATCCTCGGCGGCCACAGCGTCGACGATCCGGAGCTGAAGTACGGCATGGTCGTCCTCGGGATGATTCATCCGGACCGGATCGTCAGGAACTCCGGCGCCAGGGTCGGCGATCTCCTGGTCCTCACCAAGCCGCTGGGCATCGGGATCATCACCACCGCGATCAAGGCCCAGGTCGCCGACGCGGCGATCGTCGAGCGGGCGTTGCGGGTGATGACGACCTTGAACCGAAGCGCCTCCGAGGCGATGCTGGCCGTCGAGGCCCACGGCGCCACCGACGTGACCGGCTTCGGGCTGCTCGGGCACCTCGCCGAGATCGTGCGCGGGAGCGGCGTCGGCGCCCGGGTCTGGTCGCGCCAGGTGCCGTTCGTCGAGGGGACGCGTGAGCTGGCCGAGCGCGGACTGATCCCCGGCGGCAGCCGCCGCAACCTCGAGTCGATCGCGCCGCTCCTTCGCTGGGCGCCGACCGTGACCGAGCTCGATCAACTGCTCCTGGCGGACGCCCAGACCTCCGGTGGCCTGTTGATTGCGGTGGCTCGGGAACGAACCGACGACCTGGTGCGTCGACTCCAGGACGGCGGCGCGCTCGCGGCGGCCGTCGTCGGAGAGATCACCGGCGAAACCGGGACGATCGAGGTTCTGGACCGGTAACGAAGACCCCCGCCCCGGAGAGACCAGCATGAATGCCCGTTGGGACCCGTTTCGTGATGCGATGAGCCTGCGCGAGGCGATGGACCGGCTGCTCGAACAGAGCGTCATCAGCCCCCGCGGCGGCCCCGGCGCCGGTCGCGCGGCGCAGACGCTCCCGATCGACCTCTGGGAGACCGGCGACGCTCTGGTGGTGCGCGCGCCGCTGCCCGGCGTGAAGGCGGAGCACGAGGACGTCGAGATCAGCATCGACGGCACCATGCTGACGATCCGGGCGATGCTGCCGGACGCCGCCGGCGAGGGCGGGGAAGCCGGCGAGGGGGCCGAGCCGCGCGTCCGCTGGATCGCCCGCGAGGTGCCGAGGGGCGAGGTCCAGCGCTCGGTCGAGCTGCCCGTCGCGGTGGACGCCGACCGCGCGACGGCCCACTTCGGCAACGGCCTCCTGCTGCTGACGCTGCCGAAGGCCCAGGCCGCCCGCCCGCGCCGGATCAACGTCACGCCGGGCTGACGACGGGACGGCTGCGACGCCCGGCGCCCCTCGCGCGGCTCCGGTCGAGTACAGTACGCCGACGGCCCGGCGAACAGCAGGTGAGGCCGTCGCGGAGCGCTGGTGCTTCAGATCGACCTGGCCGGCCTGGCTCGGCGGGCGCGCGACGTTCGCGAAGAGTCCGCGATGCTGGCACGCCTGTCCCGCAACCTGCCGGGGCAGCTGCGTCGGCCGCTCAGCTTCGCGGGTGCTCGTGCGGCCATGCTCGCGGGGATCTCCAGTCGCGAGCGGCAGATCGTCACGCTTGTCGAGCGGTCCGTCTACCGCCACCCGAGCAGCCCGTACCGCGCCCTGTTGCGGCACGCCGGCTGCGTGCCGGGCGACTTCAGACACCTGGTCGCGCAGGACGGCGTGGAGGGCGCGCTCAAGGAGCTGGCCGGCCGGGGGGTGTACCTGACGTTTGACGAGCTGAAGGGGCGCACCGAGGTCAGGCGGGGGACGCTGCGCCTGACCATCGAGCCGGGCGCACTCGACAATCCGCTGTCGTCCCCGATCATCTCCCAGTACACGAGCGGCAGCGGCGGGCGGCCGGGCCGGGTGCGACATTCGCTGGCCAGCCTCCGCGGCCGGGCCGTCTCGCTGGCGATGACGCTCGCGGCCCACGGCGTCGACCGGCCGGAGCTCGTGTTCTGGTGGCCGTCGCCGACGACCCACATGATCATCGACGGCGTCCTGGGCTACCCGTCCGTCGGCTGGTTCTATCCCGTCCATCCGCTCCCGCTCCCGGCCAGGATCATCGGGCGTCATCTCGCCGTCCTCGGGCGGATCGGGGGGTATCGCTTCCCGCCGCCACGCTACTGCGACCTCGCGACGCCGGAGCGGATGGTGTCGTGGATCGCGCGGCGGCTCGACGCCGGGCGGTCGCTCGTCTTCTGGACGATGGCGAGCTCGGCCGCCCGGGTGAGCGTCGAGGCGACGGAACGCGGGCTCGACCTGCGGCGCCTGACGTTCGTGCTGGCCGGCGAGCCCGTGACCGAGGCCCGGCGTCGGCTCTTGGAGGCGTCCGGAGCGCGGGTCATCGTCCAGTACAGCAGCGTCGAGACGGCGGGCCTCTCGTACGGCTGTGCGACGCCGAGCGCGGCGGACGACGTCCACCTGAGCACGGAACGGTACGCGGTGGTCCAACAGCAGCGTGCCGTGTCGCTCGACGGTCCACAGGTGGAGGCGCTGTTGTTCACGACGCTGAGCCCGTCGAGCCCGGCCATCATGCTCAACGCCGAGACGGGGGACTACGCCCGGGTCGAAGAACGGTCGTGCGGCTGCCTGCTCGGCGGGCTTGGCCTGCGCACGCATATCTCGGAGATTCGGAGCTTCGAGAAGCTGACCGGCGAGGGCGTGACGCTCGCTCGGTCGAGCCTGCTGCGGATCCTCGAAGACGTGCTGCCGGCGCGGTTCGGCGGGACGAGCCTCGACTATCAGCTGGCCGAGGAGGAGGCCCCCGGCGGCACCACCCGGGTGGTGCTCCGCGTGAGCCCGGCGGTGGGGGCGATCGACCATGCGACGCTCCGCGCCACCCTCCTCGATAAGCTCGGCCGGGGCAGCACCGTCGATCGCTACCAGGCCGACGTCTGGCGCAACGCCAGCACCGTCGAGATCCGCCGCGAGCCGCCGTTGGCGACGCGCGCCGGGAAGGTGCTGCCGTTCCACCTCGTCAAGCCGCGCACCTGAGGCGACGGCCGGCCCCACGGTCGGCGAGCGGTTGCGATGAAACGATCGCGTACCACGCGTCCGGGTCGTCCTCCGTCGTGTGCCGGTGCGGGCGGCCTTCCTCTATAGTTGGCGCTGCCGTGCCGAACCCCTTCTCACTCATCGACCGGCTCGAGATCGACTTCGAGCTGCCGCCGGTCCCCGGGCCGCTCGCACGCGCCGACCAGTGGTTCAACCGGCTCTCCGAGCCGCAACGGATCGGCGTGGCGTTGCTGGTCATGCTGTTCCTGGCGGCCAGCGCCTGCTACTGCCTCGGGCTCGGCAGCACGGTCCTGGTCAACCGCGCCGAGGCCGAGCTGGCGGCGCAAGAGGCGGAGCTGGCCGCCTCGTTGCCCACCGTCGAGCCGACCCCCGTCGAGCCTGAGTCGACGCCGACGGCGATCGTGATCCCCACCGAGATCCCGACCCTCCGCCCGACCCCCGCGGCGACCCAGATGATCGACTATCCGACCCCGATCCCGGCCCAGCTCCTGCCGACCGTCCCGCTCCAGCCGTCGCAGCCGCGGCCGGCCGCGCCGGCCCAGGCGGCGCCCCCGCGCCTCGTCGCGCCACCCGAGCCGCCGACGCCGACGCCGCCCGCCCGGGGCGCCGCCCCGGCGACCAAGCCGAACACGTCCGGCGGCACGTCCGGCGGGACGCCGGCCGCCAAACCCGGCGCACCGACCCCGGCGCTCTCGGTGCCGGCCGCCAAGCCCGGTGCGACCGCTCCGGCGGTCGTCGGCACCCGGCCGGCCGGCGGGTCCGCGCCCGTGGCGACGTCCGCGCCCGCGCCGAAACCGGGCCAGTCGACCGGCGTCACGCCCGCCACCAGGCCGACCTCCGCGCCGGTCATCAACCCGTTCCCGAGCAAACCGGTCGGGACCCCGGCCGCCAAGCCCAGCACGCGGTGACGCCCGGGGTGCCGTCGCGGTGAGACGCGACTGTTACTCCGTCTGTCGCAAAGCCTGTTGACCACGCTCGAACATCCGTACTACGGTGGAGCGGGCCGCGCGAGCCGCCCAATCTTCGCGCCAGGAGCTTCCACCGTGGCCATCGCAAATCCCGAGCCCGCCGTCCAGCCGATCCCCGAGGGGTACCACACCGTCACCCCGTATCTCGTGGTCGACGGCGCGGCCGAGGCGATCGAGTTTTACAAGCGGGCGTTCGGCGCCATCGAGATCGATCGGGCGCTCTCGCCGGACGGCAAGAAGATCATGAACGCGAGCATCCAGATCGGCGACTCGCGGATCATGCTGAACGACGAGTTCCCGGAGATGAACTGCAAGGGCCCGCTGTCGCTCGGCGGCTCGCCGTTCAACCTCCACCTTTACGTCGAGGACGCCGACGCCGTCTTCGAGCGGGCGGTCGCGGCCGGCGCCACCGTCACCATGCCGATCGCCGACATGTTCTGGGGCGACCGCTACGGTTCGGTCACGGATCCGTTCGGCCACGCCTGGGGCATCGCGACCCGCAAGCGGGTGATGACCGAGGACGACCTCAAGCAGCTCGCCGCCGACTGGGAAGCGTGCGGCGGCGCCGCCGAGCAGACCAGCTAAGGTCACGCCTCCCCTCCCTACGGTGGGCGCGCATCTGCACCGCCAGCATCCGCTCCACGAGCCGGCCCCTCCCCCGAGGGCCGGCTCGCTTGCATCTGGCGCGCTCCACCGGACCCACGTCGCCAGCCGAGGAAACCGGTCCCAAAAAGCGATCCGAGACTCGTGTCGGACCGTATCGTACTCGACGGTAACGTCAGGGGCGCGCGGATGAGCCGTGCTATACTCGCCGGGTGGGGTGCCGCGGTCGACCTGTGACCTCGGGCGTTCCGCCGCCATCGTTCTCCGAAGGCGGCTGCGCGGCGCCAGCGTCCTCATGGGTGGATCGGGTGCAGGGGAAAGACTTCGTCGGCGTGGCCGATCTCGGCGGTTCGCGACTCGCGACGGTGCTGGAGCGCGCGGCGCGCCTCAAGCACGATCGCCAGGTCGGCCGACCGCATCCCCTGCTGGCCGGGCGCGTCGTGGCGCTGGTCTTCCAGAAGCCGTCGTTGCGGACGCGCGTCTCGTTCGACGTCGGCATGAGCGAGCTTGGCGGCCGGGCGCTCTACCTCGCGCCGGCCGAGGTCGGCCTCGGCGAGCGCGAGACGGCCCCGGACGTGGCGCGGGTCCTCTCTCGGATGGTCCACGGGATCGTCGCGAGGACGTACAAGCACCAGGACATCACCGACCTGGCCGAGTACGCCACGGTGCCGGTCGTCAACGCCCTCTCGGACCTGGAGCACCCGTGCCAGGCGCTCGCCGACCTCCAGACGATCGAGGAGCACGCCGGCCGCCTCCGGGGCGTGACGCTGGCGTACGTCGGCGACGGCAACAACGTCGTCCACTCGCTGATGCTGGCGGCGCCTCGGGTCGGCATGCACGTGCGGATCGCGACGCCGCCGGCCTACCGCCCGGCCCCCGAGGTCGCCGATCGGGCCGAAGCCCTCGCCGAAGAAGCCGGCACCGAGCTGCAGATCGGCGACGATCCGATCGGCGCTGTAAGAGGCGCCGACGTCATCTACACCGACACCTGGTACAGCATGGGCCAGGAGGACGAGGCGACCATGCGGCGCCCGATCTTCAAGGAGTACCAGGTGAACGCCGATCTCGTGAAGGCGGCCGGCAACGGCGTGAAGGTCATGCACTGCCTGCCGGCCCATCGCGGCGACGAGATCACGGACGACGTCCTGGACGGCCCGGCCTCCATCGTCTACGACCAGGCGGAGAACCGGCTGCACGCGCAGAAGGCGCTGCTCGTCGAGCTGCTCGGGCGCCGGCGCGAGCGTGAGGAGTAGCGGCCGGTGGAGGATTTGATCGACGCCGTCCTGACCGCGCTGACGCTCCTCGAATGGCGCAGCATTGTCGATATCCTCGTCGTCGGCTTGATCGTCTACTGGCTCCTGACCCTGATCCAGGGCACCACCGCGATCATGGTGGTGCGCGGCATCGTGACCCTGCTGATCGTCGGCACGATCCTGGCGTACGCGCTGAACCTGACGATGCTGAACTGGCTCCTCCGAAACAGCATCCCGGCCCTGATCGTGGTCATCCCGATCCTGTTTCAACCCGAGCTGCGGCGGGCGCTGGAGCAGATCGGGCGGGCCGGCGGGCTCTTACCCCACTCCCCCGCGCTGTCGGCCTCCGCGCACGTCGTGGACGTCATCGCCATCGCGGCCCGCCGGCTCTCGGAGCGTCGCTGGGGCGCCCTGATCGTCCTGGAGCGCGACACCGGCCTGGGCGAGTACGTCGAGACCGGCGTCCCGATCGACGGCGCGCTCTCCGTCGAGCTGGTCCTCAACGTCTTCTTCCCGAACTCGCCGCTCCACGATGGCGCGGTGATCGTGCAAGGCGAGCGTCTTGGCGCGGCCGGCTGCGTGCTCCCGCTGGCGGACGTCCACGCCAGCCCGACCCACTACGGCACCCGCCACCGCGCCGCCATCGGGATCACCGAGGTCGCGGACGCCATCGCGGTGGTGGTCTCGGAGGAGACCGGACGGATCTCGATCGCCAACAACGGCCACCTGGTGAGCAACCTCGACGAAGGGAAGCTCCGGAAGGTGCTCGGCATCCTGTACCGACCGCCGGGCGGGAACCAGCCACCCTGGATGCGTGGGAGGGGGAGCCCGGCGGACCCCCCTAAGGCGGGCGGCCCCAAGGCCAAGGTGTAGGGGTGGCCGTCGTCCCTCCGGCTGCGACACCGAGTGGTCGTCTCCGCTTCCGCCTCGATGCCGGGCGCGCCATCATCGCGCTGGGGCTCGCCTGTGCCCTCTGGATCGTGGTCCAGAACGAGGCCAACCCCGAGCGCACCGACATCCCGGCCCTCGCCGTGCCGGTCGACATGGTCAACGTCCCGGCCGGGCTGGTCGTCGTCAGTGAGCAGCCCCAGATCCAGGTCCGGGTGCGGATGCCGAGCGAATCGTGGAGCCTGCTCCGTCCGGGCAGCTTCCGGGCGACGGCCGACGCCGGCAACGCCAGCCCCGGGGTCAACGAGCTGCCGGTCCGCGTCGAGGCGCTGGAGCCGCGAGTCCGCCAGGTCGATCCGATCCCGCCGCTGGCGAACGTCGCCCTCGAGGAGGTCAGCGAGCGGCCGATGCCGGTCCGGCTGAACATCCTGGGGAACGTGCCGTTCGGCTACGCCTACTCGACGCCGCGGATCGCCCCCGAGAACGTCACCGTCTCCGGCCCGTCCACCGCCGTGCAGCGCGTCGACTCGATCGTGGTGGACATCCGCCTCGACCAGTTGACGGTCAGCCTGAACGCGACCTACGCCCCGCGCCCGCTCGACGCCAGGGGCACTGAGGTCCGGGCGGTCCGGGTGAACCCGGCCACCGTGAACGTCGAGGTGCCGGTCGCGCAGCAGGTCGGCTACAAGGAGGTCGGCGTGCGGCCGGTCGTGCGGGGTCGGGTCGCGGCCGGCTACTACCTCCAGCCGATCGAGGTCGAGCCGTCGACGGTGACGATCGTGGGCTCGCCGGCCGCGTTGGCGAACGTCAGCTTCGTGGACAGCGAGCCGGTCGACATCTCGAACCTGTCGAGCAGCGTGGTCCGGCGCGTCCAGGTGGTGCCGCCCACGGGCCTGACGCTCTTGCAGCCGCAGCCGGTCAGCCTGACGATCCGGGTGACGCCGCTGACGGTCTCGCAGACGTTGCGGGTCGGCCCGACGTTGCAGGGCCTCGGCGCCGGCCTGGAGATCGTCGGCGACGTGCCCCAGGTGGACGTGACGCTGAACGGCCCGGCCCCCACGCTCCAGACGCTGACGCCGCGCGACTTCCGCGTGGTGGTGGACCTGGCCGGCCTCGGACCGGGCCGCCACGAGATCGAGCCGCGAGTCGCGGTCCCGGGCGGCTTCACGTTGGAGCGCGTCGAGCCGGCCCGGGTGCCGGTCACGATCCGCGCCGTCCCGACGCCGATCCCCTCGCCCACGCCGATCCTGGCTCCCACTCCGGTCGCCGAGATCGTCCCCTGACGCCTGCCCCTTTGCCTACTTCGTCGCCCAGGGGAGCGAGCGGTACTCCTCCGGGAGGAGCGCCAGGACGTGCATGTCGGCGGGGACGCCGTCCGACGCCGGCATCCTCCGGCGCAGCGTCCCTTCGAGGACGTAGCCCAGACGCTCGGCGACCCGCAGGCTCCGGATGTTCCGCGTGTCGATGCGCAGCTCCACGCGGTTCGCGTCCAGCTGGTCGAACGCCAGGCGCGTCAGCAGCTCCACGGTCTCGGTGACGTAGCCGCGCCCCTGGCGGTCCTGCCGGATCCAGTAGCCGATCTCGAACAGGCGGAACTTCCAATCCGTGCGGTGGAAGCCGCTGCCGCCGACGACCTGTCCGGTCGACTTCTCGACAATCGCGACGGCGAGATCCTCGCGGAGCAGCCAGCGGGCATGGGACCGGCGGGCGTATTCGAGCGCGTCGTCGGGGTTGTGGTACCGATCGACCCACGGCATCCACGCTTCGAGATGCTCGCGCGAGCTGTCGATGGCGTCCCAGAGGTCGTCGGCGTCCGCCTCCTCCCAGTGACGGACGATCACCAGGTCTCCGACAAGCTCCTCCGGAAGGTCGATCTGGATCGGCGGGACGTCGGCCACGAGCGCACCTCATCCGAATCGGGCGCCGTCCGGTGCCCGTCGTGTCGGATGATGCCACGTGGCACGGAATATGTCCTCACCCCCCGACGTTCGACCGGATGAGCCTGGAGGCATCGCATGCGAGACTTCGCCAAGCTGGTGGTGTACGCCCGCACGGAGCTGGGGACGGGCGCCGAGTACGAGCGGTACCGGCCGGTCCCCGAGACGATCCGGCGCATCGGCTCGCTGCTCCCGAGAGCGCACGTCGAGGTCGTCGCGGCCTCCTGGTGCAAGGACTGCCGCCGCGAGGTGCCGCGCTTCGCCCGGATCGCCGAGCGCCTCTCCGGCTGGACGATCGACCTCGTGGGCGACGATCCGGAGACCCGCGCGCGCCTCGCGATCAAGCGCATCCCGACGTTCATCGTCCGCAACGCCGAGACCGGGCAGGAGCTTGGCCGCATCGTCGAATCGCCGAGCGGCGACAGCCTGGAGGCGGACCTGCTCGCCATCGCGGAGGCGCATTCGAGCCAGATCCTCGCCTGACCTCTCGGTTGTCGTCCCATACGCACGTCGTCGTGTCGCGCTGTATCATCCATGCCCGATGAGAGGCGCGTGTGGCGACTGACTTGATCTTCCCGGACTACGTTCTCGGACGGATGCGTCAGCGTCACATCTCCCACGACGACGTCTATCATGTTGTCGGTGACGCAGATGACGTGCTTCATAGAGACGATGGGCGGACCGAGTACACGCGCATGCTTGACGATGGTCGCGAGCTTCGCGTGGTGATTGAAGATGATGGTGTGACTGTCGTTTCAGTGTGGGACTGGAAGCGGAGGCGACCGAGGCGACGATGAAGCTGACGTATGACGAACACGTGGATGCGGCGTACGTCGAGGTCGCCGGGGCGATCCCGCCCAGAGGCGTCGACTACACCGAGGAGCTGGATCAGGATCGCAACGTGGACCGCGATGCGGACGACGTGATCCTCGGCTATGAGTTCCTGAATGTGCGTCGTCTTGGCGTTCGACTCGACGATCTGGAGCATCGAGACGAGCTGGCTCAAGTCTTTCGCGAGGCCGGATTCAAGGAGCGTGACTGGAGCACGCCCCGGCCAGCTCCCCGGGCACGCGGCAAAGCCGCGGGATGACCGATATGCAGCGTGATGAGCAACAGGCCGCTGCGGAGACCGAGCTGCTTGCGATCCGTGTTTCGCGCGCTGCACTCGTTGCCGCGGTCGATGCCATGCTGCGCTACGTGCTTCGCGTCGACTTAACAGCCTGTCACAATCTAGAAACACTCACCGTTGCGTGCGGCAGCGACCTGTGCGCGGCCGACATGGAGCTGCTCCGCAAGGCGCAACGCCACGGCGTCAGCATCGAAGAGCGGCTGCAAGAAGCCTTGCGACGCGAACAGCGCCCGGACCCGGCTCGCTGAGGCTCGCGGTACGGGCCGAGCCGCCTGCTCGACGCCTGATCGGCGTTATGAGGCCGGGAGCGCCTCCTGGACCTCGGCAAGCGAGGCGTCCAGGATGTCGCACATCTCGTCGATGTCGGCCGGCGTCGAGACCAGGGGCGGCGAGAACGCCACGTAGTCCGTCGCGCAGCGGAAGATCAGCCCCCGCTCACGGGCCGCCCGCTCGACCATCTTGCCGGGCTTGACGTCCGAGCCGTACGCCCGCCGCGAGTCGCGGTCCGCCACCAGCTCGACGCCCTGGAGCAGCCCGGCCCCGCGCACGTCCCCGATCATCGGGTAGGTCGCGCGCATCGCCTCCAGGCGTGCGCGCATCTTCTCGCCCATCAGGCGGGCATGCTCCACCAGGTTCTGCTCCTTGATCTGACGCATCGCCGCCAGCCCGGCCGCACAGGCGACCGGGTTGCCGCCGAACGTGTGGCCGTGGTGGAACTCGACGCGCTCCTCCGGGGTGCCCAGGAACGCCTGGTTGACGTGATCCTGGATCAGCACCGCCGCCAGCGGCGCGTACCCACTCGACATCCCCTTGCCGCAGGCGATCAGGTCCGGCACCACCCCGTAGTAGTCGGCCCCGAAGTTGGTCCCGAGCCGCCCGAAGCCGGTGATGATCTCGTCGAAGATGAGCAGGATATCGTGTCGGTCGCAGTACTCGCGCAGCAGCTTGAAGAACTGGGGCGGCGGCACCACGAAACCGGCCGACGAGATCGAGATCGGCTCCATGATGATCGCGGCGACCGTCGCCGGGTCCTCGGCGACGATCGTCTTGTCGACGATCTCGGCGCAGATGTTGCCGCAATGCTCCTCGGACATCTGGCCGTACGGGCAGCGGTAGCAGTACGGCGGGTGGACGTGCAGGACGTGCCCGAGCAGCGGCTCGAAGACCGACTTCCGCTCCCAGCCGCCGCCGGCCGAGAGCGCACCCATAGTGGCGCCGTGGTAGGCGCCGTACTTGGCGATGACCTTGTACTTGCGGGCGTTGCCCCGGTTGACGTGGTACTGGCGGGCGATCTTCATCGCCGCCTCGGTCGCCTCGGACCCGCCCGAGACGAACTTGACCGCCCCGAAGCCGGGCGGCGCGAAGTCGATCAGCACCTTCGCCAGCTCGATGGCGGCCGGGTTGGTGCCGTGGAGCGGCGGCGCGAACGCGATCGTGTTCAACTGCTCGGTGACGGCGTCGATGATCGCGCGGTTGCCGTGGCCCAGGCTGACGGTAAAGACGCCGGCCAGCCCGTCGATGTACTCCCGCCCGTCGGTGGACTTGAGCCGGATGCCCTCGGCCTCGCTGATGACGAACGGATCCTTGGCGAACTCCTCCATCTGCATGAAGTCGAGGACCAGGCGCATGACGTCGGCACGGGCAGGGGAGTCGACCATCGGCGGACCGTCCTTGAACGCGGTTTCGGGCGTCTCTGTCAGATGTCGACAGAGTGTACGAGACGTGCCGGTCGGGCGCAACGCGTGCCGCGGGCGAACCGGCGATTCGCCCCTACGCTGCTCGCATCGTCCGTCATCGTAGGGGCGTGCCGCCGGCACGCCCGCCGCGCCGATCCGCCCTCGCGGTTACCGGGCCTTCCCGCGCACCGGCCCCGGCCGGCTCTCCGCCTCGGACTCGCCCGTCAGCTTCCGGACCGTCCGGGTGCTGTCGGCGTGCCGCCCCTTGATCATCCGAGTGTACGACTTCACGTCGCGCTGGCGGATCAGCTCAATGCGCCGGCGGTTCATCTCCAGGTCGTCGGCCCAGCGCGCCTGGTCTCGCGTCACCAGCAGTCGGCCGTAGCGGTCCAGCCGATCGTTCAGGTGGAGCGCGGTCTCCTTTAAGGTCGCGTAGCCCGGCGCCCCGAGGATGATCGCGTGGAGCTGGCGCTGGACCCGGCGGTAACGGCGGTAGTCGTGCTCGGCCCAGGCGTCCGCCATCGAGATCAACGCCGCCTCGGCCTCGGCGAAGTCCGCCTTGGTCATCTTCGCCATGATCTCGTCCAACGCGCCGATCTCCAGGGCGTCGCGCAGGAAGATCAGGTCAGACCACTCCTCGGCCGTCAGCCGCGAGACCTCGGCGCCGCGGTGGGGCCGCAGCACTACCAGCCCGTCCGCCTCGAGGGTCAAGAGCGCCTCGCGGACCGGCGTCTTGCTGACCCCGAACCGCGTCGCGAGGTCCGCCTCCACCAGGCGGTCGCCCGGCTCGAAGTCGCCGAACGCGATCCGTTCGCGCAGCTCCTGGTAGATCACGTCCTTGATCTTGGGGTGGGTCCCGAGGCTGGGCAGCGACAGCGCGCGAAGCGGGTCCGCCGGATCGTGCCGCACGCCCTCACGATCGGTGCCGTCTCGTTGCATGCGTGCCTCTCGATGGCGAGCAGGGTCGGTGACGCTCACAGGGCGACGTAGCCACCGTCGACGGCCAGGATGTGGCCGGTCATGTACGAGCCGGCGCCGGACGCCAGCAAGAGCGCCGGCCCGACCAGCTCGTCGGCGGTGCCGAAGCGGTTCATCGCGTGCTTCTGCTTGAACGCCGCGTAGAACTCCGGTTCCCGTTCGAGCGCCCCCTCGATCATCTGGGTCTGGATCACACCCGGCGCGATGGCGTTCACGCGGACGCCGCGCGTCGCCCACTCGGCGGCCAGCGCCCGCGTCAGCTGCACCACCCCGCCCTTGCTGGCGAGGTAGGCCGGGTTGCCGTTGTAGCCGACCAGCCCGGCGATCGACGCGATGTTGATGATGCTGCCCCGCCCGGCCTCCAGCATCACCTGGCCGGCCTCGCGGCAGAACAGGAACGTGCCGGTCAGGTTGACGTCGAGCACCGTCCGCCAGCGATCGAGCGGGTACCCCTCGGCCGGGTGCCGCGCGCCGATGCCGGCAGAGTTGATGAGAATGTCCAGCCGCCCCCAGCGCTCGACGGCCGCCCGGACCGCCCGCTGCACGTCCGCCTCATGGGTGACGTCGGCCTCGACGGCGGAGGCGTCGGCGCCCGCCGCGCGGAGCGCGTCGACGGTCGCCTTGGCGGCCTGCAGGTTGCGGTCCACGATCACGAGCGCGGCCCCGGCCGAGGCGAGCCCGCCGGCGATCGCCGTGCCGATCGCCCCGCCACCGCCGGTGATGAGCGCGACCTGCCCGTCGACGCGGAACAGCTCGACTCCGGCGAAACCTACCACGCCTGACCTCCGTGCGGGGCACCTCATCGTGCTGGCCCCGCGGCGCCGTGCGCGACATCATAGACGGACCGACACACGAGGTTACAGGGGATAGGGGATAGGTTATAGGGAGGGAGTCGTCCCCTAACCCCTAATCCCTATCCCCTAACACCTACGGAGGAGCGATGCGACCGAACACGGCGAAGCGGAA
>Ga0075430_100001047_pt1 | contig 21854 bp, 18 predicted proteins | sample RhiMetdeltSRZDD4_FD_75294 | JGI IMG/M metagenome (GOLD analysis project Ga0075430, IMG submission 75294) | Populus rhizosphere microbial communities from Tennessee, USA - Rhizosphere MetaG P. deltoides SRZDD4 | ecosystem: Host-associated > Plants > Roots > Rhizosphere > Soil | place: USA... | reverse complement strand
CGCTCCAGGTGGCGGTCACGGCCACCCGCGAGGCGGCGACCGTCTCGGGCGTGCTGCCAATCGAACCGCTACCGTTTATCACACAGGAGCAATCATCCCGATGACAGTACGGGTCTATGATCGCTCCGCGAGCTCTCGCTCTCACCCGGCGCCGAGGACATAGAACGGGATGGCATTTTGTGGTGAAGTGTACGCACTCCCCGCCGCCACGCCAGTTCGTCCACTGACGCACGCCTCCGGGGCGCGGTCGGACGGGCCAGGGTGGCCGCGCTCGGACCGGGCGGGGTGGTCGCGCTTGGGCCGGCCTGCGTTTTCGCGCTCTCGGGCGGCTACTGGATGAGCTGGGTCGCTTGCTGCACGATCGACGACGGCAGCGTCACCCCGAGCGACCGCGCCTGCTTCAGATTGACGACGAAGTCAAACGAGGACGGCTGCTCCACGGGCAGCTCGGATGGTTTCGCCCCGTTTAGGATCTTCGCCACGTAGCCGGCCGCCCGCCGGTGCGCGTCCGCGATGTCGAGGCCGTAGCTCATCAGCCCGCCGGCGTCGGGGTAGGTCCGATGCTCGTACACCCCGGGCAGGCGATACTGGGCCGCAAGCTCCACCACCCGCGCGGCGTTCCGAGCCAGGAACGAGTCGCCGAGGGTGAATAGCGCCTCGGCGCGGTCGGCGGCCATCGACCGGAACGCCCCCTCGAAGTCGTCGACTGTGCGCACGTCGTAGCGGCGCAGCTCCAGCCCCAGCTTACGGCTTGCCGCCTCGGATTCGGACCAGTCCACCTCGACTGCCAGGCCCGCGGCATGTCCGAGCGCGGCCACCCGGGTCCGGCCGGGCAGTGCTTCCGCCAGCAGCTCCAGCCGCTTGGCGCTCAGACCCTGGTTGCTGAACTTGATACCGGTCGCGTTCCCCGCCGGGCGCGCCAGGTTGGTCACCAGCCCGACGCCGACCGGATCGGCGACCGGCCCGAACACAAGCGGGATGGTCGTCGTCGCCTGCTTCAACGCCAGCGACGAGACCGTGTTCCAGCCGTAGAGCACGTCCACCGGCAGGGAAACCAGCTCCGCCGCCAGGGCCGGCAGCCGTTCCTCGCGCTCCTCGGCCCAGCGCGTCTCGATCGCGATCGTCTCGCCGTCCACGTAGCCATGCTCGCCGAGCACCTGGAAGATGCCCTGCATCGTCGGAGTCAGAGGCGGCGACGTCGGCGAGAGGAAGCCGAGACGCGGCAGCCGCTTCGGCGCCGGTGCCAGCGCCGACGGCAGCCCGCACCCGGCCAGCAGACCACCACCCATCAGCGCTAGCCCGGATCGGACCACGGCGCGGCGCGGGTAACGTCGGAGGATCACGGCGTCCGACTCGCCCACACAACTCGATCTCTGGCTGTCACGTCGCCCGAGTCTAGCACTGCCTGCCACCCTCTCGCTGTGACGCCCCTCACAGACGGCACCGTGGGACGCCCGCGAGGGATTCGATGGGATGGTTGGGAATATCCCGGGCCGCTCGGCGATTACAGTTCATGAGTGAACCATGAAAGCCCAGACTGCCCCGCGCACCGCCCGCCCCCGGATCACCGGCCACCGACCGGACACCCCGGTCCGCGCCTGGCTCCGGCTTGTGCGCGTCTTCCAGAAGATCGAGCAGGCTTCGATCGACGACATTCGTCGCGCGGGGCTGAGCATGGGCCAGTTCGACGTCCTGGCGCAGGTCGGGGCGACCGAGGGCTCGACGCAGCAGCAGATCGCCGACGCGCTGCTGGTCACCAAGAGCAACGTCTGCCAGCTACTGGATCGTATGGAGCGAGCCGGCCTCGTCGAGCGGCGGCAGAGCGGGCGGACGAACCTGCTCTATCTGACCCCGGAGGGCCGGCGCCTGTGCGATCGGATCATCCCGGCCCACGAGCGCACGATCGCCGAGCTGTTCTCGGCGCTCGCGACCGAGGAGCAGGCCGAGCTGCTACGACTGCTCCGCAAGCTGGATCACGCCCTGCCCTGAGCGGGGCAGCATCAACCGACGGAGGGACACCGTCAGTCTAGGTTAAGTCCTGAACGATCATCAGCCCCCGAGCGCAAGTTCAGTCGTGAACGATCGCTCGCCACACTCCCAGGGGAGACCTACCATGACCTCCGCAACGCCATCCGCCACTGCCACCGCCGCCTGGGCGATCGACCCGTCCCACTCCGTCGTCGAGCTTGCCGTCAAGCACATGATGTTCTCCACCGTCAAGGGCCGCTTCGCGCGCCTCTCCGGCGCGATCGTCCTGGACGAGGCAAACCTCAACAGCTCCTCGGTCACCGCCGAGATCGACGCCGCCAGCATCGATACCGGCGAGCCCCAGCGTGACGCTCACCTCCGCTCGGCCGACTTCCTGGACGTCGAGCGCTTCCCGACGATCGCGTTCCGCTCGACCGGCGTCGTGCCGCGGGGCACCGGCCGCTTCGTCCTGGTCGGCGACCTGACGATCCACGGCGTCACGCGCGAGGTCTCGCTGGAGGCCGAGCTGGCCGGCACGGGCACGGACCCGTGGGGCGGCCAGCGCGCGGGATTCGCCGCGACCACGGCGATCAACCGCAAAGATTTTGGGCTGACCTGGAACCAGGCGCTCGAGGCCGGCGGCGTGCTGGTCAGCGACCAGGTCAAGATCAGCCTCGAGATCCAGGCGACGCTCCAGGCGAGCTAACCCCGCGCCGCCCTCGCGCCGACCCCCGGACGAGCCGGGGATCGGGAGTCCTCGCGGATTCCCGATCCTCGGCCCGCGTTCTGGCATGCGCCTTGCGCCTCATCGCTGTATGCAGCAGGCGCACGCCACCGACGATCGTGGGGTAGTCGAATGACGCTCGCCGTCGAGGGCGGGTCTCCGGACCTGGCCCCCAGTCAGCCCGTTCCCGCGCAAAGCTCTCGCCTCGTCGCCGGCCGATTCCGCCTGATCGAGCAGCTCGGGCGCGGCGGGATGGGCCGGGTCTACCGCGCCCACGACGAGGTGCTCGATCGGCCGGTCGCCGTCAAGCTGATCTACGACGACGCCGTCCGGGACCGCGAGATGCGTCACGCCTGCGCGCTCGAAGCGCGCGCGGCGGCCCGCCTCAGCCACCCCGGCATCGTCCGAATCCTCGACAGCGGCTTCGACGACGGCCACTGCTACGTCGTCATGTCGCTGGTCGAGGGGCGCCCGCTCAACGAGATCCTGCGCGAGGACGGCCCGCTGCCGGTCGACCGGGCGCTCGACCTCGCGATCCAGGTCGCCGATGCCCTGGCCGCCGCCCACGCCGAAGACGTGGTCCATTGCGACGTCAAGCCCGGCAACCTGCTGGTAGACGGCTACTGGCGCGTCCGGCTGGTCGACTTTGGGATCGCCCACGTGACGTCGAGCACCACCGGCCTGACGGGCGAACTGCTCCAGGGCTCGGCCCAGTACGTCGCGCCCGAGCAGGTCGAGGGCGGTACCGTCGACGGCCGCACCGACCTGTACGCCCTCGGCACCGTCCTCTACGAGATGCTGGCCGGCCAGACCCCGTTCGGCGGCGGCACCATCGGCTCGATCCTGGCGCGCCGGCTGGTGAACGACCCGCCCTCGATCCGCGAGACCAACCCGGCCGTCCCGCCGAAGGTGGATCAGGTCGTCCTCAAGGCGCTGGCCCGCGACCCGGAGCAGCGCTTCCAGACGGCCGCCGAGCTTCGCGACGCGCTGATGGCGATCCGCCAGAGTCTCCCGGTCTTGCTGGCCCCTGAGCGACGGGGCCAGCAGCGCGGCCTGCCCGACTGGCCTCGGCTCACGCTCACGGGTGCGGCGCTTCCGTGGCTGCGCTGGGAGACCTCGCGCCAGGCGGTGCTCGCCGGCACGGCCCAGGCGGCGGACTGGACGGCTCGGACCGGGCGTTGGGCGCGCGAAGCCGCCGGCACCGCGCTGCCGGACGCGATGACCCGGGCCAACCTGCTCACGCCGACCCACCGGCCGACCCTGCGCTCGGGCGTCGGGCTCGCGGTGGTCGTGGGGCTGCTGGTGGGGGCTACCGCCGCGAAGTGCGGCGTCGCCGGCGTCGCCGCAGAATCCGCGCTGGCCTCGGAACCGAGGACGGTCATCGTGCAGCAGGCCGCGCCGGCGACGCCGACGCTCGCCGAGAGCGCCGCCCCCACGGCGACCGAGCCGCCGCCGACGCCGGTGCCGAACACGGCGACGCCGCCCGCGCCGACGCCCGTCTTCGAGCCCGCCGTGGCCGCGGAAGCACCGCCCCCGCCACCCGAAGCCCCGGCCCAGCCGCAACCGCCGGTCCGCGCCCTCGCCGTGCCCGCGTCGGCCCCGCCCCCGGCCGCCGTGCCCGCGCCGGCCCCGCCCCCGGCCACCGAGCCTGCGCCGGCCCCGCCGCCTCGGGCCGCCGCGCCTGAGGATGACGAGGAGAAGAAGCCGCGGAACAACCTGAGCAACACGCCGCGCTCCGACGAGAAGACGCCCGAGGAGCGCGCGAAGGCAGAGGCGAAGCAGAACGAGGAGGAGAAGCGCGGCGAGCCGCCGAAGCCGGCCCGCGCGAGCACGCTGCCGCCGTACGTCGAGCCGGCGAGGCAGCAGGCGCAGAAGCCGGAGCCGCCTAAACCTCAGCCGCAGAAGCAAGAGACGAAACAGCAGGGCAGCAACGGCAAGGAGAAGAAGAAGGACTGATCGGCGCTCAGGGCAGGCCGAGCAGCCGCTTCGCGTTCCCGATCAGGATCTTCTCGCGGACGCCGGGCCGGAGCTCCAGCCGCTCGAAGTCCTCGAGCCAGCGCTCCGGCATGATGAACGGGTAGTCCGAGCCGAACAGCACCTGGTCCTGGAGCAGGCCTGTCGCCATCTTCAAGAAGCTCTCTGGCATGTAGCGGGGCAGGTAGCCGGAGAGGTCGAGCCAGACGTTCGTCTTGTGCCGGGCGATGGCCAGCATCTCCTCGTGCCAGGGCCAGCTCGGGTGGGCCGCCACGATCTGGAGCTGCGGAAACCGCGCGGCCAGCGCGTCCAGGTGGAGCGGACGGGTGTACTGGAGGATCTCGCCGCGCCCGCCGGCCGTCCCGGCGCCGGCCGCCATCATGCCGGTGTGGAAGAGGCAGACGGCGCCCAGGGCGCTCGCGGCCTCCCAGAGCGGGTCGAAGCGGCGGTCCGACGGCTCGAAGTGCTGGCGCCCGGGGTGGAACTTCGCTCCGTTCAGCCCGAGCGTCGTGATGCTGCGCTCCAGCTCGCGGATCGCCAGGTCACCCTTCCACGGGTCGATGCCGGCGAACCCGATGAACAGGTCGGGGTTGGCCCGGCAGGTCTCCGCCAGGGCGTCGTTCGGGTACGGCTCGATGCCGGTCGTGGTCTCGGCGTCGGCGCCCAGCAGGACGCCCATCAGTCCGAGGCCCCTGAAACGCTCGGCCATCGCGTCGTCAGACTCCGAGAGGACGGCGCCGCGAAAGAAGCGCTCGTAATCCTCCGGCTCGCCGGCCCAGGCCCGCGCGATCCGGGCGTCGCACGGGTGGACGTGGAAGTCGATGCCGCGCAGCTCCATGGGGGCAGTATAGCGAGGGACGAGGGATGAGGGGTGCGGGGTCGTGTGTGGGCATACCCCCCTGTGACAAAACCGCCAAAACTGACAAAACCTGGCGATCTTGACGGTATGGCGCTCGCCGGTCGGCGCTCACAACCCGCAACTAGCGCGGCACCACCGCGTTTCACCTCGCCCGTCATATCCTGTAGAGTCCACCCCGACATCAAATCCAGCGCGAGGAAGCCCGGCCGCCATGACCCTTTCACGACGCGCTTCGACCCTCGCTCGGCTGCTGGTGGTGTTCGCGGCTGCCACGCTGATCCTCCAGGTGCTGGTCGTACCGGCCCACACGGTCCGCGCGCAGGAGATCGATCCGCGCTACCTCGCCGTCACCGACGACGAGGCCGGGAAGCAGGCGACCCGTACCATCGACCAGCACGGCGAGGACGATCGCGCCGCCTGGGTCCGCCTCCAGTGGGAGCGCAACATCGAGAACCAGGACTCCTTGACCGGCCCCTGGACCGTGCACAGCTCGGTCTGGGTGACCAGAGACTTCTCAACGGCCAGGGCGATCTTCAAGGAGCAGTCCGACAAGAACAAGAACTTCCCCGAGGCGTTCTTCGCCCGGGGGGGCACGTTCGCGCTGCCGCTGCCCGGCGTCGGGACCCAGAGCAGCGGCTTGAGCGCCTGCTTCGACTGCAACATCAAGGACGAGATCTTCCTCCACCACCGGGCGGCCGTCCGCTGGGGCATCGTCGTTCACGTGCTCTACCTCTACGGGCCGGACGTGCACGTGCCGGCCGATCTCCTGCGGTGGTACCTCTCGCAGCTCCAGGCCCGGATCCCCGAGGCCGCGCTGAACGCCCCGGACGTCGTCGGCGGGCCGATCACCAACGAGGCGGCAACACCGCCGGCCGATGCACATCTGGTGACGGCCCCGCCGAAGGAGATCGCCCTGCGGGTCGAGGAGGTCGGCAAGCGGGCCGAGCTGAAGCGCCAGAAGGACGGCAAGGACGCCCGCGGCAACTGGTACGAGGTCCGCTACGAGCGCGGCGGGACCGGCTCGCGCTTCTACGAAGGGCCGGTCACGATCTACAACTACGTCCACGTCTCGAAGGACGAAGAGGGCGCGAAAAGCGTCTTCCAGGACCAGATCAAGCTGAACGTGAAGTTCCCGGAGGCCGCCGGGATCGGCGTCGGCCCCCCGTTCGAGCTGGTCGGCGGCGGCACAGTTGGCGACGAGAGCGAAGGGAGATCGGCCTGCGTGAGGACGTGTATCGGCGACGGCGACATCTTCGTGCACCGGCGGCAGGCGGCTCGGAGCTACAACGTCGTCAGCGTGGTGTACACGTACGGGCAGCTCGTGGACGAGGGGAACATGGACGAGGCGGCGGTCTTCCTCAGCCAGACGGTGGTGAAGCGCGCCAGGGGCGAGTAGCGGGATCCAGGGGTCGTCGGCGGCGCCGGAAGAACGCCGCCACGGCTTCGTTCGCGGGCGCCGAGACCACGGCCTCCGGGCTGTCCACCTGCACCAGCCGCCCGTCCAGGATCACGCCGATTCGATCGCCCACCGCGAGCGCCTCGTCGCGGTCGTGGGTCACCAGCACCGTCGTGGTGGCCGTCTTGCGCAGGAGCGGCAGGAGGTCGTCGGTCAGCGCCTCGCGCGTCGGAGCGTCGAGCGCGGCGAACGGCTCGTCGAGCAGCAGCAGCTCGGGCGAGAGGACCAGCGCCCGCGCCAGGCTGGTCCGCTGGGCCTCGCCGCCGGAGAGCGTGCGGGCCTGCCGCCGGGCCAGGTGGGCGATGCCGAGGCGTCCCAGCCACCGCTCCACCAGGGGGTCACGCCGCGACCCGGGCACGCCGCGCAGCTTCAGGCCGGTCGCGACGTTCTCGGCGACGGTCGTGTCGAACAGCAGCGGCTCCTGGAAGACGATCGCCAGCCGTCGGCGAGCGGCCAGCAGCCCTCGGCGCCAGTCGACCGGCGCGCCGTCGAGCGCGATCGCCCCGGCGGCCGGACGCTCCAGGAGCGCGAGCGCCGTCACCAGGGTGCTCTTGCCGGCGCCGTTCGGGCCGACCAGCGCCAGGATCTCGCCGCGCCGCAGCTCCAGGCGCTCGACGTCCAGCACGACCCGCCCGCCGCGCTGGACCACCAGGCCGCTGACGGTCACGTGCGGCGCGGCGTCGGCGATGCGCGCCAGCTGCTCCACCCGCTCGATCTGGCCGACCCTCATAGCGGCCGACCTCGCTGTTGGACCCAGGTCAGGAGCGCGTTGACGCTGTAGACCAGCAACAGCAGCACGATCGAGAACGCCATCGCCGCCCCGAACTCGCCCTTCCCGACCTCCATCACGGTGGCCGTGGTCAGGACGCGGGTCTGGCCCATCAGGTTGCCGCCGACCATGATCGAGGCGCCGACCTCCGAGATGACGGCCCCGAAACCGGCCATCGCCGCCGCCAGGAGCGGCAGCTTCGCCTCGCGGATCAGCAGCCAGAGCAGTTGGACCCGCGACGCGCCGAGCCCGAGGATCTGGAGCCGCAGCTTCGGATTGAGCTGTTGGATCGCGGCGACCGTCAGCCCGACCACGATCGGCAGGGCGATGACGCACTGCGCGATCACCATCGCCGTCGGCGTGTAGAGCAGCCGGAGCTGCCCGATCGGGCCGGTTCGCCAGAGCATGATGCTGACGATCAGCCCGACGACGACCGGCGGCATCCCCATGCCGGTGTTGACCAACGCCAGCACGATCCCCCGGCCGGGGAAGCGCGTCAGCGCCAGCGCCGTCCCGAGCGGCACCCCGATCAGCAGGCAGATCGCCGTCGCCGTGCCCGAGACTTGCAACGACAGCAGGGTGACCCGCCAGAGCTCCGCGTCGCCCCGGGCCAGCAGGGTGGCGGCCCGCACCAGGCCCTCGAAGAAGAGGTCCATGACGGGTCAGGCGTCCGGGACGAAGATCGGCTGCCCGAAGCGCTCGACCCCGAACCCGCGAATCACGGCCTGGGCGCCGTCGCTCGCGAGGTACTCCACGAGCGCTCGGGCGCCGGCATCGTCGAGCCACGCTCCCTTCGCCGGATTGACGACCAGGACGTGGTACGGGCGCAGCAGCTCCGGCGCGCCCTCGACCATGATGCCCAGGTCCAGGAGGTCGCGACGCTCCAGGAAGGTCAGCCGATCGGCCAGCGCGTACGCCTGGCGCTCGGTGGCGGCCGTCAGCGTCTGCGCCAGCCCCTGCCCGAGCGGCTGGTACCACGCCTGCCCGGTGGGATCGAGGCCGGCCTCGCGCCAGAGGCGCTTCTCGAGCTGGAACAGGCCGGAGTTGTCGGCCCGGCTGGCCCAGCCGCTGTTCGAGGCCGCGATCCGACGCAGGGCGTCCACCAGGTCACCCGCCTCCCGGGCCCTGGCCGGGTCGTCGCGCGGCCCGACGATCACCTCGTCGGCGTGCATCACCAGGCGGCGGTCGATCGCGTGCCCGGCCGACAGGTACCCCGGCTCGTCGGCGGCGGCGTCGACCAGCAGCACGTCGACCTCGCCGCGCGCCCCGAGCGCGAGCGCCTGCGGCGCGCTCACGGCCACCGTCGTGACCTTGCGGCCCGTCTGCCGCTCGAAGACTGGCAGTAGCGCGGCGAGCAGGCCGCTCCGCTCCAGCCCGACCGTGGTTCCGAGGAGCAGGCGGGGCTCATCAGCCTGGGCGGTCATCGACCCGGTGAGCACCACGAGAAGCGGCAGCAGCGTGGCGAGGAAAAGCCCCACCCCCCGCCCCCCTCCCCACTCCGTGGAGAGGCGGAGACCGCAGGCTGCTCGGGCACTTCTCCCCCTCTCCATCGCAATGGGGAGGGGGCTGGGGGGTGGGGCTCCTCTCACTCGACGCTCCGGACTGCGCCGCTCTCGGCGGTGTCGTAGCCGCCCAGTGCCGTCACCACGGCCCGGAAGTCGGCCGAGCGGAGCGTCTCCAGCAGGCTCGTCACCGCCACCCGGCCGGCCGTCGACGGCCGCAGCGCCAGCTCGTACCGCTCCCGAGCCACCGGCACGAAGTCGAGTCCGTAGGCGCGGGCGGCGGCCAGGATGCCGAGCCCGGCGTCGGCGGTGCCGGACGCGACGGCCCCGGCGACGGCCAGGTGGGTTGCCTCCTCGCGCTCGTAGCCGGGGAGGGCGGCCGGATCGATGCCGGCCCGCGAGAGCGCGTCGTCGAGGAGGACGCGGGTGCCGCTACCCCGGTGCCGGTTGACGATCGTGACGTCAGAGCGGCGAAGGTCGTCGATGCCCTGGATCCGCTTCGGGTTACCGGCCGCCACGATCAGCCCCTGCTGCCGATGCGCCAGCGTCACCAGCAGGACCGCCTCGCCCGGCAGCAGCCGCCGCACGAACGGCACGTTGTACTCGCCGGTCTCGGGATCGAGCAGATGGGTGCCGGCCAGGTCGGCGACGCCTCGCGCCAGAGCGAACAGGCCATCCAGGCTGTCGGTCGGTACGACCTCCAGGGTGACGGAGCGAGGCTGGCCGCGCAGCCGTCCGGCCAGCACCTCCAGCGCGAGGTCGTGGCTGCCGACGAGGCGCAGCAGGTGCTCGGCCTGCTCCGGCGCCACGGTACCATCGGCGCGGCTGGCCCGCGGATCGGCGACCCGCGCCGCGCGCCAGCGGGCCAGCTGGGCGCTGACGGCCGCCTCGATCTCGGCCTCGCCGTATCCGGCCGCCAGCACCTCCAGGATCGCGCTGCCGAGCCGCGCCTGGAGGCGCTCGGCCCGCGCCTGACTGACCGGGTCGAGGCCGTCGGCGTCCGCACCGGATCGACCGCGCGCCACGACGGTGCCCCCGCCGGCCCGGGTCTCCAGGATGCCCCGCTCGGCGAGCGCGGCGTACGCCCGGGCCACCGTATTCAGGTTGACGCCCCACTCCCCGGCCGCCTGGCGGATCGGCGGCAGGCGGTCACCGGGGCGCAGCTCGCCGGCCGCGACGCGGCGCAGGATCTCGGCGGCGATGCGCTCGTAGAGGGAGTCGGCGTGCGCGAGACGGACCATGATGGGCTTGTCACAGTGAGACTGTGACAAGTGTACGCCATCGGCCCGGCCGGCGTCAGTCTTCGGCCATCGCCGCCCGGCGCTCGGCGTCCGGATCGCGCTGCTGGTCGTCGCCGAGCGTCACGGTCACACGGTGGAGGGTGCCGGTGAAGGCGAACGGGCAGGCGTAGGCATCGCTGACTGGCGAACCGCCGTCCCGGCCGCAGTAGAGGCTGGCGCGGGCCGGGTTGATCGGCCAGGTCCGGGCCAGCTCGCCGCGTCCGACCGACGCGCCGTCCACCGAGAGCGTCCCCCGTCCCTTCAGGCGCCCGGTCTTCTCGAAGTCGAACCGCAGGCGACCAGCGCCGGCCGCGATCGGCCCCTCGGAGCGGATGACGTAGCGGGCGTGCGCGGCGTTGTACTCGAAGATCAGGTGCCCGTCCTGGACGAACAGCACGTACCCGCCGAAACGATTGCCGACCGCCAGCAGGACGCCCTCGGCGCCCTCGGGAGATACCTCGACCTCGGCCTCAACCGCGAACGAGCGGTTGACGACGTTCGGCGTGTTCCAGCGCTCGATGCGCGCCATGCCCGGCCGGTACGTGAACGTCCGACGCGGGTTGGGCCGGCCGCCGGTCAGCGTCCGGGCCGAGAGGCGGTCGTCGAGCGGCAGCGCCCCGAACTCGCCGGCGCTCGCCCACCAGCGCTCGATGAGGGCACGCAGGCGGGTGGGATCGGCCTCGGCCAGGTCGTTGGTCTCGGCGTAGTCCTCCACCAGGTGGTAGAGCTCCCAGCGGTCGTCGTCGAAGTCGGTGCCCGGCGTGTGGCGCACCACGGCCTTCCAGCCCTGGTGCCACATCGCCCGGTCGCCCAGCATCTCGTAGTACTGGATCTGCTTCCTGGTCGGGGCGTCGGGCTGATCGAACGTGTACGCCAGGCTCGTGCCGTGGATCGGGAGCTGGGGCACGCCCTTCACCTCGGCCGGCGGCTCGATGCCGAGCAGGTCCAGCACCGTCGGCGCCAGGTCGACGACGTGGTGGTACTGGTGGCGGAGCGACCCACCATCCTTGATCCTCGCCGGCCAGTGGACGATCAGCGGGTCGCGGACGCCCCCGCCGTGGACGTCGGTCTTGTACCACTTGAGCGGCGTGTTGCCGGCCTGGGCCCAGCCCATCGGGTAGTGCGGGTTCGTCGTCTCGTCGCCGAGGCGATCGAGCGCCTCCAAAGACGCCGACAGCGGCTCCGATCCCCCCGCCTGGAAGCTCAGGTCGACGTTGACCGCTCCCAGCCGACTGCCCTCGCCGCTGGCCCCGTTGTCGGAGATCAGCACGAGCAGCGTGTTCTCGAGCCGGCCGATCTCCTCCAGGTACGCCACCAGCCGCCCGATCTGGGCATCGGTGTGCTCCAGGAAGCCGGCGTAGACCTCCATGTGGCGCGCGGCAACCCGTTGCTCGTCGGGCGTCAGCGTGTCCCAGGCCGGCACCGCGGGATCGGACGACGGCAGCTCAACGTCCGCCGGCACGATCCCCAGCGCCTTCTGTCGCGCCAGCCACTCCTGGCGCGCTACGTCCCAGCCACGGTCGTACCGCCCGCGGTACTTTTCGATGTACTCGGCGGGGGCCTGGTGCGGCCAGTGGCAGGCCCCGAGCGCCACGTAGAGGAAGAACGGCCGGTCCGGGTCCGCGCCCTGCTGATCGCGGACGTACTCGATCGCGTGGTCGATCAGGTCGTCGGTCAGGTGGTAGCCTGCGCCGCCGGCCACCTCGACGGCGTTGGTCCCATCGTACAGCTCCGGGTGCCAGGAGTCGGTGTAGCCGCCGGGGAAGCCGTACCAGCGGTCGAACCCGCGTTGCGTCGGCCAGTAGTCGAACGGGCCGGCCGCCGTGGCATCGCGGAGCGGCATCACGTGCCATTTGCCGACCGCCAGCGTGGAATAGCCGAGCGGACCGAGCATCTCGCCGAGGGTCGCCGCACGCTTCGTCAGCGCCCCCTGGTAGCCCGGGAACCCGACGGCGAACTCGGCGACGGCCCCGACGCCGGCGGCGTGGTGATTCCGGCCGGAGAGCAGCGCCGCGCGCGTCGGCGAGCACATCGCGGTGGTGTGAAAGCCCGTGTAGCGCAGGCCGCCCGCCGCCAGGCGATCCATGGTAGGCGTGGCGATGTCGGAGCCGTAGCAGCCCAGGTGCGCGAAGCCGACGTCGTCCAGGATGACGAAGACGACGTTCGGCGCGCCCTCGGGAGCCCGCACGGGATCGGGCCACCAGGGCGTCGACTCGCGATAGGTCCGCCCGATCTGCCCGCCGAACGCTTGCTCTCCGCCCACCATCGCCGCCCTCCACCGCCGTGGAGCGACATCATACTAGGACGGTCTCGAAGTCCTTCGGCAGCAGCACGTTCGGCAGGCCACCGTCGTCGACGTCGTGCGCACGGTGGGTGATGATGAGCGGCAGGCTCGGGAACTCCTCGCGGATCGCCCGGACGTCGGCGAACGACAGGTGGACGGGCGACCGAGCGGTGTGGGCGTTGCACTCCATGACCAGGGCATCGGCCTTCGAGGCGATCTCCCGCAGGCCCGGGCAGAGCGTCGTGTCGCCCGAGTAACCGATGGTTCGGCCGTCCTGCTCGATCAGGAAGCCGTAGCAGTCCAGCACCGGGTCGTGATCGACCTTGACGGCGCGGAACCTGACCCTGGCCGCCTCCTGGGGTCGCTCGGTGACCTCGACGTAGTGCAGCGTGAAGACGCCAGGCCGCTCGCGCACCGACTTCACGACGTGATCGAGGGCGCCGGCCTTGAGCATGTTCTCGAGGAACGCACCGATCCCGGGCGGCCCGACCACCCACAGGTCGGACGGCCGACGATCCCTCAGGGCCGTGAAGAGCAGGAACGGCCAGCCGAAAGTGTGATCGGCATGGAAGTGGCTGATGAAGATCACGTCGACGTCGTCGAATCGCTTGCCCGCGACGCGCAAATTCGGCAAGACGCTCGGCGATGACTCAACCAGGATCCGGTCGCCGATCAGGAAGCTGCTCCAGTAGCCGGCGGTCGCCTGGAAGTTCCCGGTTCCGAGAAACGTCAGCGGGATCGGCGTTGCCATTCGGCGGACCTCCGCGACCACGCTGGCATTGCGCATCGTTGCGCATGCTGGACCCCAGGGCGGTCACCTTTTCGAGTATATGGCGATGCAAAGCTGGTAGCAGTGATCCGTGTCACAAAGTGTCACCGGACTTACATTTTCGGACCGGTCGCGCCACGCGTCGCCTTGAGGTCCTCACGCCTCGACGCCGGCCTCCTCGTCCTCGCGGGCCAGCGCTTCGAGGTGCCGGCTCGCCGGCCGGTCCCCCTGCGATTCGTTCGCCGGCGCGACCAGGCGATCCGCGTCCGCCTCGGGGTGCTTGAGCACCGCCATCGAGCGCGGCCCGACGCGGTAACGCCGCCCGTCGAAGCCGCGCGGCCGCCCCTCGTACCGGGTCGGATTCGCGGTGTCTAGGGCGAGGCGCCAGGCGTTCCCGTGGTTGACAGCCGGGAATGTGAAGGTGACCGCGCGGTCGCTGGTGTTGAACAGGACCAGCAGCGAATCGCCGACGATCGACTGGCCCTCGTCGTCGGTGACGTCGGCGGCATGTCCCGAGAGGTAGACGCCGAGCGCCCGGACGGAGCGATCCTGCCACTCGGCCTCCGACATCTCGTTGCCGTCCGGCCTGACCCAGACGATGTCCTTCAGCTCGCTGCCACGGATCGGGCGGCCCCGGAAGAAGTTGCGGCGGCGCAGGACGGCGTGCTCGCGGCGCAGCCGGATCACGCGGCGCGTCCAGTCGAGCATCTGCTGCTGCTCGTCGGTCAGGTCCCAGGGCTGCCAGGCGATCTCGTTGTCCTGGCAGTAGGCATTGTTGTTGCCACCCTGGCTGCGGGCGACCTCGTCGCCGTGCAGGATCATCGGCACGCCGGACGAGACCAGCAACGTCGTCACGAAGTTGCGCATCTGGCGGGTGCGGAGCGCGCGTACGTTCGGATCGTCGGTCTCGCCCTCGGCGCCGCAGTTCCACGAGAGGTTGTGGCTCTCGCCGTCGCGGTTGCCCTCGCCGTTCGCGTCGTTGTGCTTCTCGTTGTAGGAGACGAGATCCCGCATCGTGAAGCCGTCGTGGGCGGTCACGAAGTTGATGCTGGCGTAGGGGCGCCGGCCGTTCCGGGCGTACAGGTCGCTGCTGCCGGTCAGCCGATACCCCAGCTCGGCGATCGTGCCGGGGTCGCCGCGCCAGAACTGCCGCATCGCGTCGCGGTACTTACCGTTCCACTCCGTCCAGAGGACCGGGAAGTTGCCCACCTGGTAGCCGCCCTCGCCGACGTCCCAGGGCTCGGCGATCAGCTTCACCTGGGAAAGGATCGGATCCTGGTGGATGATGTCGAAGAAGGCCGAGAGCCGGTCGACGGCGTGTAGCTCGCGGGCCAGGGTCGAGGCCAGGTCGAACCGGAATCCGTCGACGTGCATCTCGATCACCCAGTAGCGCAGGCTGTCCATGATCAACTGGACGGTGCGCGGGTGGAGCATGTTCAGGGTGTTGCCGGTCCCGGTGTAGTCCATGTAATACCGCTTGTCGTCGCCGACCAGGCGGTAGTACGAGGCGTTGTCGATCCCCTTGAACGAGAGCGTCGGGCCGAGGTGGTTCCCCTCGGCCGTGTGGTTGTAGACGACGTCGAGGATCACCTCGATGCCCGCGCTGTGGAGCGTCTTGACCATCGTCTTGAACTCGTTGACCTGGGCGCCGGCCGTCCTGGCCCGGCCATACGGGGCGTGCGGGGCAAGGTAGCCGATCGAGTTGTAGCCCCAGTAGTTGCGCAGGCCGCGATCGACCACGTGCTTGTCGTTGACGAAGTGGTGGACCGGCATCAGCTCGATGGCGGTAATGCCAAGCTCTTTCAGGTAGCGGATGACACGGAAATCTGCCAGCGCCGCGTACGTCCCGGCAGTGTCGGCCGGCAGCTCAGGGTGGAGCTTCGTCAGGCCGCGCACGTGGGCCTCGTAGATGACGGTCTCGTGCCAGGGCGTCTTCGGCGGGCGGTCGTCGCCCCAGGAGAAGGCCGGCTCGATCACCACGCCCTTCGGCATGCCCGGCGCGCTGTCGCTGGTGTCCATCACCAGGTCGGCGTCCGGACGGCCATGCAGCGGGTAGCCGAACATCGCATCTGACCAGTCGATCTGCCCGGTGATCCCCTTGGCGTACGGGTCGATCAGCAGCTTGTTCGGGTTGAACCGATGCCCTTCGCGCGGCTCCCACGGCCCGTGGACGCGATAGCCGTACAACTGGCCCGGCCGGGCCTCCGGCAGGTAGACGTGCCAGACCAGGTCGGTCTGCTCGGGCATCCTGATGCGGATCGTCTCGGGCGCGCCGTACGCCTGGTCGAACAGGCACAGCTCGACGGCATCGGCGTTCTCGCTGAAGATCGCGAAATTCACGCCGCTGCCGTCCCAGGTCGCACCGAGCGGGTACGGCTGCCCAGGGTAGATCCGCAACGCCATCGACATTCACCCCTCGGCCGCGAGCCGGGTCAGGTCCGGTGCGGCTCGGGCCGGGACTCTGGCAAGGATCGCGCCAGGGTGTCCCCTACCCCCAGCCCCTCCCATCATGCCTACCATGGGGCCCCTGAATCCCCACGGCGTGCGCGGGGGAGGGGAGACGGTCGGCCTGCTCCCCCTCCCCCGCGGCCGGGGGAGGGGGCTGGGGGGTAGGGGCCTTCAGTACCCCAGCTTCTTGTCGACAACGTTCATCAGCGGCTCGCCGCGCTCGAAGCGACCGAGGTTCTCCTCGAAGATCCGCCAAACGTGCCCCATCGTCAATTCTGACCTGGCCGAGGTGTGCGGGGTGACGATGCAGTTCGGCGCCTTCCAGAGCGGGTCGCCGGCCGGCAGCGGCTCCTCGTGCGTCACGTCGAGGCCGGCCGCCGCGACCTGGCCCGACTTCAGCGCCTCGATCAGGGCCGGCTCGTCGACGATGTTGCCGCGCGACATCACCATCACGTACGAGCCCTTTTTCAGCATCGCGATCCGGGCTGGACTGATCAGGCCGCGCGTCTGCGGCGTGATCGGCGCCGAGATCGCCAGCACGTCCAACTTCTGGCACATCTCGTCAAGCCGATCGAGCGGCCAGACCTCCTCGGCGCCGTCGCCGGGCTGGCCGGGGTGCGCATCGACGGCCAGCACCTTCATCCCGAAGCCGACGGCTCGGCGCCCGATCGCGCGCCCGATGTTCCCGAAGCCGAGGATGCCGATGGTCTTCCCTTCGAGCGCCTCCATCTTGTCGAGCACCTGGCCGCGCCCCCACTCCTCGCGGTCGTGGAACGCCTTGAAATCCGGCAGCGCGCGCGTGAAGTAGAGGAGCATCCCAAAACAGTGATCGGCGATGGTGGCGGCGTGGGCGCTGCGCATGTTGGTCACGACCACGTCGTCGCGTCCCTGGAGCGCCGGCACGTTCCAGAGCCATTCGACGCCTGCGCTGAACGCCTGCACCCACTGAAGCTGCTCTGCGGCCGCGAACTCCATCGCGCTCGGAGCGCCGAACAGCCCGTCCGCGTCGCCGATCAGGTCGAGCACTTGATCGCGGTTCTCCGCGACTACCAGCTCGGATTCCGGATGGCGAGCCTGGATCTCGGCGACCTTCGCGGAATCGCGCTGTGGCGCTGCGATCACAATCTTCTTCACGGTTGGTGTTTCCTCCCCAAGAAACGGTCGAACGCGGCGCCCACAACACGACACCGGGACGACGCTGTCGCAGCGGCGAGGCACCGCCTCGATCATAGCGCCGGGCGCGACGCTATCCCAGGCGGTTGAGCTGGCTCAGATACAACTGGACGGCGGCCGGCACGAACATGGTGTCGAACCCCAGCAGGAGGCTCGTGGCGCCGGATTCGATCGCTTGGCGCCCCTGCTCCGGCGTCACACCGAACCGCAGCACGGGAAAACCCTTCGCCTTGATCTTCGCCAATGCGCCCGCCAGCGCCTCCTGGACGTCCGGGTGGTTCGGGCCGTCGAGGTGCCCCATGTAGACGGCCAGGTCGAGCGGCGCGGCGATGGCCCCGCCGAGCCCCTCGACGTCGAGGATCGCGTCGATGTTTTCGATCGCCAGCGGGTGCTCGATCAGCACCCAGACGCGGACCTCGTCGTTGGCCCGCTTCGAGTAGTCGAACAGGGTGGTGCGCCACTGGTACTGGGCGCGGAACGGCCCCCAGCCTCGGATGCCTGCCGGCGGGTACTTCCCGGCCGCCACCGCCCGCTCGGCCTCCTCGCGCGTGTTCACCATCGGCACCACGACGTCGGTCGCGCCCGTGTCCAGCGCCCGCTTGATGAGCACCGCGTCGTTGGCGGCGACGCGGATCCAGGCGTCGGCCGGGGTGCCGGCCAGCGCCGTCACCATCCGGTACGCCGTCTCGAAGTCGGCCGGGCCGTGCTCCATGTCGATGAGGACGAAGTCGAACCCGGAGTTGCCGCAGATCTGCGCAAGCTCCGGCGACGGCGTGGTCAGGCCGATGCCGAGCCTGATGCCCTCGGGCTTCGCGACGGGGGATCCCGGGCCAGCGGCAGGACCGGGCGGATTCTGGGACATGTTGGCGCTCCGAACTGATCTGGGAGTCTGCGCCGGAGTCTACTCTAGAGCAGGTCCGCGAGCGACCCGATGATCCGGTCCGGCAAGATGGCGCAGCCCGGCGGCAGCCCCGCGCCCGCCCGGTCGACCCAGACGCCGCGCATCCCGACTTTCCGCGGCCCGGCCACGTCGCGCTCCAGGTCGTCGCCGACCATCATCGCGACGGTCGCCTCGACCCCGAGCTGCTCCAGGACGTGACGGTAGACCCGCTCGTCCGGCTTGCCGTGGCCGAACTCGCCCTCCACCAGGATGTAGTCGAAGTGCTTCGCCAGGTCGAAGCGCACGATCTTGGCGCGCTGGCTCTCGGCACCGCCGTTGGTGATCATCGCCAGGCGGTGCCCGCGCTCGCGGAGCGTCTCGATCGTCGCGATGGTCTCCTCGTAGAGATGCACGAGGTCGTGGCGTCGGTCGCTATACCGTTGGGCGAGCGCTGCCGCTTGCTCGGCGCTGCCCGCACCCAGCGCCGCGAACGCCCGCCCAACGATCTCGCGGCTCGCCGCGCCGAGGTTGTGGCGGCCGAACCGGTTGAGCTCGGGATCGGCCCAGAACGCCACACGCTCGGTCATCAGCGCGGCGTGGAGGGCCGCGCCATCCAGGCCCAGCTCCGGCGCCGACTCGTCGCAGAGCGTACGCCACAACGCCTCGGCCATCCCGGTGAAATTGATCAGGGTGTCGTCCAGGTCGAAGACGACGACGGGAGCGGCCCAGGTCACCGCGACGACCTTACTGGTACGCCAGCGAACCGTCCGTGTTGCTGTAGAACGGCCGGTGCCAACGGTTCGGCGCGAACTGCGCGATCGCGTCCAGGTTCAGCTCGATCCCGAAGCCCGGCGCCTGGGGCACGTCGATGTAGCCGTCCGCGACTTTCAGCGGCTCCACCAGCAGGTCGCGCCGCTTCCCGACGTCGTCCGGGCTGTACTCGAGGATCAGGAAGTTCGGCGTCGAGACCGCGAAGTGGACGTTGACGGCCGTCGCGACCGGCCCCATCGGGTTGTGCGGGGCGACGCTCACGTAGTGGGCCTCGGCCATCGCGGCGATCTTCTTCAGCTCCAGCAGCCCGCCGGCGATGCAGACGTCAGGCTGGATGATGTCAGCTCCCCGCTTCTCCAACAGCTCACGGAACTGGAACTTCGTGTACAGCATCTCGCCGGTCGCGATCGGGATCGGGCTGCGGGCTCTGACGTCCGCCATCGCGTCGATGTTCTCGGGACGGAGCGCCTCCTCGAAGAAGTACGGGCGGTACGGCTTGAGCGCCTCGGCCATCTCAAGCGCCCGGACCGGCTCGAAGATGCGGGCGTGCGAGTCGACGCCGATCTCGACGTCCTCGCCCACTGCTTTGCGGATGGCTTCGAGTCGCTTCGCTGCCTCGCGGACCACCTGGCTGAACGGGAGCTGGGCGTAGTTCGGCGGCTGCGGGCTGATCTTCAGCGCGGTGTAGCCGTACCGCTCGATCAGGCGGACGGCGTCCTCGGCCAGCGCCTCGGGCGTCGCGCCGCGCGGCGACTGGTAGACCCGGATCCGGTCGCGGAACTGCCCGCCTAAGAGGCGCCAGACGGGCACGCCGAGCGACTTCCCGAGGATGTCCCAGAGCGCGTGCTCGATGCCTGAGAGCGCCGAGTTGAGGATGCTGCCGCCAGGGAACCTGGAGCCGGCGTACATCAGGTGCCAGAGCGCCTCGACGTCGCGCGGGTCTTTGCCGACCAGCCAGGTCTCGAAGTCGGCCACCACGGCCGCCGTCGCCTCGTCCGGCCCGCACGAGTACGCCTCGCCGATGCCGTGGATTCCCTCGTCGGTCTGGACCCGCACGAACAGGTAGTTGCGCCGATCCAGGCCGGCGATGAACGTCTCGACGCTGGTGATTTTCATGGTCGCCCTTCAGGGACTGAAGTCCCTGTCTACCATCGATCGGTCCCTACGGGACGCACCGGGGGAGGAGGATGCCGCACGTCCCGGTCCCGTAGGGACCGATCGACGGTAGACGTGGGTTTCAACCCACGGCACGGTAGACGGCCTATCCTTTGATTCCGGACATCACGATGCCGCGCACGAAGAACCGCTGCGCCGCGAAGAACAACATGATGCATGGGATCGTGGCGATCACCGCCGCGGCCATCATCAGGTGCTCCTTCGGCTCGCCGGGATCGGCCGGCGAGGTCTGGAACAGCCGCAGCCCGAGCGAGACGGTGAAATTCTCGGTCGTGTTCAGGAAGATCAGCGGCTGGATGAACTCGTTCCAGTGCTGGAGGAACGAGAAGATCGCCACGGTCGTCAGGGCCGGCATGCAGAGGGGCACCAGGATCTGCCAGAGGATGCGGAACGAGTTTGCCCCGTCCATCTCCGCAGCCTCGTCGAGGTCGCGCGGGATGCCCATGAAGAACTGGCGCAACAGGAAGATGTAGAGCGGCGAGCCACCGAACCAGGACGGCACGATCAGCGGCTTGAGCGTGTCAAGCCAGCCCAGCCACTTGTACAGCAAGAAGCTCGGGATGATCGTGACCTCCCACGGGATGATCAACGTGGCGATCACCAGCATGAACAGCGTGTTCCGGAATGGGAACTGGAACCGCGCGAAGCCGTAGGCGACCAGCGTCGCCGAGAGGACCTGCCCTGTGACGGCGAGCACCGTCACGATCAACGAGTTGACGTAGAAACCGCCGAACGTCGGCACGTTGAGGAACATGTCGGTGCCAGGGATCGCGAACGAGGCAAAGCCCGTCGTGAAGAACGGCACCTTGGTCCAGGCGCGGTAGTAATTGTTGAACTGGGCCTCGCTCGGCCAGAAGACCGGCGGATACGTCGTGATCTCCGACGCCTGTTTCAACGACGACGAGAACGTCCAGAAGAACGGCCCGAAGAAGAAGAGGGTCAGGACGCCAGCCAGGACGTAGAACGTGACGCCGTCCCGGAAGCGCATCGCCGAGTTCGAGGTGCCGGTCACCGGCGCGACGCGCGGGAGACTCGCGGCCTGATCAGCCATCCTTCCCTCCCGAGTCGCGCTCCTCGCCCGCGTAGAACACCCAGCGCTTCTGGCCCCAGAACTGGAGCCAGGTGAGCGCCAGCACGATGAGCAGGAAGATCCAGGCCATCGCCGAGGCGTACCCCATCAGGTTGAACTGAAATGCCGTGATGTACAGGTGGTAGACGTAGAAGTACGTCGCGTAGGCGGGGCCACCCTGCGTCCCAATGTACGCAACCGAGAACACTGAGAGTGCCCCGATGACCGAGATCACCAGATTGAAGAAGATCGTCGGCGAGATCATCGGCACGGTCACGTTCCAGAAGCGCTGGATGCGATTGGCGCCGTCGATGTGGGCGGCCTCGTAGAGCTCCTGCGGGACGCCCTGGAGCCCGGCCAGGAAGACGATCATGCGACTGCCGCCGGCCGTATTCCAGAGTGAAAGAATCACCAGCGACGGGACGGCCCAGGTGGTGCTCTGGACCCAGGGCGGGCCGGGCACGCCGATCAGGCTGAGCAGGTAGTTGACCACGCCGATGGACGGCTGGAGCAGCCAGAGCCAGATCAGGACCGAGGCGATCACCGGCGTGATCGACGGCAGGAAGAACAGTGTGCGGAAGATGGCCGTGCCCCTGAACCCCTGGTTCAGCATCATCGCGGCGAGCAGCGAGCAGACGATGCCGATCGGCACCACCAGCAGCGCGTACCGGCCGGTTCGACTCAGCGAGGCCCAGAATTGCGGGTCCTGGGTGAACGCCCGCTGATAGTTCTCCAGGCCGATCCAGGTCGGG
>Ga0075430_100001045_pt1 | contig 21885 bp, 15 predicted proteins | sample RhiMetdeltSRZDD4_FD_75294 | JGI IMG/M metagenome (GOLD analysis project Ga0075430, IMG submission 75294) | Populus rhizosphere microbial communities from Tennessee, USA - Rhizosphere MetaG P. deltoides SRZDD4 | ecosystem: Host-associated > Plants > Roots > Rhizosphere > Soil | place: USA... | reverse complement strand
ATGGGGACCGTCGCGCCGATGCCGGCGGCGTACTCCGTGTTGAGGCCGGATGCCGCCAGTGCCGGCCCGCGGGCGGCCTTACGTACCAGGTCCTCGTGGTGCTGACGGGCTAGCTCCAGGTCTAGCTTCTCGGTTGCAAGCATGGTGGTCGGTGCTTTCTCGCTCGGCGAGCGCGTCCCCGGGGCGCGACTGTCGGGGCGGGGCGCGTCGGGCTGGTCTGTCGTCGTCTAGAGACAGCGTACGGCGGGTATGGGCGCCCGGTCTGCTCCCGAAATGCACCATTCCTGCACCATGGTGGGTGTTGGGTTCTCGTGTTGCTCCGGGAGACTTGCTCGCGGAGAGCTGGGAGCGCGGCCGTCCGTTCGCTGCGCTCAGAGCCTGCCCTGAGCTTGCCGAAGGGGCAGGCTCTGACCGCCCCGGTTGGGTTGCCGAACGGGGGCGGCCGGGACGGCCGCGCTCCCAGCGGGCGTGACGTCGCGATGTTCGCCCCGAGTACGTCGCGACGGTAGCTCCGAGAACGCCGCCCGTCTGCGCACGAGAGCGCACCACCCATGAGCCCAGGACCCACGATCCCGGGATGAGCCGCTTACGGGCCGGGATGCTCGTGGAGGCCGTGCTCCACGGCCCAGGCCGCGACCTGCGCCCGGTTCTGGAAGCCGAGCCGCTGCAACACCCGCCGGACGTAGTTGGCGGCGGTGCCCTCGGTGACGACGAGGCTCTGCGCGATCTGCCGGTTGGTGAGGCCGCGCGCGAGCAGGATCGCGATGTCGCGCTCGCGACGGGTCAGCACGGCGACGGGCGATGGCCCGTCCGGCGCCGTCGGCGACCCGGCAGCCGGCGCCCGCAGGCGCGAGCGGGCCGCGTGTCGAGGGGTCTCGGCCGGCGCCTGAGCGCCGCCGGGATCGGACGCTTCGGGACGCTCGCCGAGCCCTTCGCGCACGGCGTCGTCCCAGTCGAGCCCGCGGCCGGCCTCCCAGGCGGCCGAGAACGCGGCCGCGCCGAGGGCTTCGCGGATGGACGCCACCTGCTGCTCGTAGCGGTCGACCTCGTCGAGCGCCCGAGCGAACCCGATCGCCTGGCGCATCGAGTCGACGGCTCCGTAAATCCGGGCCGCCCGCTGGAGGTCGCCACGGGCCACCGCGACCTCGCCGAGGATGTCCAGGCAGCGGGCGACCCCTTGCCGAGCGCCGAGGGTCCGGCGCAGCGCCAGGCTCTGACGGGCCAGCGGCTCGGCCGTTTCGGGATCGCCCTGCTGGCAGGCGACGTGGGCGAGCATCAGCAGGCAGATCGCCTCGCCCCAGTCGTCGCCGAGCGCGCGGTACAACGCGAGCGACTGCCGCGCGAGCGACTCCGCGAGCGGCAGGCTGCCCGAGGCCCGCTGGATCGACGCCAGGTTGTGGAGCGCCAGGGCCTCGCCGGCCCGGTCCCCGAGGTCGCGCCGGATCGCCAGGCTCTCCTCGTAGAGCGCCAGCGCCTCCGGGTACGCGCCGCGGTCGCCGACGACGTTGGCGAGGGTGTTGAGGGCGAGCGCCGTCCCGGCCCGGTCGCCCAGCTCGCGGAAGAGGCGCAGGCTGGCCTCGGTCAGCTCGGCGGCCTGCTCGTACGCGCCGCGCTCCCACGCCAGCTTGCCGGCCGCGTGGAGCGACTTCGCTCGGGTCGGCGGGGTGACCTGCTCGGCGTACTGGAGCGCGGCGTCCAGCCAGGCCGCGCCCTCGTCCAGGTAGCCGCGCAGCCACCAGAACCGCCAGAGCGCCCCGGCCAGCCGGAGGGCCGTCTCGCCGTCGCCGCTGTCGAGCGAGAAGCGGAGGGCGGCGCGCAGGTTGTCGTGGTCGCGGTCCAGGCGCTTCAGCTGCTCCTGCTGGCCGAGGTAGGTGGGCCATTCCTCGCTCTGCTCGGCGAGGTCGAGGAACAGCGCGGCGTGGCGCCGACGGATCGCGACCAGGTCGTCGTCGGCCGCGAGCCGCTCGAAGGCGAAGTGCCGGACGGGCTGGAGCAGGCGGACGCGCGGCTCGCCGTCGTCGGGGGTCTCCTGGCGGAGCAGGTTCTTCTCGATCAGCGAGGCCATCAGGTCGAGGGTCCTGGGTGCTGGGTGCCGGGTTCTAGGCGACGAGACGGCGTGCTCACTCCCGGCATCCAGCACCCAGCACCCGGCACCTACGGTGCAGCCGCCGGCGAAGACGGCCAGCCGCCGCAACAGCGCCTGCTCATCCTGGCCCAGGAGCGCGTAGCTCCAGGCGATCGCCTGGCGCAGCGTCTGCTGGCGCTCCGGCAGGTCGCGGACGCCGCCCGCGAGCAGGTCCAGCGAGGCGGCGTGGTCGGCCTCGGTGTCGCCGGCCGCGCGAAGCTGCTGGAGGATCGACTCGACCGGCAGGACGCGGACCCGGACGGCGGCGAGCTCGATGGCGAGCGGCAGGCCGTCGAGCCGGTGGCAGATCTCGCCGACGACGCGGGCGGCGCCGTTGGTCGGCGAGAACGACGGGCTGACGGCGCGGGCGCGCTCGACGAAGAGCGCGGCGGCCGGCGCGTCGAGCAGGGCCGTGCCCGAGCCGCGCGAGACGTCCGGCAGCCCGAGCGGCGTGATCGGCAGCTCGTGCTCCCAGCGCACCGCCAGCGGCTCGCGGCTGGTGACGACGATCCGGAGGTACTGGCAGTGGGCGAGGAGCCTGGCGACGAACGAGGCCGCGTCGATCACCTGCTCGAAGTTGTCCAGGACCAGCAGCTGGGCCTGCTCGCGCAGGAACGTGAGCAGGCGCTCGGCCGGATCGCCGCCGCCGCGGACCTCCAGGGTCTCGGCGATGGTCGGCGCGACGCGCTCCGGGTCGGTCACCGAGGAGAGGTCGACCAGGGCCGCGCCGTGCGGGAACCGATCGAGCAGCGACCGGGCCAGGGTGATCGCCATGCTGGTCTTGCCGACGCCGGGCGGCCCGGTCAGGGTGAGCAGGCGGGTGCCCGGGGAGAGGAGCGCCTGCTGGGCGGCGCCGAGCTCGGGCTCGCGGCCGATCAGCGGGGTTGGGAGGAGCGGGAGCGAGCGGAAGCGCCGACCGGGCACGCAGTGACCTCACGGGTACGAGTTGCGAGTGGCGAGTGGTGCGTTGCGAGTCAATCGTACTCGCTACGTGCCCTTCGACGGGCCGGACCCGAATCTGCGGCGCCTGACGGGTGCTTAAATTCAGAAGAGGAGAGGAGACGAGCATGGTCACGGTAACCGAGCGCGCCGCTGCCGAGCTTCAGGAAGTGCTGAAGAGTCAGCACGCGTCCGACGACGAGGGCGTGAAGCTGATGCCGAGCGGCGACGGAAGCCTCCAGATGACGATCGCCGAGCCGAACGCCGGGGATGAGGTGACGCAGCGGGACGGGCACCCACTCCTGATCGTGGACGCCTCGCTGGCGGACATGCTCGACGGGACGGAGGTCGACTTCGCGACGGAGGCGTCGAACGGGACCGGCCCGGCGGGATTCACCTTGCGTCGCGCCGAGAGCGCCGGCTAGCCGGCGCGGTGGCTCGGGACGACCGCCCCGGCATTCAGGGGCGGTCGTCCTCTGTCAGCTCGTCGTCCGGCAGCTCTTCGCCGAAGCGCGCCCGCCAGAACTGCCGGGCGCCCTCGCGATCCGCGTCGAGCAGGTCGTCGAGGCGCACCAGCTCGTCGTCGGCGAGCTGGGCCAGCTTCGCGAGCGTCTCGGGCGAGGTAACCGGCGCGCCGTCCCCGTCCTCGCCGTCACCATCGACGTGCCCATCGCCAGGCGTGGCGTCCGCGGCCGTGCCCCGTCGGAGCGCGGCACTCCCGTGGGTGAGCAGCTCGAGGAGCTGGCAGGCGAGCCCAAGCTCCTGCTCCGGCAAGCGATCGACGATCTCGTGCAGGCGGGCGCGTTCGTCGCCCTCCACGTGGCACCTCCTCCGTCCGGAACGACAAGTCTGCCACAACCCGATGCGACCGCGTCACCTGCATGCACGGACACGAGCTCAGGTGTCGGCTCGACAGGCCTCGACGAACTCCTGCGGGGACCGGCCGGTTTCACGGCTGAACGCCGTGCTGAACCCGCTTGCCGACTGATAGCCGACCGCGAACGCCGTCTCGGCGACGGACAACTTCTCGCGGGCCAGCAGATCCCTGGCGACCGCGAGCCGCCACTGCAACACGTAGTCCAGCGGCGTCATGCCAATGACGCGGGCGAACCGCTCCGCGAACGACGACCGCGACAGGCCGGCCTCGCGGGCGAGCGTGACGAGCGTCCACGGGTGGGCCGTCTGCGCGTGGATGCCACGCAGGGCGGCGGCGATCTGCGGGTCGCGCAGCCCGGCCAGCAGTCCGGTCGTGCAGAGGTCGGCGGGCGCGGATCGCAACGCTTCGACCAGCATGACCTCGGCGAGACGGGTCAGCACCAGCGTCTGGCCGGGGCGCTCCTCGCGCGTCTCGCGTCGAATCAGCTCGACGATGGGAGCGACGCTGTCGATGGCCGGGTCGGTTGCGCGGATGTGCAGCATGCTCGGCAGGAGATCGACCAGCAGCGACGCGTTGAGCGGATCGAAGGCGAAGTAGCCGCCCAGCAAGCTGACGGACGGCTCCGTGGTCGCGTCGCCGTGCACGACCTCGTCCAGGTGCTCCTCGAAGGGGACGGGATGCATCGGTCGTGGCGTGACCTCCAGGTCACTCGCCAGGGTGAACGCGGGCGTTGCCGGGAACAGGATGAAATCGCCCGTGTCGAGCGTCGTCGGGGGGGCGCCGTCGACGGCTAGCCAGCACTGCCCTTTGAGGACGATCGCGAAGCTCGGCAGCCCGACGGCCGGATAGCGCACGCCCCAGCGCCCGCCACCGTGGACGGCCTTCGACAGGACGGTTCGCGGCTTCAGCAGCGTGACGATGGCGGCAAGCGCATCCATGTTCGGACGATCTCCAATGGATTGTGGACTTGTTCTTATAGACCATCCGAACGCCCTGGGGTAGCCTGGAGAACGAAGGAGGAAGCCATGACCTCGACCGTTCTGATCACCGGCGCCTCGTCCGGCTTCGGCCTCGCGAGCGCCACGCTCTTCCTGGCTCGCGGCTGGAACGTCATCGCCACCATGCGCTCGCCCAGGCCGGCGCTGTTCGACGCAGGTGACCGGCTGCTCGTGACGGCGCTCGACGTCACCGATCCAACGAGTATCGACAACGCGGTCAGCGAGGGGATCGCGCGATTCGGGCAGATCGACGTCCTGGTCAACAACGCCGGGGTCGGCCTGTTCGGCGCGCTCGAAGCGACGGCCGACGAGGTGATCCGGCAGGTGTTCGAGACGAACACGTTCGGCGTGATGGCGACGACCCGGGCCATCGTCGCGCACCTGCGCGAGCGCGGCTCGGGCACGATCGTCAACGTGACGTCGAGCGTGACCATCGCGCCGATGCCGCTGGTGGCGGCGTATGCGGCGAGCAAGTCGGCCATTGAGGGCTTCTCCGAATCGCTCGCGCATGAGCTGCTCCCGTTCGGCGTTCGGGTGCGGATCGTCGAGCCGGGGCTCGCGCCCTCGACGAGCTTCGCCGCCAACTCGAACCACTCCGCCGATGCCTTGATCCCGGCAGCGTACGCGGCCTTTGCCGAGCGGTACCTCGGGTCGATGCGGGAGTACCCCACGGCCTACACCACCGGGGAGGACGTCGCCGACGCCGTCTACGCGGCCGCGACCGACCAGGGAGACCGGTTGCGCTGGCCGGCCGGCGCCGACAGCGCGATGCTGGCGGAGCTGCGCCAATCGCTCTCCGAGCAGGCGTTCATGGCCCGCATGCGCGCGATGTTCGGCGGTGCGCCCGTGAGGTAGACTGGCGTCGCGATGCCCGGGAGGCCGCCGATGGCCGTGACGCGGATGAGCCGCGCCTTCATCCCCACCCTCAAAGAGGCGCCGGTCGACGCCGTGGCTGTCTCGCACCAGCTGCTGGTCCGGGGCGGCTTCGTCCGTCAGCTCGGGGCCGGCCTCTACAGCTACCTGCCGCTGGCGTTGCGCTCGCTGGCGAAGATCGAGGCGATCATCCGCGAGGAGATGGACGTGATCGGCGGCCAGGAGCTGCGGCTGCCGGCGCTCCACCCGGCCGAGATCTGGCGCCAGAGCGGGCGCTGGGAGGTGATGGGCGACGAGATGTTCCGCCTGACCGACCGGCGGGGCAGCGAGTACGGCCTGGGCATGACCCACGAGGAGATCATCACCCTGCTGGCCCGCGACGAGCTGCGGAGCTATCGTGAGCTTCCTCAAGTCTGGTACCAGATCCAGACCAAGTTCCGCGACGAGCCGCGCCCGAAGTCCGGCCTGCTGAGGGTCCGCGAGTTCCCGATGAAGGACGCCTACACGCTGGACCTGGACCAGGCAGGGTTGGACCGGGCGTTCGAGGCGCAGCGCGGGGCGTACGAGCGGATCTTTCGGCGCTGCGGCGTCGAGGCGGTGATGGTGCAGGCGCACTCGGGGGCGATGGGCGGCAGCGGCTCGGCCGAGTTCATGGCCCGGACGGAGGCCGGCGAGGACGTGGTGGTGGCGTGCCCCGCGTGCGGGTACGCGGCGAACGTGGAGACGGCGACGTCCAGGGTGCTTGAGGCGCCGGCGTTCACCCCCCACCCCCTAGCCCCCATCATCCCTACCATGGGGCCCCCTACCCCCACGGCCCCCGCAAGCGGGAGAGGGGGAGAGGGTACGGGCAGCCGGCGGTTCGCGACGCCGGGCGTCCAGACCATTGAGGCGCTCGCCCAGCCGCCGTACAACGTGCCGGCCGACCGCCAGCTCAAGACGCTGGTCTACGTCGCCGACGACCGTCCGGTGGTGGCTGTGGTGCGCGGCGACCACACGTTGAGCGAGGCGAAGCTCCAGACGGCGCTCGGGGCGAGCGCCGTGCGGCCGGCCCAGACCGAGGAGGTCGTGGCGCTTATGGGGGCGCATCCGGGCTCGCTGGGCGCCGTGGGGTTCACGCGGGCGCCGGTGCTGGTGGACCAGGTGCTGCTGGGCCGCGACAACATGGTGACCGGCGCGAACGAGGACGGCTTCCACCTGCGCAGCGTCGACGTGGAGCGCGACGTCCTGGCGCACGGCGGGCGGCTGGCGGACCTCCGGACGGTCCAGGCCGGCGAGCAATGCCCGCGCTGCGACGGCCGGCTGGAGCTGTACAAGGCGCTGGAGCTGGGGCACATCTTCAAGCTCGGCACGCGATACTCGGACCCGCTGGGGGCGCACGTCCTGACGGCCGAGGGCACGGCGACGCCGATCCTGATGGGCAGCTACGGCATCGGGATCGGGCGGGTGATGGCGGCGGCGATCGAGCTGCACCACGACGCGGACGGCATCATCTGGCCGTGGTCGATCGCGCCATACCAGGCCCACGTCCTGACGCTGGGCGGCGAGCCGGCCCTGGCCGAGCTGGCGAACGAAGTCGTGGCGGCGCTGGAAGGGGCCGGCCTGGACGTGCTGTACGACGACCGCGACGCCCGGGCCGGGGTGAAGTTCAAGGACGCGGACCTGCTGGGGATGCCGCTGCGGCTGGCGGTCGGGCGGCGGGGGCTGGCTGACCGGGCCGTCGAGTGGAAGCGCCGCGCCGGCGGGGAGGTCGAGATGGTGCCGCTGGCGGACCTGCCGGAGCGCCTGCGCGCCCTCGTCGCCGAGCATGCGCCGTCTGGGATGCTCCGGTGACGATCGCCATTCGGAACGTGACCTTCATAAGCACCGATCCTCGGCGCCTCGCCGACTTCTGGGCGGCCGTCCTCGGCTACACCCAGCGCCGCGAAACCGAGGATGAGATCCTGCTGGCACCGGACGACTGGAGCTTCCCGCGCCTGACGTTTCAGCGCATCCCGTCGCCAAGAAGCCGTCCCGGTCCCGTCCATCTCGATCTGACCGCCGACGACATGGTGGCCGAGGTCGAGCGACTGGTCGGCCTGGGCGCGGTCAGAGGTCGGACGATCGACGCGGCCGAGTCCGGCGCCGTGACCTGGACCGTCATCCAGGACCCTGACGGCAACGAATGCTGCGTCGTCCAGCGCCAGTCCTCCGACTGATACCGATCCCGCGTGACCCCACGGCCAGACGGTCCGCTCGCTCACGCTCGCGGTGAGGAAGCGCGGGACGGAATGCAGCCCTCGCCACCTTCGTGCAGGTTCGGTATGAGCCTCCCCAAGGGGTTTATGGGGGGAGGTCGGCGTCGTCGAGGGAGGCGAGGCCCTCGCGCAGGGCGTAGAGGGCGGCCTGGGTCCGGCTGGCGAGCTGGAGCTTGCGGAGGATCGCGCTGACGTGGCTGCGGACCGTCGCCTCGCCGACCACCAGGGCGTCGGCGATCTCCTGGTTGCTCATGCCGCGCGCCAGCAGCCGCAAGACCTCGATCTCGCGGCCGGAGAGCGGGTCCGAGGTCAGGGGTTGGCGCGGCTGGGGCGGGCGGTTCAGCTCCTGCAAGACCATCCGCGCGATGGCCGGGTGGAGGACGGTCTCGCCGCCGTGCGCCTGGCGGATCGCCCGGACCACGTCGTCGGGCGCGGAGTGCTTCAGGAGGTAGCCGAGGGCGCCGGCCCTGAGCGCCGGGAATACGTCCTCCTCGGCGGCGTGGCTGGTCAGCACCACGATCTTCGAGGATGGGTGGCGCTCGCTGATCTGGCGCGTCGCCTCGACGCCGCCGATGCCGGGCATCTCCAGGTCCATCAGGATGACGTCCGGCCGCAGCCGCTCGACGGCCTGGACGGCCTGCTCGCCGTTCTCGGCTTCGCCGACGACCTCGATGCCGGGCTCCCGCTCGAAGAGGGCGCGCAGCCCCTTGCGAACGACGGCGTGATCGTCCACCAGCAGCACGCGGATCGGGCGGTCGGGGGCATCGCTCACCGCGGCGCCTCCACGCGCACGCGGGTGCCCTGGCCGGGCGCGCTTTCGACCTGGAGGGTGCCACCGAGGCGCGCGGCGCGCTCGTGCATGCCTCGCAGGCCGAAGCCGCCGTCGTTGCGCAGCGACGGCTCGAAGCCGACGCCGTCGTCGGCGACCTCGAGGATCGCCGACTCGGGCGAGACGTCGAGCTGGACCACGACGTGCCGGGCGTGGGCGTGCTTGAGCACGTTGTTGAGCGCCTCCTGGGCTAATCTGTACAGCTCCTGCTCCAGCTCGGGGGCCAGGCGCTCGGCGCCCTCGCCCTGGAGCTCGGTCACCAGGCCGGCCCGCGACTCGACGGCACCGAGGCGGGACTGGAGCGCCCCATAGAGGCCCCGCTCCTCCAGCAGCGGCGGCCGGAGCTCGAACAGCAACAGCCGCATCTCGCCGAGCGCCTCGTGGGTCGTCTCGCGGATCTCCGTGAGGCTCGCGGCGACGGGGGCGGTGTCGCCGGCCGTCAGGGCGCGGGTGGCGGCCTCGGCCTGGAGCGAGACGCCGTAGAGCGCCTGGGTCACCGAGTCGTGCAGCTCGCGGGCGAGCCGCTGGCGCTCCTCCAGGACGGCCGCCTGGCGGGCACGCTCGTGGAGGCGGGCGTTCTCGGCGACGAGCCGCTCCTGCCGGACGAGCACCTGGGCCATCAGCCAGATGATCGAGAGGGCGGCCGTCCACGAGACCCACTCGGACCAGAAGAACCGCCCGTCGAGCACGTCGACGATCCCGGCGACGGCGACGGTGGCAAGCCCGAGCACCAGCGCGGCCAGGCTCTCGCTCCGGCTCCCGACCGCCCCCACCCAGGCGACGGCCAGCGGCAGGAAGAGGAAGTTGACGTTGGTGTGGTGCATCAGCGTCAGGCAGAGGTTCGGGAGGACCATCGCCAGGACGAGCGCGACGCGCGGCCAGCGGACGCCGGCAAGCTCGACCGCCCAGGCGCCGGCCATCACCGCCGCCGCCAGCGGGACGGCCAGGCGGTGGCTCTCCGGCATCTCGTCGGCGAACGCGGTGACCACGGTCAGCACCGTCAGGGCGGCGACGGCCAGGACGACCCAGCCCCGGAGCGCGCGGGCGATCTCGGACGTGGAGGCGGTGGCGGCGGCCGGTGCGGCGGTCATGACGACGATTGTGCGGCGTCGGCACGACTTCCGGCATCAACGAACGATCGATCGTCCGGGGCCGGCGCTTCGACATTTGTTGGAGTGCGATCCACGGGGCGCGCCCCGTCGTTCCGCCGTCCTTCGGATGTGGGATCGGCCCGTCCGGACGGAGACTGAGAAGGTGCTGGCAGCGTGGTCTCGCCAGCAACGCCATCAGACCGCCAGGTGATTCTCCGATGTCCGATCAGACCGTTCACCCCAGGGCGCTCGGGCGCCTGCCCGCATTCCGCGTTCCGTCGTTCGTGCGCCGGACCTTGCCGGCGCTGCTGCTCGTGCTCGCGTTCGTCGTGCCGCCGGTGGTGGTCGGCGGGGTCGGCGTGGTACGGGCGATGCTGGCCTACGCCGGCGAGACGCCCACTGCGTTGAACCAGCCGCTACCGGACCGGCCGGCCCACGACCCGGCCCGGCCGACCGCCATCGTCGTAGCTGGCAACGCCGGCACCGAGGTGAGCGACCTGCTCGGCCCGTACGAGACGCTGGCGGCGTCCGGGGCGTTCAACGTCTACGTCGCGGCGCCGGATCGCCGCCCGGCGCCGGTCTACCCCGGCGACCTCGCACTCGTGCCACACTACTCGTTCGCCGAGTACGAGGCGGCCTTCGCGGAGCCGCCGGCGCTGGTGGTGGTGCCGTACATCCCGGACGCGAAGGAGACCGCCCCGGAGGTGCTGGCCTGGATTCGTCAGCAGGCATCTCGCGGCACGACGATCCTCTCGATCTGCGCCGGGGCGGAGGTGGTCGCCGACGCCGGCGTCCTGGACGGTCAGGCCGCCACGACCCACCGCGACTGGGTGGCGACCCTCGAGCGGGCCCATCCCGAGGTCCGGTGGGTCCGGGGGCAGCGTTACGTCGATTCAGGGCAGCTCATCTCCTCGGCTGGCGTGACCTCGGGCGTCGACGCCACGCTGCACACGCTCTCACGGATGTTCGGTCGGGACGTGGCCGACCGGACGGCGGCGGCGATCGGCTACCCACACACGCGGTTCCTGGACGATCCGACCTGGAACAACGATCGGCTCCGACCGCTGCGGTACCTGCCCGGGATGTATCGCTGGGACCGCGAGGAGATCGGCCTGCTCCTCTACGACGGGGTGCGTGAGCTGGAGGTCGCCTCGGTGGTAGACACCTATCCGCGCTCGTTGGTGGCGTCCGTCCGGACGGTGTCCGATGGTGCGTCGATCGTGCGGACGCGGCACGGCCTCGACCTGGTCCCGAGAGCCGACCTCGCGGCGGCTCCGACGCTCGACCGCCTGCTGGTGCCGGGCGACGCGAGCGCCCCGAAGGCTGCCGAGGCGGTGCGGGCCTGGAGCCGGGAGCACCCGGGCGGGCCGGCCGTCGAGCCAATCCACGCGAGCGGCGGCTACCTCTACGATCAGAGCTTGCGCGACATGGCCCGCCATGACGGTAACAACGTGGCGATCGAAGCGGCCAACATGCTGGAGTACCCGACCCACGACCTGGCGCTCGACGGGCCGGCCTGGCGGCTGGACCTGCTGATCCGGCCGCTGGCGCTCGGGCTGCTCGGCCTGGGCGTTGCGATCTGGCTCCGGCGCCGGCCCCGGCCGGGCATCCGGAGCGTCGGTCGGTTCGCGCTCCATTTCGGCGAGATGACGCTCGCGATGATGGTTGGGATGGCTGTCTTCCACCTCATCGCGGGGGCACACGGGCACGGGGCGGGCATGCTGGTGTTCATGACGGTGCCGATGGTGGCGTGGATGTGGCTGCGCGGCCATAGCTGGCGGCACGGCTACGAGATGGCGGCCGGGATGCTGGTGCCGGTCGCGGCGATCTGGGTGCTACTGGGCCTGGGCGCTGGCGAGAGCGTGCCCTGGCTCCGGATGGTGGATCATCCGGCGATGCTGCTGGGGATGCTCGGGGCGATGCTGCTGCGCCGGGAGCAGTACACCGGCGGCCACGCGACGGCCGCCGGATCGGCTCGTCGGGTGGCGCCGGCCGCGACGTAGTGCCGGTCCCGGATACCTGTTCGGGGACGGTGAGGGAACGGAACGGGGGCGGCCGGGACGGCCGCGCTCCCACGCTTATCTGTCGTGAGCACTACCGACGGTAGCCGGGGCGGGATACCGGGGGCGGCCGGGACGGCCGCGCTCCCAGCAAGCGCCACCGACCGTCGAGCATGGGCATCAGATGGAGCGAGTGTTGGCGGGGGGATCGGCAGGATGTCTGCCGATCCCGCGCTCGCGTTTACATGCCGCGGAAGCGCTGGACGAAGCCGTCGGGGCGGCTCGCCGGCGGCAGCTTCGAGAGGCCGGTCCGCTCGTCGAGCCAGCGCCGGGCGATATCGCCCTGGGCGCCCTGGAACCGGCGCAGGGTCGGGAGGCCGGGGGGAGGCGGCAGGAGCGACTGGAACGTGAAGTACCCCGCCAGCGCCGCGATGAACGCCGTGATGTGGTCAGGGTTGGCGGCGCGGGCGGACGCACTGCGCTTCAGCAGCTCCTCTGGCGGCGGCCCGCCCTGCATCGCGACGCTCGGCGCCATGCCGACCACGTCCAGCCACGGCTGCCCAATCACCGCGTGCGGCCAGTCCACCACGTAGACCTTGTCGTCGGTCACGAGCAGGTTGTCGGCTCTGGTGTCGAAGTGGACGAGCGTGTCGCCGCGCGCGGCGGCCGGTGCCTGGCCTTCGAGCTGGGCGAGCTCGACGGCAAACCGCGTCGACCACTCGTCGCGGCCGGGCAGCGGGTCCTCCATCATTCGGTTCCAGCCCTGGCCGTTCTGCATCAGCCAGGTCTCCACCGTCCGCACGACGTCCGGGCCGACCGGCGACGGCGTCAGGCTCTCGGCGAGCGTCTCCAGCGCCTCCACGACGCGGTCAAGCTCGTCCGGCTGCCAGGGGATCGCCGGGTGCCGCCCCTCGACGTCCTCGAAGACCAGCACGACCCAGCCGTCGCCGCCCTCGTCGTAGGTCCAGAGCAGGCGCGGGACCGGGGCGCTCTCCGGCAAGGCGGCGGCGATCGTCGCCTCGCGGCGGTGGAAGCGCGGCGCGTCGCGATTCGGCACGGCGGAGACGGCCTTGACGAAGACCCGCCGGCCGTTCTCGGCGACCAGCCGCGAGGCGACGCCCGGCGAGAATCCGCCGGGCTGGGTCTCGGCCGATGCGACGGGGCTCCCGAGCCACCCCTGAATGGCAGCCCGGACCCCCTCGGGCAGCTCCTCCCAGGCGATGCGCTGGCCTGACGCGGCTGGTCCAGTCACGACGAGTGGCCAGCGGGCAGTGGGCAGTCGGCAGAGCACGACCGCGAACGCTGCAGCATCCTCACATCCCTCATCGAAAATCGCTCCTCTGACTGCTCACTGCCCACTGCCTACTGCAATTTGCCGCGCCCGACGATCGGCCACTCGACTTCGACGATGCCGCCCCTGACGCCGTACATCGTCTCGTGCAGGACCACCGTCGCGTCGGTGTAGCCGACGTGCCACTCGACCTTGTCGCCGACCTTGACGTCGGCGTTCGGCTCGTCCAGGTCCATCGTGCCGTGCTCGGCGGACATCCGGACCCCGGCCACATGCTCGATCCCCTTCGGGCGGGGCATGGCGTTCTGGGTGCTCAGCGACTTGAAGCCGGAGTCGGTCACGATCCGTCTGGGGTCGGGGCGGCTGATGACCGTGGCCAGCACCGACATCGCCATCGGGTGGTCGATCCCGAACGACTCGCGGTAGACCAGGTCGCCGTAGATGCCGCCGCCGGCCTCGATCTCGGTGATGCCGTGGACGGCCGCCGAGAGCGGGTAGGTGCCGGTCCCGCCGCACGAGATGATGTTGACGGGGAGGTCGGCGTCGCGGCACTGGCGGGCGGTGTCGAGCAGCGTGGTGACGGCCGTCTCGACTGTCGACCGCTTCTCGTCGCCCTTCAGGCGCAGGGCGTGGCCCTCCCAGGCCATCAGCCCCTCGAACTTGAGGCCCTTGCGGCCGTGGATCTCCTTCGCCAGCGAGACGGTCGGCTCGCCGGGCTGGGCGCCGCAGCGGTGCATGCCGAGGTCGACCTCGACGACGGTCCGGATCCGGGCGCCGTACTCCTGGCCGGCTTTGTCGAGCATGTCGACGTGCTCGACGCAGTCGACGACGCCGATCGGGCGGGCTTGCTTCGAGAGGTTGGCGAGCCGGGCGGCCTTGCGCGCCCCGACGACCGGGCCGGTGATGAGGATGTCTTCGATGCCGGCCGCGGCCATGATCTCGGCCTCGCTGAGCTTGGCGACGGTGACGCCGTGGGCGCCTGCCGCCAGCAGCTTGTAGGCGATGGCCGGGATCTTGATCGCCTTGGTGTGCGGTCGCCAGCCGACGCCGTGCTCCTTGAAGAGACCGGCCATGCGGGCGATGTTCGATTCGAGGATGTCCAGATCGACGAGCAGGGCGGGGGTATCGAGATCGGTCGCGCGACCGCCGACGGTCATGGTCGCCTCCAGCGCGTGAAGCGGGGTCGTTGCCATGAGGGTACCCCGTGCCGTGGGTTGAAACCCACGTCTGCCATCCTGCTGTCGCTACGCGACGCCGGAGGGCGCGACTGGATGGCGTCATGCTACGCCCGGCCCACAACGGCGGACGGCATCCCAGACCCGCGGCGCGCGGCCGGTCGCGTGCCGCGACGGCCGACTCGTCTAGCGCCGGCGCTTGATCTCGACGGAGTCGGCGTGGAAGAGGCCCTCGTGCTGCTTCTCGCCGTCGGCCTCCAGGTAATCGCCCACCGAGATGGACGAGCAGACCTTCTGGGCCTCCTTGAGGAGCTTGACCTCGACCGCGCCGTCGTGGTTGGCGATCACGACCGACGGCCAGGCGGCATCGCAGTGGGTCTCCAGGACGTCGCCCTCGGTGGAGTCGTCGTCCTTGTTGCCCCGGTTGGTGCGGGCGCGCTGGCGGCGCTCCTCCTCGGTCTCCCGCTCCCGCTCCTCGCGCTCGACGTCGGCACTGTCGTCACCGGGCGAGGGCGGTGCCGAGGCGTGCGTGGTGTCGACGATGACGACGGTGACCGTCGCCTGCTGACCGAGGGTCGCCCCGCCGGTCGGGCCGGACAGGGTCACCGTGAACGTCTCGGCGCCTTCCACGAGGTTGTCGGCGAGGATCGGGATGACGATCGTCTTCGTCGTCTCGCCGACGCCGAAGGTCAGGGTGCCGGCCACCGCTGCGTAGTCCTGGCCGGCCAGGGCCGTGCCGTTCGCGGTGGCGAAGCTGACCGTGATCGGGGCCAGGGCGCTCGGCGAAACGGTCCCGGTACTCGGCCCGGCCGGGGAGGTGGGCGGGTTCGGGCGGACGCTGCCGCTCGGGACGTTCCCCGCGGGTGTCGTGCCGGTGGCCTGGGTCGCGGCTGGGCCGGTGCCGCCGCTCCGCTGGACGGTGATAACGGCCTGGCCGGCGTTCTCCGGCACGCTGACCGTGCCGGCACTGAACGAGACCCCGCCGGCCAGGTCGTCGTCGGCGATGGTGCCGACGCCCTGGCCATCGGCGATGGTGGCGCCGCCGGTCGGCGTGCCGAGGGTCACCAGCAGCGTCTCGTTCCCCTCCACCGAGGTGTCGCCGCAGACCGGCACGACGATCGTCTCGCTCGTGTCGTTCAGCGCGAACGTGACGGTCCCGCCGGCGTTCTGGAAGTCGATCCCGGCCCCGCAGACCGCCCCGCCGGTCGCAGTCCCGTTCGCGATGGTATACGACACCTGCACCTGCAGGTTGCTCGCGGCCGAGAGCGTCACCGTGAAGGTGATGCCGTTCGGCGTCCCGCTGTCGCCCTCCGCCACGGCGGCGGGGTCGTTGACGCTGACCGTCGGCAAGGCGCCGACGTTGATCTGGACGGCGTCCTGGTCCTGCTGGGCCGGCCCGCCGGTGTTCCCGAGGTCGCCGGTGGTCACCGTCAGGGTGACCGAGCCGCTGAAGCCGTTGGGCGGGGTGTAGGTCAGCCCGGCGAGCGCGGCGTTGACCTCGGCGAGGCTGCCGACGAGCGTCAGGCTGTTCGTGCCGCTGCCGGTGACGGTCGTGAGCGGCGGCACGGTCCCGGCCGCGCCAGGTGCGAGCGTCCCCTGCCCGGCCGGCACCGTCAGTACGATCTGGACGTCGGCGCCGCCGGCGTCGGGATCGGCGATGCTGATGGCGTTGCCGCCCGAGAAGACGAGCGGCGTGTTGCCGGGCGTGGTCTGGGCGCCCGGCACGGTGTTGACGGGCGGGTCGTTCACCACGGTGAACGTGATCTGCCGGTCGGCCGGGGTGCTCGCCGTCGCGGTGTCGTCGGTCACCTGGAAGCTGACCGTCCGCGGGAACGGGTTCGGCGTCTCGCTCGTATTGGCGTAGGCGACACTCCGCAGCGCCGCCTGGTATGCCGCCACCGACGCGTTACCGCTCAGGGTCAGAACTACGAAGCTGGGGCTAGGGACGATGGTCCCGGTGATGCCGTTCTGATCGACGAAGACGAGGCCGTCCTCGGCCAGCCTGGGGTTCAATGCGACGGACGCGCCGGTCAGGGTCGTGCTGTCGACGTCGACGATCGTCAGGCCGGGGTCGATCGCCACGGCGCCCTGGTTCTCGGTGTAGCTCAGGCTGCCACTGCTCGTGGTGACCGCCGGCGGACTCGCGTCGTCGTTGAGGATCGTGCCGAGTGCCTGGGCGTCGACGATCGCGGCGCCGGCGGCGTTTGCCAGGTTGACTAGGAAGGTCTCGTCGGCCTCGGGCGTGGTGTCCCCAGCGACCGCGACCGCCGCGTTCTTGCTCGACTCGCCGGCGTTGAAGGTCAGCGTCGTCGCGCCGACGGCGGTGTAGTCGCTCCCGGCCGTGGCCGGGCTGGCGCCGCCGGCGGCCGTGCTGTAGTCGACCGTGACGGCCGGGAAGCCTGCCGGCACGGCCGCGGAGAGGCTGACCGCGAAGTCGACGCTCGTGCTGCCGGCGTTGCCCTCGTTCTGCGCGACGTCGCCGATCGTCAGCTGCAGCGCCTCGTAGGCGCCGACGTCGCAGCGCGTCCCTTGCGGGCGCGCCAGGCCACGCTGGTCGGTCGCGAGCAGGATGGGGACCGCGTCCGCGCTGGTGCAGCCGGCCGGGTTGCCGGCGTCGAGCGCCGGGCTGCCCGTCGTCAGCGCGCGCGTCTCCGTCGCCCCGCCGTTGAACACCAGCGCGCCGAGCAATGGGACGATCGGGCTGGCGCCGGTCCCGACCTGGTCGCCGGTCGTGGCGCTGAACGCGCAGCCGCTGTTGTCCCCAAGGATGTTGTAGCCGGCCGAGGTCACGGGGTTGTTGGCGCAGTCCGGCGCCGCGCCGCCCCTGTTGCCGGCCAGGATCGTGTTGCGCAGCGTCGCCGTCCCGGCGGCGAGGAAGATCCCGCCGCCCGTCCCGGCGGTCGCGGTGTTGCCCGCGACGGTGCTGCTCGCGAGCACGAGCGTCGGGCCGGCGCCGCCGAGGATGAAGCCGCCACCGCTACCGTCGGTCGTGTTACCGGAGACCGTGCTGTTGGTCAGCCGTGCGGTCGCCCCGGTCGTGAGGAGGAACCCCGCACCGGGGCCGGTCGCCTTGTTGGCCGAGAAGGTGGTGCCGGTCGCGGTCAGCGTCGCCCCGGCCAGGCGCACGCCGCCGCCCTGGCTGGCGGCGTTGTCGCGCACGGCGCTGTCGATCAGCGTGACCGTCCCGCCGTTGGTCGCCAGCCCGCCCCCGCCCAACGAGCCGGCGGAGGCCGTGTTCTGGCGGACGATCACCCGCGTCAGCGCGAGCGTCCCGCCGTCGACGTAGATGCCGCCCCCCTCGGCGGGACCGACGCCACCGGTCGTGTTGCCACCCAGGACGGTCAGGTCGCTGGCGGTCAGACTGCCGGCCGCGCTCACGTGGAAGACGCGGTCGATCCCGCCGCCGTCGACGACCGTGGCCGTGGCCCCGGCGCCGACGATCGTGATCGGCGACGTCACGTCGAGGTCGCCGGTCGCGGCCGCGTTCTCGTCGCGGCCCCCGAGGGCGAGCGTGTAGGTGCCGGCCGGCAGGGTGATCGTGTCGGCGCCGGCGGCGTCGCCGGCGCAGCCGTCCACCGGCGCGTTCGTGTTGGCCGCGCGGACAGCCTCGCGCAGCGTGCAGTTCCCGTTCACGGTCGTGTCGTCGCCCGTCGTCGTGACCGCGATCGTCGCCGCGTGGGCGGGGGCGGCGGGATCGGCTGCCACGAGCAGCAGCCCCAGCAGGCTGCAGAGGAGTGTGACGAGGGGAGGAAGGTGCAGACGACATCGCGGGACGATGGGCATGGGCCCTCCATGCCGCCCCGACCGATCCCCCGGCCGCGCCACTCCACTGCGGTTCGGCAGACAACGGTCAGGCTTGCGGCGCCGCTATTCTAGGACAAGTTGTGACTTCCGTCGAATGACTTCCAGACCATGATGGAAGTATCAGAGCCGGTGGGTCGCGTGCGTCCCGACCAGCATCCGAAGCTGCTGGCGCGTCTCGGCGAGGTCGGCGTGGCGGTCCACCAGCGCCCCGAGGATCACCCGTCGGATGGCCCGCGCCAGCGGGTGACACGAGAGGCCCCACCCCCCGGCCCCATCATACCTACCATGGGGCCCCTTTTTCCCCACAGCCCCATTGCGATGGAGAGGGGGAGCAAGGCGTCCCGATCTCCCCTCTCCGCGCCGGAGAGGGGCCGGGGGTGAGGTCATCTACCGGACGGTCAGCTTCAGGAGCCGGTCGTCGCCGGCGTTCGGGCGGCCTCGACCGTCCTTGTTGCTGGTCCCGAGGTAGAGCGCGCCGTCCGGCCCCTCGACGACGTCGCGGAGGCGGCCGTACTGGCCCTTGACGTGCTCCTCGATGCCCGTCACGCCCGACTGCTGGTCGAGGGTGATCCGGTAGAGCGCCTCGCCGCGCAGCCCGACGAACACCATCGAGCCGGCCCACGGGCCGTTCGTCACGAACGCCGCGCCGCCGGCCGCCCAGGTGGTGCTGCTGCCGGTGCCGCTGTGCAGCAGCGGCGGGATCGTGCCGTCGGCCAGCTGGTCGCCGAAGACGCGCGGCCAGCCGTAGTTCAGTCCGGGCATGATGAGGTTCACCTCGTCGCAGCACGACTGTTGCCCGCTCGGGCCGTGCTCGGTGGCGAAGAGGAGCCCGGTGCCCGGCTGCCAGGCGAGGCCTTGCGGGTTGCGATGGCCGTACGAGTGGACCGGCGAGCCGGGGAGCGGGTTGTCGTCGGGGACCGAGCCGTCCAGGTTGAGGCGCAGGATCTTGCCGTTGAACGTGTCCAGGCTCTGCGCCAGGTCCTGGCTGCCGCTGTCACCCATCGTCCAGTACAGCTTGCCGTCCGGCCCGATCTTGACCCGGCCGCCGTCGTGGACGCGCCCGCCGCGCACGTCGTCCAGCAGGACGGTGTCCAGCGTGCCGCGCTCGGTGGCGCGGTCCTCCCGCAGGCGGACCAGCCGATTCTGGAGCCCGCCGCCCGCGGCGGTGTAGGTGTAGGTGGCGTAGAGGTAGCCGTTGGTGGCGAAATCCCGATCGAGGGCGAAGCCCATCAGCCCGGACTCGCCGGTCTCGGCGACCTCGAGCGTGATCCATGGCTGCGGATCGAGGACGCCGTCGCGGACGGTGCGGATCCGGCCGCTGCGCTCGGTCAGGAAGATCCGGCCGTCCGGCGCGAAGTCGATGGCCCAGATCGTCGCGAGGTCGCGCACGACGCTCTCGACGCTCAGGGTGGGTGCGACCTGAATGAGCGTGGCCTGGTCGGCGATCGGCCGGGCCGCGTGCGCCTCGGGGGTGGGTGCGGCCCGGGCCGGCGCGAGCGCCAGGATCGCGACGAGCGGGAGCCAGAGCAGCCGACGGGCGCGCATCGTTCTCACCTCGGGGAGGCCGGCAGGCAAGAATCAGGCCGGGCAGACGCGCAGGCGGTGCGCGGCGCTGGGGGCCAGCGAGAGCGGCAGCCCGGCCGCCAGGCTGGTGCCGTCGATCTCGAGCTGCGTGCCGTCCGGCATCGTCACGGCGTAGCGCCGACCCTGGTCCACCGTCCACCACTCCGGCCACTGGTTCAGGCGGGGGTAGTCCAGCCTCAGGCCGACGTGCTGCTTGTGGCGGGGCGTATCGAACAGGAGGGTGCCGCGCCAGACCTCCTCCGAGTGGAGATGGACCCGCAGGCAGGAGCCGTCGAAGGCGGCGCCGAGCGCGACGCGCGGCGTCCACGGCTCCACGCGGGTGCCGCGCGTCAGCGAGAGCCCGTAGAGCAGCACCGTCCGCACGAAGTTGCCGTCGATGTTCTCGTCGGTGACCGAGCCGTCGTCGTGCTGGTAGCCGTAGAGCACGGCGACCTGCTCGTCGACCCAGTCGGCGGCGAGCGGATCGTCGATGTAGCGCAGCAGGTAGAGGGCGCTCTCGAGGGTGTCGGCGTAGCCGTCCATGTCGCCGCTCTCCCACTCATAGAAGTCCACCGTGGTGACGGCGCGGAGCATCGTCGCCGAGGCCTGCTCGAAGCGGGCGGCGCGGGCCGAATCGCCGAACGGGTTGTCGCGCTCCGAGGTGGCCTGATCGAGATACGCCTGCCCGAGATACCCCCAGTTGTCGGTCAGGTCCGCGTCGCGGACCTTGCCGCTCGGCACGTCGATGATCTCGTACCAGAGCCCCTGCGGCGTCCGCCCCTTCTGGAGCAGCCGATCGAGCATCTTGTTGATCGCCGCGCGGTGCTCGGCGGCCTCCGGCAGGGCGAGGCGGACCTCGACGCGGTGCCATTCGACCAGGCCGGCCACGATCTCGTTGCCGTGATCGCCCAGGTAGAACCGGCGCGGGCCGATCGGCTCGTTCTCGACGAAGTCCCAGCGGTGCGGCGGGAGGTGCTCGGTGGTGGGCAGGGCGTGGTCCAGGTAGGCGCTGGCGATCCGGCGCCCCATCCGCAGGTACTCCGGATCGTCGGTGGCCCAGGTGAGCCTGGCTAACGCCTGGAGGGCGCTGCCGTTCACCTCGGCGGCGGGTGACGGGATCTTGCCGGCCGGCGTGGGCGTGTCCGAGGCCTTGAGGACGGCGTCCATCACCTCGCGCATCCGGGGCAGCCAGGGGTCCGGGCCGAGCGCCTCGACCAGCGGCAGCAGGCCATCCTTGGCGTACTCGACGGCGTTGAGCATCGTCTTCTCGGGCTCCCGCGCGACCGGCCGGAGGTCGTCCAGGAAGACGTCGCGCGGAAAGCCGCGGGTCAGGCTGCGCTCGGCGGCGAGGGTCGCCAGGATCTCGCCGTACCGCTCGGGCAGCAGGTAGCGCGTGCCGATCGCCAGGAACGGGAACAGGTCCGAGCCGGCGTCGCCGTAGCTCCAGTACCGATCCTCGGGCTTGAGGGTGTGGGGGAAGAGGCCGGTCGCCGGGTCGCGGCGGTCGAGCCAGCGAGTGGTGACGCTGGCGACCCGCTCGAACGCCTCGGAGGCGAGGACCGAGTTGAGGCGGGCGACGCCGTCGGCATCCGCGTCGGCACGATACCGGGCGCGCTCGGCCAGCAGGGCGCGACGGGTGTGCAGGCGCGTCGGGATGACGCTAGCGGCCGGCGCGTCGTTGACGAACTCGCCGAGGTTCGACTCGCGCTCGGCCTGCTCGACGAAGACCGGGTTCAGGGTGAACGGGTCGTCGTCGCCCTGGTCGTCGGCGTTCTGGGCGTGGACCGGCGGCGCGGGGGCCGTCGTCGGGACCAGGACGATCAGCGCGAGCAGCAGGGCGCTCAGGAGGGTGAACGGCGCGATCGGTACGGCGGGACGGGTCTGGGCGCAGCGTTGCCCGCGACCTCGCGTCATGTCGGCTTCATTGGGGCGTCATCCCGGCTTCATCTTCTCTGTCCCGTGGATGATTGGGGATCGGCCTGCCCCGCGTCCAGCGTTACGGCCACATTGTGACGCTGCTGGCGATATACTGGGCCGCCATGCCGGTTTCGCGCGTGCTGGTCCACCATGCCGATGGCGGCTTCTC
>Ga0075430_100001039_pt1 | contig 21945 bp, 18 predicted proteins | sample RhiMetdeltSRZDD4_FD_75294 | JGI IMG/M metagenome (GOLD analysis project Ga0075430, IMG submission 75294) | Populus rhizosphere microbial communities from Tennessee, USA - Rhizosphere MetaG P. deltoides SRZDD4 | ecosystem: Host-associated > Plants > Roots > Rhizosphere > Soil | place: USA... | reverse complement strand
ATCGCGTCGGCGGGATCGCCCTGCCGCGAGTGGACGGCACAGGGCACGCCGGCCGCACGGGCCTGCTCGGCCGCGGCCGCGAGCGTCGCCTCGACGTCCTCGCGCTGATTGAGCATCCACTGCGGGTCGATCGGGACACGCCGCGTACCCTCGCGCACGAGCGTTCGCGGCGCCGGCTCGTAGGCGCTGACGATCTCCAGCGTCGCGCCGGTCGCGAGCGCCAGCGCGATCGCCTGCCGAACCGCCTCGCCGGCGGTCTCAGACCCGTCGGTCCCTACAACGATCGAGCCGTACATCTCACTCCGAGCGGTCGTGGCGCCTCCGCTCGTGACCTTACAAGAGCTTGACGATCGCGATGACGATGCCGATCGTCACGAACAGCACGATCGCCGCCTGCGTCCAGATCCAGGTCGGTGACATTTCCCGAGTCTAGAATCGCCAGTCCCGCGTGATCGATCTCCACAGCCACATCCTGCCCGGCCTCGACGACGGCGCGGCGACGATCGACGACTCGCTCGCGATCGCTCGCGCGGCCGTGGCCGCCGGTACGCGCACGATCGTCGCCACGCCGCACGCCGACCTCCACTACGACGTACGGCCGGCGGCGCGCGACGCGGCGTTGGCAACATTGCGCGCAGCGCTGGCCGGAGAGGCGATCGCGCTCGAGGTGCTACCCGGCGCGGAGGTCGCGATCGACATGCTGATCGACCTCGACGGCGACGACCGCGACGCCCTCCGTCTCGGCGGCGGGCCGTACCTGCTGCTGGAGAGCCCGCTGGCGCAGACGGCCGGATCCTTCGACGGCTACATCAAGCGATTGCTGGAGGCCGGCGAGCGAATCGTCCTCGCCCATCCCGAGCGCTGCCCTGCGTTCCAGCGCAGACCCGAGCGGCTCGAACGACTCGTTCGCGCCGGCGCATTGACCTCGGTCACCGCCGGGGCGTTCACCGGGCAGTTCGGCACCACCGTGCAGAAGTTCGCGTTCGAGATGATCCGGAGCGGCTGGGTACACAGTGTCGCGAGCGACTGCCATGACGCCGTCAGGCGCTCGCCGCGCATCGCCGAGCATCTCGAACGCGCCGGCCTTGGCCCGCTGAGCTCGTGGCTGACGCATGACGTGCCCACGGCGGTGCTGGCCGGCACGGCGATCCCGGCGCCGCCCGTCGCACCGGGCGACGCGATCAAACGCCCGCGGCGCGGTGGCCGGCTGTTCCGCCGCTGAGCGCGGGCGCCATCGGCGTCACGATCGCTCGAAAGACATCGACCGAACACCGCAGCTATGGTGGCGCGGTGTCTGCCGACAGGGACGTGGAGCAGCGCAGAGCCGACGCCCGAGGCGCCTGATGCGAGTCGCGCTGGACAGCCGCGCTGCCGGCGACACGTGCGGCGTCGGGCGCTACGTCCGCTGCCTGCTCGACGCGCTGAGCACGTCGGCCAACGGCCACGAGATCGTCGAGACCGCGCAGCCGCGCCAGGTCGACCTCTTCCACTCGCCGTGGATCGACGGCGTTCGCGTGCGCCCGGGTTGTCCGCAGGTGGTGACGTTGCACGACCTCGTCCCGCTCAAGCGTCACAGCGAGTACCTGCGCACCGGTCTGCGCTTCCGCCTTCGCTACATGGCGGTGCAGCGTGCGGCGCGCGTGATCGTGCCGACCGAGACGGTCGCCGCCGACGCGGTCGAGCACCTGCGGATCGCTCCCGACCAGATCGTCGTCATCCCGCAGGCGGCGGCTCCGTCGATGTCGCCGGCGTCAGCCGACAGCGTCGCGGATGTCCGCCGCCGGTTCTCGCTTCCCGAGCGATACCTCGTCTGGGTCGGTGGGCTCGAGCGCCCCGGTCCGCGCAAGCGCATCGCCGCGCTCGCCGAAACCCCGTGCGAGATGCCGCTCGTGCTCGTCGGGCCGACGCGCGAGTGGGCGCACGAACTGCCCGGCGTGACGCCCACCGGCCGCGTCTCCGACGCCGACCTGGCGGCGATCTACACCGGCGCCCACGCGCTCGTGATGCCCTCCGACGACGAAGGTTCGGGCCTGCCCGCGGTCGAGGCCCTCGCCTGCGGCACGCCGGTCGTCGCCTGCGACCTTCCGGCGCTGCGCGAGGTGCTCGGCGATTGCGCGACGCTGGTCGCCTGCGACGACTTGGGGGCTCTGGTCGCGGCCGCGATCGACGTACGCAGGCCGGCGCCGAGCCCGCCGCCGTGGACCTGGGACGACGCCGCGAGCGCGACGTGGCGGGTCTACGAGTCCGCGCTAAGTAACTAGCTGCGACGCCCCGCGAGCCCGTTTTCGGCCCCGCGGGGCGTTAGAACCACCCTGGCCGGGCCTCAAGTTCTGGCCCTCTCTGCCGACTCTGAGGCTCAGATGCTGCAACCGGCTTCAACGCTCGATCCTGGGCGCACAGACGTCGACGACGTGCAACGACCGCCGCTCGAGGACGGGGTCACGCAGCCCACAAGCCGGGACGGCACCCGTCGCTTCCTGACCGACGTCCTCGTGGGCATGGGCTCGGTCTCGCGAGCGCGCATCGAGGAGGCCGTGCACGACGCCGGAGTGCTCGGAGCGACGCCGGAGCAGCTGCTCGTCGACCAGGGCGTCATCACGAGCGACCAGATGGCGCGCGCGCTCGCGGAGCGCTTCGGCCTCGATCACCTCGACCTGTCGCGCTACCAGGTCGACATGGCGGCGGCGAACATGATCGCGCTGCCGGTCGCCAAGCGCTACTCGATGGTCCCGGTGCGCCAGCTCGACGAGCAAACTTTGCTGGTCGCGATGGAGAACCCATCGAATGTCGTCGCCGTCGACGACCTCGGGCTCAGCACGGGCATGCGCGTCCAGGTGGCCGTCGCGTCACGAGACGACATCGCGCTCGTAATCGCTCGGATGAGCCGCCTCGACAACGCGATCGCGGAGGTCACCGAAGACGAGTCCGTCGCCCAGGAACTCGACGACATCGAGGAGAGCGCCGGCGACACACCGGTCGTCAAGCTCGTCAACTCGATCATCGCTCAGGCGGTCGAACGCGGCGCCTCTGACATCCACTTCTCACCTGGCGAGAAGGAGATGCGGGTGCGTTTCCGCGTCGACGGCGTGCTCCTCGACGCGACGACGGTGCCGCGCCGGATGGTCGCGGGCCTGATCTCGCGGATCAAGATCATGGCCGACCTCGACATCGCCGAGCGGCGCCTGCCCCAGGACGGCCGCGTCACGCTTCGGTTCGAAGGCCGCCAGGTCGACATCCGCGTCGTGACGCTGCCGAGCGCCCACGGCGAGGCGGCGATCCTGCGCGTCCTCGACAAGGACGGCGTCAGGATCGAGCTCGCTGCGCTCGGACTGGTCGGAAAGGACATGGAGCGCTTCGAGGCGTCGATGTCGCGTTCGTTCGGCGCCGTCCTCGTCACCGGACCGACCGGTTCCGGCAAGTCGACGACGCTGTACGGCGCGATCGAGATGATCAACACGCCGGAGAAGAACATCGTCACGATCGAGGACCCGGTCGAGTACCAGCTCGAGGGCATCACGCAGATCCCGGTGAACCTGCGCGCCGGGCTGACGTTCGCGACCGGCCTGCGATCGATGATGCGAGCCGATCCCGACGTGATCATGGTCGGCGAGATCCGCGACCGCGAGACGGCGCAGATCGCGGTCGAGTCCGCGCTCACCGGCCACCTCGTCCTCAGCACGCTGCACACCAACGACGCCCCCAGCGCCGTCACGCGACTCGCCGAGATGGGCATCGAGCCGTTCCTCGTCGCGTCGTCGGTCTTCTGCGTCGTCGCGCAGCGTCTCGCGCGGGTGCTCTGCCCGAGCTGCAAGCAGCAGGTGCACGTGACCGCCGAGCAGATGCGCGCCAACGGCTTCGAGGTCGATCGTGACCTCGCCGTGTACGAGCCGAGCGGCTGCGCGAACTGCGGCGGAACCGGCTACCGAGGACGCATCGGCCTCTTCGAGGTGATGCAGGTCAGCCCGCGCATCAGGGAGCTGATCCTGCAGCGCGCCTCGGCGGCGTCGATCGCGGAGGTCGCCGTCGAGGAAGGCATGCGCCCCCTCCGCTCCGACGGGCTCCAGAAGGCGCTTGACGGCAGCACTTCCCTTGACGAGATCCTGCGTGTGACCGGAGGCGACGGATGACCATTTCGCTGACTGACGCCCTGCTGGCGATGAAGGAACAGCGCGCGTCCGACCTGCACATCTCGGCCGGCGTGCCGCCGACGATCCGCGTCCGCGGTCAGCTGCGCCCGCTGGAGGGCTACGAAGCGCTGACTCCCGCTGACACGCGTGAGGCGATCTACACGATCATGACCGACGCCCAGCGCCAGCGGCTCGAGACCGAGCTGCAGCTCGACTTCGCGCACATGATCCCGGGCGCGGCCCGATTTCGTGTCAACGCCTACCGGCAGCGTGCGGCGATCGGAGCCGCGTTTCGTCTGATTCCCGCGGACATTCCGGCACTCGACTCACTCGGGCTTCCGCCCTCGGTCCGTCAGATGACGCAGAAGCCTCGGGGCCTGATCCTCGTCACGGGTCCGACGGGCTCGGGCAAGTCGACGACGCTCGCCGCGATGCTCGACGTCATCAACGAGTCGCGCTCGGAGCACATCATGACGGTCGAGGACCCGATCGAGTTCCTGCACAGCCACAAGCGCTGCCTCGTCAACCAGCGCGAAGTAGGGCACGACACGCACTCGTTCTCTGCGGCGCTCAAGGCCGCGCTGCGGCAGGACCCGGACGTGATCCTCGTCGGCGAGCTTCGAGACCTGGAGACGATCTCGACCGCCCTGACCGCGGCGGAGACCGGTCACGTCGTCTACGCCACACTGCACACCCAGGACACACCGCAGACGATCGACCGCATCATCGATGTCTTCCCGTCCGAGCAGCAGGACCAGGTCCGGACGATGCTCAGCGTCGCGCTGCAGGGCATCATGACTCAGCAGCTGCTGCCGACGGCAGACGGCTCAGGTCGAACGGTTGCCGTCGAGGTCTTGACGCCGACGCCCGCGATCCGCAACCTGATCCGCGAGGGCAAGACGCATCAGATCTACAGCGCGCTGCAGACAGGACAGGCGCACGGCATGCAGACGATGGACGCGTCGCTCGCCGGCCTCGTTCGCGATGGGAAGATCACCCGCGACCTCGCGCTGAGCCGTGCGGGGAATCCCGCCGAGCTGACACGGCTGCTCAACGGTGGCGCCGGCGCTCCGCAGACAAAGACACCGTCGCTGACGGGTGCGCGATGAGCGCGTCGACGTACAGCTTCCGCGCCGTCGACAGCCTCGGCTCGCAAGTCACCGGCGCGATCGAGGCCGGCAGCGAAGCGGCTGTTCTCGAATCGCTGCGCAGCCGAGGCCTCACCGCGCTGGAGGTCAAGTCGAACGCCAAGTCCGTGATGAACGCGGACCTGCAGTTCTTCCAGCGGATCAAGGCAGCCGAGCTCTCCGTGATGACGCGGCAGATGGCGACGATGGTGAGTTCTGGGCTGAGCCTGCTGCAGACGCTGCATGTGCTCGAGGAGCAAACCGAGTCACCGAAGCTCAAGACGGCGCTGACAGCGGTCCGCCAAGACGTCGAGGCCGGCCGCTCGTTCAGCGACGCGCTCGCCGCGCACCCGAAGGTGTTCTCGACCGTCTTCGTCGCGATGGTGCACGCTGGCGAGACCGGCGGTTTTCTCGAGGACTCGCTCGAGCGAGTGGCCGATCAGCTCGAGGCCGACGAGGCGCTGCGGCGCGAGGTCAAATCGGCGATGGTCTATCCGATCACCGTCATCTGCTTCGCGATGACGATCATGACGGCGATGATCGCCTTCATCGTTCCGGTCTTCGCCAAGATCTTCAAGGATCAAGGTGCGGAGCTACCGACGCTGACGAAGATCACGGTCGGCGCCAGCGACGTGCTTCGCGGCTATCCCTGGGCGTTCGTACTCGTGATCGTGGGAGCCGTCTGGGGGTTCCGGCGCTGGAAGGCATCTGAGCAGGGCAGGCGGCAGTGGCACAAGCTTTGCCTGCGTGCGCCGATGGGCATCGGCGGCGTCGTGCGCAAGGTCGCGCTCGCGCGCTGGTCGCGCACGCTCTCGGCGCTGGTGTCGTCGGGCGTGCCGATGCTCGAGGCGATCGACGTCACCGGGCGCACCGCCGGCAACGCCGTGATCGAAGACGCGATGGACACGGTGCGTAACCGCGTGCATAGCGGCGGCACGATCGGCGCCGCGCTCAAAGACGAACCGGTGTTTCCGGCGATGGTGGCGCAGATGGTCACCGTCGGCGAGACGACCGGCGCCCTGAGCAACACGCTCTCGAAGGTCGCGGACTTCTACGAGGCGGAGGTGCAGGCGGCCGTCAAGTCGCTGACCTCGATCCTCGAGCCGGCGATGATCATGCTCGTCGGCGGCATCGTCGGATTCATCGTGCTGTCGATGTACCTGCCGATGTTCAAGGTCTACGACGCGATCCAGTAGCTAAGCGGTCGTCCTCAGCAGGTCGGGGACGACCGTCGCTTCGAGCACGGCTGACCCCACCAGCAGGCCGACGGAGCAGGCGCAGGCGACGCCGACGAGGCGCAGGTCAAGCTTGCGATGTGCAGTGACCGCGAAGGCGACCGCCGCCCACGGCAGTAGCAGCGCCGGCCACTCCAGGTAGCCGTGCACCAGCTTTGCCGCAAGCGTCGGACGCGAAAGCGCGAGATCGCCGGCGAGCCAATCGACGCCGGAGACGAAGTAGGCCCAGTAGACGACTGCGAGCACCATGGCGTACGTGAGCATCCGCCGGCGCGGATGCGCGGTCGTCTGACTCAGAACGGTCAGGCCGGCGGCGATCCCTCCGGCAGCGATGAGGGCGAGCGTCAGCAGATTGCGCAAGACGATGTCGATCGTCGCCGAGAGCGATGGGTCCAGCTGCGGCAAGCCGCTTTTCGCCGGCCCCAAGCCAGGATCGGGCGCGTATGCGAGCGCGAGCTGCATGGCAAAGCCCATTGCCAGGGCCAACGCAAGTGGGTAGGACAAACGTCGAGCCATCGCGCTCGACAATTACAGGTCCTGATCGCTCCTACCGATGAATTGGGGATGAATCGTCAGCGCCTGCTCGGATTCGCCCAGGAAATGGCGGTTGTTGTCTGGACGCTGCTCGCAGCGTGGACAACGCTTCCGGGCGGCCTTGGGCTCGGCGTGCTACCGATCTCCGGGTTGGCCGCCGGGGCGGTACTCGTCTGTGCTCTGGCCAAGCTGCGCGGGGCTCCGTCACCCCGGCAGATGATGGCCCGTCGTGGCGATGGCGCGCCGCATCCCGCTGATGCTCCTCGGCTCGCCTCGCGCTGAAACAGGCTGCCCGGATTATGAACTTGGCGGGAAATGTCTCAACCCGCGGCACCCGTTGCCGATAACCAAGAGCGACGGCAGCCCGCGTCTTTCACGACGAGCGCAGACGTCGATCAAACCAATACCAACATCCCCTAGGAGGGACCGCAACATGCTCCAGCGACTTCGTTCGCGACTGCATGGCGAGGGCGGCTTTACCCTGATCGAGCTCCTCGTCGTGATCCTGATCATCGGCATCCTTGCCGCGATCGCCATCCCATCGTTCCTGAACCAGAAGGGCAAGGGCCAGGACGCCTCGACCAAGTCGGCCGTGCGCAACGCACAGACGGCAATGGAGACCTACGCCACCGACTCATCGACCGGCGACTACAGCGGCGCGACGACGGGCGGCCTGCGCAGCATCGAAGGCTCGCTGCCGACCGCCCTTTCGGTCGGCAACACGCAGGGCACGGCCACCACGTGGACCAACGGCAACCCGGGCGGCGGCTACCGCGTCGCACTGACCGCCAACGGCCGCACGTTCTGGGTCGACAAGGCCACCGACGGCACCGTCCGCCGCGGCTGCATCACCCAGGGCGAGGGCGGCTGCCCCACCGGCGGCTCGTGGTAACCAGCCACAACTGAAACACGTTCTCGTAGGACCCAACGGGGCGACTGGCTTGACCAGTCGCCCCGTGTGCTTTAACGGAGCCGCCGCTCCTCCTCCGCGACCTCAAGGACTGACACCTATAGCCGATAGCACTGGTATGCGTCGACTCGCACACGCCGCCGTGGCTCGAAGCCTCGTGACGGTCCGGACCGCGGGTGCGACGCTCGCCCGAGCCCGTGACCCCCAGGGCTACATGCTCATCGAGGTGCTCGTGGGCGCGATTCTCGTCGTGCTCATCTCCACGGCCGTCTACTACGGGCTCGACGGCGCCGGCAAGGCATCGGGGCGAAACAAGAACCGCTCGGTCGCCTCCTTCGTGGCGCAGCAAGACCAGGAGCGGATGCGCGCCCTCGACGCGAACCGGCTGACCAGCTACATCAAGAACCCTCGCAATGCCACAGTCTCGGTCGACGGCGTGAGCTATGCGGTCACGTCGAGCGCGGCACTCGTCAACGACACTTCGACCACCACGGGCTGCACCGGGACGACCGGCGCCGCCGGCTACCTCAAGATCACCTCGACGGTCGAAGATCCGACGAACCGCAACGGCGACGTCAAGATGGAGAGCCTGCTGACACCGCGTTCGAGCGAGGGTGGCACGACGGTCCAGGTGGTGGATCAGAACAACAACCCGCTCGTCGGCCTGATGGTCACCCTCGTCGAGGACACGACGCGCAACGACACGACCGATTCGAGTGGTTGCGTGCAGTTCGGCTTCCTGAAGAAGGGCGAGTACCACGTCACCTTCAGCCGCGGCGCCGGCAGCTACGTGAACCGCGAGGGAGCGTCGCTGACGAACCAGCCGATCACCGCGATTCCGGGGACCCCGACGATCACCAAGCTCGCGAGCGGCCCCCCGGCGGCACTCATCGCCAGCGTCCGCGACCAGACCGGCGTCGCCTCCTGGGTGGCGAACAACACCAGCGGCACTCCCGGAGGAAAGGTGCAGACCTGGGGCATGACGATCGGCCACCCCGACATGACCTTGGTCAACGGCTATCGCGGCTTCGCCCAGGCCGCCGCGCGCGACACGTCGGTAGCGGCGACCGCCACGCTCCCGACGACCGGGCTGACCCTGTTCCCGTTCCCCTCGTCGGCGGGGGCCTACACCGTATGGGCCGGCACGTGCAACCAGACACAGCCGACGAAGGCCGCAGACGTACGTTCATACACCCCCGTCGTCAGCACCACGACGACGCTTTCGGCGACCACCCAGTACCTCAAGCAGCCGCGACTCACCGTGCTCGTGCGCAACAGGACGAGCAGCAGCGGGACTTACCAAAACATGACCACGGCGGCCGACCTCGTCGTCACCGACGCCTGCGGCAAGGTCTATCCGAAGGTCACCACGAACACGACCACCGGCTCCACCGCAAACAACTACCGCGGCAAGGCCGCCGGCGGCTACCCGTTCGGCGCGCTGACCATCTGCGTCGACGACAACCTGAGCACGACGCGTCGCCGGATCGTCAACCTCACGGATGCTCAGCGCGCCTCCGACGGCACGATCACGACCACGGTCGACATCGACAGCTACAACAACGGCAACAGCTACCAGGGCACGTGCTGATGTCGTGTCTGCGCCGCCGCCTCGGACGTGGAGAAGCCGGGATGACGCTGCCCGAGCTGATGGTCGCGCTGTTCATCGGCATGGCGGTCGTTCTCGCCACCTACACGATCGTCGACTCATCGATGTCGCGAAACCGGACGATCGGCGACCGCCGCGACTCGGTCGTCCGCGGCCGTGAAGCGCTCGAGCTGATGACCCGCCATCTGCGCTCGCAGGTCTGCGTCGCGACGGTCCCGGCCAAGGTGCCGATCACCGCAGGCACCGCGACCTCGGTGTCGTTCTACGGCTACACCGGAAACCCGGTTCAGGCCAACGGCAACCCGTCGACGGACCGCGACCCGGACTCCGGCCAACCGTACCCGAGCCTGTACACGATCTCGTACGCCGCCGACGCGATCACCGAGAGCGTCGCCCCGATCTCGAGCTATGACCCGTTCACGGTCGGGACGGCGACGACGCGCACACTCGTCGACAATGTCACCTTGCCGAGCGGGTCGCTTTTCACTTTCTACGGCCCCAGCACCGGTAGCGCCTCCGCCGCCTCGACGACCGCCTTGACGCTCCCGTTGACCGAGACGACCGAGACCCAGGTCGTCAAGATCTCTATCGCCTTCAAGGTCCTCCCCGCCGGCCGCAGCGACACGTCCAACAAGCAGGCGACGCTGTTCGCCACCGACGTCTTCTGGCGCGCGATCGATGCGACCAACCCGACGGAGCAGCCATGCGACGACGCAATCTGACGACACGCTTGGCCGGCGAGTCCGGATTCACGATGGTCCTGTCGATGATGGTGCTGCTGGTCGCCAGCCTGATCGTGATCGCGGCCTTCACCACCGCCAACGGCGACAGCGGGACATCGCGCCGGGACCAGTATTCGAAGCAGGCATACAACGCCGCCGAGGCCGGCGTCAACTTCTACCTGGCCAAGCTCGTCCAGGACACCAACTGGTGGACCAACTGCTACACCCCCACCGGCGTGGTGCAGCCAGGAACACTGTTCGGCGCCGCCGACGCCGCCAACGACGTCCGCTCGGTCCCGTCGTCGCAGGGCAAGTACATGGTCGAGCTGCTGAAGCCCCCCAACGGGATAACAACCGGCTGCGTCAGCAACCAGAGCGACTCGGTGATCGACTCGAGGTCGGGAATGATGTCGATTCGCGCGACCGGCTCCTACCGCGGCACGCGGCGCTCGATCGTCGCGACGTTCAAGCGCAAGGGCTTCCTCGACTACCTGTGGTTCACCGACAAGGAAACACCCGCGCCGGCCACCCGGGACGACAACAACCCGAACACCACCGCGGACCAGACACTGATGGCCGAGTGCGCCCGATACGTCCGCGACGGCCGCGTCGCGGGCGACTGTGGAGACCAGTACTGGTTCGACGACGAGATCGTCGAGGGACAGTCGCACACCAACGATCGCTGGCGCACTCAGGGATCGCCGATCTTCGGGCGCGAGGACAAGAACGACAGCACCGAGGCTACCGACCCCGACGGCATCGACTCGAGCAGCGGATCACCGGTCTTCAGAGGCCGCTTCATCCAAGGCGCTCCCAACCTCCAGATCCCCGACCTCGACCCCTCGTTGACCGCGCAGGCGACTGTGCCGGGCGATGACTGGGCGGTGACGGGCCCGGTGCACATCACGCTCCAGGGCGGCAGCGTCGAGGTACGTGGCCCCCGGCAGGCCGACGGCAACGCCGGCCCGCTGCTGAAAAGCGGCTCGCCCCCGAAGGGCGTCATCTATGTCAAGAACGGCACCTGCCTGACGACGTCGTATCTCGCGGGTCAGACCTATCCGCGCGAGAACGGCTGCGGGGACGCCTGGGTCAGCGGCAACAGCGACAAGGACATCACGATCGCCGCCGCGAAGGACGTGATCGTCGAAGGCCCGGTGACGCATTCTGCGACGTCGGTCGTCGGTCTGATCGCCAACGGCTTCGTTCGCGTCTATCACCCCTGCTGGAGTGGCACAAACCAGTCCAGCTCCGACAACGGATCGGTCCGAGGCGAGGGCGCCGGAGGATCGACGACCAACCTCACGATCGAGGCCGCGATCCTCGCGCTCAAGAACTCATTCATGGTCGACAACTGGGACTGCGGCAATTACCTCGGCGAACTGCGGGTGAAGGGCGCGATCGCTCAGGCGTACCGCGGAACCGTGTCCGGCAGCGGTCTCAGCCACGGCTACCTCAAGAAGTACACCTATAACCCCGCATTGCGCTACCACCAGCCGCCGTACTATCTCAACCCCGTCGAGGCGACCTGGGGCATCTACTCACAGACCGAGCAGTCGGGAGCGGTCGCCGTCAGCTGACGCACGTTCGGCTTCACCGCCCGAGTGAGAACGAGATCGCGCGGCGAAAGTTCGCGCCGTCGCTGCCGATAACCGGGCTACGCCATGTCTCTTAATAGCCTTGCAAAGACCGAGATCAAGCTGCCCTCCTTCGGCCGGAAACGGTCGAGCGAGCCGAAGCAGCGGTCGCGCTCGCCGCGTCGAGCGAGCGGACGGTCGCTAAACGTTCGTGCGACCGATCCCCGCCGTGTGGTGGGGCTCGACATCGAAACCGATCACATCGCCGCTGCCGAGGTCCGCGTCAACGGGCGGATCGGGGTCGAGCGTGCGGTGATCGCAGGGATCACCGAAGGGCTCGTGCGCGATGGCGAGATCACCGATCCCGAAGCTCTCGGCGACGCGCTCAAAGACATCTTCAACGAGCACGGGCTTCCCCGCATCGTGCGCGTCGGCCTGACGTCGCAGCGTGCGGTGATGCGGGTGATCGACCTTCCGCCGCTGACCGACGATGCCGACATCGCCGCAGCAATCGAGTTGCAAGCGCCCGAGCACATCGCGATGCCGATCGAGCGCGCGGTGCTCGACTACCAGGTCGTCGGCCAGGTGGACACGGCGACTGGCCGACGAACACGCGTCGTCGTCGCTGCGGCGCAGCGCGAGGCCATCGACCAGATCCGCACCGCCATCGAGCGCGCGGGCCTCCGCCTCGAAGGCATCGATCTCTCCGCCTTCGCGTTGACGCGAGCGCTGTACGATCCTGAGCTCGGGAGCGAGGGCCGCCTGCTCTACGCGCACGTCGCCGACGTGACCACCGTGGCGATCGCCCGCGGCACCGTCTGCGAGATGACGCGGATCTCGCCGATCGGCCTCGACCAGATGGCACGCCGGCTCGCCGAACGCGAGGCGGTCTCGACGATCGATGCGCGTAAGCGGCTCGAGCACTTCGACCCCGCGTCCCAGGTCGACGAGCTCGCGCTCGAGATTCTCGACGCCGGCATCACGAGCCTCGCCGACGATCTCACCAAGACGCTCGAGTTCCACGCAAGCCAGCACGCCGGCACCCCGATCACCGCCGCGGTCGTCACGGGCGACGCATCGCTGATCCCCAACTTCCCCGAGGTCCTCGGGCAGCAGATGCGCATGGAGGTTCGGCGCGGTGCGCCCGCGTCCGCCAACGAAGCACTCGGCACCGTCGAGCTCGCGCGCGTCGCTCTCGCTGCGGGGCTCGCAGTCGAGGAGGTCAACGCATGAAGGCGATGAATCTTGTCCCGGTCGCCGAGCGGCGACAGTCGGTCCGGCTCACCAACCTGAGCCCCGCGACGCTGCTGCTCATCGGCGGCCTCTGCGCCGCGCTCGCGGTGGTCGCGATCGTCGTCACTCTGGGTAGCCGGATCGACGATCGCCAGGCCGCGACCGCCGACCTCCAGGCGCAGACGGCGCAGAAGCAGGCCGAGATCGACGCGATCGTTGGTCAAGCGACCACGCTCGAGGCGCTCGAGCAGGCCGCAAGCACCGTCCGCACACTCGACAGCAGCCGCTACGACTGGCCCGCGCTGTTCTCGCGCGTCTCCAGCAGCTTGCCCGCGAAGGTCAAGATGACGACCATCACCAGCTCGCTGGGCGGCGGGACCAACCCAGCCGCAGCAGCCGGTGCTGGGGTCCAATTCCAGGGCTGCGCCGACAGCCTGCGAACCCTGGCCGGTGCGATGCAGCGGATCCGGCGCCTCAACGGCATCGAGTCGGTGACGCTGAGTAGCGCAACCAAGGGCCAGGCGGGCGCCTGCCCCTATACCCGCTCCTTCCAGCTCTCGGTCGGGATCACCCCCATCGCTAGCGCCACTACTACGGCCAGCGCTTCGACCGGCTCCACCACCGGAGGCACCCCGTGACCCGCCGTGACCGTACGTTGCTGACGATCCTCGGCCCGGTCCTGGCCGTCGTGGTGCTCTGGATGCTCGTGCTGTCGCCGAAGATCTCCGACCTCGGCGAGGCCAACGACGACCTAAGCGCGGCGCGGTCGACGCTGCAGACCACCGAGGCCAAGCTGCTGGAGCAGCAGGCGAATCGCTCCCAGCTCACCGGGCGGCGCGCAGCCCTCGCGGCGGCCGGACGCGCCGTGCCGGCCACCTCGCAGATACCTGAGCTGCTCCGCCAGCTGCAGCGAGTCGCCGAGCGCAGCGGCGTCGAGATCAACTCGCTGACTCCTGGGACTGCGGCCGCCGCGACGGCCGGAGCCCAGACGATCCCGCTCGACCTCAGCATCTCCGGGAGCTACGGCCAGACACAGGCGTTCATGCGCGGCCTCGACAAGCTCGTGCGCGTCTCGAAGTCGACGATCTCGGCGACCGGCCGCCTCGTCTCGATCTCCTCCGTGCAGCTCTCGAGCGGAGACGGAGGCAAGCTCAGCGGGTCGCTCACTGCATCGATCTATACGTTCAATGCCGCCGCACAGGCTGACGGGACGACCGGCGCCGCGACGCCTGCACCGACGGCCGCCACCGAGGGATGAGCTTGCGCTCGATCTGGGACAAGCTGCGCGGCGACCTCGTCGACAGGCGACTGCTGCCGATCCCGATCGTCCTGCTCGCAGGGCTGATCGCGATCCCGCTGCTGGCCTCGAAGGATCGCTCGACGGCACGTGCGCTGCCGTTCGCGCAGCCGGTGACGACGACCGTGACGACGACAACAGCCGCGAAGCCGGCTCCGCGACGCGTTAAGGGTGACAGCACCAGCGAGGTCAACCCGTTCGCGTCCGCGGCGTCGACCCCCGCTTCGGGCGCCGAAGGGACAAGCGGCGAGTCGAATTCCAGCACGTCGAGCGAGCAGACCGTCGCGAGCACGAAGAGCGAGGCGACGGCCGCCCCCAGCGGCGGCACATCCAACGGCAGCGGTACCGACTCTGCAGCGACCTCCCCCTCCCCGGCCGCGCCGAACAGCACCGTGATCGCGGCACCAGGCGGCAAGTTCGCCATTCGTGCCGTCGATCTGCGGATGGGCGGCGACATCGTCCCGCGCATCCGCCGGGACGTCGCGCGGCTCTCCCCCCTTCCCTCCAACGACGCCCCCGCAGCGATCTTCCTCGGCGTCCTGCCCGGAGCCAAGTCGGTGGCGTTTCGCCTGAGCCCCGGCGTCACGGTGACCGGCGAAGGAACGTGCGTGCCGCGTCGCTCGATCTGCGCCCAGCTCGTGCTGCGCAAGGGCGAGCGCGCGCTGCTGACGCGCCCGAGCGGTCGGCGACTGCGGCTCGAGCTCATCCGCGTCCGCGTCACGCGCACGACCAACGAGGCTCGCGCGCGCCGCGCCTACGACCGCTACTCGCCGGCCGGCCAGTGCGTCCTCGACACCGTCTCCGCGTACAGCTTCGATGCCGACAGCGGGCTGCTGCGTCGCTCGGGCGTCGTCGAGAGCTGCCGTTACGCGGGTCCCGACGAGTCGGGCAGCCTGCGCGGAGCCTCGGTCAAGCGGGAGTCGAGTAAGGCGAAGAAGACCGCCAAGGTCAAGAAGAGCAGCGCTCGCGCCGAATAACCAGGTAGATGAGCAACGCGCTAATCATCCCAGGCGTTTTCGGCGCGATCGTCGGGTCGTTTCTCAACGTCGTCGCGTTCCGGCTGCCGCGGCGGGAGTCGCTCATCCGGCCCGGATCGCACTGCACGTCGTGCGGCACAGAGGTTCGCCCCTGGCACAACATCCCGATCGTCGGATGGCTCTGGCTGCGAGGGCGCTGCCACGACTGCGGCACACGAATCTCGGCGCGCTACCCCGTGGTCGAAACCGTTACCGCCGCGCTCTACCTCGCAGTCATCGCCAACAAGGGGCTTGATCGCGACGCGATCTTGCCGTTGCTGCTCGTGACGGCATTGATCCCGATCACGCTGACCGACCTCGACCAGAGGATCATCCCGAACGCGATCACGGGCACGGCCGCAGCCGCCGGCATCGCCGCCGCGCTGCTGATCGATACCTCAAGCGTCCCCGAACGGCTGCTCGCCGCCGGGATCGCCGGCGGCGCCTTCCTCGCGATCGCGCTCGCCGTTCCCGGGGGAATGGGCATGGGCGACGTCAAGCTCGTCGGCGTGCTCGGCCTGTACCTCGGCAGCGCCGTCGCTCCTGCGATTTTCATCGCACTGCTCACGGGCTCGCTCGCCGGCGCCGTCGTCATGTCGCGCAAGGGTGTCCGCGAAGGACGCAAGACGACGATCCCCTTCGGGCCGTTCCTTGTGCTGGGCGGCCTCGTGTGCCTTTTCGCGGGACCGCAGATCCTCGACCTGTACACCGACCATGCAATCTGAGTTCGACCCCCACGCCTCCGAGTTCGACATCCACGCCGCCCTGGCGATGCTCGTCGAACGCGGCGGATCGGACCTGCACCTCAAGGTTCCGTCGCCGCCGCTGCTGCGCATCGACGGCGATCTGACACCGCTCGAGGGCGCGGAACCGCTCACCCCGCAGGACACCGAGCGAGCGCTCCGTGGACTGCTTCAGGATCCCGGCAAGCTCGAGGATTTCGCACAGGAGAGCGAGGTCGATTTTGCGTGCACGCTCAAGAATGTGTCGCGGTTCCGCATCAACGCCTTCCGCCAGCGCGGTTCGATCTCGCTTGTCGCCCGCGCGGTGCCGTTCGGGGTCCGCACACTGGATGAGCTCGGGCTGCCCGAGGTGATCCGGACGATGGCCTCTGAGCCCCGGGGCATCCTGCTCGTCACGGGAGGCACCGGCTCGGGCAAGTCGACCACGGTTGCCGCGATGATCAATCACATCAACGAGACGATGCCCAAGCACATCGTCATGGTCGAGGATCCGATCGAGTTCCTTCATCGAGACAAGCGCTCGGTCATCAACCAGCGCGAGGTCGGCCTCGACACGCAGTCGTTCTCGCACGCGCTCCACGCCGTCTTGCGGCAGGACCCCGACGTGATCGTGATCGGCGAGATGCGCGACGAGGAAACGGTCCGTGCCGCGCTGACGGCCGCTGAAACCGGGCACCTCGTGATCTCGACGCTGCACACCAACGATGCGCCCGAGTCGATCAACCGCATCATCGACTTCTTCCCAGTCGGCCATCAGGTCCAGGCCCGCGCCATGCTCGCCGGCACCCTGCGGGGCATCGTGTCGCAGCGCCTGCTGCCGTCCGTGAACGGCTCCGACCGTGTCGCGATCTGCGAGATCCTGCGAATGACCGGCCGAGTCCGGGACATGATCGTCGATCCGTCGCAGACGTCCGCCCTGCCCGCGGTGATCGCCGAAGGCGACTACTACGGCATGCAGACCTTCGACCAGGCGCTGCTCGAGAACGTCCGGGCCGGGCTCATCAACCTCGAGGACGCACTGTCGATCGCCTCGAACCCCAACGACTTCAAGTTGCTCGTCGCAAGCGACGGGCAGGGCTCGACGACGATGGCGGATGTCGGTGCCGCGGGCACGCCAAGCGCCCCGTCGCTGCGGCCGTCGCTCGCCCAGCACTAGCCCGCCGTCGAGCGAGCGCAGCGCCCGGCAGACGTGGTCCACGCGTCGGCGATCGTCACGCCGATCAGGTCACGCTGCACGACCGACCCGATCGTCGACCGCCGCCGCGGCGACCTGCCGCTGCCTGTCGAACGGAACGTCACCGGCGCGCCGCCGTCCGTGCCGACGCACACGGCGACGCTCGTCGCGACGCGCTCTCCGGGCCGAATCGGGCCAGACCGCCGCGCAGCCGAAGACTCGACCGACCAGCTGCGGCGCCGCTGCGGTCCGGCCGGGAGCCGCGGGTCGATCGCGCGCGGCGCCGTGAGGCGCAGATGGAGGATGCGCCGCTCGCCGGCCGTGCCGAAGACGCGCATCAGCGACCGTGCTCCGATCGGCCCGTCGGTGACCGCCGTGCCGGTCATCGTCCAGTCGGCGGAAGGCCGCGAACCAAGCGGAAGGAGCACGAGCCCGCGCGCCCGCGCGACCGGGCGGCCGCGGACGCGAAGCCGGCGATCCGTCGGGTCCTGGACCAGGTACGCCGCTCGCCGCGCGTCACCGATCGAGATCCTCCCCGAGACTGGATCGACCACGAGCCGCTGCGTGGCGAACCCGGATGACGGCGGTGCCGTCGAGGCGACGTACATGCGCCGTATCCGCTTGTTCCAGAACTCGGCATCCCACCAGCGCGTCGGCAGCGTGAACGCCGGCTGGGGCTTCGGCAGCAGCGCCACGACCGCGTCGCGGTCATGGCCGTCCAGCGCCTCGTCGACCCAGTTGCGCCCCTCGAAGCCACCCCGTGTCGGGATCTGGGCCGGCCCCCCCGCGGTCCCTCCGAGAGCGGTGCGATAGGTGTAGACGGTCTGCACGAAGCAGGCAAGGGCGACCAGACCTCCGATGACCGCCAAGGCGTACCGCGGCGTCTTGCGGGTGGTCACGATCACTGCGACGGCGGTGCCGATCACAGCGCCGGCGGCGATCAGCATGTTGCCCTTGACCCAGCCGAGCCCGGGAACGCTGGCGATCCATTCGGCCTGGTCGCTGATCACCTGGTGGTACGGAGAGGCCGGTGTCAGGAAGAACGAGACGCCGCTCGCGATGAACTCGTCACTCAGGACCAGCGCCACAAACACGCCGCACGCCGCGAGCAGGGCCAGCGGGGGGAAGCGACCCGTGGACAGCGCGACGACGAAGGCGACGCACAAGAGCGGCGCGATATAGAAGACGTACCGATCGGCGATGATGTCGCCGAGAATTCGGAGGTCAAACGACGCCGCGACGATCCCGAGCGTCACGACCGCCAAGGCGGCCAGTACCGCGAACGCGTGCTCCGACTTCTCTGTGGGCTTGGCGACGGTCTGAATCGCCCACGCGAGCCCGAGCACGAACGGCAGCACGCCCGCTCCGACGGCAACGTACGCAATGTGCGCCGCCATTGCCTGGACGATCCCGTGCGGGAGCATGTCACCGGAGGCGACGGCTCCGTAGATGCCCGTGACGCTGCCGAGCCTCCCGCTGACGATCACGGCGGCGGCGAGCACCACAACCGCCGTGAACAACGGTCGCCGCCGCGGTGTGCCCCGAAGCTCACGGAGCAGAGCGCGACCTCGTGCCCCATGCGGGGCGACACCGGCGGCGTGCAGCAGATCATGGACCAGCGCCGCGACAGGCAGCACGACGGCGAACAGCGCGAACTGCGTCCGTGCGTAGATCGCGAGCGCGAGCACGAGCAACGCCAGCACCTCACGCCGGAGGCCAGGTGAGGTCATCACGCGATGTGCCGCGAGCATCAGCAGCACGAAGACCGGATATGCCACGCTCTCGGTCAACATCGTCAGGCTCAGCGACGTCCACAGCACCGACACGCTCAGGCCTGCCGCGATGAGAGCCGCCGTACGATCCCGGCGCACTCCCATCGCCAGGTGGTACGTCGGGATCGCGGCCAGCGCCATCAAGACCGGATTTAGGACGTGAGCGGCGCGGAACGCGTCGGTGGTCGCCAGCAACCCGTACAGCGGCGCGAGCAGCAGCGGATACAGGCCGCTGTAGGCCGGATACGCGAGGTCGCGGACGTGGGGCGCCAGCCCGTGCCCACCCCAGATGCTCTCCGCGAGCCGGACGTAGAGCAACTCGTCCGTCATCACGCTCCAGTTGCGAACACGCAGATTCACGATCGCCATCAGGATCGATGCGACGACGACGATCGCCGTCAGGGGAGCCGCTCGGAGCACGGCGGCACGGGAGAGGCGCGGCACGGCGACGAGATGCTATGGACGAGCCCGGCGGCAACCGGGCTCCGAAACGGGCGCTAGAACGCCCCGCGGCGCATCAGCACCGCAGGCAGCGTCTTGAGCAGGATCGAGAGGTCGAGGAAGACCGACCAGCGCTCGAGGTAGAGGAAGTCCAGCCGCACGAGGTCGTCGAAGTCGAGCTCCGACCGCCCCGACACCTGCCACAGCCCGGTCATTCCCGGCAGCACGTGGTAGCGCTTCTTGTGCCAGTCCTCGAGGCGCTCGAAGTCACGTTGCGGCAGCGGGCGCGGGCCGACGAGCGACATCTGCCCGCGCAGCACGCAGAACAGCTGCGGCAACTCGTCGAGCGACCACCGGCGCAGCAGCCGGCCGACCCGTGTCACACGCGGATCCTGGCGGATCTTGAAGATCGCGCCGCCCGCCTCGTTGTGCACCTCGAGCTCTTCCTGGCGCTGCTCGGCGTCGTCGTGCATCGTGCGGAACTTGAGGCAGTCGAACGGCTGGCCGCCGATTCCCGGCCGTGACGATCGGTAGATCGCGGGCCCCCGTGACGTCAGCCTGATCGCCAGCCAGCAGCTCACCAGCAGCGGCGACAGCACCAACAGCAGCGCACCGGAGACGACGATGTCGAACGTTCGCTTGATCAGGTAGTCGAAGCCGTCGAAGACCGGCGGCTTGAGCTCGAACAGCGGCACCGTCTCGCCCGGCACGAACTCCGCCCGCTGCACGAGCAGGTCCATCGTCGACGGGGCGATCCGCACGCGCACGCCCTGCTGATGCGCCTGGTCGACGAGCTCGACCGCCTGGCGCTCGGGAAAGTCCGAGTCGGCGATGATCACCTCGTCGAGCCGGTGGTCGGCGATGATGCTGCCGATCTCCTCGATCCGCCCGAGCGAGCGCAGGCCGTTGTCGGGCCGCGGCGTCAGCGAGATGAAGCCGATCACGTTGATCGGCGAGTGCCCGTCGCCGAGTGCGTGGGCGACGGCCTCGATCGTCTTGCCGCTGCCGACCAGCACCGCGCGGCGGCGGTAGCCGGCGGCGCGCAGGATGACGCCGCTGACGGCCTCGTAGATCGCGCGGAAGGCCGTGATGTACAGCAAGCTGAAGAACAGTGAGCCGTAGAAGATGTAGTAGCTCGAGAACCCGTCGCCGTTGATAACCGCGAACAACAGCGCCACGACGGTCACCTGGAACAGCGAGCCGACGATCCGCGTGAAGCCGGGCCGCTGACCGCGGTCGGAGTAGAGGCCAGAGCGGGCGAAGAGCAGCAGCGTGACCAGCGTCGCGAGCGCGACGAGGTCCTTCGTCTGCTGGAACGCGACGTCGAGGTCGGCGCTGTCGCGGATCGCCGCCTTGACGAGCAGCGCCGTGAGAATCGCCAGGAAGACGCCGGCGATGTCGAGCGCCACCAGCGTCAGCACACGTCCGCCGCGGCGCAGGGTGTCCATCCGCAACAGGAAGCTCAGCAGCGGCGGGCGCTTGCGGCGGACGTCCTGGTTGGGGAAGGGAAGCTCGACCACGGATTGGCGCGGCTGCGTCTCAGGAGCCTCCGATGTCAGCGGCGATATGGCCATCTATCCGCTGCTACAACGCACCGGCGGCCCGAAAGTGGCGGTCGACTGCAAACTCGACAGCGCGCGAAAAAGCTATCTCGTCGACCCGACGAGCGCCGCGGTACCGGATTGGTCGATGGTGCGCTGAAGACCCTCACGCAGCTTGACCTTCGGTTCCCACCCCAGCAGCTCACCCGCAAGCGCGATGTCCGGCTGGCGGACCTGCGGATCGTCGGTCGGCAGTGCCTCGAAGACGATCTCCGAGCGGGAGCCGGTGACCTCGATCACGGTCTGCGCCAGTTCCAGCAGCGTGAACTCGTCGGGGTTGCCGACGTTCACCGGATCGTGGTGGCCCGATTCAGCGAGCGCGATCATCCCGCGGATCAGGTCGTCGACGTAGCAAAACGAACGCGTCTGACTGCCATCGCCGAAGACGGTGATCGGCCGGTCCTGAAGCGCCTGGCGCATGAACGTGGGGATCGCACGGCCGTCATGCGGGCGCATCCGCGGTCCATAGGTGTTGAAGATCCGGATGATCGCCGTGTCGACGCCCTGCTGGCGGTGGTACGCCATCGTCAACGCCTCGGCGTAGCGCTTGGCCTCGTCGTAGACGCCGCGCGGCCCGATCGGGTTGACGTGGCCCCAGTAGTCCTCGGCCTGCGGGTGGACCTGCGGGTCGCCGTAGACCTCGCTCGTCGACGCGATCAGGAAACGCGCCCGGTGTGCCTTCGCCAGGCCGAGCGCGTGATGCGTCCCATACGAGCCGACCTTCAGCGTGTGCAGTGGCAGCCGCAGGTAGTCGATCGGCGACGCCGGAGACGCGAGATGGAAGACCATGTCGATCGGCTCGTCGACGAAGAACGGCTCGATGATGTCGA
>Ga0075430_100001037_pt1 | contig 21962 bp, 18 predicted proteins | sample RhiMetdeltSRZDD4_FD_75294 | JGI IMG/M metagenome (GOLD analysis project Ga0075430, IMG submission 75294) | Populus rhizosphere microbial communities from Tennessee, USA - Rhizosphere MetaG P. deltoides SRZDD4 | ecosystem: Host-associated > Plants > Roots > Rhizosphere > Soil | place: USA... | reverse complement strand
CTGCATCGCGTCTGACTGGGCGGCGAACGAGAAGTCGCCGAAGCCGACCGTCGCCCCGGTCTCCATCGTGAAGTAGAAGGCCTCGAGCAGGTTCATCCGGCCGCCGCCGTCGAGCACGTAGCCCACGTGCAGGATCAGCGTCGAGGCGATCGTGATCAGCGCGCCGACGACGAGCGTCGCGCGGACCGCGCGATCGGTCGCCTCGGCCATCCCCTGGAGCGCGCGGTTGAACCGGTTGAGCAGGCGGCGCGCCAGGTTGGCCGCCGCCTCTCCGACGTCGAGGTGCTCGCTGAGTCCCGCTGCGGCGATCTGCGCCTCGGTGCCGAGCATGGTGACGCGGTCGCCCGCGACGACGACCTGGTCGCGACCGGGGCAGACGATCACGCCGTCATCGTGGCGGGTGACGACGCCGACCGGCGCCAGGTCGCCGTAGAGCTCGCGCAGCGATCCCAGCCGCGGCGCTTCGACCTCGACCGCGACGAACTGCTGCCCGGCGAGCTCGAGCTCGTGCGAGGCCTTGCCGAGACAGGTGTCGACGACCGACGGTGCGAACAGCCCCGCGACGTCGAGCACCCCGCCGTCTCCGGTAACCGACTCAAGCGCCTGGCCGACCGCGGGGTTGTCGAGGTGGACGACGATCCGCACCTCCGGCCGCAGATCGCGCACGAGCAGCGCGACCTCGAGAGTCTGCAGGTCTGTCTCTTCGGCGCATACGACCGCCAGCGCCCCTGCCAATCCGGCCGCGAGCAGTGACTCGGAGCTGTGCGCGACGCGCACCACGTGCGGAACCCCCCAGCTCTCGAGCAGCGCGATGCGACCCGGATCGCCGTTGTCGTCGAGCGCGACCGCTGCGACGCCGATCGCCCGCAGCTGCTCGATCACGCGGATGCCGATGTCGCCGAGCCCGGCAACGATCACATGCCCACTCCAGGCTCGGAGATCGAGTTCGTCTGTCACGCGACCAGAATCGCTCCCGCGGCCGGCCGCGACCATCGACACAGGGCCAAGCCGGCCCTACCGCAGGGCCAGCCTGTGAGGGCTCTCTCAGAGCTCCTCGGCGAGCGCCGGCTCTGCGGACGCCCCGGGCCGCGACATCCCCAGCCGACTGGCGATCACGGCGTCGGCGGAGTGGATGCTGCGCGGATGGCCGGTGACGGCGGCGATGAACTCAGAGCTTTCGAGCGCGAGCAGCCTCGTCGCCGTAAGCGCACGCACGGTCGCCGTGCGAGGAACACTGCGCAGCAGCGCGATCTCACCGAAGAAGTCGCCCGCGGCCTCGGTGCGGCGAGGCTTTCCGTCGACGAGCACCTCGACCTCGCCCTCGTCGATCACGTAGAAGCGATCCCCCACCTCGCCCTGGGTGATGACTGTCGCGCCAGCCGGCACGACGACGGGGCGCAGGCGAAGAGCGAGCGTCTCGATCGACGCGACCGGCAGCGGCGCGAAGATCGGCACGCCGCGCAGCAGCGCGAAGGCGCGGTCGGGAACGACCTTGCCGGCCTCGAAACGAGCGAGCGTGCGCCAGCGCAGGATCGCCAGTACCGGCAAGACGGATCCGGCAGCGACGAGCGCACCCGGGATGCCGAGCAGCGATGCGAGCGCCGGGGCGAGGGCGGAGCCGATCCCCATCGAGACGACGTACGTGCTCTCGACGACACCGAAGACGCGCGAGAGGATCTCGTCGGAGACCAGCCGCTGCAGCAGCGTCATGCCGGAGACGGCGACGAGCGCATAGCCGAGCCCGACGCCGATCAGCGCCGGCAGCGCCAGCGCAAGCCCCTGCACGAAGGAGAGCACGATCAGTGGCGCACCCATCACGAGCAGGCCGATCCCGAAGCCGCGCGCGAGGTGGCCGCGGCCGAGCATCCCCAGTGCCACGATGCCGCCGACGACGCCGCCGACGCCCCACATCGAGCTGAGCAGGCCTACCTCGGCCTTGGCGACTCCGAGCGTCTCGATCGCGAAGAGGACGACGAGCGTGTCGACCATCCCCTGGATCAGCATCGTCGCGCTGAGCGTCGAGACGATCACGCGGAGCTGCGGCGTCGCGGCGATCGCGCGGAACCCGGCGGAAATCTCGTCGCGCATCCGCGCGTGCTCGAGGACCGCGCGATGCGGTGCCGGGACGTCGCGCCGGATCGCCAGCAGGAACAGCGCCGCGAGGCCGTACGGCACGGCCGTCAGCGCAAGCGCCGTAGACGCCGACAGCGTCGCGATCAGCACGCCGCCGATCAGCGTGCCGACGACGAACCCGGCGCTGTCGACTCCGGCCCAGATGGCGTTCGCGGCGGCCATCTGCTTCGGCGCCTCGGCCAGCTGCGGCAGCAGAGCCGCCTGGGCGGGCTTGTAGACGACGCCGACGATCGTCTTCAGCGAGGCGCACGCGATCACCACAGGAAGCGGCAGGCCGGCGAAGATCGCGCCGCCGAGCACCAGGCCGGCGAGCAGACGCAGTCCGGAGGAGACGGCGAGGACGTCGCGGCGCGAACGGCGGTCGCCGAGCAGGCTCACCACAGGCGAGAAGAGGCCCGCGGGAAGCATGCGGGCGAGCCCGATCAGGCCTACGGCCGCCGCTCCGCCCCTGCCGTAGCCGTAGACGGCGAGCGCGATGATGCCGGACCAGTGCGCGATCGACGTGCACGCCCACGCAAGCTGCAGCCGAGCGAGATCGCGCGTGCTGAACGCATCGACAACGACCCGCGCCAGCGACGGGACCGGCACGGAGCGTCTCGGCACGGCGGGAACCTATCCGCGGCGTGTTGGCGTGGCGTTGCGGACGTGTGAACGGCCGCGAGGCGCGGCCCTCGATGCCCGCCTCGCGCCCGTCGATGGAGCCTCGACGCCGAGCAGGTTGATCATCGCGTAGTCAGCCGTGCTGACATCGTCGCCGTTCCGGAGACTCGCTCGATGACAGGGCCAGGCGGAATCGTTCTTAGACTGACCCGCGATGGGCGCACGCGTCGAGCAGTTTCCTCTCTTCCCGCTCGGGATCGTCGCGCTCCCGCATGAGCTCGTGCCGCTGCACATCTTCGAGCCGCGCTACCGCGAGATGACGGCGCGCTGCCTCGACGAGGGCCTCGAGTTCGCGATCGTCCTGGCGACCGATGACGGCCTCGAGACGACGGGCTGCGCCTGCTCGATCGACCGCGTGCTCCAGGAGCACGACGACGGCCGGCTCGACATCCTCGCCGTCGGCACGCGGCCGCTGACGATCAGCGGCGAGATCGAGGACCTCCCCTACCCGGCCGGGACGATCGAGTTCCTCGACGACGCGTCCGAGGCACTCGACGCGCTGCTGGCCGAGACGGCTCGCTCGGCCTACGCCGATCTCGTCCTCGGCGTCACCGACGAGCCCCCCGAGGTCGAGCGGCTCGAGCAGATGGACGCCTACGCGATGGCGGCAACCGTCGAGCTGAGCCTCGACGCCAAGCAGCAGCTGCTGCGGCTGCGCTCCGAGAACGCGCGGATGCGGCTCGTCACGCGGCTGTTCCGCGGCGCGCTCAAGCGCCTCGACTACGTCGAGCGCGCCGAGGCACGGGCGCGCTCGAACGGCAAGGTCCGCTTCGGCTGAGGCGCAGCCCGGCTACCCCGTGTGAGTCAGAGCCGGCACGACGTCGTCGAACTCGACGGGTAGACCGTCGGCGACGAACCGGAACTGCGAACCGATCGGCCGAGACGGCGGTCCGGCCAGACGCAGACCCGGCAGGCGGTCCAGCAGGCGGTGCACCGCCTCATGCACTTCCGCCTTGGCCAGATTGTGCCCGAGGCAGAAGTGCGCGCCCTTCCCGAACGTGACGCTTTGACCCTTGTTCTTGCGGTCAAACCGAATCTCCTCCGGCTCATCGAACTGCTCCGGGTCTCTGTTGGCGCTGGGGAAGCCCAGGAGGATGTGTGCCCCGGAGGGGATCGTCACACCGCCGACCGGCGTGTCTCTCACCGCCCGCCGGACGACGAGCCCCGATGCTCCCTCGAGTCGCATCAGCTCGTCGATCACCGGGGTTCGACTCGCTCTGTCCTTCAACATCAACTCCTGCAACTCGGGCCGGGACAGGATCGCTGCCAGGACGTTTCCGATCTGAAAGCCGGTCGAGTCAGCGCCGGCGACGTATGCCAGCCGCGCCCAGTTCAGGATCTCGTCGTCTGTGAACGTCTTCCCGAGGACTTCCAAGTCGATCAGATAGGAGATGAAGTCGTCCTCGCGCCGGCGCTTTCGCTCCTCGAGCACAGGACGCAGAATCGCGTTTGCCTTCTCGATGCCCTCTCGAGCGTTTTGCTCGCGAGCCTCCAACGACGCATCCGGATCCAGCATCTGGTTCATATCGGTGATGACCCGCTTGATCTCGCGTTCCGCCTCGCCCCCGGCGGGCATCCCGATGAGCCGGCTCATCACGTCGAAGCCGAGACGCTGGGTGAACGTGTCGGTCAGACGCACCGAGCGCTGGTCACCGAACTCGTCGATGATCCTGTCGATGACCGGCAGCACCACCTCCTCGGTCAGCTGCTCCACCCTTTTCGGCGAGAACCACCTGAGCATCACGGCCTTATAGGCATGGTGCTCTTCACCCTCCATCTGCAGCACGGTGCGCCCGGCCGTGCTCATCACTTCTTGGTAGTGCGGGCCGGCCGGGATCTCTTCATCGTTCTTCAGGACGCCGGCGACGTTGTCGTAGCCCAAGACGAGCCACGCATCCCCGCCCATGAAGCGAACGCGGACAACGCGTTCGCCCCTGGCCTCGATCTCCCTCAGGCGCTGGGCCAGGTCGGGCAGCGGATCGGATCCGAAGTCGACCTCCGGAAGCGTCAGCGGCGGATCGGTGGACTTCGATTCAGCGGACTTGGTCACGTTCCGGCTACTTGGCACCGACCGCCGCCTTCAGCGCGGCGAGCTTGGCACCCGTCAAGCACTCGGGCTTGGTGTTGATGCGCCATTTGTCGTGGTTGTAGGTGTTGTAGAACCAGCAGCTGCCGAACGTCGGCTTGCCCTTGGTGTACGTGATCGGACCGATCAGCCCACCGAGCGTCTCGTTCTTCAGGCTGTAGAGCCCCTTGACCAGCACCGACGGCTTCGACGCCGGCGTCAGCTTCGCCTCCGTCGCCGCCTTGCGGAACATCTCGAGCGAGGCATTGGCTACCCCGACGTTGGCGTTGAAGCCCTTGGACTTGGGGATCCCCGGCGCGTACTTGGCCATGATCTTGTGAAACAGCTTGCCGCCGGCGGTTGTGGTGTCCTCGACCCCAATTCCGGCAGTGCTCAGCGACACCCTGAGGCCCTTGACCTTGGCGGCGTCGTTGTGCCCGAACGAGCCACCGGCCTCTAGCGCGAACGGCGTCCAGCCCTGCTCCTTGCACTGCTGCAGGAGACGGAGGACCACGTTCGCGTCGCTGGGGATGATCGCCGCGGTCGCTCGAGCGTCCTTCGCGGCGAGACACTGCGCCGCGTAGCTCGGCTGCGACGCGGATATCTTCGCCGACGTCGTCACCTCGACGCCGCCGCCGACGAGCCGCGAAAGACCGGCGAAGATGCCGGGCAGCTGGCCGCAAACAGGCGACTCAGCGCAATAGAGGACGCTGATCCGACGCACGTCGTAGACCTTCGCCGCGTTCAGCACCCCGTAGCCGGCAACGATCTGGTTCATCCCCGTGGGGAAGAACATCGGGTTGCTGTACTCGGCCGGGCTGGTGCTCGGCGAGCCGATCACCGGCACGCCCGCCTTCTGCGCCTCTGCCGCCCAGGCCGATCCCTGGGTCGAGAAGTAGCCGGCGATCGCCTGCACCTTGTCCCGGCCGATCAGTCCGCGTACGGCGGTCCCCGACTTCGTCGCGTCACCGCTGTCGTCGGCGAAGTAGATCTTCACCGGATGGCCGTTGACACCGCCGTTGGCGTTCGTCCACTTGACCCATGCGTCGAGATACGCCTTGAAGCTCGACTGCGCCCCGCCTTCCGGCCCCGAACAGGTGCAGATGGCCCCGATCCGCAGCGGTGCGCCCTTCGCCGTGGCCGCACTGGCCGAGCTGGCTCCCGCCACCGCGATCAGGCACGCCGCCGCCACGGCGAGCGCGCCGAGAAGTCCTCGTCTCATCTGAAATCTCCTCCGAAATCCCCGTGCGAACGCTCGGCCGCGCCGGGCGCTCCTCATGTCACGCCACTGCGTGACTCAACGTCCTCACGACTCCATCAGCAGCCGGCGCACACCACAACCATCGAGTACCCCGGCAGCATGGGTGGGCCCGGCGGTGCATTGCTCGTCGTCACGGTTGCGTCCCGTCACGGCTGCCCTGCATCTGTCTCGCTCGTGATTACGTGGAACGTCCGTTGACCGTGCGGTCTAGCAGCACCGAACGCGTCACCGAGATGAACGCCTGCGTTGCTGTCGTCTCACCATCGTCACGCCACGCAAGCGACACGAGGAACGGCTCGGCGTCGGTGATCGGAACGTACACGACGTCGTCACGACGGAAGAAGAACGCGCTCGAGGCGGCGGTGATCGAGATGCCGTGGCCTGCCGCCACGTGTTCGGACATCTCCTCCGCGGTCTCCACGGCCAGGGCGTAGACCGGCGAGCCCCCGTCAGGCCTGGGATCGACGGCCCACCAATCGGCCCAGCTCTTCGGTACCGACGCCGCAGTGATCAACGGCTCGAGGCGGATGTCTGCGAGGGCGATGGAGGCGCGGCTCGCGAGCGGATGGTTGTCCGCCATCGCCGCGACGCGTCGTTCCTCGAAAAGCGGCTCGACCCGCAGGCCCGGCAGCGAAACGTCCGGCAGACGCAGGAACTGCAGGTCCACGCGACCGTCCGTTACGGCGGAGATCTGCTCGCTCCATGGCAGCTGACAGAGCTCGAGCGTAATGTCGGGATGCTGCTGGGCGAAGGCGCGGAAGATCTTGCTGCTGCGAACGCCGGCAACGCCGCTCGACCAGCCGACCCGAACATGCCGGCTGGTCTTGCCACCGTTGCGTCTCGCATGGGAGTACGCGCGCTCGAGCGCGATCAACGTCGCTGTTCCCTCGGCCTGCAGTGAAACTCCCGCGGGCGTCAGCCAAACGTTGCGGCTCGTCCGATGCAGCAGCTCGACGCCGAGGTCGTTCTCGAACCGTCGTACGATCCGCGACAGCTGCGACTGGCTGGTGCCGAGACGGCGTGCGGCGCGGGTGAAGCTCAACTCCTCGGCGACTGCGAGGAAGCAACGCAACGGCTTCAGGTCGTCGCCGGCGAGCGTGGCCAGGCTGTAGCCGGATGCGAACTTCGGCGCCGCCCTCGTCTCCCCCGAGACGGACATCAGGAGAGCATCCCAAATGTCATGGTCCTGACTCCATCAGGAGCAGGAGCGCACGACAACGATCTATTCCGATTCCCGTATAGGTACGACCGGCTTCGCCATCGCTCGTTGCTGGGAGCCGGGAGTCCGCGAGCCGCTTCAGCGCGCCAGGCCGCAGGGGCCCTGGGCGATCTGCCGCACGAGCAGCGCCGCGCGGTAGAAGACCGGCGGCTGATGCAGCGAGTTGTCGGCGAAGCGCGTGACCCCGTCCTCGACGCGGAACGAGTAGCGCAGCGTCGAGCCCTTCCGAGCCGGCAGCGAGACATGGTCGATCGCGGGCTTGGCGAGGTCGCGCGCCAGCACACGCGTGAGGATCAGCATCTTGCTCGGCATCTCCTTCGACGTGCCGTTGCACTCGACCGTGCCGCTGTCGCTGACGTGCAGGCGCAGCTTCGCGCCCGGGATCGAGCCCGCACGCTCGACGATGAAGAGGTCGTGCGACTCGGTGCCACAGCCGGCGATCGCGCCGGCCGCGAGCAGCGCGGCGACGCCCGCGAACAGCAGCTTCATGCCGCTGCCGCCGCGCCGCCGCGGCGTGGGTCGCCGGCGCCCGAGAGCAGTCCGGTGCGGGCGTCGCGGGCGATCGCTTGGACGCCGCCGAAGAACAGGTTCGGCTCGCGGAAGCCGACGATCTCATGCCCCGAGGAGCGCAGACGGTCGACCGGGACCCCGGGCTCCGCGTAGACGACGTTGTTCTCGAGGTGGGCGCGGGGTGCACCGACCGCCTCGGCCGCGGACAGGCCGTGGTCGACGACGCCGACGATCGTCTGCAGGATCGCCGAGCGGATCCGGTTCGAGCCGGCGCTGCCGAGCACGAGCTCGAGCTCGCCGTCGCCGCCGAGCACCGCCGTCGGCGCCATCATCGACGGCATCCGCCGGCCGGGCGGCGCGGTGTGGAAGCCGAGCGGGCTCAGGTCCTCCTCGCCCATGATGTTGTTGACGTGAATGCCGGTGCCGGGGACGACGCGGCCGCAGCCCTCGCCGTTGGTGCAGGTGACGCTGCAGGCGAGGCCGTCTGAGTCGACGGTCGAGATGTGCGTCGTCGAGCCGAGCCGTGAGGCGAGGAAGTCGTCGGCGAAGCCCGGCACGGCGAGGCCCTCGAGGAACTCCGCCGTGCGCTGCTCCTGGGCGGCCTCCATCACGGCGACGACCTCGTCGATCTCCGGCGGCCCGTCGGTGCGATCGAGCAGCGCCAGCGCCAGACCGAGCAGCGTGCCGCCGGCCGACGGTGGCGGGTTCGTCAGCACGTCGCGGCCGCGGTAGCCGACGCGCACCGGGGCGCGGTCGATCGCGGCATACGAGCGAAGGTCTTCATGGGTCAGCACGCCCCCGTCGGCTTCGAGGAAGGCGACGACCGCGTCGGCGATGTCGCCGCTGTAGAACGGCGCGGCGCCGTCAGCCGCAAGCCGCTCGATCGTCTCGGCAAGCTCCGGCGACCGGAACGTCTCGCCCTCGCGCAGCACGGCCCCTCCGGGAGCGAACTCGGCACGGGCGCTCTCGCTCGAGCGCAGGATGCCGTCGAGGATCGTGAACACGTAGGCCTGCTCGTGGTTGAGCACGACACCGTCGCGGGCGGCCCGCGCCGCGGGCGCCGCGAGCTGTTCGAGCGGCACGCTGCCCCAGCGCTCGCTCGCGGCGACGACGCCCGCCGGGCTGCCGTAGGCGCCGCACGACGCCGCGCCGACGTGGAAGACCTGCACGGCGTCGCCGAACGAGACCTCGACGGCCTCGAGATCGCCGCGCGCGGCGGACGGCGAGCGCCCGGCACCAGGCGCGGCGACGAAGAAGTCGATCAGCGCCGGCTCGACGCCGGCCCCCGCGACGAGCAGGTAACCGCCGGCGCCCGGGCCGGTCAGCAGCGGCTCGCTGACCCACGACATCAGCATCGCCGCGAGCGCCGCGTCGACGGCGTTGCCGCCCTCGCGCAGCACGTTCGCACCGGCCTCCGCCGTCAGCGGATGGCCGCCGGCGCAGATGCCTCGATCGCCTCGCACCGCGCCGAGGCTATCGGCGCGTGCCGCGCGCGTGTTCTGCGCACACCGCGTGCGCTTACGCAAGCGTCGGCGTGTGTGCTTCCGGAGGGTGGGCTGTCTTGTCCTTGCCAGGCATGGAAAAGATCGCCCAGCCCCGCGATGGCCCGCGCCGGCGCGCGAGCTCACGGACGCGGCGCGCCGGTCGGCTCGAGCGGAGCGGGCCAGGCCCGTTAGCGAGGGCTGACGCGGCTGTCGGCGTGGCTGACAAGGACGCAGGGAGCGACGCGTGCGAACAGCACGCGAGCGACTGAGGACGCAGTCAGGCGCAGCGACAGGCCGTCAGCGCCGCGGAATGAATTCGGGCACGTCGATCTCGGTGACGCCCATGCCCGTCTTGCTCGTCATCGACGGGACGGCGGTCGGCGCGCCGCGGCGCTCGACCTTCGGCTCGCCGGCGGGCTCGAACGAGGCACGCGGCGTCGGACCGCGGTCGCCGCCGTAGCCGGTCGCGACGACGGTGACCCAGACCTGCTCCTCGCCGATCTTCTCGTCGACGGTCGCGCCGAAGATGATGTTGGCCTCGGGATGCGCGGCCTCGGCGACGGCCTTGGCCGCGTCGTTGACCTCGAACAGCGACAGCTCGGAGCCGCCGGTGATCGAGAGCAGGATCTTGCGCGCGCCCTCCATGCTCGTCTCGAGCAGCGGCGACTCGACCGCCTTCTGCGCGGCGTCGACGGCACGGTTGGGACCGGTCGCCATGCCGATGCCGAGCAGTGCCGGCCCGGCGTCGGACATGATCGTCCGGACGTCGGCGAAGTCGAGGTTGATCAGCCCGGGGAGCGTGACCAGGTCGGAGATCCCTTGGACGCCCTGGCGCAGCACGTCGTCGGCGACGCGGAAGGCGTCGACCATCGAGACGCTCTTGTCGAGCACCGTCAGCAGGCGGCTGTTGGGGACGACGATCAGCGTGTCGACCTCGCTCGCCAGCGTGTGGATGCCGGTCTCGGCCAGCTCGCGACGGCGTGAGCCCTCGAAGCCGAACGGCTTCGTGATGATGCCGACGGTCAGCGCGCCGACCTCGCGTGCGATCCGCGCGACGATCGGTGCGGCGCCGGTGCCGGTGCCGCCACCCGCGCCGGCGGCGATGAAGATCATGTCGCTGCCCTTGAGCATCGCCTTGATGCGGTCGTACTCCTCCATCGCCGCACCGCGCCCGAGATCGGGGTTGGCGCCGGCGCCGAGGCCGCGCGTCAGCTGCTCGCCGATGTGGAGGGTGATGTCCGCGGTCGACTGCTGCAGCGACTGCTGGTCGGTATTGATCGCGACGAACTCGACGCCCTCGACCTCGGCCTCGACCATGCGGTTGATCGCGTTGACGCCGGCACCACCGACGCCGACGACGCGGATCACCGGAGCGCCGGCGGGAAGCGTCGCCTCGAAGCCGGTCGGCTCGGGCTCGGCGGCACGGCGCTTGCGCGAGCGGCGGCCGGTCTCGAGCGCCTCGTCCTCGGACGAGAACGCCTGACGCAGACGCTGGCGCGGCGTCTCGGCGTCGACGTGGGACGCGGCGATGCGCGGCTCGTCGACGGGCGGGACGGCGAGCGAAGGATGCGGGACCTCGCGCGATTCCTCGCGCGGTGGAGCCTCGGGCTTGGGCGCCTTCGCGACCGGCTCCTCGGCGACGGGCTGCTCGCCCTCGGGCTCGTCGGTCTTGCGGAACAGTGCTGCGAGCGGGCCTTCGCGCATCGAGGCTCGCTTGTTGCTACCGGCCATTGGCGAGTACCTCCGTCGCGAGGTCGCGATAGGACTGGGCGGCAGGCCCGTCCGGGTCGTACTTCAGCACCGACATCCCCTTGACCGGGGCCTCGGCGAAACGGATCGTCTTGCGGATGCGCGACGCGAAGACGCGGTCGCCGAAGTTCTCCTCGAGAATCTCGATCGCCTCCTTGGCGTGGATCGTGCGGGTGTCGACGAGCGTCGGCAGGATTCCCTCGATCTGGATGTCCGGGTTGAGGTGCTCGCGGATCATCTGCATCGTGTTCTGCAGCTGGATCAGGCCGCGCATTGACAGATACTCGCACTGCACGGGGACGATCACCTTGTCGGCGGCCGTCAGCGCGTTGATCGTCAGCAGCCCGAGGCTCGGAGGCGTGTCGATGCAGATGAAGTCGTAGTCCTCGAGGATCGGCTCAAAGGCGCGCTGCAGCGACCGCTCGCGGCCGATCATCGCGCTCATGGCGATCTCGGCTCCGGCCAGGTCGATCGACGAGCAGGCGATGTCGACCTCGCGCTTGCGGATCACCTCGCGGATCGATGTGCGATGCACGAGCACGTCGTACATCGACGTCTCGACGACGTCGGGATCGATGCCCTGCGACATCGTCAGATTGCCCTGCGGATCCATGTCAACGCAGAGAACGCGATGGCCCTTCTCCGCAAAGGCGCAGGCGAGGTTCAGGGTGGTCGTCGTCTTGGCGACACCGCCCTTCTGATTCGCGAACGCGATGACCTTGGCCTTGCTCGACACTGGAGACTCCTGGCTGTTTCGGGAAGAAAGCCCGCTTCGCGGCTGTATTCGCACGTCCGGAGGCGATTCCTCCAACGCCGGCCGCCGGCTCGCGGGCCGCCACCACCACGCATCCGGCCGCGCGAGCCGCAACGATGCCGATACGCGCGTGGACCGACTGCTCGACAGGGACCTGATCGTCGTCACCGGCAAGGGCGGCGTGGGCACGTCGACGATCGCCGCCGCACTCGGTCTGCTCGCCGCGTCGCGTGGGCTGCGAGCGATCGTCGCCGAGACCGGCGGCCACGCCGACAGTGCCCGGCTGCTTGCCGGAACGGGCGTCGACCACGTCTCGATCTCGCCGCGTGCTGCGATGGACGAATACCTGCACCACCGGCTGCCCTCGCGCACGCTCGCGGACATGCTGTCGGCGAGCGGGATGTTCGCCTCGTTCGTCACCGCGACGCCGGGGATGACGGAGCTGCTGACGATCGGCAAGGCGTGGGAGCTGGCCCAGGACGATCGCCGCACGCCGGGCGCGCGCCGCTACGACGTCGTGATCCTCGACGCGCCGGCGAGTGGCCACGGGCTGGCGATGCTCACGGCGCCACACACGTTCGCGGCGACGGCGCGCGTCGGGCCGATCCACCGCCAGGCGGGCCGGATCGACGCGTCGCTGCGCGACCCGGCCCAGACCGCGATCGTCGGCGTGACGACGCCCGAGGAGATGCCGGTCAACGAGCTGCTCGAGCTCCGCGTCGCGGTCCGCGAGAGTCTCGGGCGCGAGGTCGACGCGGTCATCGCCAACGCGGTCGCCGCCGACCGCTTCTCGGCGGCCGACGTGCGCGCGCTCCAGGAAGCCGGCGGGCCCGCCGCGAGCGCGGCGCTGTGGGCCGACGGGCGGGCCCGGTCCCAGCGCAACCAGCTGCGCCGCCTGCGCGGCGCGCTCGACGAGCCGCCGCTGCGGCTACCGCAGCTCTACGCCGACCCGCTCGGCGGTGACGAGGCGCGGCAGCTCGCCACGGCGCTGGGGAAACGGCTGTGATCGAGCGCCTACGCGATCGCCGCGTGATCGTCTGCGCCGGCGCCGGAGGCGTCGGCAAGACGACGACGGCCGCGGCGCTCGCGCTCGGCCTCGCCGTGGAGGGCCGCCGTGTCGCCGTGATCACGATCGACCCGGCGCGGCGGCTGACCGACGCGCTCGGCGCCGAGCTCGGCAACGAGCCGCGCCGGATCGACCCCGAGCGGCTCGCCGGCCACGGCGTCGACGTGACGGGCGAGCTGTGGGCGATGACGCTCGATCCGCGACAAACGTTCGACGACCTGATTGCACAGCTCGCGACCGACGAGCGCACACGCGACAACGTGCTCGGCAACCGGATCTACCAGCAGGTCGCCGGAGCCGTCGCCGGCGCGCAGGAGTACACGGCGATCGCGAAGCTCTACGAGCTCGACCGCGACGGCGGCTTCGACGCGATCGTGCTCGACACACCGCCGTCGCGCAGCGCGCTGGACTTCCTCGACGCCCCCGAGCGGTTGACGGCGTTTCTCGACAGCCAGCTGATGCGCGCGTTCGTCGCCCCGTCGGGACTCGTGTCGCGGATCGCGGCGCGCGGCAGCGGCGCCGTCCTGGCCGTGCTGACGCGCGTCACCGGGTCGGCGCTGATCGACGACCTGCGCGCCTTCTTCGCCTCGGTCGGCTCGCTCAGCGACGGCTTCCGCGAACGCGCCGACGCGGTCGGCGCACTGCTCGCCGACGACGCGACGGCGTTCGTCGTCGTCAGCTCGACCGAGCGCGAGCCGGTCGCGGAGGCGATCCACTTCGGCCGCGCGCTGACGGAGCGCGGGCTGCCGTTCGCGGGCCTCGTCGTCAACCGGATGCACGTCGCCGCCGCCGATCGGATCGACATCCAAGACGAGGCACTGGCGCGGAAGGTCGCTCGCACCGTCGCTGAGGTCAACCTGCTCGCCGAGCGCGATGCGACCGCCCTGGCGCGGCTGGCGCAGGAGCTCGGCGACGAACACCCGGCGGTGATCCCGCACCTCGACACTGACGTCCACGATCTCGACGGGCTCGTCGCCGTCCACAAGCATCTCGCCGTACCGGCGCCCCGCCGGGCGCGGCGCGGGCGCAAACGCTGAGCTACGCCGCGGTCGTCAGCAGCTCGTCGGCGACGCTGCGCAGGTCCGCGTCGAGATGGCCGCAGAGCACGTCGCGAAGGATCGCGCGCAGATGTTCGGCAAGCTCGTTCGCCAGCGCGACGGCGCCGACGCCGCCACCGTGGCCGGCGATGATCGCCCGCTCGAGCGCGGCCGCGTGTGTGACGCGCTCGGCGACCGCCGCACGCTCGTGCTCCGGCGCGCAGAGGGCACCGACGCGGTCTCCGAGCAGGCCGCTCGCCGGGCCCTCGGGCTCGAGCAGCGCGCGCAGCGCGATCAGGTGGTCGGTCAGCCGCTGGGCCGCCGGGCGCTCGCATCCGAGCTCGTAGCGGCGCAGCGCCCACGCGAGCTCGCCGCGGTGGGGAATCCGCCGCCAGACGAGGTTGCAGAAGGCGCGCAGCTCGTCCTCGGAGTCGGGCGCGACGACGAGCGTGCCGTCGGGGCGCCCGCCGGCGCCGGTGGCGACGACCTGCCACGGCCCGCCGGCCGTGCGGATCCATGCCGCCGGGCCCATCGCGACGCGGGCGGAGTCGTAGAGGCGTAGCGCCGTGACGACGCGGCGCGCACGGTTTGCGGCGTCGCCGGCGACGCCGTCGTCGCTACCGGTGACGTAGACCAGCGCGTTCGGATGCTCGCCGTCCCAGGCGGCCTCCTCGGGAACGTTGTCGAGCGCTTCGGGGCGGATCAGCGCGAGGCCGTCCGCGAGCGCCAGCTCGTCGGAGGCGAGCGTGACACCGAGCAGCGGCACGACGACCTCGACGTCGGCGCGCGACGCGGTCAGCAGCGCGTCGAGCTCGCTCGTCGCGCGCGTGAGACGCTCGTCGCTGAGCACGAACTCGGTCGCGTTCTCGAACAGGCGCTCGAGGAAGGCGCGCAGCACGGCCTCGGCGCGCTCGCGGTCGCTGACGGGAACACGCGTGTGCCCGCGGGCGCGCAGGTAGGCGTCGAGGCCGGCCTTGCCGGAGAGCAGCTGCACGGTCGGCTGCCAGGTCTCGAGCCGGACGAGGTCGCGCACGCGGTCGGCGATGAAGCCCTCGGTGTCGGCGCGGTAGCAGTAGAGCGTCGGGCGGTCGCGACCGGAGGGCTCGCCGATGATGTCGAACGACACCTCGGCCCCTTCGGCGGTCTCGGCGGACAGGGTCCAGCACGCCTCCTCGGCGAACGTCCGCAGTGCCGCCAGTAGCTCTCGATCGCGCATCAACGCTTGGTTCGCGACGTCTGCTGCTCCTCCTGCCACGACGGGCCGGAACCGCGTCAGCGGGTGGACGAATGCGCGACCGCGGGCGAGCTCGCGGTCGACGCCGACGAGCCGCTCAGCCCGATCGACGAGACGCACAATGCTGCGGCGAAGAGCGCCAGCGTCACGGCCCGCAGGCGGCGCGGCGTCAACCACGTGACGTGACGCGTCTGCAGCCACGAGCGAACGCCCGTCGCTCCCGCTGCCGCAGCCATCGCGCACCCGGCGCACATGTCACGAGCGTACAGATGGCACCTGCTCGCCCACCAGATTACGAGAACCGTTCTCATTCTTGTATGGTGCCGGGCGGTGTTCGAGACCCTCCAGCTTCCGTTCGTGCAGCGCGGCATGGTCGAGGTCGCCGTGCTCGCGCTGGCCGGCGGGCTGATCGGCACCTGGGTCGTGCTGCGCGGGCTCGCCTTCTTCTCCCACGCGGTCGGCACCGCCGCCTTCCCCGGGCTCGTGCTCGCCGACGGGCTCTCGTTTCCCGCACACCTCGGCGCGCTCGGAACCGCGGGCGCCCTCGCCGGCGGCATCGCCCTGCTCGCCCGCCGCCACGGCGACCGCTACGACAGCGCCACGGCGCTGCTGCTGGTCGCGGCGCTCGCCGCCGGCGTGATCCTCGCCTCCGACGTCTTCCACTCGGGCTCGAACGTCGAGACGCTGCTGTTCGGCAGCCTGCTCGCGATCCGCGACGGCGACATCGCCTGGGCCGCGGCGACCGGGATCGTCGTGCTGCTCGCAACGCTGGCGCTCGGCCCGCGCTGGCTCGCCGCGGGCTTCGACCCCACCTCGGCGCGAGCGCTCGGCGTCCGCGGCTCCGGCAACGACGCCGTCCTCTTCGCGCTCGTCGCACTCGTCGCGATCGCCGCGCTGTCGGCGGTCGGCGCGCTGCTGGCGACGGCGCTGATCGTCGTGCCGGCGGCGACGACGCGGCTTGTCTGCACAAGGATGGCGCCGTGGCAGCTGGCGACGATCGCGCTGACGGCGATCGAGGGCATCGCCGGCCTCTGGATCTCCGTCGAGCTCAACGCTCCGCCGGGCGCCGCGATCGCGGTGCTAGCGGGCGGCGTCTTCGCGCTCGTCGCGATCGCGCGCGCCGCCGGCGCGCGCCGGGCGCCGCGCCGGGCCCTGCTGGCGGCTTCGCTGCTGCTGCCCGCGCTGCTCGCCGGGGGCTGCGGCACGACGAAGCGCGCCGGCTCCGGCAAAGTCGCGGTCGTCGCGACGACGACGCAGCTCGGCGACGTCGTCCGCAACGTCGGCGGCGACGCCATCGCCGTGACCCAGATCCTCAAGCCCAACAGCGATCCTCACGACTACGAGCCACGCCCGAGCGACGTCCGCGCCAGCGCCGGCGCCGCGGTGGTGTTCGAGAGCGGCGACCGCCTCGACGGCTGGATGGGCCGCGTCGTCAGCGAGGCCGGCGGCTCGCCGAGCGTCGTCGTGCTCGCGCCGGACCACACCCCCCACCGCGTCGCGGGCGAGCGCGACGGCCCCGAGGCGTCGCGCTTCGATCCGCACTGGTGGCACGACCCGCGCAACGTCGAGGCCGTCGTGCCGGTGATCCGCGACGCGCTGGCCACAGCCAACCCCGGCGCACGCGCGACCTACGAGCGCAACGCCGCTGCCTACCTGCGCAAGCTACGCCGGCTCGATCGCGGCATTGCGGCCTGCTTCGCGGCGGTGCCGCCGGCGCAGCGCAAGCTCGTCACCGATCACGACGCCTTCGGCTACTTCGCCGCGCGTTACGGGATCCGTGTCGTCGGCGCCGTGATCCCGTCGCAGACGACGCAGGCGCAACCGTCGGCGAAGGGCGTCGCCGAGCTCGCGCGGCTCGTCAAGGCCGAGCGGGTCAAGGCCGTCTTCCCCGAGAGCTCGGTCAACGCCAAGCTCGCGAAGGCGATCGCGCGCGAGACCGGCGCCTCGGCGCGCTACACGCTCTACGGCGACACGCTCGGCGATGCCGGCTCGGACGGCGCGACCTATCTGACGATGGAGCTGCACAACGCGGCGTCGATGGTGCGCGGCTTCACCGCCGGCACCCGCACGTGCGAGGTCGCGGGCCTGTGAGCGCCGTGGCGACCGAGCCGCTGATCGAGGCCGCCGGCCTGCGCGCAGGCTACGGCGCCAAGGTCGCGCTGCGCGAGCTGACGTTCGCCGTCGGCCGTGGCGAGCGGATCGCCGTGCTCGGGCCCAACGGCGGTGGCAAGACGACGCTGTTCCGCGTCCTGCTCGGCGAGCTCGAGCCGACCGCCGGCACGGTCCGCCGCCCCGAGCGTTGCGGGCTCGTGCCGCAGACCGAGCGCTCACGGCTCGACTTCCCCGTCAGTGCGCTCGACGTCGCGCTGATGGGCACGATCGGCCGGCTGCCGTGGTGGCGGCGCCCCGGCCGCGACGAGCGCTCGGCCGCGCTCGCCGCGCTGACCTCCGTCGGCCTCGATGAGCAGGCGGACGCCACGTTCGGCGACCTCTCCGGCGGCCAGCGCCAGCGTGTGCTGATCGCGCGGGCGATCGTCCAGGACGCGCCCGTGCTGCTGCTCGACGAGCCTTTCACCGGGCTCGACGCCGTCAACGCCGAGCTGCTCGAGCGGCTGACGGCGTCGATGGCGGCCGAAGGGCGGGCGCTGCTGATCGCCACCCACGACGTCGCCCAGGCTCGGCGCTGGGATCGCGTGCTGTGTCTGAACGAGCGCCAGGTCGCCTTCGGTCCCCCGTCCGACGTGCTGACGCTCGACGTGCTCGAAGCGACCTACGGCGGCGCGATCGTGACGCTGCCGGGATCCGGCGCGGCGATCCTCCCCGCCCACCACCACGATCACGAGCACGAGCACTGATGACCGCGACTCTCTGGCACGCGCTGTCGGACCCGTGGGGCCAGGCGATCATGCGGCGGGCGTTCGCCGAGGTGACGCTGCTCGCCGTCGCCGGCGGCGCGCTCGGCTGCTGGGTCGTCTACTACAACCTCTCCTACAGCGCCGAGTCGCTCTCGCACGCGATGCTTCCGGGGCTCGTCGTCGCGGCGCTGACCGGCCTGCCGCTGCTGCTCGGCGGCGCCGCCGGGCTGCTCATCGCCGCGGGCGGCGTCGCGCTCGCCGGCAGCGTCACCGCGGTCGGGCGCGACACGGCGGTCGCCGTCGTCGTGACGACCCTGTTCGGGCTCGGCGTCCTGCTGGCGCTCTCACCGGAGACGCCGGCGGGTCTCGGCAACCTGCTGTTCGGCGACCCGCTCGGCGCCTCCGACGGCGACCTGCTGCTCGCCGCGGCGACCGCCCTCGGCGTGGCCGCCGCGCTGGCGCTGCTGCACGGCCGGCTCGTCGTCGTCGCCTTCGATCGCACGAATGCGCGGGCGCTCGGCGTCGCCCCGCTGGCCGCCGACGCGACGCTGCTGACGCTGCTGGCGGTCGTGCTGCTGATCGCCGTCCAGGGTCTCGGCAACCTGCTCGTGATCGCGCTGCTGATCGCCCCCGCCTCGGCCGCGCGGCTGCTGTCGCGGCGGATGCCGGCGACGGTGTTCGCCGGCGCCGCGATCGCGGTCGTCGCCGGGATCGGCGGCCTCTACCTCTCCTACTACGCCGGCACTGCTGCCGGCGCATCGATCGCGGTCGTCTTGATTGGCGCGCTGGTCGCGATCGCGCTGGCGCGCGCGGCCGCGGAGCGGACGCTCACGCTCGCGCGGCGCTGACGTCAGCGCTTCGCGCTGCAGGCGCTGCAGGTTCCGCGCAGCGTCACGTCGTGGCCCGAGACCTCGAACGCGACCTTGCGCGCGACCTTGGCGATCGCGCGCTCGAGCTCGTCGTCGTGAAACGGCACGAGCTCACCGCAGCCGTCGCAGACGAGATGGTGGTGGTGCTGATGACCGTCGGGGTGCAGCGGCTCATAGCGCGACAGCTTGTCGCCGACCTCGACGCGGCCGACGACCCCGAGCTGCTCGAGCTCCTCGAGCACGCGATAGACGGTCGCACGGGCGACGCCACGGTCGGAGTCCTCGAGCTGGCGCTCGATGTCCAGCGCCGTCAGCGCGCAGCCCTGTCGCGCGAGCAGCTCGACGACGGCACGCCGGGCACCGCCGCGACGGTAGCCGGCGTCGGCCAGGCGGCGCACCGCATGCTCCGCCCAAGCCTCGGATGCCGTTGTCTGCGCCACGCTCTCATCGTAGTCGCGAGGCGCCGTCTGAATCGATGGCGCAAGCCCGTCCTACCAATTGAGATGTCGCGTCGTCGTCGCTTCCGCCCGTGGGTGTCGCTTGACGTCGTACATCGCGAAATCCGCCCGCGCCAGCGGCTCGTCGGCCTGGCGATCGTCCGGCTCGAGCCCGGCGACGCCGATGCTCGCGGTCGTCCCCGCCTCGGCGATCGCAGCAGTGAGCATGTCGGCGACGCCCTGCGCCGCAAGAGCGTCGCCCTCGCGCAACAGCACGGCGAACTCATCGCCACCGAGGCGCCCTGCCACGTCGCTGTGGCGCAGGCGCGTGCGCAGCACCTCGGCGACATGGACGAGAACGCGATCGCCGGCATGGTGGCCGTGCTCGTCGTTGACCTGCTTGAAGTGATCGAGGTCCAGGAGCAGCACCGCGCCGGAATCACCCGAGCGACTGCGCTCGCCGAGGTGACGCGTCAACTCGGCCTCGAAACGGCGGCGGTTGAACAGGCCCGTCAGCGTGTCGTGGTCGGCGAGATGGCGCAGCTCGACCTCCTGACTATGACGAGCGCCGATGTCGACCATTTGCGCGAAGAGGTGCGTTGATTCGCCATCCTCGGACCGAAGCACCGTCGTCCGCTGCAGGATCCAGACCGATGTTCCGTCGATCCGCTCGAGGCAGCACTCGAATTCCGACTCGTCGGACTCGCCGTCGATCAGCGCGGCGAGCGCACGTTCCGAGTCCTTCTTGTGCTCGGGATGGACGAAGTCCTCGACGCGACGACCGATGATGTCCTCCGGCCGGCGTCCGACCAGCGAGCACAACGCCGGGTTGACCTGCTGATAGTGACCGTCGACGGTGAAGATGCCCATGCCGACCGGCGCATGCTCGAACGCCGCCGCGAACAGCGCAGTCGCCTCGTCGAGCGCCTTCTCGGCGCGCAGGCGCGCTTCGATGTCGATGATCGTCGCCCGATAGCCCATCCCCTTGAAGTGCTCGTCGACGATCTCTCGCGCGCGACCGGCGACCCAGACCTGGCTACCGCCGGGGCGCTGGATGCGGTACTCGAGGTAGAACTCACGCCGCTCGGCAGTCGCCGCCTCCCACTCGTCCTCCATCCGCCCGACGTCGTCGGGATGCGGAAAGTCGCTCCACAGCCGTCCGACCGCCGCGTCAGGCGATACGCCGGCGATCTCGCAGTAGCGGCTGTTGACATACCGACAGACGCCGTCGACGTCGAACTCGGCGACGCCGACCGGCATGCCCTCAGCGAGCTCGCTGTGGCGCCGCCGGTAGCGCGCCAGCGTCGAGGCGTCCTCGACGCGGTCATAGATCTCGAGGCCGAGGACCATGCCGCCGAGATCGTTCCCGTATGCGTCGTGGATCGGCGCGAAGTGCGACACGTACTCGCGGCCGTCATCGTCGGCCTTCCACTCGACCGAGAACCGCTCGCCGGCCAGCGTGCGCTCCCAGTATGTACCGAAGCGCTTCATCGTCTCGACGCCGAAGACCTCGTCGGCCGGCTGACCGACGTGGTCGAGGCGAAACCTGCCGGCGCGGCTCGCCTCACCCTCGAGACAGGTCACGCGCAGGTCCCGGTCGAAGCCGATCACGACGACGCCCGGCAGGCCCTCGACCAGCGACCGATAGCGGACCTCGCTCTCGTGCAGGCGCTCGACGACGCCGGCTCGCGCGACCGCACGATCGATCACGCACGGAAGCTCGCGCTCGCTGCCGGCCGGAACGTACTCCTGGGCGCCCGCCTCGAGCACTGCCCGCCCGAGCTCCGCGTCGTCTTCGTCGCCGATGACGATGACGGCGAGACCGGGACGACGCTCGCACACCGCCCGCAGCCCTGCGAGTCCGTCGGCGAGCGAGAGCGACAGCACCAGCGCGTCGTGCGCGCATTGCTCGAGCAGCGTCAACACGTCCGCCAGCGAGCCCGTCAGGTCGGCACGCCGGCCATGATCTGCCAGCGTCGCGCGCATCGACAGGGCGCGGCCCTTGTCGCTGTCGGCGACCAGAGTGCGGCGCGCGCCGATGTGATCCATCTAGGGTTCCGATCGGTATTTCATGATGGAACCTTGAGCAGTCGCGAAGACCACTCGAACGGATGTCCGGCCGGAGTGCGGACGCAGATCCGGCAGGCGCGGCGAAGCTATGCGATGGCGCGAAGCTAGGCAGCCCCGACGAGCTCTGAGCGCCCGTCGGCGCATTCGCTCTCGCCACCGAGCCAGCGCGCGCCGTAGCGGCGCATGTCCTCGACGATCGGCAGCAGGTCGCGGCCCTTCTCCGTCAGCGCGTATTCGACGCGCGGCGGCACCTCGGGGTAGGACAGGCGCTCGACGATGCCCTCTTCCTCGAGGGCGCGCAGACGCAGTGAGAGCGTGCGCGGGCTGATCCCCGCGAGCGAGCGTTCGAGCTCGCAGAAGCGCGAGCGGCCCTCGGAGAGGTCGCGCACCAGCAGCAGCGTCCACTTCGCGCAGACGATGTCCGCGGTCAGGCAGACGGGGCAGCTGTCGTCAACGGCCATGACCTCACTTTACCAATTGAAGTAATGCGCCGTCGCGGCTTTCGCCCGCGCGTGCCGCTTGACGTCGTACATCGCGAAATCCGCGCGCACGAGCACGG
>Ga0075430_100001036_pt1 | contig 21971 bp, 23 predicted proteins | sample RhiMetdeltSRZDD4_FD_75294 | JGI IMG/M metagenome (GOLD analysis project Ga0075430, IMG submission 75294) | Populus rhizosphere microbial communities from Tennessee, USA - Rhizosphere MetaG P. deltoides SRZDD4 | ecosystem: Host-associated > Plants > Roots > Rhizosphere > Soil | place: USA... | reverse complement strand
TCACGGACGAGGAGCACCTGATCGATGTCGAGTCCGTCCTCGAGGTCTCGTACCCCCATGCCGGCAACGTAGACCCGCGAGCGGACAGGTGCCGCGATGTGACGTCGTCTGAAGATCGCCTTGCAACGGCGATCGGAAGACGAAACCCATCTCCGCTTTGCGCTTGCCCCACGCAAGCCAAATCGCAGTTCAGCAGAAGGCGTGGGGTTACCCTCCGACCGGTGCGTCTGCGCCTCGCCACCGTCGCTGCCGTGTTGGCGGGGCTCGCCGTCGCCGGGCCGGCGCGGGCCGACGACCGCATCATCGCGCCGGGCGTCACCGCCGGCGGCGTCGACATCGGCGGGCTGACGGTCGACACGGCGGCGGCGAAGTTGAGCTCGATCCTGACGCCGCATCTCTCGCGCGACGTCGTGCTCGAGGCGAACGGCGCCACGTACCGGCTGACGACGACCCAGGCGAAGCTGGCGTTCGACGCGCTGCGGACGGCGCAGCGCGCGGCGCACGTCGTCGCCGAGCCGCCGACGCCGACGGCGGGCGGCGCGGCGGCCTCGACGTCGGTGCCGCTGGCGCTGACCCATGCGCGGCTGGCCGTCCGTGGATGGGTCAAGCAGGTGGCGGCACAGGCGTATCGCGCGCCCCGCAACGCGACGCTTCGGATCACGATCAAGCATCTGCGGGCGCGCCGCGCGGTGCTCGGCTCGGCGATCGACGCGACCGCGACCGCAGCCGCGGTCGACGCGGCGCTCGACGACGGCGCCAGCACGAGAGCTCTGCGAGCGACGATCAAGACGGTGCGCCCGAAGATCAACGCGAACGACCTGCGAACGCTGAACGGCACCGTGATCACCGTCGACCGCTCGACCTTCACGCTGCGGCTGTTCAAAGGCCTCAAGCTGCGAAAGCGTTACGGCATCGCCGTCGGCATGGCGGGGCTCGACACGCCTCCGGGGACCTACCGGATCCAGAGCCGCCAGGTCGACCCGGCTTGGCACGTGCCGCGCAGCCCCTGGGCTGGATCGCTGCAGGGCAAGGTGATTCCGGGTGGCATCGCGAGCAACCCGCTGAAGGCGCGCTGGCTCGGGATCGCCAACGGCGTCGGCATCCACGGGACGTCCGAGGAGTGGTCGATCGGGTCGCGCGCCTCGCACGGCTGCATCCGGATGCGCGTCGCCGACGTGATCGACCTGTATCCGCGGGTCCCGATCGGCACGCAGGTGCTGATCAAGTAGCTCAAGGCGGCCTCCGCGACGGTCGATTACTCGGACAGGTCTTCGCCGACCGGCGGCGGCCTGTCCGTATGCCCACCTGTCCGTCCCCATCCGAGCCGCGCACCGCGAATCGCGGCGTCGATCCGATCGACGCTCGTGTCGGGCTCTGGATCGCGCTCTCGGTGGGGCTGGCGATCACCTACTACGCCGCCGTCACGTGGGACCAGCCGCACCGCGTCCTGGTCCTCGTCACGCTGGCGGCCGGCCTGATCGCGGCGACTGTCAGCCGTCGCTGGGTCACGCATCCGCGCTTCGGTGGCCCGATCGCCGTCAGCTGGTGCATCGCGGTGATCGCTGGGATCGTCGCGCTCGCCGCGCTCGACGGGGGCGTCGAGAGCCCGATCGGTGCGCTGCTGTTCGTGCCGGTCGCGTTCGCCGCACTCGCCTTCCCTGCCGCGCCGGCGATGACGGTCGCCGCCTCGAGCTTCGTCGCGTTCGCCGGGCTGTCGGTGGGCAGTGGTGGCTTCGGGGACGGCAAGGCCGCCGTCGTCGGCGCCGCCCTCCTCTGCACCGCGGCGCTCTGCATCCGCCAGGCGAGGCGCGAGAGCGACCGCGGCGTCGAGCTGCGCGAGCAGCACGACTCGCTGATGGCGTCCGAGGCGCGTTTCCGTCGCGGCTTCGAGCACTCGCCGGTCGGGATGGCGATCGTCGGGCTCGAGAAGGAGGGCGTCGTCGGGCTCGCGCCGCACTTCGAGCACGTCAACGAGGCCTTCTGCCGTCTGCTCGGTCGCCCGCGCCGGTGGCTCGAGGGCCAGGCGCTGTCGGTGACGACGCACCCGGACGACCTGCCGTTCGCCAAGGACCTGATCGAGCGCCTCGTCGCCGAGGAGATCGACTACGTCCAGCATGAGATCCGCTATCTGCACGCCGACGGCCGCCCGGTGACGGTTCTGCTCGGCGCCTCGAACATCCGTGACGCGGAGGGTCGCATCCGTTCACTCCACGCGCAGTTCGTCGACGTCACGGCCGAGCACGAGGCGGCCGAGCGGGCGCAGGGCCGCGTCCGTCAGCAGGCCGTCGTCGCGGCCATCGGCCAGCGTGCGCTCGAGGGCGGGCCGATCGCCGAGCTGCTCAACGAGGCGGTCACGGCGATGAAGGACACGCTCGGGATCGAGCACTGCGCCGCGCTCGAGTTCAGCGGCGACGTGGCGATCATCCGCGCGGCGCGCGGACACGAGGTCGGGATCGAGCTGCCGATGAACGACGGCCGCACGCTGCTCGGAATGGCGCGCGAGACCGGCCGGCCGGCGTTGATGGAGGACGCCTGGACGGAGACCCGCTTCGATTCGGTCTTCGCGCGCGAGCGCGGCCTGGCGAGCGGCATGGCGGTGCCGATTCCGGGCACCGGCGACGAGCCGTTCGGCGGCCTCGTCGCGCACGCGCGGACGCCGCGGTTCTTCGAGGCGGACGACTTCAGCCTGCTGCAGGCGCTCGCGAACGTGCTCGGCGGGGCGCTCGCGCGCGAGGAGGCGGACGACAGACTGCGTTACCTCTCGCTGCACGATGGCCTGACGGGGCTTCCGAACCGCACGCTGCTGCTCGACCGCCTCGGTCACGCGCTCGACCGCGTCCGTCGCAGCGACGAGACGGTCGCCGTGATGTTCCTCGACGTCGACAACTTCAAGACGGTCAACGACGCGTGCGGCCACACCGTCGGCGACAAGCTGCTCCGGGCGCTGCCGCCGCGACTGCTGTGGGCGCTGCGCGTGGGCGACACGCTGGCGCGCTTCGGCGGTGACGAGTTCGTCGTGCTCAGCGAAGGTCTCGTCGACGCCGCCGGTGCCCACGCCCTCGCCGAGCGCCTGCTGGCGTCGTTCGAGATGCCGTTCGTGCTCGAGGCCGAGGACGGCAGTACGACCGAGCACTTCCTCTCCGCTAGCGTCGGTCTTGCGATCGCGGGCCCGGAGCACCTCGGCGACCCGGATGCGCTGATCCGCGACGCGGACATCGCGATGTACCGGGCGAAGGAGAAGCGGGGCTGCATCGAGATCTTCGACGCGACCGCGAGGGCCCGCGTCGTCGAGCGGCTGCAGACGCTGAACGAGCTGCGGCGAGGGCTCGAGCAGAACGAGCTGTTCCTGGCGTACCAGCCGATCGTCGAACTCAGCGACGGCAGCATCAGGCGTGTCGAGGCGCTGCTGCGCTGGCGCCATCCCGAGCGCGGCGCGATCCCGCCGTCGGAGTTCATCGGCCTCGCCGAGGAGTCGGGCCTGATCCTGCCGATCGGCGCTTGGGTGATCGACCGCGTCGCCGAGCAGCTGGCGGCGTGGGACGCTGGGCCGGATCCGGCGCTGCACGGGATGCGCGCCGCGGTCAACATCTCCGCCCGCCAGCTCGTCGAGCCGAACCTCGTCGACGTCGTCACCTCGGCGTGCCGGGTGCATGGCGTCCCCGCCGGGCGGCTGCAGTGTGAGATCACCGAGACGGCGCTGATCGACGATCCGCTTCGCGCCGCCGACAACGTCGAGGCGCTGATCGCCGCCGGCGCCGCGGTCAGCCTGGACGACTTCGGCACCGGCTATTCGGCGCTCGAGCACCTCAAGCGCTTCGAGCTGAGTGCGATCAAGCTCGATCGCACGTTCATCGCCGACATCGCGACGAACACGATCGACATGGCGGTCGTCCGCGGCCTGATCGAGATCGCGCGGGCGATGCAGATCCGCATCGTCGCCGAAGGCGTCGAGCGTCCCGAGCAGATGGCACGCCTGCGCGAGCTCGGCTGCGACCTCGCCCAGGGCTTCCTGTTCTCGCCCGCGCTGTTGCCCGAGGAGCTCGCCGCCTATCTGCACCGGCTGCCGAATGGCGCCTACGAGCTCGACGCGCTCGAGCGCCGCGGCAGCGCCGGCGCGCCGCCGGCCGTGCGCATCGTCGCCGGCTGACGCTCAGCCGAGGAACGTCCGCGCGAGCGTGTGCGCCTGGCCGGCGTAGTCGCCGTCGGCGTCGAGCCAGCGGATCTCGTCGTCGCGGCGGAACCACGCCATCTGGCGGCGCGCGAACTGGGCGATCGCGCGGCCGAGCGCTTCGCTGAGCTCGTCCTCGGTCGCGTATGTGCCGTCGAGGTGGCGCAACACGAAGCGGTATTCGAGCCCCAGCGCATCGAGCCGCTCGGGCGTGACGCCGCCGGCGAGCAGCCCCCGTACCTCCTCGACGAGACCGGCCGCCAGGCGTTCGTCGAGACGCGCCGCGATGCGTTCGCGCAGGACCTCGCGCGGCCAGGTCAGGCCCAGCTTGAGGACCGCGTAGCGAGGGCTGCGACGCCGTGTGTCGGAGTAGGAGACGCCGCGCTCGGCCAGCTCGACGGCGCGGACCAGGCGGCGGCGGTTGCGCGCGTCGATCGCCGCCGCGGCGCCGGCGTCGGCGGCTTCCAGCAGACCGGCGAGGATCTCCGTCGGCTGCTCGTTGAGCCACGCGCGCCGGGCCGGGTCGGGGGCCTCGCCGACGAGGTCGTAACCCTCGGTGACGGCATCGATGTAGAGCCCGGTGCCGCCGACGAGCAGCGGCGTCCTCTCGCGAGCGGCGATGTCGTCGATCGCGGCGTACGCGTCGCGCTGGAAATCCGCGACCGAGTAGACGACGTCGAGGCCGGCGACGTCGATCAGGTGATGGCGGACACCGGCCATCTCGGCCGGCGTGAGCTTGCCGGAGCCGAGGTCGAGCCCGCGGTAGACCTGGCGCGAGTCGGCCGAGACGACCTCGCCACCCAGCCGCCGAGCGAGCTCGACGCCGAGAGCGCTCTTGCCCGACGCGTTCGTGCCGACGACCGCGATCAGCCTCGGCGAACCTTCTGCGTGTCCGGGCGCCGCGGCCATCGCCACCGACTCTACGCCCGGCCGTGGCTCAGCCGCGTCGCATCAGCCGCCCGACGGCGGCCATCAGCTCGTCTGCGCGCTCGGCCTGCTCGCCGGGCGCGGCCCCGAGCACACAGTGGCGAGCGTGCTCGTCGAGCAGGCCGAGCGCGACCTTGTCGAGCGCCGCCTCGATTGCGCTGATCTGCGTCAGCACGTCGATGCAGTAGCGATCCTCGCCGACCATCTTCTGGACACCGCGGACCTGCCCTTCGATTCGTCGCAGGCGGGTCAGCAGCTGATCCTTGGTCGCCGTGTAGCCACGAGTCGGAGCGTCCATGTCCCGCAGTCTAGCCGATACCCCGGTGGGGTATAGTGGCGTTCATGGGCGACGTACTCGACGTGATCTGGATGGGCCTGAAGGACAGCTTCCTGATGGCCTGGGAGGTCTGGTGGGCGCTCGTGCTCGGCTTCGCGATCAGCGCGATCGTCCAGGCATGGGTGCCGCGCGAGCGCATCGAGCGGGCAATGGCCGGCGACGGCGCCGGGCCGATCGCCCGAGCGACAGGACTGGGCGCCGCGTCGTCGTCGTGCTCGTACGCGGCGATCGCGATCGCCAAGTCCCTGTTTCAGAAGGGCGCCTCGGCGGCCTCGGCGCTGGCCTTCCAGTTCGCGTCGACGAATCTCGTCTGGGAGCTCGGGCTGGTGCTCTGGATCCTGCTCGGGTGGCAATTCGCGCTCGCTGAGTTCCTCGGCGGCATCGTGATGATCGTCCTGATGGCGGCGTCCCTGCGGCTCTTCGTGTCGCGCAAGGAGGAAGAGAGAGCGCGCACACACGCGCAGCAGGCGGACACGGGCCACCAGCACCACATGGCCGGCGAGCAGCTCTCGTGGCGCGAACGGCTGACGAGCGTCCGCGCCTGGTCGGACGTCGCACACAACTTCCGCGGCGACTGGCAGATGCTCTGGAAGGAGATCACGATCGGCTTCCTGCTCGCAGGCTTTGTCGCCCAGCTCGGCACCGACTTCTTCAACGGCCTGTTCCTTACGGACTCGCCGGCGCTGGTGCAGACGTTCTGGGGCGCGCTGATCGGCCCCGTGATCGCGGTGCTGAGCTTCGTCTGCTCGGTCGGCAACGTCCCGCTGGCGGCCGTCCTCTGGGGCGGCGGGATCAGCTTCGCCGGCGTGATGGCGTTCATCTTCGCTGACCTGATCGTGCTGCCGATCCTCGCGATCTACCGCAAGTACTACGGCTGGTCGTTCACGCTGCGGATCAGCGCGCTGATGTTCGTGACGATGGTCGTCGCGGCGCTCGCGATCGACGGCCTCTTCAGCCTCACCGGTCTGATCCCCGACGGCGTGCGGCCCTCGCGCGCCGACATCTTCGGCAGCGTCGAGCTCGACTACAAGCTCGCTCTCAACGCCGTCGCGGCGGTGGTCTTCGCGGCGCTGTGGTGGTTGACGGCGCGGCGCGGCGCGACCGACCCGGTCTGCGGGATGAAGGTCGATCGCGCGAAGTCGGTACGCCGCTCGCAGGCTGGGCGCACGGTGCACTTCTGCTCCGAGCACTGCGCCGGCGTCTTCGACGCAGGCCTGCCGTCCGAGGCCGCGTCGCTCTAGAGCCGCACGAACGTGTCGGGGTCCGGCCCGATCCGCTCGCCGCGGTCGAGCTCCGCGATCGCGGCCATCTCGGCTTCGCTGAGATGAAAGCCGAAGACGTCGAAGTTCTCGGCGATCCGCGACGGCGTCACCGACTTCGGGATCACCACATTGCCGAGCTGGAGGTGCCAGCGGATCACGACCTGGCCCGGGGTTCTGCCGTGCTCCGCGGCGATCGCGACGATCGCCGGGTCGTCGAGCACGGCTCCCTGCGCGAGCGGGCTCCAGGCCTCGGTGACGATGCCCCGCTCGGCGTGTTCGCGCCGCAGCGCCGGCTGCTGGAGGTACGGGTGCAACTCGACCTGGTTGACCGCCGGCGTGACGCCCGTCTCCGTCTCAAGCCGCTCGAGGTGCGAGGGCTGGAAGTTCGAGACCCCGATCGAGCGGGTGAGCCCCTCCTCGCGAAGCTCGATGAAGGCACGCCAGGTCTGGACGTAGCGGTCCTGCGACGGCGCCGGCCAGTGGATCAGGTACAGGTCGACGTGGCTCAGCTCGAGGCGGTCGAGGCTCGATCTACAGGCGCGCTTGGCCTCATCGAATCCCTGCGTGTCGTTGAAGCACTTTGTCGTCACGAAGACGTCGGTGGGCGGGAGGCCCGAGCTGCGGATCGCGTTCCCGACTCCGCCCTCGTTGCCGTAGACCGCGGCGGTGTCGATGTGGCGGTAGCCGGTCGCGAGCGCGGTCACGACCGCCGCGTACGTCTCGCCGGGCGGGACCTGGAAGACGCCGAACCCGAGCTGCGGGATCGTCTCGCCGTCGCCGAGGTCGATCGTGGGCACGGGTGTCGTGGAGGAGGCCATAGCCCTCCGGGTTCCCACCACCGGCGGCCGCAAACGCGCGGCGGGTCAGTCGACGATCGTCACGCGCTTCGCGCGCAGCGTCGGCACCGGGATGCCGTCCTCGTCCTTCTGCCACTTCGCCAGCGGCAGGACCTTTGTCGTGACGACCACATCGGCCGCTTCATCGAGCGCCGTGGCGACGTCGGCCGCGGCGACGCGATGGCGCGCCGCGTCGTAGACGCGCGTCTTCGAGCCCACCAGGACGCGCGTGTCCTCGCCGACGACGGAGTCGTCCTGGTGCGCCCAGCGACGCGGAAGCTGCTTGAAGCTCGCCGCGGTGAAGTCGAGGACGCCGGCGTCGTAGCCGTTGGCCTCGCCGCTGATCCGCCAGACGCGGTTGAGGAACGCGGCCTTGAAGTGTGGCTTGACGAAGTGCCTCGGCTTGGTCTGCGCCACGGTGTCTTCGGCCTCGTCGCCGGAGTCGTCCTGCAGCGGGTCGTCGGACTGGCCCTGCGACGGGTCGTCGGACTGGTCGTCGGCAGGGCAGCGCTGATCGTCGAGCGGCGGTGTCAGGACGTCACCGCTGAGGCACGTCACGCTCTCGATGCCGCCACGCCCGCCACAGACCGGCGCCGAGAACGGCGGCGTCAGCGTCGTGCCGTCGCCGCAGGTGATGGTGTCGACCTCACCGGCCTGGTTCTCGCCGGACGCGAGCGCGGGCAGTGCGAAGCAGGCAGCGGCGATGACGGCGAACACGATTCTGCGCATGCTGGCGCATCGGCGCTCAGGGCCTCAAACGCGAGCATCGTGGACGGATGTTCGAGTCTGTTGTGTGGCATTGTTCGAAGCTCCCTCGTGTCGTGGAGGCATCCGATGAGCAGCACCTGCACGCATCTCGATCGCGTTCGTGTCGACCGTCCGGAGACGGTCGCGGGGTGCGAGGACTGTCTCGCGATCGGTGCCTCTTGGGTCCACTTGCGGGTCTGCCGCAGCTGTGGCCACGTCGGCTGCTGCGACTCGTCACCGAACCGCCACGCGAGTGCGCACGCGCGGCACAGCGATCATCCGATCGTCAGTTCGGTCGAGCCGGGTGAGACCTGGTCGTACTGCTACGTCGACGACGTCGCGTTCGTGCTGTCGAGCTGAGGCGCCGGCGTGCCGGCGTGCGCGGCGACCGCCGCGGCGAGTCGTGTCGGCTCGCCCTCGATGACGGCCTCGGCGAGCTCTCGATGGATCGCGTAATCCGCCGCGATGTCGAATCCCGCCCGCTGCCCGCGGTCGCAGAGGTCGTCCCTGACGTAGTCGAGCAGGTCGAAGTAGGTCGTTCGCAGCATCTCGTTGGTCGCCAGCGTCGCGATGCGCCGATGCAGCGTGCGACCGCACCCGATCGCTTCGGCGGCGGTGCTTGAGCTGCCCATGCGATCGACGATCGCGCGCAGCGCGGCCGCGTCGTCGGGGGTGCAGACGGCGGCCGCCTCGCGGCACACGAGTGCGTCGAGCGCGTCGCGGACGGCGACGCAGTCGGAGAGCGACGCGTCGTCGATCCGGCGACCGCTCAACAGTCCGTTGAGGCGCTGCCCGGCGACGTTCCGCGCATGAAGATCGCGCCCAGCATGGGCCGGGCAGCGCGGATCGAGCATCATCGTCAGGGACGCAGCCTTGCTCGTCATTGGCCGACCCCAGCAGGGCGTTTGCCGATCGACAATCATCGATTCCCCTGCCGCATCGATCCCGGCACGGCCGTATCGCTCGTTGCACGCCATCGGCGATCCTCGCTACTGATACACCACCTGCCAGTGCGCCGGTCGGGACCGAGTGCCCGAACCCACGTCCCGCGCGCGACCCGGCGCAACCCGTAGAACCAAGAGGAGCCGAGTACCGATGAGCAACGCCGAAGACTTCACGCGGATCGCAAACGAGCTCAAGCAGGCTGCCGACTCAGGCGATCTCGACGCGCTGCGCAACGTGTACGCCACGGACGCCGTGATCTGGCACAACGTCGACGACACCGAGAAGACCGTCGAGGAGAGCCTGAAGTTCCTCGGCGCCCTGCGTGCGGTGACCACCCGGACCTGGTACGCGGACCAGCGGCTGACGCTGACCGAGAACGGCTTCGTCCTCCAGCACTACACCGGTGCGGAGCTGAAGAGCGGTGAGGAGCTGAGCATTCCCAGCGCCCTGATCGTCACCGTCAAGGACGGCAAGATCTCGCGGCTCGAGGAGTACATCGAGTCCAACGCGGCCGCCCCGGCGTTCGCGGCTCTCGCGGCGCTCTCGCAGGCGGCAGAGTGAGCGAGCCTTCGGGCCGCACGGCGGTCATCACCGGCGCGGCCCAGGGCATCGGGCGCGCGTACGCGCTCCGACTCGCCGCGGACGGCCACAACGTCGTCGTCGCCGACATCCAGGCGGCCGACGAGACAATCGAGCTCGTGACCGCTGCCGGCGGCACGGCGATCGCGATCGAGTGCGACGTCAGCAGCGAGGACAGCGTCGGCAACCTCCACGAGGAGGTCGCCGGTCGCTTCGGCGGCGCCGAGATCCTCGTCAACAACGCGATCGCCTACGCGCAGGGCGCGCTCGAGGAGCTGACGCTCGAGGACTGGCGGCGCGTCCATGCCGTCGGCGTCGACGGGCTGTTTCTCACCAGCCGTGCCTTCGTGCCCGACATGCGGGCGGGCGGCTGGGGCAGGATCATCAACATCTCGTCGAGCACGATCGGGCTGATGCTGCCGGGGCTGCTGCCCTACATCACCGCCAAGGGCGGCGTGATCGGCTTCACCCGCGCGCTGGCGTCCGAGGTCGGCGGAGCCGGCATCACCGTCAACGCGGTGGCGCCCGGTCTGACGCGGACCGAGATGACCGCCGCGCACATGAGCCCCGAGTTCTTCGACTGGATGAACTCGTTGCAGGCGATCCCGCGGACCGAGGTCCCCGAGGATCTCGTCGGCACGATCAGCTTCCTGGCGTCCGAGGACGCCGGGTTCATCACCGGGCAGACGATCGTCGTCGACGGCGGCGCGGTCCGCCACTGATCGCGGGGACGCCTGCTCGCGTGCGGCCACGCGGCCGGCGCGGGTCGTGCGTCCCTCGGTCGTGCAGCACGAGCGCACACACCTACGAGGAGGCAGTCACATGGGACGGATGGATGGCAAGGTCGTGGCAATCAGCGGCACCGGCGGCGGGCAGGGCCGTGCGGCGGCGGTGATCTTCGCGCGTGAGGGCGCGGCCGTCGTCGGCTGCGACATCAAGGTCGAGGGCTCGGCCGAGACGGTCGAGATGGTCGAGGCCGCCGGCGGCACGATGACCGCGATCGCGCCGCTCGACCTCAGTCTCGAGGAGAGCAACCAGCAGTGGATCGACACCGCGATCGAGAAGTACGGCCGGCTCGACGTGCTCTATAACAACGCCTCGCGCGCGACGTTCGGGCCGATCGAGGAGCTGACGGCTGAGACCTGGCGGTTCACGATCGCCAACGAGCTCGACCTCGTCTACTACGCCAGCCGTGCCGCTTGGCCGCACCTCAAGGAGTCCCGCGGGGCGATCGTCAGCATCGCGTCGGCGGGTGCTGTCGTCGGCGCCCGGGGCTTCCCGTCGTCGGTGCACGCGGCGGCGAAGGGCGGCGTGGTCGCGTTCAGCCGCCAGCTCGCCGCCGACGGCGCGCAGTACCGGATTCGCTCGAACAGCATTTGCCCGGGCTTCGTCCGGTCGCCGGCGACGGTCGAGTTCTTCGAGGGTCCGATGAAGCCGTACATCGACAACCTCCCGCTCGGGCGAGCGGCCGAGGGTGAGGACATCGCCTACGCGGCGCTGTTCCTGGCTTCGGACGAGGCCTCTTACATCACCGGGGCGAACCTCGTCGTCGACGGCGGCGCGACGTCGCTCGTCTGATGGAGGCGGTTGCCGCGGGCCGCGCTAGGCGGCCTGCGGCGCGGGATTGACCGATCGGTCGAGCAGCACTGAGCGAGTTACGGCGATGAACGCGCGCATCGCCGCGGTCTCCTGGTCGCTGCGCCACGCCAGCGAGATCAGGATCGGGTCGATGTCGGTGATCGGCACGTAGGCGACGTCGGCGCGGGCGAAGAAGAACATCGCCGCACCTCCGGTGATCGCGATCCCGCGTCCCGCGGCGACATGCTCGAACATCTCCTCGGCGGTCGCGACGGCGGCCATGTAGCGGGGCGCGCCGCCATCCGGTCGCGGGCTGACATTCCACCAGTCGGCCCAGCTCTTGGGCACCGCCGCGGTGATCAGCGGCTCGAGCCGGATGTCGGCGAGCTTGAGGGACTTGCGCCGTGCGAGTGGATGGTTGTTTGCCATCGCGACCACGCGGTCCTCGTAGAACAGCGGCTCGACGCGCAACCCGGTCGGGATCGCGGGGGAGCGCAGGAACTGCAGGTCGACGCGCCCCTCGGTGACCGCCGCGATCTGGTCGCTCCACGGCATGTGGCAGAGCTCGATCGTGATGTCGGGATGCTGCTTCGTGAACGTGCGAAAGACGTCGCTGCTGCGTATTCCGGCGGCCCCGCTCGCCCACCCGATCCGGACGTGTCCGTTGGACTCGCCCGCCCTGTGCTGGGCCTGCGCGTACGCGCGCTCGAGCGCCAGCAGCGTCTCGGCGCCGGTGAGTCGCAGCGAGTGCCCCGCCTCGGTCAGCGCGACCTCTCGGCTGGTCCGCCGCAGCAGCTCGACGCCGAGCTCGCCTTCGAGCCGGGCGACCGCTCGCGACAGCTGCGGCTGGCTCAGTCCCATGCGCCGGGCGGCGCGGGTGAAGTTGAGCTCCTCCGCGACGGCGAGGAAGCAGCGAAGCGGCTTGAGGTCATCGCCGCCGAGCGTTGCGTGGGGCGGTAGCGGCTTCAGCGCCGGCTTTTCCTCCAAAGCGGACACGGGACAAGCATCGCACATGGGGTGCGCAGCCGGCCGGAGCGGAGGCTCACAGGCCCGGTTTGGCTCGGCGGCGCGAAGGCGCCGCCGAGCGGTCGCTCACTCCGCGCGCTCGAGCACGAGATCGCGTTCGAAGCCCTCGCCACGCCATTCGCGGACGATCCGGATGTACTCCAGCGGCCCCCCCGGGTAGGCGGAGCGCAGCAGCAGCTGGACGTCGTCGGGCGAGCACCCGAGGTCCATGTGCGGGAGCTTCGCTCCCGTCTCCGCGATCGCCTCGGCCCAGCGCTCCTCGGCCTCCGGGCGGACGTCGACGCTGGCGATGCCCTCGTCGAGGCAGCGCTTGATGATCGCCGCCGCGTGCGCGGCCTGCTCGGTGAGGATGTGCGAGAAGTTGATCGTCAGCGCCGCCTGGGCGATACCGCCGACCACGAACAGGTTCGGGAAGCCGGCCGTCAGCATCCCGTGCAGCGAGCGCACCCCGTCGGACCAGTGCTCCGACAGCAGCTGGCCATCGCGGCCGGTGATCGGGAACTCGCCGGCGCGGGCCGGCCCGAGGGCGGCGGCGAAGCCCGTGGCGAAGATGATGCAGTCCGCTTCGTACTCGACCCCGTCGTAGACGATGCCGTTGGGCGTCAGCCGCTCGATCCCGCCGCCCTCCGTGTTGACGAGCGTCACACTCGGGCGGTTGAAGGCCGTGAGATAGGTGTCGCTGAACTGCGGCCGCTTGCATCCGAGGTTGTAGTACGGCTTCAGCGCCTCGGCCGTGTCGGGGTCGTCGACGACCGCGTCGATCGACGCCCGCAGCCGCTCCATCCGCTCGTAGTTGGCCATCAGCATCTGCGTCGGGCGGGGGCTGTCGCGCAGCTTCTCGGCGAGGTCGGCGGGTGGGTTGCGCATCGCCGTGAACAGCGTCGTCGTCGTGTCGGCCACGAGGTCGCGCTCCGGCGGCTTGAGCCACGGCGGACTCTGGATGACGGCGGTGAAGTTCTCCATCCGCTCGGTCTGCCACCCGGCAGGCTGGTTGTCGTACCAGTCGCGGTCGGTCGCCTGGTTGCCACGCGGGCTGACGATCGACGGCGTCCGCTGGAAGACGGTCAGCTGCTCGGCGAACTCGGCCAGATGCGGGACGAACTGGATCGCCGACGCGGCGGTGCCGACGACGGCGACCTTCTTGTCCTTGAGGTTGACGAGGTTGCCGTGCGCGTCGCCGCCGGTGTAGTCGTAGTCCCAGCGGCTGGAGTGGAACACGTGCCCCTGGAACTCGTCGAGGCCCGGCACGTCGGGGATCTTCGGACGGTCGAGGACGCCGCTGCCGAGGCAGACGAAGCGCGCGCGCATGTCGTCGCCGCGGTCGGTCGTGATCGACCAGCGGCTGCTGTCCTCGTCCCACCGCATCCCGGTCACCTGCGTCTGCAGGCATGCGGCCTCGTCGAGGTCGAACGTGTCGGCGATCGCCCGGCAGTGCGCCCGGATCTCGCCGCCCTCGGCGAACTTCTCGCTCGGGACGGTCGGGACATCCTCGAGCAGGGGCAGGTAGATGTAGGAGTCGACGTCGCAGCGAATCCCGGGGTAGCGGTTCCAGTACCAGACGCCCCCGAAGCCGCCGCCTTTCTCGATCATCCGGATCAGCGGGACGCCCGCCTTGCGCATGTGCGCCCCGGTGATCAACCCGGTGAAGCCGCCGCCGACGACGACGACGTCGACCTCGTCGAACAGCGGCTCACGCTCGACCGGCTCGGCGAACGGGTCGTCGGCAGAGACCGCCGAGCTCGTGGCGACGAGCTGCTGCTTGGTCTTGGGGCCGGATCGCTTCTCCTGCTCCTGGACGTAGCGCTTCCGGATCGCCTCGGGATCGAACCCGAGGTCACCGGGGGACGGGGGCGTGTCACTCATCTGATCTCCTTGCCTTCGCCGGCTCTTCTGTGCTGTCGGCTACTCGCCGGGCGTCGGGATCACGCCGAGTTGCTCCAGCAGATCGAGCCCGTCGGCGATCGCCCAGACCTCGCGGACCTTGCCGTCCTCGACCCTCTGGAACAGCACCTCGTCGAACTCGATGAACTTGCCCGTCGGCGCACAGCCGAGGAAGTCGCCCTGATGGGTTCCCGAGAAGGTGATGTGCGAGATGACCAGATCGCCGTCGACGACCTGCGGGCCGACGAGGTTGTTGCGCATGTCGGGGAACGAGACGAGGATCCGGGCGAAGGCGGTCTTGAAGCCCTCGATCGGGTCGGACGGCGGGCCGCCGTGGTCCTTGAGCCCGTCGCCACCGGCGCCGTTCAGCGCGGCCAGGTACTGCGCCGACTTCTGCATGCCCATCCGCTTGACCTCGAGCTCCGGGTGCATCACCTCGTGTGCGAGGTCCGGCCGGCGAGCGTTGATGACGTCGTTGATCAATCGGTTGACGACGGCCTTGGGGTCTTGGGTCGATGACATTGCGGTCTCCTTGTGTTGCTTCGACTTGTCGTGTGTGCGAGTGGTGATGCGCGGCGCGGCGCGACCAATGCCGCCGAACAAGTGGTGCCTTCCAGCCCCGCTGCCCGACGCGCCGGCGGCGCCGACCGTCAGCCGATCTCCGCCTCGGCCCAGCGCTGGGCGATCGTCAGATGGCGGTCGATCGCCAGCTCGAGCCGCTGATCGTCGCCCGCGACGATCGCCTCGACGAGCTCGCGATGGATCGCGAGATCGCGCGGGCCGTCGAACAGCTCGTCGGATTCGACCTCCAGGATCCCCTCCTCGATGTAGCCGAGGAGGGTCAGGTAGAGGCCCTTGAGCAGGACGTTCGCGCAGATGCCAGCGAGCCGGCTGTGCAGCTCGGCGCTGTGGCCGAGAAACGCGGTCCGGTCGTCGACCGCGTCGCTCATCTCGTCGACGATCCGGCGCAGGGCTTTGGCGTCTCGCGGCTGGCAGTAACGAGCCGCCTCGCGGCACACGAGAGGCTCGAGCGTGGTGCGGATCGCCAGCGAGTCGTAGAAGGGCGTGTCCGTCAGGTTGAACCCGAGCACGAGATCGTTGAGGCGGCTGCGGGCGGACGCCGCCGCGACGAACACGCCACCACCCGGGCCGGGCCGTGCCTCGACCAGGCCCTGCGTCTCGAGCAGTCGCAGCGCCTCGTTGACGGTCGCGATCGCGACGCCGAACTCCTCGCGGAGCTCGGTCTTCGTGCCGAGCCGCTCGCCGGCGGCGAGGCGCTCCTCGACGATCCGCTGCTCGAGCGTTCGGGCGACCGTCGCTGCCCGCGAAGCGCGCGGCGACCACGCTGTCTGCGGTGCGGCGGCAGCTCCCTTCACGTTGACCCCGGACGGCTGCGTCATGCTAAACGCCTGGCCCGCCCGTGATTGGAGGCTGCGCCGGCTTCGCCGAGCGCGCCGGCGCGCTCACCATGTGACGTTGAGCGGCGGCGCGCCGTCGATGATCGTCATGCCACCGTCGACGGCGACGTTGGCACCGGTGATCCAGCTGGCGTCGTCGGACGCCAGGAACAGCGCGCACTTGGCGATGTCCTCCGGCTGGCCCATCCGCCCGAGCGGGATCGGTGCCGGCGGCGGGCCATCGACGAACGTCTCGCGGAGCACGGGGGTGTCGACCGGGCCGGGGCTGATCGAGTTGACGCGGATCCCGTGCGGCGAGCCCTCGGCCGCCTGCTGGAACGTCAGCGCCATCACGGCTGCCTTCGCCGCGGTGTGGGCCGACTGGCCGATGTGCACGTGGCCGCGCAGTCCCGACATCGAGCCGATGTTGACCACGGCCCCGCCGCCGCGCTCGATCAGATGCGGCCACGCCGCCTGCGTCGACCACATCACGATGTCGAGCTCGTTGTGAATCGTGAAGTTCCACTCCTCGACGGACAAGGCGGCGAACGGGGCGAAGCGCACGGCGGCGGCGTTGTTGTAGAGGATGTCGATGCCGCCGTACTCGGCGAGCCCGGCCGCGATCCAGTTCTTCGCGCCCTCGAGGTCGGCGAGATCGACGGGCGCCATCGACGCCATCTCGCCTCCCGCGGAGCGGACGAGATCCGCGGTCTCCTCGGCGGCGTCGGCGTTGACGTCACAGCCGAAGACCTGAGCACCCTCGGCGGCAAAGATCTGTGCCGCGGCACGGCCCATGCCGCGACCGGTTCCGCTGATGAAGGCCACCTTGCCGGCCAGCCGCCCTGTGCTCATGTGCCTGTTGCTCCCTCGTCCAGCCCCGTGTGTGCAAAGCCCAATTCGAACCCTATCAATCGGTTGGTTACCGGTGCCGACCTACCATCGCGGCATGGAAACCACTGATAGGCAGGTCGGCAGCGGGGCGGATCTCACCGCTCGCGTCGGCATCATCACGGGCGCCGCATCGGGCATCGGCCTCGCGACCGCGCGAGCGGCCGCGAGGCTCGGCGCGAGGCTCGCGATCGCCGACCTCGCGGCGGACGGCCTCGAGGAGGTCGCCGCCTCGTTGCGCGGTCAGGGGGCCGAGGTCGTCGCCGTCGCCGGCGACCTGACGCAGGAGGAGCACTTGGAGGAGCTTGCCGCGGCGGCCGACGATCTCGGCCCGCTCGACTTCGCGATCAACGTCGCCGGAATCGGCTACGGCGGACCGGTTGCAGAGCTCGATCTCGAGGGCTGGCGCCGCGCCATCGACATCAACCTCACAGGCTGCTTCCTGAGCATGAAGCACGAGCTGCGCGCCTTCGCCCGGCTCGGCCGCCCCGGCTCGATCGTCAACGTCTCGTCGAGCGTCGGAGCGAGCATCGCCATTCCCGGCGCCGGGCCGTACGCCGCCGCCAAGGCCGGCGTCGTGATGCTGTCCAAGTGCGCCGCGCTCGAGGTCGGCGCAGCGGGCGTTCGCGTCAACGTCGTCGCGCCCGGTGGCACCGAGACGCCCTTCGTCGCCGACCAGGACCCCGAGATGCGCGCCGGCCTGATCGCGCGCCATCCGCTTGGCCGCTTCGGCAGCGCCGACGAGATCGCGGAAGCCGCGATCTGGCTCGCATCGGACGCCGCGTCGTTCGTGACGGGAACGGTCCTGTCGGTCGACGGCGGCTTCTCGGCGCTGAGTCGCTAGGGACAGAACGACCGCGGGCCCCCGTCGCGTCTGCGACGAGGGCCCGCGTGTACCGCTGTCGTGGGTGTTTAGCCCTTGATGCCGCTGGCGATGCCGAGCAGCGCGTTGAGCTGGGCGCCCTTGACGCACTGCGGCTTCTTGTTGTTCGTCCACTTCGAGCCGTTGTACGTGCTGTAGAACCAGCAGTTGCCGAACGTCGGCTTGCCCTTGGTGTAGGTGATCGGACCGATCAACCCACCGAGCGTCTCGTTCTTGAGGCTGTAGAGCCCCTTCGCGAGGTCTGAACCCTTCGACGTCGGCTTCAGCTTCGCCGCAATCGCGCCCTTCTTGAACATCTCGAGCGACGCGTTGGCCGCGCCGACGTTCGCGTTGTAGCCCTTGCCCTTGGGGATGCTCGGGGCGTACTTGGCGATGATCTGGTGGAACAGCTTGCCGCCGGGCGTCGAGGTGTCCTCGACTCCAAGCTGCTGCGACGTCAGCGAGACCTTGATCCCGCTCAGCCCGGCAACGTCGTTGTGGCCGAGGCCACCGCCCGCCGCGAGGTGGTAGAGCTTCAGGCCCTGCTGGTTGCACTCCTTCAGCACGCGAGCCGAGACGCTTGCGTCGCTGACGACGATCGACGCCGTCGCACGCTCGGCCTTTGCCGCCAGGCACGGCGCGGCGTAGCTCGGCGACGAGGCCGCGATCTTCGACGACGACACGACCTGCACACCGCTGCCGACGACACGCGAGAGGCCGGCGAAGATGCCGGGCAGGCTGCCGCAGACAGGGGACTCGGCGCAGTAGAAGACGCTGATCCTGCGCACGTTGTAGACCTTCGCCGCGTTCAGCACGCCATACGCCGAGCTGATCTGGTTGGCGCCGGTCGGGAAGAAACCCGCGGTGGTGAACTCCGGCGTGCTCGACGTCGTCGAGCCGATCACGGGGACCCCGGCCTTGACGGCGTCAGCCGCCCAGACCGATGCCTGTGTCGTGAAGTAGCCGGCGATCGCCTGGACCTTGTACTGGTTGATCAGCTTCCGGGCCGCGGTCGCCGACTTGGTCGCGTCGCCGGCGTCGTCGAGGAAGTACAGCTTGACCGGATGGCCGTTGATGCCGCCGTTGGCGTTCGTCCACTTGACCCAGGCCTCGTCGTACGCCTTGAGGCTGACCTGCCCGCCGCCCTGAGGGCCCGAGCAGTAGCAGATCGCGCCGATCCTGATCGGCGCACCGGTGGCGGCCTTCGACTTGTGCGCCGTCGCGGCGCCTGCGACGGGGCTCGCTGCGAGCGCCGTCACCAGACAGGCAGCAACAGCCACGAGAATTCCTGCAAACCTTTGTTTCATCTGACCTCTCCTCCAGGGATGGGTACACACGGAGCGAACTCCGAATGTTCGTTCAAACGTACGAACCATCATAATGATTCGGTCATGGTCGAGCGAGTTGGTCGGGCGCCAAGTTGTCGCCGTCAACGGCCCGCGTGTCGCGCGCTTCTCGACAGGTATCGTTGTCGCGCCGAGCGGGGCACCGCGCCAAGCCTCATCGGCCCACCGACCGTTGGCGCGCGAAGGAGACCGCGTGAGCGACGCTTCCATGGAGATCTCGGCCGGCAAGGGGCCGGCCACTCTCGTCAACGTGATCGCCGTTGACCCCGCGAATCAGGACGAGTTGGTCCGTGAGATGGTCGACGGTGTCGCGAACATCGCGAGCAAGGCGCCTGGGTTCGTCTCCGCGGCCCTGCACCGCAGCGTTGACGGCACGCGCGTGGTCAACTACGTGCACTGGGTCGACACCGATGCCTGGCAGGCGGCATACGAGTACTTCTCCGACCATCCGGGTTTTCACCACCACATGGAGGAAGTCCGTCGCATCGCGACCCCCGACCCGCACCTCTATGAGGTCGTCGCGGTGATCGAGAAGAGCGCGGACTGACGCGGCGCTAGTCGCGGACGGTGTAGCCGTTCAGGAAGACGTCGACGCCGGCGGTGACGCTCGCGGCCACGCGCTCCGGGTCGGCACCGACCGGTTCGTACCAGGTCCGCATCACCTCGACCGTCGTCAGGGCCGTGAACTGCAGTGCCGCCAGGCGCGGGTCCGGAAATCGCACGTCCCCGCGCTTGCTCATCTCCCGGAGCATCTCGGCGATCGCGTCGACGACGCGCGTCGGGCCCGCGTTCTGCCAGCGCTTCAGTGATCGCGGGCCGACGTGGCGCGCCTCCGGAACGATCTGGCGAACCATGTCGAAGTGGTCCGGGTTCTCGATCTCGAGCGTCGTCAGCGCCACGCCGACGGCGATCAGCTGGTCCCGTGGGTCGTCGTGCTCGATACCGGCGAGATCCTGCTCGAACCTGTCGGCGACCTTCGTCGCGCTGTCGCGCAGGACGTGATCGAAGAGCGTCTTCTTGTTCGGGAAGTGGTTGTAGATCGTGCGCGTCGACATCCCCGCCTCGGCGGCGAGGCGGTCGATGCTCGTGCGCGAGTAGCCGTCGCGGCCGAACACGACTCGCGCCATCTGCATGATCGCTTCACGCTGTTGCTTGTTGCGCGTTGTTGCGGCGCGCTGGTTCGGTTTGCGCTTGGGCGCTTCTGCAGTCGGCATTGGCGAAATCTTTGCAGACCGGCCGGGAGCGACGCACACAGGCGCTGGGCCTGCGACCGTCATCGCGATGTGTTGCGCTCCACAGCTCGGAGGAGCAGACTGTGAATGCACAAAGCGGCTTGAGGGGGCGTCGTCGTGGTGGATGTGGCCTCGGTGATCCTGTTGATCGTTCTCGCGGGGGTGATCGTCTACGGCGTCATCTCCGGGCGCTGGACCGGCACGTGGGCCGGGTCGGGACGGACCCCAGAGGGGCGGCGCTTCCCGGGCGGGCCGCTGCACCCGCCCCACCACAGCGCCCGCACCACGTTCAGAGGCGAGCCCCGCTAGGCCGCCGCTTCCGGATCGAGCGTTACCGTCGCCTACGGCAACGTCGCACCCGGCCGGAGCAAGCCGGCCAGGTGCGAGGTCATGCCGATGTCCTACTTGGCGTCGTAGGTGGTGTCGAGCGCCTTGAGCGCCGACGCCACCGTCTGCTGGCCGGTGAACATCCCGACCACGCCGGTTCCGAGCATGTCGCTCGTGGCGGGGTTGCCCCACAGCAGTGATGCGTTGAGCTGGGTCTTGCCGCTCTTGAAGTACGGCTCCAGCGCCTTCATGGTGGCGGGCAGCTTGCCCTTGGTCGCGTTGAGCGAGTTGACGTTGCCGCTCTGACGGGCGAACGCCGTCACCTGCGGTGACTGGGCCATGAAGTTGACGAACTTCAGGGCCGCGTCCTTGACCTTGGTGTCCTTCCAGACCGACAGCGCGTCGAACGGGGTGATGACCACGTTGGTCTGGCCCGCCTTGTCACCCGGCATCGGCACGCCGATGAACGAGACCTTGGAGGGCTCCTTGATCAGCGGGTTGACGAGGCTCAGGATCTGGCCGGCGCCGGCGTACATCAGCGCCTGGCCGGTGGCCAGCTGCGCCGCCACCGCCGGAGTCGACGCTCCCGCGACGCCCGGCGAGAAGCACCCGGCGTTCTTCATGTCGATGATCGACTGGAAGGTCCGCTGCCACTCCTTCGAGGTCGCGAACTTGACCTTGCCGGTCTTGCGCTGTGCCTGCCAGCGAGGCGTGGCCGCGTTCGACCTGCCTGCCAGCGCGGTCCCGAGCGCTGAAGCCACGCTGACCGGGATGCCGACCTCGGCCATCGGCGTCTTGCCGGCCTTCGTGATCTTCTTGCAGAGCGTCAGCAGATCGGAGAACTTCTCCGGTGCCTTGAGCCCGAGCGCCTTGAAGCCCGGCTCGTTGATCCACAGCGCGCCGATCTGCACGTCCATCGGCCAGGCGTAGACGTTCTTGTGCTTGTTGCGCGTGACCAGCGGCAGCGCCGCCGGCTGGAGCCGCTTGACCCACGGCTGCCCGGCGAGATCCATCAGGAAGCCCGCCCTTGCGAGCGGGATCGTGGCGAAGCCGTTGCCGTTGCCCGGAGACGTGAAGAAGACGTCGGGGACGTTCCCGGCCTTGAGCTGCGTCTGCAGCGCCGTGCCGTAGTTACCCGGCAGGAACCTCGCCTGGACGTCGATGTCCGGGTTCGCCTTCTGGAAGCTCGCGATCATGACCTGCCAGACCCGCGTCTGCTGGGCGGTGGTCGCGAACCGCAGCGTCACGGTCGCCCGTGGCGTCGCGGCCGGCCGTGCCGTTGCCATCGCCGCAGCGAAGGCGGCCAGCAGAGCGGCACAGATGAGACTGGTGACGGTGATCCGCCGGAGTTTCAACATCATCTTGTTTCTCCTTCGTTGCCGATGGCCTCGGCTCGGTGCTGTGACAGCTCCGCGCCTCGGATATCTCTCCCATTGTCATTCTTCTGGAGAGCTTTCCCGCTGTCCAGGTCGAAAAAGTGGACTTGATCGTTTACGACCGTCAGCTGGACGGTGTCGCCGGCGCGGTAGACCGGCTGCGTCGCCGCCCTGGCGACGATCGCGACGCGTTGCTGGCCGGCCTCTGCCTCGAGCGTCTGCAGCACCGCGCTGTCGGTGTCGGCGGCGATCTCACG
>Ga0075430_100001033_pt1 | contig 21996 bp, 16 predicted proteins | sample RhiMetdeltSRZDD4_FD_75294 | JGI IMG/M metagenome (GOLD analysis project Ga0075430, IMG submission 75294) | Populus rhizosphere microbial communities from Tennessee, USA - Rhizosphere MetaG P. deltoides SRZDD4 | ecosystem: Host-associated > Plants > Roots > Rhizosphere > Soil | place: USA... | reverse complement strand
TGACCAAACTTAAGCGCTACGACGAGGCTCTGACAGCTTACGAGAAGGCCATTGCGTTGAATCCCGACTTTGCGGAGGCGTGGCTCGGGTGCGGCAACGCCCGCCGCGATCTCAATCGCAACGATGAGGCCCTGATAGCCTTCGACCGGGCGTTGGCTTTACTTCCGAGCCTCGCCGCCGCATGGCTTGGTCGCGGCAATGTTTTCCACGACCGCAAGAACTTTGTCGAGGCGTTGACCGCCTATGATCGGGCGCTGGCGTTAGACCCTGAACTCGCCAACGCGTGGGTCGGCCGCGGCCACGCGTTGCGATCCCTGAAGCGTACGCAGGAATCAATCGCCGCCTATCGTCACGCACTGAAAATCAGTGGAGATGCGGAATCGGTGAAGTTCTATCTGGCAGGCCTTGGAGCGGAGCCGTTGCCGGTAGCTTCGCCGCGGCATTTTGTTGCAAATTTGTTTGATGGATACGCCGACAATTTCGATCACGACTTGGTCGAGAACCTGCAATACCGGACGCCGCTCTTGGTCGCGGACGCAATCAAGCGGTACGTCTCGTCAACTGCTCTCGATGTCGTGGACCTGGGTTGCGGTACCGGCCTCATGGGCGAGCACATTCGTTCAATCGGGCGGACCCTGACCGGTGTGGACCTTTCTGCGAACATGCTGGAAAAGGCGCGGCAGCGTCAAATCTACGATCACTTGTTCTGCGACGATCTGACAGAGTTCTTGCAAAAACAGAAGAAGGTATTCGACCTCGCCGTCGCCGCCGACGTGTTCGTTTATCTCGGAGACCTATCGCCCATATTCCTGGCGGTTCGTGGTTCGTTGCGCCAGGGTGGTCTGTTCGGGTTTTCGGTCGAAGCGGCGGATAATGGTGATTTCACGCTCCGAAGCACCCTGCGCTACGCTCACTCCATTGCATATCTTCGGAGGCTCGCTGAACAACATCAGCTGATCGTCGAGATGATCGAGCCGCAGGTCATCCGACGAGAGGGCGGAGCGAACATCGACGGCTATCTCGCGGTGATGCGAAATTCGTAGAGGCACCCCGACGCCTGCCACCAAGCCCTGCCTCAACACCGATCGATGAAGGCGGCGATTTCGGCGATCACGTCGCTTTCCGCCAGCAACGGTGCATGGCCTTGATCGGGAACTTCAAGCGCAACGAGGTCCGGTCGCCTGTCGCGCATGGCGGCGACGGTTTCGGCTGTAAGGACATCCGAGTTGGCGCCCCGCACGACCATGACGGGAACCGAGGCGAGGGCGTCGAACTCCTTCCAGAGCGGCGGCACCGAGCGGGCCATGTCGACGCTCTTGAGCGTCTCGGCGAGCTTCGGATCGTAGCGGGGTTTGAACGATCCATTCTGCTCTTTGAACGTGCGTCTTGCGAACGCCGCCCATTCGTCCGGCCCGAGCTTCGAAAACTGCGCGGCGAACAGATGTCGGAGGATTTCGGCAGCGTCATCCAAGCTCTTGGGTTGCGGCAGGCGACCCAGATAGCTTTTGATCCGCACCAGGCCTTTGGTCTCGATGACGGGACCGATGTCGTTGAGCACGACGCCGGCGATGGCGCCTGGACGGACGGTGGCCAACACCATCGCCAGGATGCCGCCGCGCGAGGTTCCAACCAACACTGCGGGCCCGATCTCAAGTGCAGTGAGGATCGCGAGCACGTCGGCGACCTCGGTGGCAATGTTGTAGTTGGCAGGATCGCGATCGTATTCGGATTCGCCGCGTCCGCGATAATCGATGGCGAGCACGTGGCGAGGCCGATCCGGGTCATTGACGAGAGATTCCGCAAGCGTATCGAAATCGGCGGTCGTCCTGGCGAGCCCGGGGAGGCACACCACGGGCGTTCGCCGTCGATCGCGGGCGCCATAGCCGCGTGCGTGGAGCCGCAGGCCGTCGGGCGCCGATACAAAATAGCCGGCGGTTCTTTCCTGTACCGTCATAACCTTCCCCGCTTGCAGATATCGCAACAAGCCCTCGGGCCGCGTATAAAGGAGCGCCCCACGCGCCAAACCGGCCGGCACAGCAAAACGACGTAGCATCGCGCAGAAAGCACGAGGATACCCTTACTGATGAGGCCGACGATCCAAACTGCAATAGACCTGCATCGTCAAGGGCGGCTCCGTGAAGCTGAAACGCAGTACCGAAGCTTGTTGGCGAAACACCCTCGTCAATTCGAGCTACTGCACCTGCTGGGCACCCTCAAATTGCAGGAGGGCAACTTTCCTGAAGCCGGGACCCTGCTTGCCCGCGCAATCGAGACAAACCCGTCCTCAATCGACACCAGGTCGAATCTGGTCGCCGCTCTGCTCAACATGGGGCGCGCAGCGGAAGCGCTCGACCATTGTGATCGAATTCTGGCGGGCGGCCCGGTGGATGCGGGAGCGCACTATAACCGCGGCGTCGCCTTGGCAGGGCTAGGCCGTCACGAAGAGGCGCTGACGAGCTTCGACAAGGCGCTTGCGATCAAGCCCGATCACTTCAATGCGCTGTTCAATCGGGCCGGTACGCTCGCATCGTTGCGGCGTCTCGACGATGCGATTGCCGCGCTCGACAAGATATTGATGGTCGTTCCAGGCCATCCCGACGCACTGACCAATCGCGGCGCGATGCTGGCGCAACTCGGACGGAACGTGGAGGCGCTCGCGAGCTTCGACCGGGCGCTCGCGAGCGCTCCCAACCACGTGAACGCCTTGACCAATCGCGGGATCGCCTTGAAGCGGCTCTCGCGATTTCAGGAAGCGTTGGTCAGCTTCGACCGGGCGATTGCCGTCATGCCTGGCCATGTCGACGCGCATATCAATCGCGGCAATGTTCTGTTCGACCTTCGTCAGTTCGCGGCCGCGCTAGCCACTTTCCAGCGCGCCCTTACGCTCGCTCCTGGAAGCCCTAATGCATTGACAAATCAGGCATTTTTGCTGCTGGAGCTGGGGCGCTACGACGACGCCCTGAGCAGCAGCGAACAAGCCCTGGCTGCCGATCCGCGGCATGACAGCGCCTTTCTGGTTCGTGGCCACGCGCTGTTGAAACTCAACCGTCCGGCTGAAGCCGCGGCCAGCTACGAACAAGCGTTGGCAATCGATCGCGACCAACGTTTCGCGCTCGGCGCCATGGTGATGGCGCACCGCGCCGCTTGCAATTGGGGGCGGCTCCACGACTTGCTGCCCATGCTTGAACAAGCGATTGGCGCGGGCGCGGCGATGGTGCCGCCGATGAGTTTGCTCGGGCTTCCGCTCGGACCTGGTGTTCAATTGGAATGCGCCAGCAATTTTGTGCGGCAGCGAGCTGCTCAGGAGTCAAAGCCGTTTCAATATGGGCCGCGCGGCGATGGTAGCAGGATCAAGCTGGCCTACATTTCAGGCGATCTACGGGAGCACCCGGTCGCGTATTTGATCTCTGAGCTATTCGAGAAACACGACCGAAGCCGTTTCGAGGTCATTGCCATCTCCTACGGGATGGACGACGGCAGCCAGGAACGCCGCCGCATCATCGCAGCCTGCGATCAGTTTCATGATGTCTACGCGCGTGACGACCGGGATGTTGCTGCATTGATCAACGATCTTGAGGTCGACATCGCGATCGACCTCGGTGGCCATACCGAGAACTCACGGCTGGGAATTGTCCGCGACCGCCCGGCGCCCGTTCAAGTGAGCTATCTCGGATATACAGGTACGACTGGTGCGGACTTTATCGACTACGTGATCGCGGATGGCGTTGCGTTGCCCCTCGATCTGCAAGCCTACTATTCCGAAAGTATCGTCCACTTGCCCGACACCTTTCTGGTGAGCGACGGAGCAAGAGCCATCTCGCCGCCGCCGCGCCGTGCCGAGGAGGGGCTGCCGGAGCACGGCTTCGTATTCTGCGCCTTCAACAACAGCTTCAAGATATCTGCCGAAGCATTTTCCATTTGGATGCGCCTGCTAGCGGCTGTCGAGGGGAGCGTCCTTTGGCTGTCGCAGATGAATGAGCATGCGAAAGAAAGACTTCGCGCTGCGGCAGCGGCCGCAGGCGTCGATCCGGCCCGCATCATATTCGCGGCGCGAAAGCCATCCTCGTCCGACCACCTGGCGCGCCATCGTCTTGCTGATCTGTTTGTCGATACAACCGGTTACAATGCGCATACGACGGCAAATGATGCGTTATGGGCAGGCGTGCCGGTCTTGACTTGCGCGGGGGCGCTGTTCCCGGGGCGCGTTGCCGCAAGTCTGCTTTGCGCGGTCGGGCTTCCGGAACTCGTGACCAACTCGCTCGAGGAGTACGAAGCGCTGGCACTGAAGCTCGCCCGCGATACACCGTTGCTGCAATCAGTGCGCCGCAAACTCGAAAGCAACCGTCTGACGCACCCGTTGTTCGACAGTGATCGGTTCCGCTGTCATATCGAGGCGGCGTATCTGTCGATGTGGGACGTCTGGCGGCGTGGGGAACAGCCACGCAGCTTTACGGTCAAGCCCATCGAGCGAACTTCGAGCGCCTCGCTATCGCGGACCGGCGACTGACGTTCTGATGGAAATCGAGCGGCCGGGTAAACCGCATCCGTGGCATCAATTGTCCAATCGGAAGACGATAACGCGACCGTCGTCGTGCAGCACCGTTCCCTTTTGGGACCGTGCAAGCAGATCCTGGCCGAAGCGCAACGCGCGGACGCTGGTCATCCGGTCACGAACGCCGAGCGTTCGTGATTGCCTGACGTAGTCGTCGGGAGAGGGTATGCCGAAGCCTGAGTACTCCCACAGCACGTAACGAGCGTCTTCAGGTATTCGCGCCCAGCGCGTCGTGAGCCCGGCCGGCTCGACGTCCAGCACGTTATTGCGCTTGAAATCGAGGTGGAATGGCGTGCCTACCCAGGCGATCAACGACTCGCCCTCGGGGATCATCTCTTGAAATCCGCGCAGACGCTCGGCCGAAGCATCGGATAGTGCGTCGCGGTTAGACGAGAGGTAGTCGGGCCGCATTGCGAAGGACGAGAACGCGAGAATCGATCCCGTGCGCACCGATTGCCGATAGCGGTCCAACAGCGCGGGGGAAAAACTCGCGAGACAGAACACGAAGCCGGCCAGCACGATCACTCTTCCGATCGGTACGTCCGGGGCGACCGACATCGCCAGCACAGCGGCAATCGGGGCGATGCCAAGAAAGAACGGCACCGCATAACGCACGCTCGTACCGTAACCGGCGAGCGCTGGCGCCGCGGCCAGCAGCCCGGCGTAGGCGAGGGTCAAAGTTGCGGCGGCTATCGCAACCCCGATCGGTATCTTGTCCTGCCCGCGCCATGAGGGGCGGCGCCATGCAGCAATCGCGAGCGCGGCGGCGGCGAGCGTCAGGACCAAGAGCACCGAATAGTGCGCGTGCGTGGTGCCGTAGGCGAGGGGATCGATCGAGAAGATGTGCAGCCGGTCGACGATGGCGGCCGGAGGCACGACGTCGTCCGGTTGCGGTTGCATGCTGAGGAGGTAGTTCGGTGCATGCAGGAGCAGCCATGGCAGCAACGCCGCGGCGCTACAAAGGCCGGCCTGGAGAGCCCAAACGGAGCCGGTGCGCCATGACTTCGTGCTGCGTACGACGCTTAGTGCGACCAACGGCAGGTGCACCAGCGGGAAGAGGATGAAGACCGGCTTCAGCGCAACGAGGCCAGCGTAAAGGAGGCCCAACGCGATGCGTGATGGTGGAAACGTCTCGCGGTCGTCGGCCGTCAGCATGACGGCGGCTGCCATGAGGGCGGCGCCGGTGAACAGCGATGACACGTTCACGTATTGCGGATTGATGAATGCGATCAGCAGTGGAGCGATTACGGCACCCGGCCACGGGGCAAGCCGGCCCCAACCGGCCGACGCCCCGAGCATCATCAGCAGCAGCAAGCCGAGGATGGCGTCGACGCCGTTGATGTATTCGATCGGTGCGACCAGCAGCGGAAAGGCGTGCAGGAATGCCATTCCACCTAGCGTTTCCGATCCGATAGCGCTCAGCGGACTGCCGAACAGCGTGCCGGTCGCAAGCATGCGAACGGGATGCGCCAGATATTTATGGAAATCATCGTGGTAGTTGAACGCGCTGGGCGGCAACTGCGTGAGCACGGCAAAGCCGACGACGAGTGCAATCAGGCCAACGGTGAGTATGACCTCGACCTGGGCGAAGCTCTCTTTCGGCCACCGCATGCGGAGTGTCTTCACATGCAGGATGAAGAAGACCAGCCCGATCCCCAGGATCAGCCACAATGCAATGGGTGTCGCCAGCCGTACAAGGTTGAGGAGCCCGCCGATCGGTAGCAGCACCGCAAGGCCGAGTGCCATCGTTACCGCGCGCGAGCCGCCTTGCGTCTGCGTATATCGACGGACTGCGATCCCCCAGCCGTAGAGTACGCAGCACGCCGCAAGCAATGCACAAACCGCGAAAGCGAAGCGAACCATGGATCACGTCATCGGCTGAATCGATTGCATGTCCTGAGGGTACGCATTCATTGGTGCTTCGCCAGCGGTTGTTTCATGTCTGAGCCTGAATAGCTTGCTTTTAGCGGCTCCGCCATATTAAATCTTTGCTATTCCCCGCCAGCGGACCATGAATGATCGACAGGAAGGCGATATTTGTCGGCTGCGCCAGAGACTGCGGAATGCATATTCCTCGCGTGCTGCAGAATGTCTCGCGCATGGCTGGATTGTTTGCAGAAGCAGCGCATGTTTTTGTCGAGAACGATTCACGGGATTCCACCAAGCATCACATTCAGCTTTGGTGCCAATCGACGCCGAACGCCCGTCTCATTTCGCTGGATGGACTTGCTGCCAGGTGTCCCGTCCGGACGCTCCGAATTGAGGCGGCGCGCAATCAGTATCTGTCACTGATCCGCACTGAATTTCAGGCCTATGACTATCTGTTCATCGTTGATTGCGACGAGATCAATGCGCCGCCGATCGATCTCGACGTCGTGCAGCGCGCCATCGCGTTCTTGGAAGGCGATGCGAGCTGTGCTGCGGTTTTCGGAAACGCAAACGGGGTCTATTACGACATGTGGGCGTTCCGTCATCGGGACCGGTGTCCCGGCGACGCTTGGGAAGAAGTCTGCGATTATGCGCTCAAACATCGCGTCTCCGACGAGCAGGCCTTCGAACAAACGTTCAAACAACGGATGTTTTCTTTGCCGATGGACGCGCCGCCGCTCGAGGTCGAGTCGGCATTCGGTGGCCTGGGCATCTACAAAATTCGCAGCATCCTCGAAAACAAGCGGCATTATGTCGGTCACAAGATGAAATCCATCCCACCCGGGACGGATCTGGGGGCGATCGGCAACGGAGTGACCGAACTCGGATGGCAGTGCTGCGAGCATGTCTCTTTCAATGCAGGGTTCCGCGAACGCGGTGAGAGACTCGTCGTTCTGCCCTATCTCATTAACAGCAGAAATTTCGGGATGCGGCTTGATCCCGCCGCGTGGCGGACACTGCTGTTCGACCCGCGGCCAAGAACCGCGCGCGCCGCAGGTTCACAGGACCGCATTCCAGACACGGTCGGACGCAATCAGCCATGCCCCTGCGGGTCGGGGCGGAGGTACAAATTTTGCCACGGAAGCATTGCGTAATGCCTGCCCTCCGGTTGGTGGCGCAACTTGCCACCATAGCTATTTTCCTCGATAATACGGCTGTCTACAAAATCATGAAAACAAGGTTCCGCTGCAGCGCGGCGTGTGCATGACGACGCTTGTCGAGTCGACTGAAAAGAGTGGGGTGATCAGCCGTCCAGCCTGGATCGCGATCGTTACCATTATCCATGTAGCAGCGCTCGGTCTGCTTTTGATCTACGAGAACGGCGCGGTGCCAATCGTCGCGGCGCTGCTCACGTGGGGGCTGTTGAATTTTTTCTGGCTGCTCCTGCTGAAGCGGCCCGCCGCGGCGGCGCTTTTGTCTTTGGGTACAGTCATCGCGCTTACCATCTTGTCGCTGTTCAAGCATCAGTTCTTGAGCCGGACCATCACGTTTCTCGACCTGATGATGGTCGACGCTGAGACCACGCAATTCCTGTTCAACGTCTTTCCCGAGATCGGATTTCAGATTGCCGTCGCTGCCCTGGTCTTTCTTCCGCTGCTCGGCGTGACGGCGTGGCTCGATCCGCTTCGCGTGCGGCGGCTTGTTGCTTTGGCGGGATTTGTGCTGTGCTTTTTCGCATTGGCGGGCGTGTCGCTGCTATGGACGCTCGACCGCGAAGATGAGTTTTTCGACCGCAATTTCGTCTCGAAGTTCTCGCGTTCGACGGCTGCTGCGGTCTTCGACCTGACGACCGGTCAGCTTCTTGAATCCGACGCCCGGGCGGCGGGCCGGCTTGATGCGACCGCCGACACCGAGTGTCAGACGGATCAGAAGCGCCCGCACATTTTCCTGATTCTCGACGAGTCGAGTTTCGACGCCACATTGATGCCGGGCATCAAGGTGCCCGCCAACTATCGAAACCATTTTCGCTCGTTTGACGGCAAGGAGCGACGCCTGGTGGTTGAAGGGGCGGGCGGGCCCACATGGTTCACCGAATACAATGTCTTGACCGGGCTTTCGTCACGCTCCTATGGGCGGTTTTCGGAGGGCGTTACGCGGATCGCGGCCGGGCGTGTGAATCGCGGCTTGCCGCATGCATTACGTCGCTGCGGCTATCGGACATTCAGCGCCTATCCGCAGCCCGGCGCGTTCCTGAATGCGCGGGGCTTTCAGACGTCGGCCGGGATCGAGCATTTCCTGCAAGCTCAGGACATCGGATCGCGGGAGCGTAATACCGACGACTTCTACTACGACTTTGCGCTTCGCACCTTCAGCTGGGAGCGCGGCAATGGTCCGGTCTTCTATTTCCTCTACGTGGTCGCAAACCATTTCCCATGGAATTTTACGTTTCGTCCCGATCTCTCGCCTGGCTTCAAAGGCTTTGGCAATCGCCCCGACGTCGATGAATATCTCCGTCGTCAGATCATGAGTGCGCAGTACTACGCCGATTTTCTTGCAAAACTGCGTAGCCAGTTTCCCGACGAGTCATTCCTGATCGTTCGATTTGGCGATCATCAGCCGGGCTTTGCCCGCCAGTTCGTCATTCCGCGGCTGGATCAGGAGGAAGTGGTGGAGCGTATCCGCCAGTTCGATCCGCGATACTTCACGTCCTACTATGCCATCGATGCCATCAACTTCACGCCGGTGGATCTGTCGCCCGCTCTCGACACGCTCGACGCGCCGAATCTGCCGTTGGTCGTGCTGCAAGCTGCGGGCATTCCGCTCGATAGCTCGTTTGCCGAACAGAAGAAAATTCTGCAACGCTGTCGTGGTCAGTTCTATCTGTGTAACAACGGCGCCGAAGCCAGGCGTTTCAACCGGATGCTGATTGACGCCGGTCTGATCAAGGGGCTGTAGGCGGGACCCGACTTGTGAGACCCTATGTGCCCGCCGCCGGCTGAACGCATCGATCAATTGCTCGAGGAGGCGGCGGCGCTGCATCGCCAAGGCGCTCTTGGCGATGCCGCCGAGCGCTATGCGCGCTTGATCCATTACGATCCCTCCAATGCGACGGCGCTCTATTGCCTTGCACAGATATCCTGTCAGCAGGGTCGGTTCGGCGAGGGCGTCGATCTGGTGCGGCGCGCGCTGGTGGCGGAGCCGCGCCGGGCGCGGTCGCATGTCTTGCTGGGACGGGCGCTGGCGGAACTCGGCAAGAGTCAGGACGCGCTGGAGAGCTTCGATCGCGCTATCGCATGCGACGGTCAATCCGCCAATGCTCACGGAAATCGGGGCGACCTGTTGGCCCAGCTCGGCCGCCTGCCGGAGGCGATCGAGAGCTACCGACGCGCGATCGCGATCGAGGCCGGCTCCATGGCGAACTGGTGCAACCTTGGCGCTGTGCAGGCCGAACTCGGCCTGCACCACGAGGCGTTGGCTAGCTATCAACAGGCGATTGATCTCGATCCGGGGTTTCTGGAGGGGCACGTCATCCGAGGCAATTTGCTGGCGGCGATGGGTCAGAACACCGACGCCGTGGCGAGCTATGACCGGGCGCTAGCCGTCGCGCCAGCCGAAGTGTCGGTGCTGACGAAACGTGCGGACGTGCTCGTGGCGCTCAAGCGTCCGGAGGAGGCGCTGGCCGGCTTGGAGCGTGCCCTGGAGATTGCACCATCGGATGTGGACTTGCTCAGCAACCGTGGCTTCGTTCTGAAGTCGCTCAATCGTTACGACGAGGCGCTGGCTGCTGTCGATCGGGCGCTTGCGATCAGTCCCGGTCATAGGGCGGCGCTGACCAATCGCGGCGCGCTGCTGTTTGAGCTCAACCGTTATACCGAGGCGCTCGCGACCTTCGATCGCGCGTTAGCAAGTTCGCCATCGGATGCGAGGCTTCACTGCAATCGCGCCGAGACGCTATTGGGACTTAAACGATACAAGGAAGCGCTCGCCAGCGCCGATCGGGCGCTAGCGCTCGATCCGGCTCACGTTGAATCGTTGCATACGCGCGGCATGTTGCTCGCTCGGCTCGGCAGGCCCGGCGAAGCGATTGCTGCTTTCGAGCGCGTCTTGGAATTGGCGCCATCTCACCCTTACGCGTTGTCTTATCTAGCGACGAGCTGTCGCGCGATTTGTGCCTGGGAGAGGAGTGAGGAGACTGCGAGCCGATTGTTCGACGCAATAATGGCTGGGACCACGATGTCCCCGCCTCACTACCTCATACAACTGGTGGCGCCTTCAGAGGTCATGCTGGCGAATGCCGAGCGGTTCGCTGCGCGGGAACTCGGTCCGGAGGCGACTCTGGAGGTCGCGCCTCGGGTCCGCGGCGGCGGCAAAATCCGCGTTGGCTACCTGTCCGGCGATTTCCGTACCCACGCCACCGCCCATCTCATGGCCGGGCTTTTCGAGTGCCATGACAAAAGCAAATTCGAAATCATCGGCCTGTCGTGCGGTCCCAACGATCAGAGCGAACTTCGCGCAAGGATCGTGGAGGCGTTCGGCCAATTCCACGACCTGCAGGGTCGGGATGACCGGGATGCGGCGACGGTCATTCGAGATCTGGGACTCGATATCGTCGTGGATCTGGCAGGCTACACTGAGTATGCCCGGCTGGGAATCCTGCGGCATCGTCCTGCGCCGATCCAGGTCGGCTATCTGGTTTATCCTGGCACGGTCGGTGCTGACTTCCTGGACTACATCGTCGCTGATCGAACTGTGCTGCCTTTCGACCAGCAGCGGTTCTATTCGGAAAAGATCGTCCACGTGCCGGATTGCTATCAGGTCAATGATCGCAAGCGTGTTGTTCCGTCCGGCGGGTTGTCGCGGTCCGACGCCGGCCTCCCGCCGCACGGATTCGTCTACTGCTGCTTCAACAACAACTACAAGATCACTGAACCGGTGTTCGACGTATGGATGCGGTTGCTCAAGAGCGAGCCCGCCAGCGTGTTATGGCTGTTGTCCGACAACATCGGCGCCCGTGACAATTTGCGGCGCGCGGCGGTCGCCCGCGCCGTGGATCCCGCGCGATTGATCTTCGCAGAGCGTTGCGGGCCGGTAGAGCATCTTGCTCGGCATCACCTGGCCGATCTTTTTCTGGACACCCCTGGCTGCAATGCGCACACAACGGCGAGCGACGCCCTTTGGATGGGGGTTCCGGTTCTCACCTGCATTGGTTCGACTTTTGCGGGCCGGGTGGCGGCCAGCCTGCTCAACGCTGTCGGCCTGCCTGAGCTGGTGACGCAGACCCTCGACGCGTACGAAGCGCTGGCGCGCAAGCTGGCCGGTGAGCCGGGATTGCTGGCCGACGTCCGGCAACGGTTGGATCACAACCGGCTGAAATGCCCTCTGTTCGATACGGAGCGATCCGCACGACACATCGAGCGCGCCTATGAGACGATGCTGGAAATCAACAACCAGGGCAGGGCGCCGGAAAGCTTCAGCGTGGAGCCAATCGGCAGCGCGAACTAGTTGGCGGTAGCGCCGCGCCGCAGGTCGGCCTCGATCATCAGCTTGTCACCGCCGCCGAAGCGGATGCGGTAGACCTGCATGTTCTCCATCACCCGCTGAACATAGTTGCGGGTCTCGGAGAACGGAATCCGCTCCACCCAATCGACCGGATCGACGTTGGGGTCGCGGGGATCGCCGTAGCGGGCGACCCAGTCGCGGATGCGGCCGCGGCCGGCGTTGTAGCCGACAAAGGTGAGGACGTAGGAGCCGCGGAAGTCGGCCATCAGGTCGCCGAGCTCGGCTGCGCCGAGCTGGACGTTGTAGACCGGGTCGGACAGGAGCTTCTTCTCGTTGTAGGTGACGTTGAACTTCCGGGCGACGTATTTGCCGGCAGCCGGCGTCACCTGCATCAGGCCCATGGCGCGGGCGCTGGAGACGGTCTTCTGGTTGAACGTGCTTTCCTGCCGGGCGATGGCGTAGATCAACGATTTCTCGACCGTCGGACCGACCGCGGTGTAGCTCGGCAGGCCGATGGTGGGGAACGCGTAATTCTCGAGCGGAAGCCCACGGCTGAGCGCGGCCTTGCCCATCAGCAGCATGGTGCGGGCGTCGTTGTTACGCGCGGCGGCTTCGCCGATCGCGGCCAGTGCACCGGCGTCTTCCGAGCGGTCGCCGAGGTCGGCGGCTGCGCCGGCCACCATGTCCCGCTGCCCGACGGCATAGAGCAACTCCATGGCGCGCACGATGTCGGTCGGGCCGGACGCCCGGGTCGGCGGCGTGCGCAACGCGATGTTGCGCAGGCCGAGCTTCGCGCCGGCGAGTTGTCCGTAATAGGCGGTGGGATGTTGGGCCGCCGCCTGGAAGTTCTGCCGCGCCTCGGAGCTGCGGCCCTGCGCCTCGTAGGTGCGGCCGAGCCAGTAGTGCGCGCGGGCGAGAGTGATGGCGCTGGTGGCGTCTTCCGAGATCTTCGCGAAATGGGTCAGCGCGGTCGCTGGGTCCTTGACGAAGCGCAAGGCGATCCAGCCGGCGGTGAACTGATGCTCGGCGCGGTAGTTGTCGCGGTTGGGCACGGCGGCGTCGCGCGCGATGCGGTAGGCCTTGGTGGCGTCGCCGGCATCCAGCATGTTGCGGGCGTTGAGGCGGCGTTCGATCCACCATTGATCGGTGTCGATCGACTGCGACGCGTCACGCGGCGCCGCTAGGATGACATCCGCAGCCTCGGCCTCCCGGTCGTTCCGCCGCAGCCATTGCGCCAAGCTGAAGGTGTAGCCGAGGTCGCGACGGGCCGAGGACGGAACTGCATCGAGTGCCGCCTTGGCATTGCCGGCCTTCTTCATGACGGCGATGCGCGCCTTGGCAATGGCCGGTGCGTCGCCGCCGGCGCGGTTGGCGTTGCGCAGCCCGCCGTCGGTGTCGTCCGCATAGAGCCGCATGTTCATGCGGGCGATGTGATCTTGGGCGGAGAGCAGGCCGCCGAAGGTTTCGATGACGCGTGCTTCGAGATCGGCGCCGAATGAGTCGGTGCGCCAGGCGTCACGCACCTGGGCCTGCGCGCCGGCGCGGTCGCCCTGCGCGAGCAAGGCGCGGGCGAGCACGAACTGTCCGCGCGACGACAGCGGCGGGTTCTTGGCAAAATAGGCGCGGACCGAAGCCGGATCGGCCTGCTCGGCCCACATCATCGCTTCGGCCCGGCGGCGCATCATGCCGACACTCGGCCAGTGCGGGTTGGCATTGATGAAGGCGAGGTAGCGCGCCGAACTCGCGCCATTGCCGTCGCTGCGCAAAATCGCCCATTCGATGAGCTTGCGCGAAACCGGGTCCTGGATCTGCTGCTGGATCGACGTCGCCTGCGAGGAGCGCCCGGCGCGTGCGTGGGCGACCGCCTGCTGGACGAGGGCGGTCTCGCCGGTCACGGCGGGAGTTGGCGTCGCATCATCAGAGCGCGAAACAGAGGCGGTCGTGCCGCCTTTCTTGCCGCTGGCGGTCTTCTTGTCTTTCTTGTCCTTCCGGGGCGCATCGGCCTTCTTGTCTTTGGTCTTGGACTCCTTGGCCTTGCCGCCCTTGGAATTGGCCTCCTTGGACTTGCTGTCCTTAGACTTGCCGTCCTTGGATTTCGCGCTGGCTTCCTTCTTGTCCTTGCTCTTGCTGTCCTTGGCCTTGCCCGCATTGGCTTTGGCCGCCGCCTTGTCGGCGGAGGATTTGGCCTTGGTCGTTGATTTCGCCTTGGCGGTGGCCGTTTCCGACTGCGCGACAGCGGCAGGCTGAAGCCCGATCGCTGCGATACCTGCGAGCAGGAGCGCTGTGAGTAGCCCTTGGGTCCTGGTCAAAGTCCCGGTTCTCCCCAGCGCGGAAGGACGTTGCGCTACCGCTGAGAGTTTTCAATTGATAAGATTGACGAAGCACTAACCCCCGCCGGGGCGGAAACCATCGGCCGCGACCGCGGCGAAAACGGGGCAGGGTACCCGGTTCCGCCTGCTTTCGTTGTCGCGGCTGACCCGGTATCAAGGGTCGAGCTATCTAGGGCCGACATCGAAGGCCACGGTTCCACGCTCCTGCCGAGCGGACGACAGCTTTTAGAGGATTCGCGTCATGACCGCCAAGACGAGCTTCAGGGGATCGTTCACGGCGCTCGTCACCCCGTTCAAGAACGGCGGCCTCGACGAGGCCGGTTTCCGCGGCCTGGTTGACTGGCAGATCGCCGAGGGAACCAACGGGCTGGTGCCGGTCGGGACGACCGGCGAGAGCCCCACGCTGAGCCATGACGAGCACAAGCGGGTCGTGGAGTGGTGCGTCGACCAGGCCAAGGGCAAGGTGCCGGTGGTCGCGGGCTCGGGATCGAACTCGACGCATGAGGCGGTCGAGCTGTCGCGGCATGCCGAAAAGGCCGGCGCCAGCGCGGTGCTGATCGTGACACCTTACTACAACAAGCCGACCCAGGACGGCCTCTACAGCCACTTCAAGGCGATCAACGACGCAATCGGCATCCCGATCATCATCTACAACATCCCCGCGCGTTCGGTGATCGACATGTCGGTCGAGACCATGACGCGGCTGTTCGAGCTGAAGAACATCGCCGGGGTCAAGGACGCCACCGCCAACATGGTGCGGATATCGCAACAGCGTGCGGCGATGGGCGAGGACTTCAACCAGCTCTCCGGCGAGGACGGGACCGCACTCGGCTTCATGGCGCATGGCGGTCATGGGTGCATCTCGGTGACCTCGAACGTCGCGCCGCGGCTGTGCGCGGAATTCCAGGGCGCCTGCCTGCGCGGCGATTACGCGACGGCACTGAAGCTGCAGGACAAGCTGATGCCGCTGCACAACGCGCTGTTCATCGAGACCAACCCGTCGCCGGCCAAGTACGCCTTATCGCTGCTCGGGCGCTGCGCCGAGACCGTCCGGCTGCCGCTGGTCACGGTCGGCGACAAGACCAAGGCCGCGGTGCGAGAGGCGATGGTGCACGCCGGTTTGGTCAACTGAGCGCGGGCGGCTGGTCCCGCGAACCGGCACGGCGAGACGCTGGCTTCAAGTTCGTTCGCAAGGTGCGAAGAGGAGGGGACCGATGCTCGATGACTTCAAGAAATTCGCGATGCGCGGCAATGTCGTCGACCTCGCGGTCGGCGTGATCATCGGTGCGGCGTTCGGCGCGATCGTCGCGTCGCTGGTCGCGGACATCATCATGCCGATCATCGGCGCGGTTGCCGGCGGCCTCGACTTTTCGAACTATTTCGTGAAGTTGTCCTCGAAGGTGACGGCGGACTCGCTGGTGGAGGCGAAGAAGCAGGGTGCGGTGCTGGCGTACGGCAGTTTCCTCACCATTGTTCTCAACTTCCTGATCGTTGCATGGGTGCTGTTCATCGTCATCCGCGCGATAACCCGGCTGCAGAAGAAGGAAGATGCCACTCCGCCAAAGCCGTCGGCAGAGGTCGAACTGCTGACCGAAATCCGCGACGCCCTCAAGGCGCAAGCAAGCAAGTGAATTGAACGAATATGGCGGCGAAACCGGATCGCAAGCTCAAGGTCGTCGCTGACAACCGCAGGGCGCGTTTCAACTACGAGATCGGAGAGACCTTCGAGGCCGGCATCGCCCTGACCGGCACCGAGGTCAAGGCGTTGCGCGGCGGCAAAGCGACGATCGCGGAGTCCTACGCCGACTCCCGCGGCGGCGAGCTCTGGCTGATCAACGCGAATATCCCGGAATACCTGCAAGGCGGCCGTTTCAACCACGCCCCGAAACGGCCGCGCCGGCTGCTGTTGCACAAGCGGCAGATCGACAAGCTCTCGGGCGCGGTCGATCGCGAGGGCATGACCATCGTGCCGCTGAAGATCTATTTCAACGAGAAGGGGCGCGCCAAGCTCGAGATCGCCGTCGCGCGCGGCAAGAAGCTCCATGACAAACGCGAGACCGATAAAAAACGCACCTGGGACAAGGAACGCGCCCGCTTGCTGAGGGGCAAGGGGTAGTCTCGCCTGTCTGGCCCTCACGCGTTCGTGATCGGGCGCACCGGCATTCGTCGTCATCGTCCTGCAACCGGCCCCGGCCACCCTCCGTAGCTCCCCGCAGTCGCCACCGTCCGGTCCCGGCGATGCACGCAACAAGGGAGCTATCAATGTTCGGAATCCTCAAGACCTTGGCCGTCGCCGGCGCCGTCGCCGCGTCTGCCCTGATGACCACCACCGCGAACGCGCAAGGCCGCATCGTCGGCCTGGTTGACGGCAAGATGATCGTGACCATCGATCCCGCGTCCAAGAAGGTCATGTCGACCGTGAATATCAGCGGCGCCGGCCCGGTGCTCGGCATCGACGTTCGCCCCGCCGACGGCATGCTCTACGGCGTCACCAGCGATGGCACGATCGTCACCATCGACGCCGCCTCCGGCAAGGCGACGATGAAAAGCAAGCTCTCCGAGCCCTGGAAGGGCACCACCAACGTCACCTTCGACTTCAACCCGGTGGCCGACCGCCTGCGCCTGATGAACGCGGAGGGTGTGAGCTGGCGGATCAATGTCGACGACGGCAAGGTGACCGTCGATGGCTCGCACAAGTACAAGGACGAGATGGCCGGCAAGACTCCGCGCGTGGTCGCGGGCGCCTATACCAACTCGTTCAAGGACACCAAGGCGACCGCGCTCTACAATATCGACGCGGCAACCAATACCCTGGTGATGCAGGCGCCGCCGAATGACGGCGTTCTCGTCGCCGTGGGCCCGCTCGGCATGTCGGTGACCGGCCCGGTCGCGTTCAACATCGTCTCGTCGGGCCCGGACCAGAACGAAGCCTGGCTGGTCACGGGTGGCGCGCTCTACTCGGTCGATCTCAAGACCGGCAAGGCCACGATGGCCGGCAAGATCGCCGGTCTCAAGGGAACGCTCAGCGATATCGCCTGGATGAACTAAGCTCCCAGGCGTGCGTGGAGCCCGTCCCGTGGCAACACGGGGCGGGCTTGCGCCGTTGACGAGCATCGAATTCTTGGGATGAATTCGCCCGAAGGGGCATCCCAGAGGATCGTCCTATGTCATTGCCGGTCAGCTTCGATCATTGCGTGATCCACGTCTCCGACTGGGAACGTTCGAACGCGTTCTATCGGGACGTGCTCGGTGCCGAGCTGGTGCGGCGTCCGAGCGGATGGGCCTACCGTTTCGGCAAAGTGCAGCTCAATTTGCATGGACCGGGCTTCACGCCGGCCGAGGTGGCGCGGCTGCCGGTGCAGCCGGGCAACAGCGATCTCTGCTTCGAATGGAATGGGCCGATCGGCGACGCGGTTGCGCATTTGAAGAGCCGCGATGTCCCGATTCAGGCTGGCCCGATCGAACGCTTCGGCGCCAAGGGAATGGGCACCAGCGTGTATTTCCGCGATCCCGACGGCTCGCTGCTCGAGTTCATCTCCTACCAAGCCTGAGAAGGAGGACAGTCATGGCCATCCAGTACGACCCGACGGTATTGCCGTCCGAGTTGCCGGTGCCGCAGGACGATGGCGCGACGCGCCACCTCGCCGGTATGAAACTGCCGGCGCTGTCGCTGGCCGCGACCGGCGGATCGGTGGTGGATCTGTCTTCGCTGCGCGGACGCACGGTCGTCTATGTCTATCCGCGAACGGGACTTCCAAACGTCCTCATGCCGGATGGTTGGGATGCGATCCCCGGCGCGCGGGGCTGTACGCCGCAATCGTGCTCGTTCCGCGACCACTTTGCCGAGCTGAAGCAGCTTGGTGTTGCGCAGGTGTTCGGGTTGTCGGTCCAGGACAGCGACTATCAGCGTGAGCTGGCGGAGCGGCTGCATCTGCCGTTCCCGGTGCTGTCCGACGTCGACTTCAAGCTGACGCGCGCGCTCAATCTGCCGACCTTCACCGCCGCGGGCATGACCCTGCTCAAGCGGATGGTGTTCGTGATCGACGATGGCGTAATGACCAAAGTGTTTTATCCGGTGTTTCCGCCGGACAAGAGCGCCGGGGAAGTCGTCGCGTGGCTACGTGCTCAATCCATCTAGGTGAGCGCGCACCGCCGCGAACACCTTACGGAACATCTGCGGCGTCAGCACGCCGGTGTTCGTGTTGTAGCGCGAGCAGTGATAGCTGCTGAACAGCGCCAAGGTGCCGATATCGGCCCGGTTACCGTGACCGAACGGCGCGGCTGCGCGCTTGACGCCGAGGGTGGTTACGGTGCTGTCGTGGGCGATGCGGCCCAGCACGACGATTGCGCGCAACTCGGGCATCTCGGCGATCGCGGCGGTGAGGAAGCCGCGGCAGGTCTTGATCTCGGCCGTGGTTGGCTTGTTCTCCGGGGGCACGCAATGCACCGCGTTGGCGATGCGGGCGTCGACCAGCTCCAGGGTATCGTCGATGCGCTCCTCGTAGGAACCGCGGGCGAAGCCGTAGCGGAGAAGCGTTTCGTAGAGCAGGTCGCCGGCATAGTCGCCGGTGAACGGCCGGCCGGTGCGGTTTGCTCCCTGCATGCCGGGCGCGAGGCCGACGATCAGCAGGCGCGCGCTGACTTGGCCGAAAGCCGGTACCGGCGCGTTGAACCAGTCCGGATGCAGCGTCCGCAAATTATCGCGGAACGTCTGCAGGCGAGGGCAGAGCGGGCAATCGCGCGCTGGTGTCGACAATGCGCCGGGCATCGGCGCCTCGCTAATGAAATGAATTAATCTTCGAAATCGTCGTCGTGGGCACCGGCGCCGGCACGCTGCGGTGCGGCACTGCGTTGCAGGAATTGCGGGGTATGCGACGGTGCATGGCGTGGCTCGCGTCCTTCGCGCGGCTCACGCGGCGCGCGCTCGGAGGGGTCGCGCCCAATCTTCGGTTGCAGCTCGACGATATCGAGGAAGACATCGGCCTGACGGCGAAGCTCGTCGGCGACCATCGGCGGCTGCGTCGAGATGGTCGATACCACCGTCACCCGCACGCCGCGCCGTTGCATCGCCTCGACCAGCGAGCGGAAGTCGCCGTCGCCGGAGAACAAGACCATGTGATCGATATGTCCGGCGAGTTCCATGGCGTCGACCGCGAGCTCGATGTCCATGTTGCCTTTCACCTTGCGGCGGCCGGTCTGGTCGACGAACTCCTTCGTCGCTTTGGTGACGACGGTATAGCCGTTGTAGTCGAGCCAATCGATCAACGGACGGATCGAGGAGTACTCCTGATCCTCAATCACAGCAGTGTAATAGAACGCGCGCATAAGATAGCCGCGGGAGTGAAACTCGCGCAGCAGGCGCTTGTAGTCGATATCGAAGCCCAGGGACTTGGCAGTGGCGTACAAATTGGCGCCGTCGATAAAAAGGGCAATCTTCTCACCGTTTGAACCCATATTATTTGAACCCATGCGTTCGTTCTGCGGGGCCATTTTGTCTCGCTCGTCACCGAATCCAAAGGGATCAATCCAACGCCCGGCGGCTGGCTTCGCAGCCGGGTTGACCTGTCAGATCGTCGTTAACGGGAACCGATGACCGCGTGCGGCGCAATCATGACCGCACTGCGCTGTCACAACCCACGCGGCCGCAGAATAATGAACCGCATGCCGGCACCCGGGTTTTGCCTAACAGACGACTGCCCCGCTCGCCAAGACAAAAGTACTAGCCTTTAGTTTAGTTCCGTCTTGTTCCCAAGATTTGGCTTGCGCTCGACTTGCGGGGCGGATACCAAGCCGCCATATTTCAGAGCAAGTTCCTTTGCAGGAGCAGCCAGATGGCCCGCGTTACCGTTGAAGACTGCATCGACAAGGTTGAAAACCGGTTTGACCTCGTGCTGTTGGCGAGTCACCGGGCGCGCATGGTTTCGTCCGGCGCGCCGATTACCGTCGAGCGCGACAACGACAAGAACCCGGTAGTGGCGCTGCGCGAGATCGCCGACATGACCGTTTCGCCGGATGACCTCCGCGAGGAACTGGTTCACTCGCTCCAGAAGTACGTCGAGGTGGACGAGCCGGAGCCCTCCACGGTGCCGCTGATCGGCGCCCCCGGCGGCACCGTCGACGCCGACGATACCGAGGTCACGGTGGACCGCATGACCGAGGAAGAGCTGCTGAAGGGCCTCGAAGGCCTCGCTCCGCCCGAGGAGCAGCCCGAGGAAGAGGAGTAAGCCTCCTCGAAGGTATCCTGATTTCGGCGGCTCGAACCATGAGGTTCGGGCCGCTTTTGTTTTGGCAAACGACGTATTTTGACAAACCATGATGCCGGCGACTTGTGGCGTGCCGGAATCGCAATGATATTCTAGGTTGGCGAGGCCGACGGATACGCTCCGCCGGCGCTTGGATGGTCATGCCCCGCTCCTCGACAGATCTGCCGCGTATGCAAAATCAGGCCCGGACTCGGGCCCCGATCGAGCGCGGCCGCAAGACCGTCGCGCAAGCCGTTGATATTGCACAAAAACCGAAGCGGCCGGCGCGGGCGCAGATGATGCGCCAATACGACCTGATCGACCGGGTGCGCCGCTACAACCCCAATACCAACGAGCCGTTGCTCAACCGGGCCTATGTCTACGCCATGAAGGCCCATGGCGAGCAGAAGCGGGCCTCCGGCGACCCGTACTTCTCCCATCCGCTCGAGGTTGCGGCGATCCTGACCGACCTCAAGCTCGACGATGCGACCATCGCCGCGGCGCTGTTGCACGACACCATCGAGGATACCCACACCACCCGGGCCGAGATCGACCAGCTCTTCGGCGAGGACATCGGCGGCCTGGTCGAAGGCCTGACCAAGCTCGCCAAGCTCGACCTCGTCACCAAGGAGGCGAAGCAGGCGGAAAACCTGCGCAAGCTCCTGCTGGCGATCGCCGACGACGTGCGCGTGCTGCTGGTGAAGCTCGCCGACCGCCTGCACAACATGCGCACCATCGGCCACATGCCGCCGGAGGCGCGCCGGCGCACCGCCGAGGAAACCATCGACATCTATGCGCCGCTCGCCGGCCGCATGGGCATGCACGAGCTGCGTGAGGAGCTCGAAGACCTGGCGTTCCGTGAGCTCAATCCCGACGCCTATGCGGTGGTCAGCGAGCGTTTGGATGCGTTGGAAGAGCGCAACGTCGGTCTGGTGACGGAGATCGAGCAGCAACTGGCCCGCAAGCTCGGCGACCGCGGCATCGTTGCGGACGTCAGCGGACGGCGCAAGCGCGCCTATTCGGTGTGGCGCAAGATGGAGCGCAAGTCCGTGGGCTTCGAGCAGCTCTCGGACATCGTCGGCTTCCGCGTCGTGGTGAAGACGGTGGCCGAGTGCTATCAGGCGCTCGGCATCGTCCACACCACCTGGCCGATGGTGCCGACGCGGTTCAAGGACTACGTCTCGACGCCGAAGCAGAACGACTACCGTTCTATCCATACGACCGTCATTGGTCCCGGCAAGCAGCGCGTCGAGCTGCAGATCCGCACCAGCGAAATGGACGATATCGCGGAGTACGGCATCGCCGCGCACGCACTCTACAAGGACGGCGCCGGGTCGCCCACTGAGATGCTATCGCGAGAATCCAGCGCCTACGCCTGGCTGCGGCGGACCATCGAGCTGCTCGCGGAGGGCTCCAACTCGGAAGAGTTCCTCGAGCACACCAAGCTCGAGCTGTTCCACGACCAGGTGTTCTGCTTCACGCCGAAGGGCAAGCTGATCGCGCT